>Ga0316217_10000983_pt1 | contig 38678 bp, 36 predicted proteins | sample 1anoAmetaG_FD_203633 | JGI IMG/M metagenome (GOLD analysis project Ga0316217, IMG submission 203633) | Freshwater microbial communities from Trout Bog Lake, Wisconsin, USA - 1anoA | ecosystem: Environmental > Aquatic > Freshwater > Lake > Hypolimnion/Profundal zone | place: USA: Wisconsin...
ATGCACCCCCGCCCCGCACACCCGTAAAAACTGGCTCACCCACCAATGCACATCCTGGGTGCGGATATTCCGGCGCAGCTTCTCCATCGCCGGCCGCCGCTCCGCCGGCGTCATCACCGCCGCCAGTTTGATCGCATCGGCCACGCAGTCGATGTCATACGGGTTCACCAGCACCGCCCAGCGCCCCAACTGTTCGGCGGCCCCTGCAAATTCGCTCAGCACCAGCACGCCATTGCCGTCGAGCTGGCAGGCGCAGTATTCCTTGGCCACCAGGTTCATCCCGTCTTTGAGCGGCGTGACCAGGGCCATATCCGCCACGCGATACCACGCCAGCAACTCGGCACGCTGCACATGCCGGAACACATAGTGAATCGGCACCCAGCCGGGCGCGGTGAATTGGCCGTTGATCTGCGTCACCATCTGCTCAATCTCGGCCTTCAAATCCTGGTATTGGGGCACCATTTCCCGGCTGGGCACCACCACCTGGAACAGCGTTACCTTCTTGTGCAGGTCGGGATAACGTTCCAGTGCCCGGGCAAAAGACCGCAGGCGGTAAGGCACCCCCTTGGTGTAGTCCAGCCGATCCACGCCCAGGACAATCTGCTGCTCGGGGAATTTTTTTCGCAGTTCCGCCGCGTTTTCCACCACCTCCGCGGCGGCCGCGCCGCGGGCAAATCCCGCGTAGTCGATCCCAATGGGAAACACCCCAACTTCACTGGCCCGGCCCTCCAGCAGCAGGCGCAACTGGCGCGGCGTGTGGCGTTGCTCGGCCGCCGGCAGCAACCGCTGCACACATTCGGAGAAATTCCGCAGATCGCGCATCGTTTGCAGGCCGATCACGGCGTAGTGCAGCAGGGCCTGCAGCACTTCCTTCCGCCAGGGCAGCTTGCAGAATATGTCCGGCGGCGGAAACGGAATATGCAGGAAAAATGCCAGCTTATTGTGCAAGCCGTGGTGCACCAGCGCCTGGCCCAGGCCCATCAGATGGTAGTCCTGCACCCAGATCAGATCGTCCTCCTGCACCTGGCCCGCCACCGCCTGCGCAAATATTTGCTCCACCTTCAGGGCGCTTTGCCAGTAATCCGGCTGGAAATTGCAGAAGGTCTGCAAATCGTGGAAGAGCGGCCAGATGATCTGGTTGCAGAACCCCTCATAGAAATGCCTGTACTCCGCACCGCCCAGGGCCACCCCGACAAGCTGGTAGCCGGCCCGCCGACCATAATCGGCCAGCAGCGCCGCCATCTTCGCCTCATCGTCAAGATCTGCCGCACCGGGCCAGCCGATCCACAGACCACCCCGGTGCTGAAGCACTGGATCCAAGGCGGTCACCAGCCCCCCGGAACCCGGGTGAATCGACCAGTCTCCGGCAGTCTGTTCGATGACTATCGGCAGGCGGTTGGAAACCAATACGATGCGCATGGCAGAGCCCTCGAGCTCGAGTTCGTTCGGGATATTCACCCGCAGGATATTCACCGGGAGCCGACGGTCGCGAAGGACGGCGCTCCTCCAAAACGGTTCGCCCCGGGCACATACTGCGGCCGCGCGGCCTTCCCACCCTTCATAACCAGCAAAAATGATTCCGTTCGGCCGGGCAAAAAAAGGCCCGGCGTGTACTCGGGCGGAGTTACGAAATTGCCAGTCCATAGGGCTGTTTCACGCCAAATCGACGGGGTCGGGCACGCCGGCAACGTTTGGAACATTCTTTGCACTTCCCCCCCGTTCCCATGCGGTAAAACAGGGGGATCGGGGAGGGCAATTCCCCGCATTGTTTGCGAAGGCGGATGCGTAATGGTGCAGAATAACAACAGCAATGGGCCGGGCAGGCGGATGGCGCGGGTGGGCACGGCCACAGCGCCGGCGCGGCGGCGTTTGATCGGGGGATTTTTATGGCCCCACCTGCGGCGCTACCGCTGGCTGCTGCTGGGCGCCGCGTCGCTTAATGCCCTGCACGGGCTGGCGGTCACATCCCAGACCATGCTGCCGCGCTACCTCATCGATGACGTACTGCTGGCCAGAGGCGTGCCCGAGGGGCAGCGGTGGCGCCGCCTGCTGGCATTGCTGGGGCTCTACCTGGTGATCGCCCTGGTCGGACGCATGTTGGTGTGGCATGTGAGTTATCGCCTTTTCACCTACGTGCGGGAGCAGAGCATCCTGAGCCTGCGGACGAATTTCTTCCGGCACGTCAATCATTTATGCCGGCGTTTTCATGCCGGCCACCAGAGCGGCGAATTGTACAGCTATCTTTTTGGCACACCGCTCAGCGCGGTGCAGAACTACTTTCAGCAGGTCGCCATGCTCGCCCCCGGCGCCATCCTGACGCTGGTCAGCACGCTGCTGTGGGTCGGCAGTTGGGATTGGCTGCTCAGCGGCGTGCTGCTGCTCAGCGCCAGCGCCACGACCCTGGTGCTGGCCGGCGCCCAGAAGCGCATTCGCCCGCTCTGGGAGGATTTTCAGTCCACGGAAAGCGCGGTCACCGGCTACGTCGCCGAACTGCTCCGCGCCAGCCGGGACGTGAAGCTCTACGCGATGGAGCAGAAAGCCGTGGCGGATTTCGCCGATCGCGCGGGCCAGATCGGCCGCAAAATATACGAACGCGATATCCGCTCCCACTTGGAATGGATGAAGAATGAAGGCGTCAACTACGCCTGCTTTGCCCTGCTGTGCCTGGCCGTCGCGTGGCGCTATCTCACCACCGCCGCCAGCCCGTCGGCGGCCCGCATGACGATCGGACAGGTGCAGGCCTACCTGACCGCCTTCCTGGTTTTGCAGGGCCCCCTCAACCTCCTCTTTGACCTGGCCACCCTCCGCAGCGGGGCCCTGGCCGGGATGGAGCGCATCGGCGCCGTCCTCGATACCGTCAGCACCACCCCGGAACCCGTCGGCTATGAAGCGCCGCTGCCGACCGCCGGCAGCATTGTGTTCCACGACGTGACCTTCGCCTACGAACCCGGCCGCCCGGTGCTCCACACCATCAACCTGACGATCCCCTATGGGCAGCGCGTGGCGCTGGTCGGTCCGTCCGGGGCCGGAAAAAGCACCATTACCCAGTTGCTGCTGCGCTTTTACGACCCCGACAGCGGCGCCATTCGGATCGACGGCCTGGATATCCGCCATTGCCGCGGGCCCGACTATCGCCACCACTTTGGCGTGGTGCCGCAGGATCCGTTCATTTTCCGCACCACCATCCGGGAGAACCTTTGCCTGGCCAACCCTGCCGCCAGCGCTGCCGAGATTCGGCGCGCCTGCGAACTGGCCTATGCCTGGGAGTTCATCCGCGAGTTGCCCGCCGGCCTCGATACGCTCGTGGGCGAAGGCGGCTCGACGCTCTCCGGCGGCCAGCGCCAGCGCCTGGCGCTGGCCCGGGCCCTGCTGGCCAATCCCGGCTATTTCATCTTCGATGAGGCCACCAGCGCCCTGGACACCCTGAGCGAGCGGCTGGTGCAAAGTGCGGTCGAACGGGCGGTGGTGGGGCGGACGGCGCTGATGATTGCCCATCGCATCAGCACCGTGCGGCATTGCGACCGCATCGTGGTGCTGCGCGAGGGACGCATCGTCCAGGATGGCTCGTACGAGCAACTGGTGCGGGAGAAGGGCCTCTTCCATGATCTGGTGCACGGACAGGTGCGCGAGGGTTAGGTCCCCGGCCGGCGGGCGGGCGCCGGGTAGAGCGCCGTCGAGGCGCTCAAGGCGTCATCGGCCAGGGTCTTGGGGCGGAAATGCGCCTGCTGCAAGGCGGCCTGAATTTCCGGATTTTTCATGAACGTCGTGAGCACGAACGACGAGCGGGCATTTTCCGCCATCAACAGGGATATCCCCTGGTCGATCGCCAGGACGTCCGGATCGGTCCACTTGGTCAGCGGGTTGAACGCATCGACAAAGCCGTAGCGCCGATAGACCGTGGCGCCAAACGAGTCGCGCAGATTGCGCAACACCGCCAGGCATTCGGCCGGGGCAAACGGCAGCGAACCGGCCGTGGCCGCGGGCACCAGCGTGCCGTCGATATCCGGGGTGGGGTGCGGCCCCCCCCAGGCATGGTAATGCGTCGGGCCGTCCGAGGCGGTTATGCCCCAGGCATTGGGCCCGTAGGACGGAAAGTGCGCCGCCATATCCATGCACATCTGCCGCTGGGCCAGCGTGGCCAGCGTGGAGTTGTGGAAATAATCGGCGTAATCATCGCGCAGGTTGCGCACGTCAATCCAGGCCCAGGGATACTGATGGGTGAACAGCGCCGGCGATTGCAGGAACGTACGACCGGCATACGTGACCACTGGAGCCCGCCGCCAGGCCGACCACACCGTCGCGGCCACCGGATGACTGGACGAACCCATGGCCATCAGGTCCAGCAGGGGATGTTCGCTGAAGCCCTCCCACCGGTAGCGGGAAAAACCGCTCTCCGGCTTCCAGGCCAGGGCAAACGTCGGGCCGCCGTTGAGCATCCACGGCCAGTCCACATTGTTGAACAGCGTGCCGGCCTGGTTATCCACGCTGGTATGGGGGAAATGGGTCCGGACGGTCAGGACGCCCGCCATCAGCAGCGCCGTATCGATGGATGATAATTCACAGCGGCGCGTGCGCTGCCCGGTGTTCAGATCCAGAAAGTGGTAGTAAAAGCCATGGACGTTGGGTACCGTATGCGTAAAGGTATTAAGCGTGGTCTGGGCCCGTTGATAGGCCGCATCGTGCGTAATCCAGCCGCGCTGCTCCCCGATGCACAAGGCCGTCAGGCCGAAGCCCACGCCGGCAATGCTCACATCGGTGCGGCCGCCGGTGCCATCGGCATGCGCCCGATCGGGGATCAGGCCGTTGGCCGGGTTGGCCTGTTCCCAGAAGAACAGGAAGCTGCGATGTTCCAGGTCCTCCAGGAACTCCGCATCGGCGGCGGTAAGGAACTGCGGCGTACCCGAACCCTGCTCGAGCACGGGAGCCGGATCCGCCGCCGCCAGGCCCAGGCCCAGGCCGGCCACCGGAAGCATCCGCACCAACCGGTGTAGCCACCGCTTCCCGTGGCGGATCGAAATTTGCTGCCGGCAACAGTGCAACACCACACCTCAGAATTTGCGTTAGGCCACCATCTTTGCGGCACCGGTTGGAATCGTTGCGGCGCGGCGTTAAGGACGCTTGAGATTACGGACTGACACAGCCCGTGTCAAAGACCAGAACGCAGGCGCCGCGCTGAAGGTTGCCGCCCCATCGCTTCGCAGGAAAAATACCGCAGAAGGAAATTACTTTGCGAAAGCCATCGCCCTGCCAACGCGTTGCCATCACATTGGCACTGCTCACCGGATTCTGGGCGCTCGCGCTCCTGTCCGCCCGGGCTGGCACAGAACCGGCCATCCAGACGCCCGAAACTGCTTCGCAGCACGCGGAACTCGACCGACGCTATGCCGACATGTTGGCGCAGCCGGACGATGCGGTGTCGTGGGATGAGGTGAGCAAGAAGATGAGAAACCGTCGCACAGCGCGCTGCGCGGAAGGGCTCGTGGCGGGCACCGCGGGGCGTGGCAATGTTGTCGTCCATGAGCGCGGCCTATCGTGTGTCATTGTCACCTCTTGCCGGTGTCCTTCTTTCGGGAAGCCGGTTCACCCGCGGATCGCTGGTGAGGAGCCGCATCTGTTGGATGGCGATCTGATTCAGACGCGTCAGTCGAACGATCTGAGGGAGCCCCTCCCCGATGAAGTGGGCATTCAGGTTTTCCAGATTCGATAGGCAAACGAGTTGGCTCATATCCGCATGATCGCGGATGTTGCCGTCCTTTTCCGGGTTCTCCGCCCGCCATTGCGCCGCGGTCTTCCCGAATAAGGCCATGTTCAACACATCGGCCTCACTGGCGTAGATCAACGCGGTTTGCGCCTTGCTCAGTTCCGGCGGGATCAGATGGGTCTGCACCGCGTCGGTATGAATGCGGTAGTTGATCTTGACCAAGTTCCGTTTTATGTCCCAGCCCAAGGTCTTGTGTTCCTGCTCTTTGAGTCGCTGGAACTCCTTGATCAGATAAAGCTTGAACTCGACGGATATCCAAGACGCGAACTCGAAGGCGATGTCTTTGTGGGCATACGTGCCCCCGTAACGCCCGGCCTTGGAGATGATGCCAATGGCACCGGTCCTTTCGATCCATTGCTTGGGCGTCAATGTGAAGCTGTTGAGCCCCGCCTGCATTTTAAACCCGTCGAATTCGACGGGGTTAAAACCAGGGTTGTTCAGGTGCTCCCAAATGCCCAAAAACTCCAGCGTGTTGCGGTTACGGAGCCAGTTTCGGATAAGGTCGTCCGTGCCTTCCTGATTCTTATACCGGGCAATATCCGTGAGGCATATATAGTCCTCATCGTTGACTGCGACAACCGTGACAGCGCGGCTCAGAACTTGGATTTTAGACATGGTTGCGCTCCGGTTGTTATCTGGCTGACCCGATTTATATCACACGTCCAAAGGCGCGCCCAGCATATTAATTCTTTTGGCGCCTGGTATCCGGATCGCCGGGATACCCCCCCCCGCGCGCATTCCGCGCAGCGCAGGTTGGTCATTGGCGTCTTCCCCGGAACAGCCGCCGGACGCCGCTGCCACATTGACGGGCCGGTCTACGGTTCAAGCGGTTCAGAATTCAGCATTCCCTGCTTGCAATCGACAATTGAAAATCCCCTTGCCGCCGCACCGTTCCGCGGGGAAAATACCGGCAAAGGAGATTGCTTTGCGAAAACCATCGCCGCGCCAACGCGTTGCCATCACATTGACCCTGCTCACCGGATTCTGTGCGCTGGCACCCCGGTTCGCCCAGGCCGGCACGGAACCGGTTATCCAAATGCACGAAACCGCCGCGCAGCACGCCGGGCGCATGGCCTGGTGGCGCGCGGCGCGCTTTGGAATGTTTATTCATTGGGGGGTGTTTTCCGTGGCCGCCGGGCAGTGGAAGGGCAAAGATGTCCCCGGCCATGGCGAATGGCTGATGAATAAGGCGGCCGTGCCGGTGGACGATTATGCCACACTGGCGGGACAGTTTAACCCCACGCACTTTGGCCCCGACGCCTGGGTGGCCCTGGCCCGCGCGGCGGGCATGAAGTATATGGTCATCACCACCAAGCACCATGATGGCTTTGCCATGTTCCAAAGCTCGGTCAGCCCGTTCAATATCGTTGCGGCCACTCCGTTTAAGCGCGACCCCCTGAAGGAACTTGCCGCCGCCTGCGCCAAACAGGGCATGAAGCTGGGTTTCTACTATTCGCAGTCCCAGGATTGGCACCACAAGGGCGGGGCGGGCAACAATTGGGATCCCAGCCAGGCCGGCGACTACGACACCTACCTGGATACCATCGCCGTGCCCCAGGTGCGGGAACTGCTCTCCAACTATGGCCCGATCGCCGTGTTGTGGTACGACACGCCGCGCCACATGACGCCCCAACGCGCGGCGCGGTTCCTGCCGCTCCATGCCCTGCAACCCGGGCTGATTTTCAATAACCGCCTCAAGACCATCGAACCCGACGACACCCAGGTGCTGGGCGATACCGAAACCCCCGAACAGTTCATCCCCCCCACCGGTTACCCCGGCAAGGATTGGGAAACTTGCATGACCATGAACGATAGCTGGGGCTTCAAAAAGAATGACCATAACTGGAAATCCACCGAGACATTGCTGCACAACTTGTCGGACATTGCCAGCAAGGGCGGCAATTTCCTCTTGAACGTCGGACCGACGGCCACCGGCGAAATCCCCCCGGAAAGTATTGAGCGCCTGCAAGCGATCGGCGCCTGGCTGGCGCGCAACGGCGCCGCCATTTACGACACCCAGGCCGGGCCGTTCCCCTGCCGCCTGCCGTGGGGGCGCACCACGCTTAAGCCACGCCCGGCAGGCGGCGTGACCCTGTTCCTGCATATATGGAATTGGCCGGCGGATGGCAAATTGCTGTTGCCCGGCATGCACACCCCTGCCACCGGCGGCCACCTGCTGGCCGGTGGTGCGGCGCTGGCGATCACCGATTCGCCAGCGGGGCTGGTGGTGCAACTGCCGGGCGCCGCCACGGACAGCCCGATCGCCGTGGCGGTGCTGGACTTCCCCGGCCCGGTATCGACCAGCCAGGCGATCACGACGGTGGGAACCGATGGCCGCATTACGCTTTCCCCGCTGGATGCCGAACTTTTCGGCGCCGATGATGACAAGCCGCAGGTAGACGGGGCCGGGGCGAGTGCCTGCATCACGCACCTGACCCAGCCGCACTGGAAGGTACAATACGCGTTTGTTACCCCAGCGGAAAAGATCTGGGCCATTACTGCGGAGGTTTGCCCGGGGGCGTACAACCGGCTGGTGGCCTCGGCCCCGGGCCCATTTGGGCGCAGTGTAACCACCGCGCTACAGGCCTGGGGCAACGGACCGGGCAGCTTTACCACGGTGGAACTCGGGTTCATCCGGCTGCCGGCGGGGACCAACGCACTGGAGCTTAAGTCGGAAATGGAAGACCTGCGGGCGCTGGAGATCCGGCGCATCTGGCTGACGCCGCTGCGGTGATGCGATCCAGAAGAAGAATAAACACGAAGCCACGAAGAGGTGAAGGACCACGAAGAACGATGGAACCAGAGATAAACACAGCGCGACAACGCACCGCGACATAATATTTAGACACTAAGACGCGAAGACGCAAAGACACGAAGAAGAAATAAAGGATACCCAATGAAGACACAACGGCACGCCCTGGCACTGCTCTTGATGATCTTGTTGCCGGCGGCCAGTACGAGGGCAGCGGCGGCCCCGGCACCCGGCCGGCCGGATGACTGCAATGTGGTTTGGACCACGCCCAGCAGCAATTCGCTGGGGTCGATGCCGCTGGGCAATGGGGATATCGCGCTTAACGTATGGGTGGAGCAAGATGGCGACCTGCTGTTTTATATCAGCAAGACCGACGCTTGGAGCGACAATGCTACCGGCCACAAGGGGCTGGTGAAGCTGGGGCGCGTGCGGGTGAAGCTGACGCCCAATCCGCTGGCGGCGGGGCAAAGCTTCCGGCAGGAGCTGGTGCTGGGGGATGGCGAAATCGTGATCACCGCCGGGCCCGCGGAGGCCGCCACGACGCTGCGCGTCTGGGTGGATGCCAACCAGCCGGTGATCCATGTCGAAGCCCAGGGTGCCCAGCCGACCACGGCGACGGTCAGTTTTGAAACGCTGCGGCCGGTGCCGGAAAAGGATCTCCAGGCCGACACCGTGCTCGAGGGCCAGACCAACCGCATTGCGTGGTACTATCGGAATCTCAACAAACGGGTGGCCCAACTCACCAACCGCACGTTTGGGGCGGTAATTAAAGGCGCGGGCCTGGTGGGGGAAAATGCCACGACGCTTAAATCCGCCCAGCCAACGGCACAACAGTCCATCAGCATCTATGCCCTGACCGCCCAGACCGCCACGCCCGACGAGTGGCGGGCGCAGTTGGAAAAAGTGATTACCCAGGCCGATGGGGTGGAGTTGGAAGCGGCCCGCGCGGCCCACCGCGCCTGGTGGCAGGAATTCTGGAACCGCAGTTGGATCTTCACCGAGGGTAGCGATGAGGCCCGCAAGGTCACGCAGGGCTACGTGCTCCAACGGTTTGTCAGTGCCTGCGCGGGGCGCGGGGGCTATCCGATCAAATTTAATGGCTCGATCTTTACCATGGACTGGATCAAGCGCGAAAAGGTCAACGGCGTGGCGCAGGTGACCACCAACAACGCCGACACACGCGACTGGGGCGGGCAGTACTGGTTCCAGAACACGCGCCCCATGTACTGGCCAATGCTCCAATCCGGCGATTTCGAAATGATGCAGCCGCTCTTTGGCATGTTCAAGAACATGCTGCCGGACAACGAAAAGGAAGTGCGCGACTTCTATCACCATGAAGGAGCCTACTTCGCGGAGACCAAGCCGTTCTGGGGCGGCATTAACAAGCTTACGCCCGAGTCCCGCGGCGCTTACACCGATTTTTACTACACGCCGATCCTCGAACTCTCCGCCATGATGCTCGACTATTACGCCTACACCGGGGATCGCGCATTTGTCCGCGACACGCTGCTGCCCATCGCCGATGCGGGACTGAAGTTCTTCGACCAGCACTGGAAGCGGGAGAATGGCAAACTGCTGCTCGATCCCGACAACGCCATCGAAATGTATTGGAAGGCCCGCAATCCTGCCCCGGATATCGCCGGCCTGCGCTGGGTCTTGCAGGGCTTGCTGGCCCTGCCGGCCGACCTGGCCACCGCCGACCAGCGCCAGCGCTGGCAGCGGTTCCTCGCGGAGATTCCCGCCCTGCCCACAGGCCAGGCCAACGGCGTAAAAGTTCTGACCCCGGCCGAAGTTTATGACAAGGGGCACAACTTCGAGAATCCCGAACTCTATGCCGTCTACCCGTTCCGCCTCTATGGCCTGGGCAAACCCGATCTGGAACTGGCCCGCGCCACCTTCGCGGCCCGCCGCTTTAAGATCAACGGCTGCTGGCGCCAGGATGGCATCCAGGCCGCCCTCCTGGGCGATATCCCCACCGCCTGCCGGAACGTCACGTTTGTGCTCACCCGCAAGGATCCCCAGGTGCGCTTCCTGGCCTTCTGGGACCACGGCTCGGACTACGTGCCCGATGAGGACAACGGCGGCAACGGCCTTAACGCCCTGCAACTGATGGTACTGCAGTCCGAAGGCAAAACCATCCGCCTGCTGCCCGCGTGGCCCCGGGATTGGGATGTCCGCTTCAAACTCCACGCCCCGCAGCAAACCACCGTCGCAGGCGCCTTCCGCGGCGGCAAGATCGTCGAACTGCAAGTATCGCCGGAAACCCGGCGCAAGGACGTTGTCATCCCGGATGATTTCGTGAGCCATTGAAGAGGAACCTATGCTCCCTAGAAAATGGATTCTTCGCGCTTTTACCGCGACACTGCTGTGCGCCGCCAGTGGCGGCCTGGCCCAAACGCTGCCCGCCACAGCCACCACCCAGCCCCTGGTCGCATTCCCGGGCGCCCAAGGATTTGGCGCCCTGGCCACCGGCGGGCGCGGCGGAGCGATCTACCATGTCACCAATCTCCACGACCATGGCTCCGGTTCGCTGCGCGAGGCGGTGAGCAAAGGCCCGCGCATCGTGGTATTTGATGTCGGCGGGTATATCGACCTTAGCGCCGCCATTAAAGTCGCCAGCGATATCACCATCGCCGGCCAGACGGCCCCGGGCGAAGGCGTTTGCACCCGGAATTACACCTTTGCATTTGATGACGCGCACAATGTCATCGCGCGGTATTTCCGCATCCGCCTGGGCCTGACCCCCAAGACGGACCGCAAGTGCGCCCTGGGCCTCTACCAAAGCCGCAATGTGATCCTGGATCACATGTCGATCGAGTGGGGCCGCTGGGATTGCATCGGCTTTACCAAGGCGACCGATGTGACACTGCAATACTGTTTGATTGGCGAAGGCATCGATCCGCAGCGTTTCGGCTGCCTGTGCCAGAGCGATAACGTGACCTTTTCGCACAACCTGTGGATCGACAATCACAGCCGCAACCCCAAGGCCAAGGGTACCGTGCAGTATATCAATAACGTGGTGTACAACTGGGGCGGCAACGGCTACGTCGGCGGCCATTCCGAAGCCATGCACCCGGCGGATCTGATCGGCAATTACTTTATTAAAGGACCGGCGTCGAGCAACCGTTTCGCCGGCGAATTCACCGCCACGGATCACATTTACCAGGCGGGCAATTACGTGGACCTGGATCGGGATGGGCAGCTTAACGGGCGGCCGGTGCTGCCGGCGGAATTTGTCAACGCCACAATTGTAGACGCACCGGCCATGCATCCCGCAGTTCCCGTGACGGTGGAGGATGCGACCGTCGCGTGCCGCAAAGTTTTGGCCGCGGCCGGCGATGCCCTGCATCGGGATGCCATTGATACGCGCCTGCTGGCGCAGGCCCGCTCGCTGGGCAAGGCCGGCGCGATCATCCACGATCCGGCGGAAGTTGGGGGCTTTGGCGAAATCAAAGGAGGGCCGGCGACTCCGCTCACCGTCGCCGATCCCAACGGTATTGGCCCATCGGGCTATACCAAGATCGAAGAATTCCTGAATACCCTGGCCGCGCGCCGGCCGGAATAAACTGGCTGGCCATACAAGGAAGGTAATATGAAATTGGGACTCGGGTGCATGGTCGGTTGCCTGATCTTGACCGGTTCCGCCGGCGCCGCCCCGCCAACCATCTGGATGGGGCCGCCCAGTTACGATAACGGGCGCTGTTTCCGCGAGCTATTCGAACACCCCGACCAGTGGGCCACCACGCGGGGTGCCGTCGATGTGCTCTGCTACACGGATCTGAACTTCAACAAGCAATTCAAGGATGACGAACTCAAGGCGTGGTTTGCCCAGTTGGCGGCCTGGAAGATCAAACTGGGACTGGAAGTGGGCGCCATCAAGCCTTGGAACCACACCGGCGCAGGCACCTTCGCCATCGAACGGCCAATGTGGGAGCGGGTGGAGCGCCTGGGCGGCCACATTCACGCCATTGCCCTCGATGAGCCACTGCTCTGTTGCCGGGAGCATATCCATCAATCCGACGATTTTGCGCTGCAGGAAACCGCCAATTACATCGCCGCCGTGCGCCAGGCCTTCCCCGCTATCCAAATCGGCGATATCGAAACCTATCCGTCGCTGACGCTCCGCGATCACCTCTGGTGGATCGAGGCCCTGAACCAGCGCCTGGCGGAGCGCCACGTGCGCGGCCTGGACTTCTACCGGCTGGATGTGAACTGGGTCAATTTTATCGTGCAAAACCAGGGCGCCTGGCGCGAGGTGCGCCAAGTCGAACTCGCCTGCCGCCAGCGCCACCTCCCCTTCAGCCTGATCTACTGGGCCTCGGGCTATCCGGGGCTCGAGAAGCGCGGTCTGGCCGACGATTCCACCTGGTATGTCGGGCTCATGGCGCAAGGCTACGCCTACGCCCTCGTGGACGGCCACCCGGACCAATACGTCATCGAAAGCTGGCTCGGAGCACCCACCCACTGCGTCCCGGAGACCACCCTTTACACGTTCACCCATACCGTGCATGAATTCGTGCAGAAGTTCGTTCCGCGGGCACCGTAAGCGGGCGCGCCGGCCTTCACGCAACAGAAGAGCGCCTTGGCCGTGAAATCCGCGGCCGCGCCGGGCCCCTGTCGTTCACTTTTCCAGCGGATCAGGGCATCAGGACCGTGTCGATGATGTGCACCACACCGTTGGCGGCCCGGAGATCCGGAACCTCCACGACCGCACCGTTGATCGTCAATTGCCCATCGGGTGCGGAAATCTGCAGCAACCGGCGATCCAGGGAGAGGTCCACAGTGCGGCTGGAAAGCTGGGCCGCATCCAGGGATCCATCCATAATGTGGTTGCGGACAAGCGCCGCCAAGCGGGCACGGTTTTGCGGGCGCAGCAGGTCTTCGAGCGTGCCGGGCGGCAGTTTGTTAAAGGCCACGTTGGTTGGGGCCAGCACCGTATAGGACGCCTTGCCGGCCAGCATGTACTGGAGTCCGGCAGTCCGGACGGCGCGGTTGAACGTCTCCAAGTCCTCCTGGGACTGCAGCGTCAACAGCAGATTGCCCCGGGTCTCCGGACGGACAAAAGGATAGCCGCTCATGGTGGCCTGGCTCTCGCTGGTGGCACAACCGGCGAGCGGAGCGACTCCAGCCAGTGCGAACAGGACCCACGCCAGACGATGGAACTTGATAGCCTTCATTGTTACCCCCCTTATGAATTTCCACGGCACCCGGAGCGCGGCGCATCCAACGCTCTACCCTGCAAGTGATATTAGGCCGGCGGATGACTCCCGGCAGGAAAATCTTGTCGCCGAGGGATCCCCGGGAAACAATCAGCTCTGCTCATCCATTGTTCAGATGATTAATTGGGTTCCCGGGGATGCACGTTGGCGAAACGGGGCGATCGGCGTATGATTCGCGCGGTTATCTTTTCCGGGAGTTCAGGTCATGGTGAATACGGCGTTGGCGCGGCTGATCGATCACACGATCTTGAAGGCCGAGACGACCGCGGCGGATGTGCACCGCATCGTCACCGAGGCGGTGGAATATCAGTTTGCCAGCGTGTGCGTCAATCCGCGCTGGGTCAGCCTGGTGAGCGACCTGCTGGACACCGCCGGCCTCGCCGATCCGGACGAGACCGCCTGCCCCGTGCGCACCTGCGGCTGCGTGGGCTTTCCACTGGGCGCCAACACGTCGGCCATCAAGGCGGCCGAGGCGGCCGCGTGCGTGCAGGATGGCGCCCAGGAAATTGACATGGTCATCGCCCTGGAAACCCTGCTGAGCGGAGACTTGGCCGCGGCACGCGACGATGTGGCCCAGGTGGTACAGGCGGCCCGCGCCATCGAAAAAGGCACCGTCGTCAAGGTGATCTTGGAAACGGCGGTGCTCAACGAAGAACAGATTGCCCTGGGCTGCCGCGCGGTGCGCGAAGCCGGGGCGAATTTCGTCAAAACCAGCACCGGCCTCCACCCGCGCGGCGGAGCGACGGTGCAGACCGTGGCGCTGTTGAAAAAATACGCCGGCGGCTTAAAGGTAAAAGCGGCCGGCGGCATTCGCGACCTGGCCACCGCCCAAGCCATGATCGCCGCGGGGGCGGACCGCTTGGGCTGCTCGGCCAGCGTGGCGCTGGTGACCGCGCCGGGCGCGTGATACGGCGCCGCCGCCATCGGGTTCATGGACGCAGGGGCGGTGTTCCCGCCCCGCGCCGGCCGGGGCGCCGACCACGGCGGCCAGCGCCATTATCAAAAAATAACCCCTTTCCGGCGCCGCGCGTCCTATCATAATGCGTTCCGAACTCTCCTGAGGCCCTTGCACGTCGCCGCCGGGCGACGGCTCTACCCAGGACGCCCTATATGCTTTCCCGCAGACAGTGGCTCAAAGTCGGCACCAGCCTGTCCGTCATGGCGCTGCTGCCCCGAACGGATGTGCTGGCCGCCCAGACCGCGCAGCGCTATTCCACCGGCTACCCGGCGCTGGATGTGGCCTTGGACGGCGGGTTGCGGCCCGGCACGCTGACGGCGGTCATCGGGCCGCGCGGCAGCGGAAAGACCGCCTTTCTGTATCGCCTGGCCAAGGCCAACGGCGTCATGGACGCCACCCCTGGCGGCATGGGCAGCAGTGATATGCTCTCGATCATGCACCAGCGGGGCCAGCCCGTTGGCCATCTCCTGTCCGATGCCGCGGAGCCCTGGAGCGCTCAGGAGCGGGAGGCCATCGGGAAAGATCCCGCAGCGCGCCATGCGTTCCTGCACCGCTGGTTCACACGCTCCCATGAAGTGCTGCACGATTCGGGCGGGATCTTTGTCTTCTCCATCCCCGGCATGTGCGCCGCCATCCCCAACCCGGATTGGACGGAAATTCCGGATTACGTCATCACGCTTGATGGCAGTTCGTGGACGGCGTTGAAGTATTGAGGGGCGCACACAGGATTGAACGGCGTGCGACCCGCGACCGCGGCAATCCGCCGTCGCTGACCGAACCCGCGGCATGCCGCGGCCACTCTTGCCACTTCTATTACGTGCCCCGCGCAATGCGCGAGTAATAGGCGCTGTTGAAAATGCTGATCTTCTTCTTGGCGGCATCGGGGTGCTTGCGGCCAATTTCGATCACATCGTGATAGAACGCCTTGGCATCCGTGCCGGACACTTTACTGAAGCCTTTGGCGGAAATCAGCCAGTAATAGTTGCGCGCCGGTTCCACGCACACATCGACCCCGTGGGCGGCGAGAAACTCGGCCGCTTTCTGGGCCATGTCCTGGCGGGGATAGCAGGCGACCACCAGGTAGTAAAGATTCGGATCGCGCACCACCTGGGTGGCCAGAACATGCCCCACGGTCGGGGCCGGGGTAACCTCGCCGGCGCGGGCCGGATCGAACGGCGTAATGCTCGGCGGGTGCATGGCCGGGGTGCCCAGTGGTGTACCGACCAGGTTGCCGCCGACCTCCGGTGCCCCATGCCGCTGGCGCAGCATCACGGCAATGGCGGCGGTAATGATGCCCACCACCACCAGCGCCGCCAGCAGGCCGGCCCAGAGGGGCACCGGCGTTCCCGGCACCAGGGTCGGACGCCCGGCGGTCCGGTCGTGGCTGACCGTCTGCGGGAGATAGACCGGCGCCTTGGCCGGCAGAACCGGCGGACGCTCCAGGCTGCTATCGGGCGTCGTTGGCATATCGGGCGGGGCAGGGCTTTCCGCCGGAGTGGCCGGCACAGCCGTCTCGGGCAGCGCCGCAACCGGGCTGGCCGCTGGCGGCGTGGCCGCCTGGGCCGGGCTGGAAAACGGCGTTCTGGCGGCGGAACTTCCTTTGACCGGGGGATTGGTCTTGCTGGACCACCAACCGGGTATTTTGAGAGCTCCGCTGGCGGTCTTGGGCACTTTGAGCGTTGATTTTTCGATCAATTCAAAAAGCGCTGCTGCATCCTTGCGTTTATTGGTAGCCATAATGGAACCACTGTACCGGGCGGCACCGCAATGGACAATGCCCCGCCGCCCCTTTTCATGTCGGGCGGCGTTTCGTACACTAGAGCAACATCAAAGTGCGCGGAGGTAAGGGAAATGCCGCCAGCTACGGTTCCAGGCCGCCGGCGTGGTGGCCCGTGCGTTCCATGGCTTGGCGGTGGGTGATTTGTCTGTTCTTACGACGCGAGTATTCATGAAACGGTACGTATTTCTAATCCTTGGCCTGCTGGCCATCCCCGTCGCCGCGGGCGACACCGCCCCCGAGAGTCCATCAGGCACAGCGCCCCCCGCAGTCATCCGGCCGGCACCGCCCCCGGCCGCAATCCAGCCGGCACCACCCCCTGCCCAGTCGGGAACCATCCAGCCGGCTCCGCCCCCGGCCACCATGGAGCCCGCACCACCGGCGGCCAGCGAACCGGCGGTGACGCACCCCGCCCCCATCGCCCCAATCCCCGCTCCGGCCGCCATCAAACCGCCTCCGACCGCGGCCGAGCCCGCCAACCCGATGACTAAACTCGACAAGCCGATCTTCACCATGGTCGTGTTGCGCACGATCAAAGCGCCGTCCGTGCGCGGCGATGTGGTGGCCTACAACGATACGTCGGTTAGCATTAAAACCGCCATCGGGGTGGTGACACACAAGTGGATTGAACTGACCACGCCCAGCGCCTGCACGCTCCGGGCCCGGCTGATCGACAAGACCAAGGCCGAGGACTGGCTGACGATGGCCACCTTTGCCTGGGGCATGAATGCGCTCGATCAGGCCCGCAGCGCCGCCATGCAGGCCCTGGCGCTGGATAAAACGCTCAAACCCCGGACCGATGCGCTCCTGAAAAGCGAACCGGGGCTGTTGCTCAAGCCCCCGCCCATTCCCGCCGAAAGCCTGCCGATCGCGGATCGCACCGCCAATGCCACACCTCTGCCGCCCGATGCCAAACCCGGCGAACTGTTCCCGGAAGTGAAATCCGGCAAGCCCCGGAAATAGCCGTTCCCGATTGTCATCCATGCTACAATGCCGCCCAGGCACGCGTTCGGACGAACTTGGTCATGGTCAAACCCACCGCACATAGTCCTCTGCGCTACACGTTTGGCAGAGCGCAGAAACTCAAGGGGCGCACCGTTATCGACCAGGTCTACAAGACCGGCCGGAAGCGCACCGCCCATCCGCTCCAGGCCATGGTGTTGCGCCGGCCCGATAACGGCCTGTCCCGGCTGGGTATTTCCATTGGCCGCAAGTGCGGCAACGCCGTGGCGCGGAATTTGATCAAACGGCGTCTGCGCGAAGCCTATCGTTTAATGCAGCACGACCTGCCGCCGGGCATGGATTTTCTGCTGGTGGTGCGGCCCCACCGGGTGCTCAACATGGTGGAATATCAGGACAAGTTGCGACCACTGCTGCGATGAGAAATGAACTCCGACAACTTTGCACCGCACTGCTGCTCGGGCTCATCGGCCTCTACCGCCGCACGCTCGGGTGGCTGCTGGGCGGGCACTGCCGCTTCCACCCCACTTGCAGCGTCTATGGCCTGCAAGCCATCCGGGAACATGGCCCCTATTATGGATTGTGGCTGACGCTCCGGCGCCTTGCCCGATGCCAGCCGTTTTCCCGCGGCGGCTACGACCCCGTGCCGCCGGCGCGGCCTCCAGCCGCCCCGCAAAAAGAAGAGGCAGGAACTTGATGGAGTATGGCAAACACGACGCGGCACCTTGCTGTCGTTTCGTCATTGCCTCATTGATCATTGAGATTTGATTCGTCATTTGTCATTCGTCATTCGTCATTCTCATCGACCAGTAACGAGCGATGACCATTCGCCTCTATGGAAGAAAGGAACCATCTGATGATTTTGTATTTGTGCCGGCATGCCGCCGCGGAAGATCCGACCAGCAAGTTGCGCGATGCCGACTGGCCGCTGACGGCCGAAGGGATCAAGAAGTTTCGGCGCGCCGCCCGGGGATTTTGCGCCCTGCACCCCGAGGTCACGCATATTGTCACCTCGCCGCTGCTGCGGGCGCGCCAAACGGCGGAAATACTGTTTGATGCCCTGGCGGATGCCGGGCAGATATCCGCCGATTCGATCATCGTCGATGGCCTGGGTCCGCCCGGCAAGCTCGATCCATTCCTGGCACGCCTGCACGACATTGCCGGCGCCCGCAACATCGTCGCGGTAGGCCATGAACCGACCTTGTCCACCTGGATCGGGCAGCTTTGCTTTGGCACGCCCGGCCGGTGTGTCCTGAAAAAAGGCGCCATGGCCGCACTCGATCTCACCGCCCCCAACCGTGGGGAATTGCTCTGGCTGATGCAGCCCGCACAGTTGCGGCGCCTCGAACCGGAGTAAGCCCCGGCCAACCGGCGCGCGTATGCCGTGCCGGGCACTTGCCTACTGGCATGCGCGACTAACTTGCTTAAATATACCAGCTTGACCGCGTGGTCAAGCTACGGTATTTTATCAACATGGATCCGCGGATGAACCTGACAACGCTAAGCAGGGATATTCCTTTCCGCCTGGCGGAACTGCTGGGGGTGCCACCAGAACGGGTGGTGGTCGAACGGGATTCCCACGCCGGCGGTATGGCGCACGTGGACCTGCTTATCCGCACGCCCGGATTCCGCTTTGCCGTCAAGTACAAATCCCGGGGCGACGCGGCCGACATCGGCACGGCGGTGCGGACTACCTTGCAGGCCGTGGGCCACGCCCGCGGCAAACTCATCCCGCTGGTGGTTGCGCCTTTCATGGGGGAAGCGGGGCAGCAATTGTGCCAGGAGGCGAAGGTCTGCTGGCTGGATCTGTCGGGCAACGCCCATCTGATGGCGCCGGGCTTGCGCGTACTGATTCAAGGCCAACCGAACCGGCACAAACGCCCCGGACGCCCGCGCAGCGTCTTTGCGCCCAAGAGTGCCCGCATTGCCCGCTGGCTGCTGATGGAACCACACCGCGCTTTCACACAGCGGGAGTTAGCCAAGGCGGCGAAGCTCGACGAGGGCTTCACCAGCCGCATTGTACGCGGCATGGAGCAACAAGAACTGATCACACGATCGGCCGATGGTACGGTCAAGACGCGCGATCCGGCGGCGCTGCTGGCGGCCTGGCAAGAGGTTTATGATTTCTCGCGGCACCACATCGTGCGTGGCCACATGGCGGCACGTTCTGGCGACGAGGTGCTGCAGCGGTTATCGACCGCGTTCCGGCATGAGAAGTTACAGCATGCCGCCACAGGCCTGGCGGGTGCGTGGCTCGTGAACCAATTTGCCGGCTTCCGGCTCGTGACGCTTTATGTGGCAGACACGCCATCGCTTCAGGTGCAGCAAACGCTGGGCTTTCGGGAGGAACCGCGCGGTGAAAACGTATGGCTGGTTGTACCCAACGACCACGGGGTCTTTGACGGTGTCACCGAACGTGCCGGCGTCTGGTGCGTGCATCCCGTGCAGGTGTATCTGGATCTGAAGGGGCATCCCGAACGAGCGGCCGAAGCGGCCGAAGCACTGCGCGAGACGCTGTTCCATGGAGTGAGCCATGCCTGATAAACCCACAACGGCCGCAGGTTACCCACCCCAGCAGGTTGCACGCGTGCGGGCCACGTGCCTGTACCTGGCGACCAAGCTCGGCGACCTGATGCCGGAACTGGTGGTCGTCGGTGGGCTGGTGCCGGCCCTCCTGATTGATCAACACAAGCTGCCTGCGCAGGTAATGGCGTATGCAGGCACGATGGATCTCGACCTGGGGCTGGCCTTTGCGCTGGTGAATGACGAACGCTACGAGGAAGTCGTCAAGCGGCTACACCACGCCGGATTCCGACCCGATGAGAACGCGGCAGGAAAGACCACACGCCAGCGCTGGCGAATCAGCGATCCACCCGTGACGGTGGACTTCCTGATTGAGCCGGAAGGCGCCGGAAAGAAGCCCGGCGCCATCTTCCCGCTCACCGCCGATTGGGGTGCAATTGTCGCGCCGGGGTTGCACCTGGCATTCCAGAACAACAAGACCATTGTGCTATCTGGGGAGACTATCGCCGGGGAAACCGTCACTGGCGGGCGGGAGGTTCGGGTATGTGGCGCGGGGGCTTTCATAGTGCTAAAAGCTTTGGCCTTCCATATTCGCGGCGAAAACAAGGACGCCTACGACCTGTTCTACATGCTGCGGAACTACGGAGCGGGTGTCCGAGACGTCGTAGCCGAACTGCGGCCCCTGCTGGCGGACCCATGCACGCAGGAAGGGCTGGACTATTTGCGCGACGATTTCCGGAATGCCAACGCCATTGGCCCGCGGCGCGCCGCGGAATTCCTCTTCGGGCGGGTGGACGAAAACACGCAGGCCGACGTGGTCGGCTTTGTGCGCCAATTGCTCGATGAGTGCGAGCCTTAACTTCCGCTACTGTAGCCAATAGGGGTGTTTACAGGACGGTTCAAACGCGCGACAATTACCTATCGAGGTTGAACTTGACCCGCGCAAGAGCGGGCAAACTTTTGGTGCTTTATGCATTTTAGGCAATACAGTACCGTTCGTATCCGCCAATTGCGGCGCTCTCCGGAGGAGTACGATGGGTGGCAGGTTAACCAGCGGCCGCCCCAGATTGGTGACGTCGGCACGATCGTAGATGTTCTGGCATCGCCCGGACTGCCGTACGGCTATGTGGTCGAAGCGAGCGGCCCAGACGGCATCACCATCTGGCTTGGAGATTTCACGCCCGAGGAATTGGAGATCGCAGAGTAGAATGCGTTCGAACGCAGCGCGGTCGCTCACGGTCGCGGCTCGGTTTTGCTCGGTTTTCCAAATTGCGTTGTTTTGGTGAAATACCCCGCCCGGGGTCTGGCGGTAGTTTGAGTTTTTCCCCGCTTTTCGCTACATTGCGCCGCCTTAGTTTGTTAACCGGAGGACTGAACGGGGACGCACCTCATTTCAAGAAACCAATGATCTACACGTGTACTAAGCTAGATTTTCAAACTACATCATGGGGCCACCCGTCGTTATTGCACCGCATGCGATCCAACTCCTTTGCAATTTTGATAACCTTGGCACTCCGACGGTCGCATATTTTACCAAGGCCCACGCAAGGCCCACGCCTCGGCGTTCGGGGTCGACCGCACCACACCGGCCACGATCGACGCGTAGCCGAGCGGGCCATCCGGCATCACCCAGCCCGCCGCACCGTCAATCCGATGCCTAACGGGCCCGGCCAGAGTTTGACACCACTGCTGTAGCATGGCCCAAGCCTAACCCCACCCTTCGCTGATTTCACTATTTCATCCGCAGAAAAGAAAATGTAAAGATTTTGTCGCTTCGGGCGACAAAATGGCGACTTTTTACCCTCAAACCTTATCAGTACAACATTTTACAGAAATGCACCCCCGCCGAAAATCAAAACACTATATATAGCTGAGTAAACGATGTCGGCGGAAAGAGGAGCCCGCCGGTCGTCGTTCAACCCTCACGACAAAGGTCGCTCCGGTTGGGAGGCCGGGGCTCCTTGTCGCAGTCCTGTTCGAGAGGTCGTTGTATGTGTTCATTGTCAACGCGTTAAGGCTCATAACCATGAGGTGCCCCAGCCAACATGGATCATCCGTTGCCGGAAGCCTGCACCATACGTAGCCCGCCGCGCCAGCGCCTCGGATCGGGAAGTGTCACCCGTATCGACGCTGGCCGGGCCCGTCGCTCATGGCCGCAGCCGTTCCCTGGTATTGCTCATTGAAAACCACATACGGTAACACCGTGGGCGTGCCCCGGGCGTCCCGCGTACGACAAAACGCGTGCGGCCTGTTGCCCGGTCCCATCCACTCCGCGCCGGCCTGAAGTGGCGCCGGTGCCCTCACCGGCGTATCCGCGCCCGCACTGCGCGCCGCCTGCCAACGGCCCAAAGTGCCAGCGGCGTCTCGCCGCTGGCATGGTGCACCCACGCCCCGCCGCCCCACCGCGCCACCACTGCGCGCCAATCCACCCCGCCAATCTTTCGTGCCAATTTCGTGCCATTCGTGGTTCCACTTTCTTCACCGTTCACCGTTTAGCGTTCAGCGTTTGCGGTGGTCAACATCGCTGATTTCCGGGGCATTACCTGCACTTTCCCCTGGTCGAGGTCGTCGCAAAGCGCGCCGTCAAGATCATTCAAAATCTCTCGCACGGCCTTCTTTGTGTCTTCGAGTCTTGGCCAACTTCGTGTTAAATCCTTAGCAGCGTCCCCCACCAGATCAACTCCAGGAACCGAGCCACACCCTGGTCAACATCGCTGCTTTCCCCGAAAATCCGCATCGTTCCGCTGGTCAACATCGCGGCCGCGCTGGCACAGATCGAGCGCCAGCCCATCCTCATATCCGCTGTTCTGGGGTCAATCCGAACCACGTATGGCACATGGACATGGTCCCAATCAAGCGGCCGGGCATTTTCCATTTCATCGTTGGCTCCTCAGCGGCGGAACTTCGCAATCGCCCGTGCCTTGGCCACCGGATGGTCTACGATCGGCGCTGGATAATCGCGGCCGATGATGCAGCCACAGGCGCGCTGGACGGCCGCGGGCATTTGCCACGGGCAATGGATGAACTTTGCCGGCACACGGGCCAGCGCCGGCAGGTAGTGTTTCACAAACGCGCCGGCGGGATCGAACCGTTGCCCCTGCAACGTGGGGTTCATGATGCGAAAGTACGGCGCCGCATCGGTGCCGGTACTGGCGCTCCATTGCCAGCCGCCAACGTTACTGGCCTGGTCGTAATCCATGAGCGTGCGCATGAAATAGCGTTCGCCGATCGTCCAGTGGACATCCAGATCCTTGGTTAAAAACATCGCGGCAATCATGCGGAGGCGGTTGTGCATAAAGCCGGTTGCGTGGAGCTGGGCCAGGGCGGCATCGACGATCGGATAGCCGGTCCGGCCGGCACTCCAGGCCGCAATGTGCGCCGGATCGTTCCCCCAGGCCACCGCGGCATACCGCTCCTGAAAATTCCGGGTGACGGTGTGCGGGAAATTAAACAGGATCATACGATAGAACTCGCGCCAGATCAGTTCGCCAATCCAGGTATCGCGGCCCGCCCCGGGCTCGTGGGCCAGCGCCGCCACCATGGCCTGGCGGATCGAGACCGTGCCAGCGTTAAGATGCGCCGAAAGGCGGGATGTGCCCGCCACACCCGGCACATCGCGTGCGTCGCGGTACGCCGCCAGGTGCCCGGCACAGAACCGTTCAAGCATCCTAGCCCCGCCCGCCTCGCCGGTTGGCAGGTCTAGGGTCAGTGCGGGATAGCCCAGCGCCCCCGGGTGCGGAATGCCTTGGGATTTGATCGGCACGACACCCGGAATTTTTCGCGGCAACCCGCGCACGACGGGCGGATCGTGCATCAGCTTCTTCAAAAACGCGTTCTTATACGGTGTAAATATGGAATAGATCCCGCCCTGGCCCGTCAAGATTTCCTGCTCTTCCCAAAGGGCGGCATCTTTGAAGGCCTGCACGGTGATGCCCTGTTGCGCCGCCGCACGCTCCAGCCGCATGTCCAGCGCCACCTGTTCGGGCTCGTACTCTTTGTTATAGGTAATGGTGGTGGCGCCGATTTCCTGGGCCGCGGCAAGAATCTCGGCCACCGGATCGCGGTTCGTGCGGAGCGCCAGCGGCACATTCCGCGCCGCCAGATTCCGCGCCAATTCGCGCAGCGCTTCCAGCCAGAACGTCGCCTGATGCGCCCCCATCTTTTCCGGATTCCCCAACCACCGCGGATCGATGACAAAAATCCCGGCTACGCGATCGGCGGCAGCGCACGCCGCATGAAGAGCCGTGTTGTCACGCACCCGGAAGTCGCGCCGGAACCAGTGCAGCGTAGTCTTCATTCCACCCCATTTTTTGCGTCTTCGCGTCTTCGTGTCAAAAATTAAAACCGCGCGATCCATTCTTTGTGTTCTGACATCTTCGCTTCCCGCGTCAACATTCAAACCGCATCATCACATGATAAACACGGCCGCCGCGATTACCGTGGTCCAGAGGCCGTGCTTGTCGCCTTCGGCGGTCTGGACGATGTTGCGCGTGCGGACGATATTGCCGGACATGCGGTAGATTTCCTTGCGTTCGTCGTAATTTTTGGCCGGATCAAATTCGATGCCCAGCGTGGTCGCCAGCATGGTCGCCGCCATGTCTTCGACGAAATCGCCGGTCTTTTCTTCGGTCATCCCGTAGCCGTGATGCTCGGAAATGTAACCGTACTGGTCCTTGATCGGCAGGGCCACGCCAATGCCGGCGCACAGCAGCCGGTTGGGTTCGTCCGTGCTGGATTCGGAAATCACGCCAAAGGTGATCTGCCCGGGTTGCAGGCGCGCCATGCCTTGCCCCACCGTGATGATCTTGCAGCGCGGCGGCAGAATGCCCGACACCTGGACCAGGTTGTATTTCTCGATGCCCGCATGCCGGAACGCCAGTTCCAGCGATTGCGGGCGGTACTTGTGCCGGCCGGTGCCCTTGGTAAAGAAGACCAGCCGGGGTATCGGAGTTATCCATTCGTCAGCCATCACGTGCTCCCAACAGACTTAACAGGCGGCTATCGTACCGTAGAAGAATCTTTTGCTCCATTATCGACGCCGAGCCCGCTTGGGGATAAATTGGCGCCATGGTAATTATCCGCGACATCCTTTACTGCCTGGCCCTGCCGCTGGTGCTGCCGTTCCTGCTCTACAAGAGCGCCCGCACCGGCAAATATCGCCGCGACTGGCCGGCCCGCCTGGGCTATGTACCCGCCGGCGCCGCCAAAAAAACCGGCAGCCGCCGCCTGCTGATTCACTGCGTGAGCGTGGGCGAACTGCTCTCCATGCGGCTGCTGGTGGAACGCCTGCTGGCGGCCGACCCGGCGCTGCAAATCATTATCACCACCACCACCGACACCGGCACCGCCCGCGCCCGCGACCTCTACGGCACATCGGCCGGCGCCGGCCGCGTGCTGCCGTTGCGCTATCCGCTGGATTTTTCCGGCGCCATCCGGCGTTTCCTGGATACCGTCGCCCCGGATGCCATTGCCCTGGTCGAACTGGAAACGTGGCCCAATTTCATCGCCCTGGCCCACCGGCGCCGCATTCCGATCGCCATTATCAATGGCCGCCTGACGGCGCGCTCGTTCGGACGCTACAAACTCATCTACCTGATCATGCGGCGCATGCTGCGGTCGCTCACCTGGCTGGGCATTCAAACGCCCACCATCGCCCAGCGGTTTATCCGCCTGGGGGCGCGCCCGGAGAGCGTCACGATTCTGCCGACGCTTAAATATGATGTGGCGGATTTTTCCACCGCCATTCCCGGCAGCGCAACCCTGGCCGCCGCCTGCGGTATAAAGCCGGACCACCAACTGCTGGTCGGCGGATCGACCGGCCCGGGCGAAGAGGCCGCGTTGCTCCAGGCCTACCTCCAACTGCGACCCAACCATCCGACCTTGCGCCTGGCCATCGCCCCCCGCAAGCCCGAAACGGTGCCCGGGGTTCTGGCCGCCATCACCGCCGCCGGCCTGACACCGTTGCTGCGCACCAATTACCCCGACAGCACCCCTGCACCGGCGGATTTTTCCACGGACAGTGTGCTGGTGCTCAACACCCTGGGCGAACTGAAGAAACTCTACGCCTTGGGACTGGGTTCCTTTGTTGGCCGTTCGCTGGTCCCGCTGGGCGGATCGGACATGATCGAAGTGGCCGCCATGGGCAAGCCGTGCTGTTTTGGACCGCACACGCACAATTTCGCCGAAGCGGTGGAAATACTCTTGGCGAACAACGCCGCGGTAACGGTTGCCGATGCCGCCGCGTTAGCCGCCCAGTTCGCCACCTGGCTTGATGACCCCGCCGGCACCGCCGCCATGGGACAACGCGCCCAGGAAACCATCCAGAAACAACGCGGCTCAACGGATGTGTACGTCGCCAAACTGCTGGACCTGTTACCCGCGAAATGACTAATGACGAATGACTAATGACGAAGCAAATTCCAATGTCCAATGTCAAAATAACCAAACGGCGACGGTGCGTACTGTTTCGTCATTTGATCATTGGTTTATTGCTCATTGATTCGTTCCCGATACCGATCGGGATCATTCGTCATTCGTCATTTGTATCCACTCCCCCTAACCATCCCGCTCTACTATAGTCTATAAGGAACAGTGCAAAGGAGAACTTATGCGAAATTCGCTGCGATACCGCTCATCCCTGGTCCTGGCCATCAGCGCTGCGCTGCTGGCCGGTGCCAGCGCGTTGCGTGCGGATATTGAATTGCCGCGCTATCATTTGGTGGTGGGGCAGGAACTGGCCTATCAAGGCCGCGCCACGGCCGAGCACCAGGACCATCCGCAGGTGGACATTACCGACACGTCCTACCGCATCTGGGTGGTGCGTGAGAATCCGGATCACAGTTTTCATCTGATCGTGATGAGCAGCGTCAAAAACGGCGGCGCCGCGCCCGCCCCGGCCGCCGGCGCGCCCAAGAACGCCCGGCCCCAGGAAAACATGCCGGTGGTCACCGTCTCCCAGGTGGACCTGACGGGCGATGGCGACACCCCCGACGCCTATGCCGCCACCAACCAGGCCACGCCGGAAGTCTTTCCGCCGCTGCCCCACGACCAGGCCGCGATGAACAGTTGGGACACCGTTGATGACGAGACCGGCCAGCGGACGCTCTTTAAAGCCCTGCGCCAGCGCGATCGCAACGAGTTCTCGTTTGAAGCCATTCATGCAGCCGCCACCGATCCGATCTACCAGGCCGCCAGCACCGCCACGTACCATTTTGATTGGACCCGCGGCCTGATCACCGGCATCGAGACGCAGTTCAGCCAGGGCTTTGGCACCAATATCCGCGGGCGCGGCACCCTGCAACTACAGCGGGCCATCGCCGCGGATCCCGATTTTATCAAGCAACTGTCCACCGAGGGAGACATTTATTTTGCCGCCGTAATCGCCGCCGGCAAGGCCACCGACGCCGCCGCGCTCGACCCGGCGCAGACCGAGGACCGCCTGGCCGCCGCCGCCGCCGCGCTCAAGGATGCCGAGCCGAAGATCACCCTCTCGCTGCTCAAGGATCAACTGGCGGCGCAGGCGAAGGCCCAGCCGGAAGCCGCCAAGTATATCCGCGAGTCCGCCAAGCACCGCGCCGAACTGCTGGCCGCCGCCCCGCTGGATTGGTCCACCACCGATCTGGTCGGCCGCCCGGCCACGGCCCAAGCCCTCCGCGGCCGCGTCCTGGTGCTTAACTTCTGGACGCGCTCGATCCCCTGGTGCATCACGCAATTGCCGGCGCTGGGCACGCTGCAAGCCGATTTTAAGAACGATCCGGTCGTGGTTCTGGGCATGAACACCGGTGACGACCCGAAAGACGCCCAGGCCCTGGCGCAGCAATTGGGCCTGCCCTTTGGCCAACTCAAGGGCGATGCACTGGCCAATCAACTCAAGATCGACGAGTTGCCGACCGTGCTGGTTATCGACCAGACCGGGAGGATCCGCGACATTTACACCGGCTTTAACCCGCGGCTGCGGGCCGAGGTGGGTCGGACGGTGCGCAGTCTGCTGGCGCCGGCGGCCACGAAGTGAACAACGCAAAGCACGTTGCCGCGCCTCCATTACCTCGGAAGTTTCGTGGTCTACCCGATGGTGGCATTTCACAACCAGCGCCGCGATGAACTGACGGCCAAGGGCAAGCCTTTCCGAGATGCGCCACCCACAATCGAAGCGGACGAACCGGTGACGAGCGGCGCCTTTCAAAATTCCACGGTGCCTGCCACACCGGACGTCCCACCGACCACTCGTCCGTGAGAGAGCGGCGTTACAGTCATCTTCGCCTAACCGAAGAGATTGTCGAAATCGTTGTGTGAACCGATCCAGACCCAAACGACGGTATCACCATTCCGTTCGCCGACCGCCCGATATTGTTCATTGATCCGCACGGACCAGACGGAGTCGCCGCCGCCAAGTTTCTTAAAACGGAGCGAAGGATGTTCCGGGTTTTCTGCAAAAAGGCTGTAGGCTTTGCGCGCAGCCTCACGTACCGGCGGGGTCAACCCGTCATAGGCACGCCAGAAACTGGGGCGGGTAAGTGATTTCAAAGGCGGCTGTGATCCAAGGGTGTTGCGGGTTCGGCAGCGGATTGACGAAGAAATTCATCAAGTTTGGGGCGGCGCTGGGTGGAGGCGATGGTCTGCTCCCACCGCTCATCCTCCTGGCGGGCCAGGAGGAACCGGGCGAAATCGGCGACCTCGACGCGTTTGCCCTCGGGCAAGGCTTCACAGATCTGGATTAGTTCCTGCGTTTCAGTGCTCATGGTTTAATTCTAGCAGGCGAAAACCAAGGATGCCACTGTATTCCGCCCAACCGAACTGGCGGATCTCTCACCGTCGGCATTCCACGCAGTGGGCCAGCGTCATGAATTGACGTACTATATGGCCAGTCGCGGCATTCAGGATAGGGGCCACACAACGCAGGCCGCGTGCCTCCTCCCGATGCCGCCAAGTGTCCGCGCCGCCCAGACCCCTGATTTGCCGGAGTGTTTTTATGGCCCGTAAAGATCGCGACGCCTCCCAGAAATACCACGACCGCGTGGCCCGCCGCTACGACAGCATCTACGACGATGCGTTCTGGGACTTTCACGACCGGATCACCTGGAACCACATTAAGCCGCACCTGCCCAAGACCTTTGCCCCGGTCATGGACTTGGGCTGCGGGACGGGCAAGTGGGGACTTAAACTCCTGAAAATGGGCTATCCCACCACGTTTGTGGACCATTCGGGGCAGATGCTCATGCAGGTGCGTGAAAAACTGGAACAATGGGCCCAGCAGCCCGACCTGGCCGCCAAGGCCGCCAAAGCCACTGTCCAGCAGGCCGATGCCGTGGACCTGGGCGCCTTTGCACGCGAACAGTTTGCCCTGGTGGTGGGCATGGGCGATGTGGTCTGCATTTGCAGCGACCCGGCGAAATGCCTCGGCCAGGTGGCGGCCCTGCTGCAACCCGGCGGCCTGTTTATTTTCACGGTCGATAATGCCCTGGCCGCCCTCGATCACTTTGTGGAAAGCGGCAACGCCGAGGCGATGGGAAGCTTCATCAAAACCGGCCGCACCCACTGGCTCACCAGCAATAGTGCCGAACAGTTCCCGGTGCAGATGTTCCGCCCTGCCCAAATCGAACATCTCACGGCGTCCCGCGGTTTTGAGGTGCTTTCCATGATCGGCAAAACCGTGATCCCCGCGCGGCGCAACAAAAAATTCTTTGAACAGGATAACGGCATCGAGCGGCTGGTGGAGCTGGAAATGCTGCTGGCCAAGGAACCCACCGCCGTGGCCCGGGCCAGCCACATCCAGATTGTGGCGCGCAAGCGGGCGGCCGCCCCTTGCCAGAATCCGTAATTGCGGTAGCATTCCCCACATGTAAATGGCGCAGCGCCCGCCGGCCGCGGTGGTCGGGGGCAAACTTCACATTTCTCGTTATACCCGTGCAGGAGGATCAAATGCGTAAGGCATGCCGTGCGATGACGTTTGGACTATTGGCCACAGTGGCGCTTTCCAGCGCCGGGGCCTTTGCCGGAACCATTACCAAAAAACCCTTTGGCCTCACGCATGATGGCGTGGCGGTCGAACAGGTTACGCTGAACAACGACGCCGGCGGGTCGGTCTCCCTGATCACCTACGGGGCCATCGTCACCAACCTGTCGGTGCCGGATAAGAGCGGCAAGAGCAGCGACATCGTCCTGGGGTTCGACAACCTTAAACAATATGAAGATCAAAGCCCGTACTTCGGCGCGATCGTCGGACGCGTGGGCAATCGCATTGCCAAGGGCCTCTTCACCATCGACCACGAGCACTATGCGGTCCCCGTCAACAATGGCCCCAACCATCTCCACGGCGGCTTTAAAGGGCTCGACAAGCGCGTATGGAAAGTTGAAACATCGCAAACCGCCAACGGCCCTGCGGCGCGGTTCACCATCCTGGATCCTGATGGGGCCGAGGGCTATCCAGGCAACCTGAACATCACGGTGATCTATTCGCTGTCCGCCAAGAACGTGCTCAAGATCGAGTACTATGCCAACACCGACAAGGCCACCCCCATCAACATCACCAATCACACCTACTTTAACCTCAAGGATGGCGGCAAGAGCGATATCCTGAGCCACATCCTGCAAGTCAATGCCGATGCGTACACCCCCGTCGATGATACGCTCATCCCCACCGGCAAGATCGCCAAGGTCAAGGGCACCCCGATCGACTTTACCGCCCCCAAGCCCATCGGCAAGGACCTTAAGGCCATGGGCGGCGACCCGATCGGCTATGACCATAATATGGTGCTGCGCAGCCAGGATGGTTCGATCGCCCTGGCCTTGGTGTTGTCCGAGCCGGAATCCGGCCGCCGCATGGAATGCTGGACCGACCAACCCGGCGTGCAGTTCTATTCCGGCAACTTCCTCGATGGCGGCGCCACGGGCAAGGATGGTGCGGTCTACAAGCAGTATCACGGGCTGTGCTTTGAAACGCAGCACTACCCGGATTCGATTAACCATTCCAATTTCCCCAGCGTGGTGCTCCGTCCGCAGGAACACTACCACTCGGTCACGGAATACCGGTTCTTCGCGGGCCAATAGCCCCCGGAACCACGTTTGGCAATCCACACCGGCCTATGTCGCGCCCGGCGCGACATAGGCTGGTTCTTTTTTCTGCACAAAATCACTGCCGCGTACCGATAGGCAAAGAGTGCAGCTTTTGCGCGTTACGCAGGTGGAATCTGCGCTCGCGCGATTTTCAGTGTTTCTACGGCGGAGCCGTTGATCTGATGGCATGGAGTCTTCCACATTCCCGTTCGGGCTGGTCGCGCCTCTGGCAGGTGCCCACGCTGCTGCTGGGCTTGGGTGTTTTTGGTTACGGCTCGTACGCCCTCTATCAACACCATGCCCGCCAGGCCATCCCGTTTGAAACCCATCTGGCCGATGCCCGCCGTCTGCTGGAGCAAAAAGACTACGCAGGACTCATCAGCTACATCAACACCCTGGCCAATCACTTTGGCCAACCCGATCAACGGGCGCAACTGGAGGTGCTGGCAGGAGATGTCAGCTTCATGGCAGCGCCGGATCCCGCCAATTACCAGTCCGCCATCGATCACTATAGTAAGGCCCGCCAACTGGGCTGGCCCCACAAGGGCATGACCCGGGAACAAGCCCAGATTGATGAACACTGGGGTGCTGCGGCCATGGCTCTGGGCGATTATCCCGCCGCCATCGACCACCTGGAAAAAGCCCTCGCACTCAACCCAACCGTGCTCAAAACCCACGGGCGCGACCTGATTGACGCCTACCAGCGCCCCCCCCGGCCCAACGCGGAAAAGGCCTTGGCCCTCCTGGAAAAAATCGGCCTGCAACCGGGCGATGTGGACCAGCAGGTCTGGGCGCTGACCAAACGCCTCGAATTGCTCAATGGCAGCCCGACGCTGGAAAAAGCGGCTGCCGACGCCCGGGTCTTCAGCCATACCATCAAGGAATTGGAGCCCTGCGGCCGCCTGCTCACCGGCGTGGGCCGGGCCGAGTTTGAAATGGGGCAACTGGCCGAAGCGCAAAAGGATCTGCTGGAGGCCCGGAAGCATTTCCTGGCGCACAAGATCGACGATGGGCGGGCTGCCCTGCTGCTGGGCAAAATTGCCCAGGCCAAGGCGCAGTACGGGCCCGCCAAGGAGTTTTACCAGGAGGTCGTCACCACGCACGCCGGGACCCCCATCTTCGCCGCCGGGCGCTTTGGCCGGGCGGAGGTACTGGCGCTCGAAAATACGCCCGTCGAGCCCATGGAGGGCGATTACCGCTTTGCCATAAACGCCGTCCTACCCACGCCCGGCATCAATAAACCCCTGCCCGAAATGCTCACCGCGACGGCCATCCGCACCGCCCTGGCCGAACATACCGACCAGTACCAGCAAGCCGGCAAACTTGATACCGCGCTGCAATTCATCCAGCTCCAGCGGCTGTTTAACGAGCCCGATTCGGCGGAGATGACCTTCCGCGAGGCCGCCATTCACGAACAGCGGGCGGTGGATCTGGCGGCCCAAGCCGCCGCCCTGCCGCCCGGTCCGGCACATGACGACCTGTATCAGCAGTCCTTGGTCCACTACGGGGCGGCGGCCGAATGCCTGGTGCGCCATGCCAAACTGGCCACCATGCAGCGCGATGCCTCGGCGCGAAGCCTGTGGAAAGCCGCCGGTTTCTTTGACAAAGCCGGCCGCTCGACCGAGGCGATCGCGACCTATCAGAAGTACAGTCACGATTTTCCCTCGGACAACCTGGTGCCCGAAGCGGTGCTGAATATCGGCCAGTTGTATGAATCGCTGGGCCAGTACGATAAGGCCCTGCCCTACTTTCAGCAGACGATTCTCGATCACCCCAACACCACGCCGGCGTATATGTCGGCGGTGCACTTGGGCCGCTGCTACATGGCCAAGGGCGAAAAGTTTTACCCCCAGGCCGAGCAGGCCCTGCTGGACCTGGTGCAGGACAACAAAACCCTGCAACCCAGCGCGCTGGAATTCCAGGCCAGCATATTTGCCCTGGGCGACTTGTATTATCGCAGCCACCGGTGGAGCGATGCGATCCTGCGGCTCGAAGAGGCTCTTACCCGGTATCCTGACGATCCGGCGATTCCCCAGACGCGTTTCTGGCTGGCCAATAGTTACCGCCAAAGTGCCGCCGAAATAGCCGCTGCCCTGGTCAAAGATCCGCACCGGCCGGGTCGTGCCACCCTTGAAGATGCCCGGCGCGACCGCCTGGAACGTGCCGCCGACATTTATACGCAACTGATTGCCACCCTGGATGATCCGGCAATCACGTCGCCTACCCCCTCCGCCCCCCTATCTCCCGTGCGTCTGGATTATCTGCGCTATAGCCATCTGTACCGGGCCGATTGCAGTTACGACCTCCAGGACTATCGCACCGCCATCAAACTCTACGATGCCGCCGCCAGCCGGTTTGGGCAGTCCCTGACCGCCGTGGAGGCTTACGTGCAGATCGTCAACGCCTACCTGGCACTCCAGGAACCGCGGCAGGCGGCGGCGGCGGCGGAACGCGCCCGATGGATTTTGCAACGCGTGCCCGATGAGGCTTTTGGCCAGGCTCCCCTGGCACTGGGCCGGGCGTATTTTGAAGACGTGTTAAGAATCGCCAAACCGTGAGGTCAGGATGAATCATCCCACAGACGCCAGTCTTGCCGAACAGTTAATCGCCGTACTGGCGGCGCAGCGCGATTTGTACACGCAGCTCGACGACCTGGCACGCCAGCAAACGGAGTACGTCGCCACCGGCCAGTCGGCACCGCTGATGAGCGTGCTGGCGGCGCGGCAGCGGCTGGTCGATCAGTTGTCCCCGTTGGACCAGCAGTTGCAGCCCTATAAAGGCCGCTGGCAGGAGACGCTCGACGGTCTGGCCCCGGAAACCCGCGGTACCGTTGCCCGGTTGTTGCAGGATGTGCAACACCTGCTGGCGCAAATTCTGGCCCGCGACGATGCCGACAAGCAATCCCTGATCCAGCAGAAAACCGAGATTGGCACCCAGATTCAAGGCGCCGTGACCGGACGGCAACTCAACCGGGCTTATGGCGCCCGCCCGCGGATGCCCGCCGGCGGCCTGCAAGGTTAATCGAACCCACACGCGAGACGAATGATGACCGCCCTGCCATCCCAACTTTCCGCCAAGCACCTGCCGACCAGCGCCCTGAATCTGCATGACCTGCACGAAGTGTTGCAGATGTACAATGAGGTTACGGGGCGCCTGGAACTTTCGCATGAGAAATTGCAAGGGGAAGTAACGCGTCTGCGGGAACAGTTGGAGCAGAAGAATCGGGAACTCGAATTGAAGAAACGGCTGGCGGCGCTGGGCGAAATGGCCGCCGGCATCGCCCATGAAATCCGCAATCCCCTGGGCGGCATTCAACTTTATGCGTCCAACCTGGCGGCGGATGTCGCCGATCGTCCCGCCGCCGCGGACCTGGTACGCAAGATTTCCGCCGGCGTGCGGAGCCTCAATGCCCTGGTTTCCGACATCCTGGCCTTCACCCATAACACCAACCTGCGCAAGAGCCCCGAAGAACTCGGCACGCTGGTGGATGTGGCGCTGGAACTGGCACAACCGGAGTTGTCCCCGCACGGCATCACGGTGCAGGTGAACCCGGAACTGCGGCAGATCACCGCCGTGGTCGATGGCAAACTGCTCGGGCGCGTGCTGCTGAACCTGATCCTTAATAGTGCCCAGGCCCTGGCCGAACACCCGCCGCGCTCAGCCGCCCCAACCATCTTCATCAGCGGCCGCCAGCAGCAAGACAAGGTTACCCTGGAAATCGCCGACAACGGCCCGGGCATTCCACCCGCGGCCCTCGATTCCATATTTAACCCGTTCTATACCACCAAGGACAAAGGCACCGGCCTGGGCCTGGCGATCGTACATCGCATCATTGAAGCCCATGGCGGAGAAATTTTAGCCGGCAACCGCCCGGAAGGCGGAGCCTGTTTTAGGATGACACTGTAAACCTTAAGGAGCCCCTTGATGGCAACCATTCTGATCATTGATGACAAAGACATGATGCGCGATTCGCTCTCGCTAACCATGTCGCGCGCCGGCCATAAGGCCATCACCACCGATTCCCCGCTCGATGCGCTCGAGCTTATTCGCCAGCATCGCCCGCAGGTGGTCATCACCGACCTGAAAATGCCCAAGATGGACGGCATCGAGCTGCTTTCCCGCATCAAGGCCGACCAGCCCGATGTGCCGGTGATCCTGATGACCGCCTTCGCCACCATCAGCACCGCCGTGCAGGCCATGCGCACCGGCGCCTACGACTATGTGCAAAAACCCTTCGAATCCGATGAGATCATGGTGATTGTGGAACGGGCGATCCAGCACGGCCAACTGGTCGCCGACAACCAGGTCTATCGCGCCAATGCCGAGGCCAGCCCCCCCAAGGTAATGGTGGGCTCATCGCCGTGCATGCAGGAGGTGCAGACGCGCATCGGCCAGGTGGCCGCCGCCACCAGTGCCACCGTGCTGATTTCCGGCGAAAGCGGCACCGGCAAGGAAGTGGTCGCCCAGCTGATCCACCAGCGTTCGGCGCGCGCCGGCCGCCCCATGGTGGCGCTGAACTGTGCCGCCCTGCCGGCAAGCCTGCTGGAATCCGAACTCTTTGGCCATGAAAAAGGCGCCTTTACAGGGGCCGACAAGCTGCGCAAAGGCCGCTTCGAACTCGCCGACGGCTCGACCCTGCTGCTCGATGAAATCAGCGAGATCGACATGGGCATCCAGGCCAAACTGCTCCGCGTGCTCCAGGAACGGGCCTTTGAGCGCGTGGGCTCCAGCACCACCCAGCACGTCGATGTCCGGGTGATCACCACCACCAATCGCAATTTGCAGGACTGGGTGCGCCAGGGCAAGTTCCGCGAGGATCTGTACTACCGGCTTAACGTGGTGCCCATTGCCATCGCCCCGCTGCGCGAGCGCCGGGAGGATATCCCGGAACTGGCGGAGCACTTTTTGACGCTCATCGCCCAGCGCGATGGCCGCCCGCGGCGCAGCTTTGAACCCCGGGCCATGGACCTGCTCCAGCATTACCACTGGCCGGGCAACGTGCGCGAGTTGGAGAACATCTGCGAGCGTTCCGTGGTGCTCGAAACACGCGACAGCATCCGGGCCGATACCATCGCGCCGTGGCTGGCGACCATCACGGTGTCCGATGCCATCGCCGGCTCCAACCGGGCCGGGGCCATCCTGGAAGACCTCGAACGCCAGGCAATCCTGAAGGTTCTCTCCCGGCACAATGGGCACCGGATGCGCACCGCCCAGGAACTGGGCATCGGCCTGCGCACCCTGGGCATGAAACTTAAACGCTTCAAGGATGAAGGCGTACTTGTTGAAAACTGAACCCTAATGACGAATGACTACTGACGAATGACGAATCAAACTTCAATAACCAATGTCCCAATGCCCAAACACGGCGCCTTGGTTCCGTTTCGTCGTTTCGTCATTCAGTCATTGCACATTGGGAATTGATTCGTCATTAGTCATTCGTCATTTGAGCAAACCTTGCGCTACTTGGCGCAGTTCATGCGCAACCGTCGGCATCTATGGCAACATAACCCGTTTAGCCTTCAGCGTTTCGTGTTCAGCAATCCCTCGGCACACCGCTTGCTCTTCTCTAATCCCGGAAGGATGATTTCATGCTCAATGACCTTTTTAATACGCCCGCGATCGCGACCCTGGAACGTACGGTCAACTTCACCGAAGCACGCCATGACGTCATTCTGGCCAACATCGCCAATGTGTCGACGCCCGGGTATGTGCAGCAGGATGTCTCGGTGGCGGATTTCCAGCAGTCGTTGCAGGATGCCGTCAGCCGCAGTGCCCAGGGGTTTAACGTTCCCTTGCAGCCCAAATCCACCCGCACCGTCAAATTTGACCCCACCAGCAATGCCGTGACCTTAAAGCCCCAGAGCGTCGTCACCAGTCCCGCGTTTCATGATCGCGGCATCCGTTCGATGGAATCGCTGATGGGCGATCTGTTGGATAACGCCCAGGTGCACAACATGGCCGCCACCCTGCTCAAGTCCCGCTACCAGTGGATCAACAGTGCCATTCAGTTGCGTGCGTAACCCCGGAACCTTTTGATCAGGACCCTGTATGTTCGGATCCTTTGACATCTCCACGAGTGGTCTAACCGCCCAGCGGGTGCGCCTGGACACCATTGCCTCGAACCTGGCCAATGTCCACACCACCCATGATGCCAGCGGCAAGGTGAACCCCTACCGCCGCCTGTACCCCACCTTCGAGCCGCAGCGCACCAGTGCCGGCGGCGCCGGCGTGCGGGTGGCCTCGATCCAGCAGGATCAATCTGATTTCCGCGTGGCCCACGAGCCCTGGAACCCGGACCATGATGCCAACGGCAACGTGCTCTACCCCAACGTCGATCTGTCCACCGAGCAGGTCAACGCCCTGGAAGCCACGCGGGCTTACGAAGCAAATATTACGGCCGTCGAAACGACCAAGTCGATGATAGCGGCAACGATGCGTATACTGGCATAAAGCGGCCGGCGGGCTTACCCGCCGCTGCCCGAACCATTAGGATACCGATATGGCTGACATCACTACCATTCAAGGACTCGGAACCCCGGCCACTTTGACCACGCAAACCGGCGCTGCCGGTGCGGGCCAGGCCGCCGACGGCTCGAGTTTCAAAGACATGCTCATGAAGAGCCTCGGCGAGGTCAACAGCCTCCAGCAGGATGCCGACCAGCAGCTCCAGGATTTCAGCACCGGCAAAACCCACAACGTGGGCGAAGTTATTTCCGCCTCCCAGAAGGCCTCCATGGCCTTTTCCATGCTCGTCCAGATCCGCAACAAACTCCAGGACGCCTACGATGAGGTCAAGAACCTCAAGGTATAAGTGGTTAGTGGTTAGCGGTTAGTTGGGGGGGGGGAGTGTTCCGCAATTATTTAGCGGTGGCCTCACGCCCCGTGGATCGCAATCCCTGGGCCAATGCGCGTATTACGCGTGGCCAGGCGTAACCAAATTGCGGTTCATTTTGGGGCCGGGCGTCGCGGAGGCGTGGAATTCCGGCGTTACGGGGTTAAAGGGGTTGCGGGGGAACGGGGGCTTCCAACTTTCAACTCCTAACTTCCCGTAGGTTACAGCGTAAACGTCGTTTTGCCAGTCTGCGTATCCACCGACAAAATACCACCCAGCGGACCGGGGTTGACGACCAGGGCGGGCGCCGTGCCACGGGGAACCTGGTGCGACATGCCGAACCAGTTGTGAATGTGCCCCTGGATGATCGCCACCGGCCGAAGAACCGCGGCCAATTGCTGGAGCACCTCGTGGGCATACGGGCTGACGTTGTCCGGCGGCGGAGCATACGCGGGATAGTGGGTCAGCAGAATCACCCGATCCTTGGGTTGGCGGATACGGCGGAAGATACGCTCGACGGGGCGGCAGGCGGGTTGCAGGTCGCGGTCTGCGGGCGTGTCGTAGTAGCGGTCCCCATGCCAACCAATCCCGGCCACCAGCAGGCCCGGTGCGATGCGCACCACCATGCCGGTTATATCCTGCGCGTGCTGGAAGAAGCCCCACGCGTCAAAGCTATCATGGTTTCCCCGTACGGCCAGGATCGGCAATGGGCAATCCTTGAACCACCGATAGGCCGCCCCGCCCTGCTCGCGGCCAATGCGGTCGGCACAATGCAGCAGCGCCAGGTCGGCCTTCGCCCGGCATTTATCCCGATAGAAATCCCCGCCGTGCAGCCAGCACAACG
>Ga0316217_10000984_pt1 | contig 38668 bp, 25 predicted proteins | sample 1anoAmetaG_FD_203633 | JGI IMG/M metagenome (GOLD analysis project Ga0316217, IMG submission 203633) | Freshwater microbial communities from Trout Bog Lake, Wisconsin, USA - 1anoA | ecosystem: Environmental > Aquatic > Freshwater > Lake > Hypolimnion/Profundal zone | place: USA: Wisconsin...
CCTTAAGGACTTGTCTGGAATCGTCATAGATGAATGATGAGATTCTCTTGACTCCACCTCTTCTGGCGAGTCTTCTGATGGCGGGCTTGGTGATGCCCTCGATTGAGGCTCTGGCGTGTCTCTTGGTTGCAGTCCTCTTGGTGCCGACTTTTCCCTTTCCTCCGACTCCCTTTCCTCCCTTGCCTTGTCCAGCCATAAAATATTGAAAATCGTAATACAAAGTTGGTGCCAATGCTAAACTTAAGAAGGCGAATATCTGATTCTAGCTATTCTAAAATTTGATTGGCTATTATAACTCCAATCAGATTAATCGCAATTGCTAAATTACTTCTAATTAGCTCAGTAATCAGCTCTTTGTGTGTTTTCCTTTATCCGGACTAGCTTGCCAGTTTTTTTTATTCCAAGTTTTTCAAAACTTGCAGATTGCTTGCCCAGGCTGTGGCAGTGGCTTATTCTTGCGCCTGGGGGTTTTTGTTTCAAATTGACTAGTTTTTATAACTAGAAAAATATGCAAATTTGCTGTCTTATAAAATTTAAAAGTAGTGGAGATTTTGTGATATTGCCAAGCAATAGCCCTTGCAAATTTCAAATCTTGACTCAAAAACAATGCTTGGTTATTTTAAAGGCTGACTGCAAAAATACCTGGATTAGATAATTCACATCAAGACAGAATAATGCTAAATGTCTTTTCAGCTTTTACTTTGCAAAGTTGGCTGATTATAGGCAAGATTTGTTTGAGCAAAGTGATTTTAAAAATATTTAAATATTAATAAGATGTCATCAGGAGTCAGCATCGAAGGCGAGCGTGAAAGTGGAAGAGACGTCAGAGACAGTAATGGTACCTAATGCCTTATTTAGTGCGCGCAGCCATGTCGGTAGCAAATATCGTACGCTCTTCGTTGGGGCCACAGGGTCTGGATAAGATGATAGTTGACGACATTGGGTAAGTCACAATCACCAACGATGGTAAGATGAGTTCAATTCAGGTGCCACTATCTTAAAGAAACTGTAGTTGTAACACCCCACTGCTAACTTGCTTGTGCAGTTATCGCAGTTGCAGGATGCTGAGGTGGGAGATGGAACCACCTCAGTGGTCATTTTGGCGGCAGAGTTGCTCAAAAGAGCCAACGATCTCATCAAGATGAAAGTGCATCCAACCAATATTATTACCGGCTATAAAATTGCTGCAAAAGAGGCTTGCAGATACATTGAGGATAAACTTGCTGAGTCAGTTGAGAGTTTGGGAGAATAGGCTTTAGTTAACTGCGCTAAGACATCTATGTCCAGCAAACTAATAAACGTGGATCCCAACTTTTTCGCAAACCTTGTAGTAAAATCAATCCGCAGCATATAGCAAAAATCTATGTTCGGTCCAAAATACAACATCAAAAACATCAATATCCTCAAAGCCCATGGACAGAGCAGCACTGAAAGTCAATTTATTCAGGGCTATGCTATCCAGACAGTTAAGGCTCATCAGTTGATGCCCACCAAGATAGTGAATGCCAAGATAGCCTGCTTGGACTTCAACCTTAACAAATTTAGATTGCAGCTTGGCATTCAGGTTCTTGTGGATGATCCTAAAAATTTGGAGAAAATCAGGCAGAAGGAGTGTGATGTACTCAAGTCAAGGATCAACAAAATCATTGCAGCTGGTGCCAATGTTATTTTGACCAAGATGGGCATTGATGACACTGCTTCCAAGTACATGTATTAGGCTGGATGCCTTGGGCTGAGGAGGATTGATAAGGGTGATTTACATAGAATTGCCAAATTGACTGGAGCAACCGTTATCTCCACCATGGCTACACCCGAGGGTGAGGAAGTATTTGATCCAAAAAGTTTGGGAACATGTGAGGAAGTTTATGAGTAAGCAGTGGGAGATAATGACTTCGTTTTTTTCAAAAATTGCGCCAAATCAACAGCCTGCACTATCATTCTGAGAGGAGCCAACGAATTCATGCTAGATTAGGTGGAAAGGTATTATAGTTGTTATTCAGATCTCTCCATGATTCGATTTGCGTAGCCAAGAGGACTTTGGAATCTGGAAAAGTTGTCCCTGGAGGAGGAGCAGTTGACACTGCGCTCAGTATTCACTTAGACACCTTCTGCAGATCTTTTAATACCAAGGAACAAATCGCAATTTCTGAATTCAGCTAAGCACTAAACGTTATCCCAAAAACGTTAGCGGTAAATGCTGCCAAAGATGCTACTGAATTGATCTCTAAGCTAAGAACTCTTCATGCTGCTTCCCAAAGAGAAGGAGAGACAGATCCCAAAAGACTGTAGCTGAAATATTGTGGTTTGGATTTGACAAAGGGATGCCCTCGTAACAATTTGAAAGCTGGAGTGCTCTAGCCGATGATCTCAAAGATAAACTCGATAAGATTTGCAACCGAGGCAGCCATAACTATTTTGCGCATTGATGATTTGATCAAGCTTGCTCCTGAGAAGAGGGAAGAAGGACCTGCTCATTGATTGCAGCTGTTCATACGCTTATTTTTCATTATCAAAGTGCACTTTTTTTTTAACTACATCAACTATACATATCTTAACCCATTCACAATAAATATCCTTTCAAGAAGCTTCTAGTTCGAATGAGAGAATGAAAAGTATGGAGTTTAAATGGATGATAATGTTAAAATGTATAAGTCTAAGGGAAAGCGATCATTGTTCCCAATAAACTTTGTGGGTCATGATGTTGTAGAAGTCATCACTGCTCACGAATCCGTCTTCGTCGAGATCGGCCTTTGAGAAAATGTGGTTGACTTCTTCCTCGCTAAGTTGTTCGCCTAATTCGGTAGCAACCTTTTTGAGCTCGTGGACTGTGATTTTTCCCTAAATGACATCAAAATTACTGATCGGTTGACATCGAATGCTTGCCAAACTTTGTCGACTTCGGCCCGGCTGTCTTTTTCTCCGAGCTTGGCAGTGGCCAATCTCAAAAACTCTGCGAAATCAATACCTCCTGACTGATCGTCATCGAGTTCAGCAAGAATTTGATAGACGAATTTGTTATTTCCTTGGAAGCCCAACTGTTCGAAGGCTCTCTTGAGCTCTTGAGGATCAACGATTCCACTTCCGTCACCATCGAAGATGTCAAAGGCGACTTTGATATCCTTGACTTCCTCAACGGGGATGACGACTGTGGCAAAATCTTAAGCCTTGAAAACTTTTTTCTCCGGTGCTTTAGGTTGTTGGGCTGCAGGTTTTGCTCCAGGTTTGGCAGGCACTTTGCTCATTATTTAAAATATCTAATGTAAAATAAAATAAAAATTAAATCAACTTATACCTACTTATCATGAATCCCCTCAAATAATCAAAAACAGAAAGCCTGCGCGATAGAAATAATTTGCTGGCTGGTTTAGGGTTAGCAAGTCAATCATGGCTGTTATTAAAAATATTATAGATCATATTCCCTTGACTTCTTTGCTTTCTAAAATTATTTACTTATACTAGTCTAGGCATGAGAAAATACTTTGCTTTATGAAATCTTTTTAGTGCTATTTCAAAGAGTAGATTCTCCCTATGCGCTCCACTAATTACTCTAAGCTATCAGATTACCGAACTTTTATTGGGATTGACATCCGCCCTAAACTGAACTTCAACTCAAAAAGTTCAGTCTTTTACTATTTTATCGGTTTTGAATGAAATTTAGGAGGGATACATTGAGTTAGTTGATTAGCTAACGGAGCAAATTCTTTTGATGAACGAAATTATAGATTTTATTTTAGTTATTTTGTTTTTTGATATCCTTGCTTGATACGACCGATAGCTCTCTCAAACCCCTTTATTTCTTTTGCTGGTTCCCTATGCTCCTTGAAGCTGGCAACAGTTTTATTAATCTGGGGTTTAAAGGTACATCCATTAAGCTCAAGTCGCCTCCTTTATTAGTCGATCTCTTGCTTCAATTGCTATCGAGTACGATACTTACTAAAGTCATAAAGCCTATCAATCAGTTTCTTCTCATCATCTGAGGTGAGAGCCTCACTATCGCTAAAAAAGTTTATTTGCTCAAGAGGGATATTGGAGTTAACTACAGAACAGGCTTCGCTTCTTTTTGTGTTGATTCGGCCTGAGCTGTTACTTCTACCAAGCAGGGTTTTGGCAGATTTTTTACTGTATGACTTTTATAGCTTTGACTTGCTCTTTGCTTGCCTTGAACTTTTAGGATCAAAGGATCTATTAACAGTGGAATTGTAAGTGCTGCTCAACGAGGAGACATTTTCTTTATTTGATCCAAAGTGCCCTTAGTTCTTCGTTTTGATGATGCTTATATCATTGAGCTGAGGGCTGGATGTATTGCGGCTGCTTTAACCTAGGAGCTTATCCAAAGTTTGAACCAGTTCACCTATTTCCTCCTTCTAGCCATATATTGACTGAATTTGCTGCACTCGATTTTTCTATTCACTGGAGAGCAAGATAATAAGTTCTTTGAAGTCCCTCATTTAAATCTGCTCATTGGCGATGATATGCCACAGGAAGTAAATAAGTCTGCATTACCAAAGTTGCTTCCCTTCTGCTTCCCATCCGATCCCCTCGCCTTTTTTGCTCTCCATTAGCCCAACGATATGCTCTACGCTTTTGATCTCTTCAACCAAGCCCAACTATGTGAGGAGAGGTATGCTGTTTTCCAGAGTGACGGTATGGTTATCAGGCAATTCGACGATGATCTGCAGCATATTTTTGCGTCTGAGAGTGCGTAGCTGAGGTTGGTGGGCGTGTTTACTCTGCTTGTACTCATAGTAGAGTTATTGGGTGTGCATGATTTGAATTAATTCTCAACGTTTATATTTTAATATGATTTGTAAGAATCGCAATCAAGCTAGTGCAAAGGAAAATAAATCAATAATTTATGAGTTACTGAAGGTCATTTTTGGTACACTACTGACTGACTGCTTGTACTTTTGTAATGTGCGCCATGATAATTCGTGTTCTTTAGAATCTAGATTGTTTCTTAATCTTTGGCAGCCTATTTATAAATCGAATGAATTTCCTTACCTATCGCTGGCAGCTTGCGACTAAGAGGGAGAGAAGGGTTGATATATTTTTATTTTTCTAAAGTTCGACCATTTGTTTTCGAAACGTTTCAAGGAAATAATGATTAGTATATAGTTTTTGCTATCATTGGTCTGGGATTCATGATTTGATGCGAAATTTAGCTACCATCATTGCTACCGTTTAATAAACTTTTTGTTCTCTAACAAAAATACAGAACAAGAATAGAATTTTCTTACAAGATCTCAAAAATAAAGTATTTTATGGGAGAATTACTAGGGAGTGGAAAGGAACCAAAGCATCTTAATTTTCCGAGTAAATAAAGTTTGACTGATATCGGACCAGGTATTGATGTTTAAATATTGGTTGTTAGTTTAAACAATCATATATAATGATTTCTGACTTCATACAATATTCGGACATCAACTAGTCCTACGTCTTTCAAGAAACTCTTGGCGAGTAAATTTTCCTACATTTAGAGGTGCTTTCGCATAGGTGAGAAAAGCGGTATATATTGGAGACGACTCACCATTCGCCATCAAAGTAATAGACAAGTAAACATGCAATAACTCAGGAAGAAGATCAATTCCCGAGACCTGAAGATGTTCATGAACTAGTGCGAGATCATGCTGTTCGTACTGATGGATCTATCCAGCTGGAACACCCCAACATCATTTAGATCTATGAAGTCTATGATAATCCTGGCTACTTCTACATCGTCATGGAGTTCTGCGAGGGAGGGGAACTTTACTCCAACAGCAATTTGCATCGCCTTTCCACTGAAAAACAGATTGCTGAGGTTGTGCTCACCATCACTGATGCCCTGGATTTCTGTCATTCCAAAAATATAGTCCACCGTGATATAAAAGTAATCCGATAAATATGCAGCCTGAGAATATACTCTGGACCACCAAAGATGAAGAAGCTGTTCTCAAAATAGCTGATTTCGGGTTTGCTAAGCTATCTACTGAACAACTGATGACCACTGCCTGCGGAACTCCTATGTTTTTCTCACCGGAGATCCTCTAAGGGAAGCCTTACGATAATGCAGTCGACTACTGGTCACTGGGAGTAATTAGCTACATTTTGTAAGCCAAGAGTTATTTAGATTGAGTGGTAAGCCTCCCTTTGAAGCAACTGACGAAAAGTAGCTATTTGACAAAATAAAACTCGGAAGGATTGAATTTCCCTAAAGACAATGGAAGTACATTTCCTGCTCTGCAAAAGACTTCATCCTGAGGCTCCTCGACAAAAACCCTAAGAAAAGGTACAAAGCCGAGAAAATCAGAACGCATCCTTGGATTTTATCAGATCATAAGTAAGATTTGCTATTCAGGGAGCGCCGTGAGAACCTTAAGCGTTTTTAGGCTAGCAGAAATGTTGAGAAGGTTAAATACATCATTGAGAAAACGATGTCGGAAATAAGCACTTTGCAGGATGATGGAGATATTGATTTGTCTATGATTGATGAAGCAGACTAAATGCTCTGATATATCTATAGTTTATACTATTCAAAACCTTTAATATGAAATACAAATCATCAGCAGCTCACTCTCAGCAAATAAACTTCATGGGCATGCCTTCATATGAGAGACTATCATCCAGCCCAACAATATTAAACTCTATATGCTTATAAAGCAATTAATAATGATAGCATTATAGTAAACAAATAATGGGCATACAATTGTTGAGAAGGGTTGGTTTGGGGTCTTTTACAGGTAGCATATAGTAATAGGTATTGTTCATATAATTGTGAAGTAATCCCTTTGTGTTAATAATTCAAGTTATAATGGAGAGCAAGTAGGAGGAGCATCCCAACCAATCGAACCTATAATACAACAAGCTCAAGCCCGCAAAATTCAAAGTCAGCACCAGCCACAGCGTCATCACCATCCGCAATTCCACCACCAACTTCATCATCTCTGGAACGCGCAACAGAGTCAAGATTGAGGACAGTGCCGGCCGCGTAACTATTTTGGGCAATGAGAACCACGTGGAGATAAAGAAGAGCTGGATGGCGTGCGAAATCGAGGGGGTTGGGAATATCGTGGGGCTTGTTGATTCTTAATTCCAGTTACAGCGCCATCTAGGACTCAACAATTATATTCCAGGGGTGATCGGAGAGCACCCTATCCGGTTCGCCAACCGAATGCTGGCGGACCAAGGTAGACTAGCCCACTTGCGAGAAAACACACTCAAATAAAATAGCAAGACCATCAAAAAATATTGGACAAGTTTGATCAAATCCAAATACCACAGCTAGGATCGTGAGTGCCCCATCTGCTACGACGACATCAAGACTGGAGACTAGGTCACTGCCATTTTTTGTTTTCATTTTTTCCACTCTGCCTGCATTGAAGCCTGTTTGTAGACCACCACCAAGTGTCCCGTGTGTTCTTTGGATCTTTTGGAGTATATTAAGCAGAAGATTACAGAAGGCAGCTACGTCTGTAAGGAAAACTAGCTGTTAATGAAGGAAAGTATGGAGGAATAAAATCAATGATTTCTTATTTATTAAACTAACCATCTTTCAAGACAGATATGAAGCTTAACTAAATCAAACTATACACTAAGAAACTAAAATTAATCGCAGTGTACCTAAGGACCAGGTAACTCAAAGGTATTTTGATTTTAAAGATAAAACTCCTGATATTCCAGAATATCTACAACTTTACTCTAAATAGGTTGCTGAAAATGGAAGTGCCAAATGTATTGAACCTCCTTAGAATTAATGCTAATTATAGGCATGCAAAGTAACCATGAAAGCATGGGAGATGCTTGATATAAATTGAAGTAGTAGAACTTATAAATCAATCGATTCAGGCACACTTCGCAAGAAATGGGTGCGCCAAAGCATCAGTTGAACTCATCCTCTATTCAGGTACTTTTTTCAACAAATTCCCAATAAAATCGATGGCTTCTTTGGACATGGAGTTGGGGAAAGAAGGAGTTGCTTCTTAGATCTTGCGGAAGGTTTCCTGTTTGCTTAGGTGATAGAATGGAGGCCGTCCTGTTATCAGTTCATAGGCCAAAACTCCAACACACCACATATCAACACCAGGCCCATATTACTTGCCCTAGACAATTTCAGGAGAGACATAATCAGTGGTGCCGCAGTAAGTCTTGCGCCTCTGGTTGCACAGAGTTGCCCAGCCGAAATCTCCCAACTTGCATGCCCCCTGTATAAAGCATTAAGTACCTATGTGATCATTATGTTCTATGGCTTGATATCTCGATGGGCGATGCCGCGAACGTGAAGAGCCTCTACTGCCGTGCAAAGTGCCTTAGTGTGGGTAGCCGCTTCCTATTCGCTGAATTTGCTTTTTTTCTGGAGCTAGTAGTAAAGTGAACCTCCTGAAAGATATTAAAGCAAGAGATAGACATACTATTTCTCGTCAAAAACCGCATAGATGGAAACTATGTTTGGGTGGGAGATTGAAGCTTGGAGCTTGACTTCAAGGGAGAACTGGTCAATCATCATATGTTACTTTATTACTGCTTTAGGGATTTTCTTGAGAGCAAAAATGCCGCCTGTTTGCTTGTGAATTACCATGAAAACGCTTCCAAATCGACCTTCTCCCAGCTTTTTCCCAAGCATAAAATCACCAACACTCATTTTCTATTTCAAGAAGAAACTTTTGATGGGAGAATGAGCTTGAAAAGGGGCTTTGATTGGCTAGGTCTTAAAAGAGCTCCTGAATGTCTAAGATTTAAAAGAGTTTCTTATTTTAGATATGGAAATAGACTTAGATATATAGTCTATATGTTCTTTCGATTTTTCCAAACCACTTGCCGTTGTAGGTTTCTTCCTAAATTGGATCGGAGCTAGTAAATTCTCCGCTTGCTGAGTTGTCTCATGCAAAGAGACGCATGTGCCTAGCTTATTTGGCTAGTTTATGGGTAAAACTGCAGTGCTTATGCCATACTTACTCTTGATTTCGTTTTTGAAAATTATGGAATCAAACCCTGCCACCTTAGCTCTTCTGTTGACCGAATAGTCTCTGTTCTAAGTGAAATACTAATCAGCAGCAGTAATGGTGGATGTTTTCAAGCGTAGGTCAATAAAAGTTGGCGTAGCCTTGCCAAACTAGTGATGAAGAAGCTTCTTATCCCGACTCGTCGATGCGCGAATCTGTGTTTTTGATTAGTAATCGTTGTAATTTGGTAGTTACTTTCGAGTAGTTTTCCATTCGCTTACTTTTGATTGCTTTATTGGCGATACTTAGTTTTTTTATCTTGGGGTGTAATACAATGAGCTGTCAATATTTTACTTCTTCTCGGGAGTTATTCGAGTATGACCTTGAGTGTGTCTCATGTATACAGGATTGGTTTGTATCTAGGCAAGGCCTTGAGATTAGGCAACATTTTATTCGTCGTAGTCTTTGCTGGAATTCTGAGGGTAGGTAATTCTTTTGGAGTTGTAGGGGGACAAGGTTGGACGCTAGCGAGAGGGCAGCTTGTGGGGGTTGAATAGCTTGGTGGCGGAGTGCATAGTTTATTTCAGGAAATCCTTATAGCTTGGTCTTCTTATCATCATTTTATAATATTTAGAAGATTATAGTATAAAAGGTTGGAAAGCTTAGTTATGATACTAGAAATTAAATAGATTGAGTTGGAGATTTTGTTGGCTGGAAGGGTGGACTATCAGCGGCCTCATTTGTAGAAGTTAACCTACACGGATGATTATGATTGATTAAGGCGGTAAAAATGGAGTGCTTTATAAATTCTATGAGAAGGAATATTTTTGAACCTCTAGCCTTAGCTCATAAAAACGTCAATTTTCACAGTTTAAACCAAAATTGTATACTCAGGTTGAAGAAAAGTCGAATTTCTCTTTGAATCTGCTTCTTAACCTATTCACCATACTTCATGTATTCAGAGAAATTGATATCTTCTGAGAGGAAATGAAAATAATGGATCTTATAGCTCATAAAAGAGCATAAATAAAAGAGAAATTTTCTTTTCTAATAGAAAGGTAATAAAATGATGTTAGTCTTTAGATATTTTTGTACCAAATGCGTAAGGCTAAAGCTTTCAGTTCAACCGTTGTCAGATTTTATAGCTCTTAATTTCAATCATGATTCTACAAAACAAAAGTAAGATAACCTTAAAAAAGGAAGAATTTATCAAAGATACTTTTAATCAACAACTAGGTATCATAAAACCTTAAGCTTAGTTTTACTATAAACTTACGTTATCATGTATCATATTTTGACTGCCTATCCTATCTTAACCCTCAAAATACCCATGGCCAACTCCTCACCCTCGGGGGACTCCTCCGAACCTCAACCCCTTCGTACCACACGACAACCCCGATTAAATATCTCGAAATTATTCTGTACTACTTTAACTTATATAAATATGAGTTATATTAATTTTCTTGCAATAATATTTCTCATAAAAAGTATAATGCCTTATTGCGCAAAGTGTCGAAGTGGCCACCATAATTTAGATTAATGCTAAGCATCAAAATGTCGTGTTAAAAAATGCCTATTGATACATAAATAGCACTATTGCTCTTAATGCTTTCAAAAGGACGTTGACCATTGGAGTGATCAATGCCCAAAAGCAAGTTGTAGAGTTTAAGGATGCTCAATAGGCCACAAATATCACGATTGTTGGAAATGCGAGACACAGAACGCTGGTCATTTGTTGAAGGACTGCCCAAGATACAACAGATGCAGGATTTTACTTTGCTAATAGGCCCATTGGAAGCACTATTGCAAAGTATGCAAAGACTAAGATTCTACTCATTACAGCCATTAATGTCCATATGGTATTGATGTTTATCACGGAACAACAAAAAGTTCGGCTAAAAATATTTATAGCACTGGGTTTGAGCCCAGCAAAGGAGGAAGAATGGGAAAGGGTGTCTATTTCACAAATTAAAAACAGATTGCATGGGCTGTTGCTAAAAATCGAGCAAAGAAACGAAATGATTCGCCCTAGATCATCCAGTGTCGAATTCATAAATGGTAAGATGTAAAAGTTGGAAGTCATCCTAAATGGAATGGAGTGACCCAACGGGCCTTTACTGAATATTTGGTCGAGAAGAAAGAAAGGATCAAAATAAAATCTTACGATAAGAACTAAAGCTAATCATTTACAGGCAGAAAATTAATCTATCTATTGAGAATAATATTTTTTACATCGAATATTTGCGAATTAGCCGTTGGCTCATCATTTTTAATGTAATAACACTTCCATTTAAATTGTGGCTAATCCTATTATAATTATACGAATTTAATTTGTTAGCTTTTAAAAAACGAATCCAACAAGAAATCTGACTAGTCACAACGGTTAAACAGGCAGAAAGCTATAGCTTTAGGGTAAACTAAATACAGAGAAATCTGAGGCATGAGGAAGAAAGGGAAATTAGTTTATTAAGCGGATTAATCGAAAGAGATAAAAAAAGTTAATTTTTACTGAAAAGTCTTGCTAATTAGTAACCAAGAATAAAGAAAATCTCAAGTTATTATAATTTTTGGACTAGCTATTGAAAACTGAGTACTAATAGCTAAGAGCTTAGATCAGCTGTTTCTCATCCTTTTTGGGTATACTTTAGTAAGCATCAGATTCCGAACAGCACTTGTCTAAGATCTATCACATCTTCATGCATAGAAAGTAGGTTATAACCCTAGACTAGACGATTTGCGCAATAGATAAAGTATAATTATCAGCAGTTACATTTGGCAGGCTCTGAGCCTTTAATGTTGACCTGGACTAGCTTCTTTTAGGGTGAGCATTGCTTGCGATTGGAAAAACGTATGCCGATGTCCATCTAAGTTGCAAAATAGGTACATCTGGAACCAAACTTAAGTTATTTGATTATAAGTCTTTTAGCAGTTTAAGCGCAGGTTATAGAAACATTTTCTAGACGTTCAAATTGGTGACAGCGGACACTTAGTAAAAATCGTAGCCTTTCTCTTTTGCCAATTCTTATGCCTAGATGTGAGAAACAACTATTTCTTTAGCAAGGTCGGCTTTATTAGCAACCAAAACCACTCTTACGAATTGATGGCAATGCTAATCAATTTCAGCTAGCCAGTTTTGCACATTTTGATATGTCAAAAGTTTAGTAGCGTCATACACAACGAAAGCGACAATGCAGCTGAATGGCTAACAAACTACTTTTTGTAAAAAGAGCGCACCATGCTCCGAAAGGTCTCTTGGCCAGCCGTGTCCCAAATCATAATTTTGATATCCATTTCGTTTATTTTGAGTATTTTATGAGAAAATTATGCAGCAAGTGTGGGTTAGTTATGCTATTTGAAGGTACAGTTGCTAAAGCGGTGAATCAGCGAACTTTTGCCAGTTGCTATAATAGTTAGAAAAATACAGCTATCGCCAATGACGATGTACTTGAAGAGAATGTCATAGTTATATGTCATTACTAATTAATATTAGAATCTTTCATAAAGTAGTTTAAAGCTAAATACAAGCACGCTTATTCTACTCATTCCAGTCTTTCGCAAGAATCATGTTTGGACCTAAAGAATCTAAATAATTAGACTTCGGCTAGTATGGATAGATACGGTGAGTACTTTTGATCAAGGATTAAGAGATCACATGTTCCAATAGATCTGATTGTGTTTAGATTGGGTAATAAACGCCTTGGACCTTGTTCAGTTCAAATCTTACAACATCAAAATAGTTAAAAGAGGATTCTATTAGGTAAGTTTCAATTAACTTAAGGATCTCCATTATCTGTTTGATGCCTCAATACAATAACAAGGAATCTCAAGCTTAAAGATATCTTCTCAATCAAATAGGTTCACAATTCTTTTGCCAAATACAAATGTAATGTTTGGCTTTCAAAGACTGAAAAATCCAACCTTTGTGCTTTGCCTTTTAGAGAAATACGAAACCATTTTTCTTAAAATTTTGAGTTATTTTAAAGAGAAGGAGCAACTAAGGGATTGATAGCCTGCAAATATATTCAATTTAGTATCAGGTTTCAAAAATGGAACATCTGATGAATACCTTTGACACCAATACTCTTTATGCTGAAACTGATTATTTGAGAATAGCTTTGCTATACAGAACTGACCAATCAAATCCATGTGTTATGGATTCAAATTTTCTAAGAAATCCAGGTGTGATAGGCTAAAGTATGCAGCTAGAGCCTTTTTGCACATAGGAGTGATTATAATATTGATTATTATAAAACGAAAGGATCAAAATGCCTTTAAAACAATACAGATGAGCCTAGAATCAAGTATTTTGAAATTAGTTCAAGAAACGGTAGAATTGGAATAGTTTGAATTTAGTTTAAGACAAATAAATGCCAAAAAACCAGAGACCTTCAAAGAGAAGACATGATCACTAAAAATGGCATAGATTCTTTTCTTTTACAAACTGATCAATCGAAAAAAGGCTCCAGAGAAGATGTTAAAGATTTTTATGAAGTATCAAAATTTTTGTATATGTGTTGCTCAGTAATAATTAGCAACGTAAGATTGTTAGCTAATTTGAGTTTAACTACGCGTCATAATACTAAAATGTAAGACCCTGTAAAACTGCTGATTACTTTCCCCTAGAGCACAAATATTGAAGCAATGGCTGCGTAACTGCGCAATAACTACTCTCTGCCGCAATAAGTGAGGGTAGTGGGGCGGACAAAGCTGAGTTGTAGTTTTGAAACGATGGCTGATCTTCTTGAAATTGATTTTATTAATACATTTGGGGCCACTGCCATTCAAGTTATCAACTCGAGAACCTTTAGCCAATAGATGAATTTAAACAACCCCAACTTCCCTTCTTCATTTACTAAAACCGATTAGAATGGATATGAAAGTTCAGAAGGGGAGTTTCCTAATGGTGTTTCGCTCTAAGGCGAACTAAATTTGAAGCAGGTTGTTCCAAGGAAAGTGTAAAGACTGACTTCTTTGGAAGACGAAGTAATTTAAGAAGAAAAATTGAGGCAGATGCTAACTTTATTTAACAGCAATCAATAACTCTTTCTATGTCAAAAAGCATTGGCCACAGATGGAAAAGATGAAAAATTTTAAGGCTTATAAGATGATGCAACTCAGTTATCTTTATAGAGTCAAAAGGAGGTTCCTATTAAATATGAGTAAAGTATGTGGGCGCCTTTACTCGGAGGGCTAGCCTTAACTTCAGTGCTCATTGGAGGATTTAAGCTCATGAAAATGGTTATGGGATGATTGTGAATAATTATTAGTCTAGATAATTCTGGTACATTTAATAAGCATTTATCTAGCTTCAATGAAGTAGTTTAATTTTGCTGGAAAATTTGTGTTTTTCCAGCCGCTCGAGTCATATTATGAAGTCCCCCACATAACTTTAAGCAGAAGCAGATTGATCTTTCGCCAATTTTTGAAAATTCGGCTGCTTTTGAAGAGAAAAGCTCACCTAAGACTGATCTATATCAAAAATAATACCCAAAAGACTATAAGCAATCATAAATAGTTATCTTCTATGATTTATTGGAGATAAGGTTGGCTTTGTAGCCTTTGATTCTCAAGATACTGTTAATGTATTGATTTTATTTTCCAGGCACACATATTTACTATTAACTGTCAATTATGATAACATTCTTTTGGCTTAAGACTCTGGATGAAGTTCAAGACTGGTAGTTATTATGTTGATGTATGAGAAAAGGAATCAATAGCGGTAATATCTACGCCAGAAATCGGCCTCCAACTCAGCTTGAATTCTTGAGCGTCTGATTGCCGATTCAGTAGCTATCTCTGCTTCGATTCGAGAACGCCTAATTGCGTCCTATCTAGCCAACCGTGAAGCAGCAAGTTCCGATTCAATTCTCGATCTTCTTAAAGCTTCCTGTGTTGCCACCGTTTCGGCTTACAACTTGGAGATCCTCAAGGCCTCTTCTCTTGCTGCTTTTTCAGCTGCCAACTGAGTCTCAATTCTCGATCTTCTTAAGGCCTATTATCTGGCTGCTCTTTCGGCTGCAAGGTCTGCCTAAATTTGTGATCTTCTGATAAATTCCTATTTTGCCAGTCTCTAAGCCTACAGGTCTGCTTAGAGTCTTGCTTTCCTTTATTCAGACAGCTTGTTGGCTTCTTCCTCTTAGATTTGGGCTCTGATTTCTGCTCTCCTATAAGCTTCTTCTCTAGCAGCTCTCTCAGCTTCGATTTCAGCTTAAACCTGAGCTCTCTTCTCCGCTGCTAATCTTTCTGCCTCCCTCGCTTAATATTCCTGCTGTGTGCGTAGTTTAGCTTTCAATTATTATCTCGTTTTTGTTTAAATCTGTACCTCTTCTTCAAAACGGGACCTTCTTAGAGCTGCTGTTTGAGCTGACTACTCTGCCAGAACTCTGGATCTTCTGAGAACTTCTTCTTTGAAGGCTTTTTCAGCATTAGCTTGAGCTTCAATGCGTGATCTAATGATAGCTTCTGAGGCTGCTCTAGTAGCAGCAATTTAAGCTTCTATTCTTGACCTTCTCAGTGCATTTTCAGTTTCAAGGGCGGCAAGATATCTAGAGTATTCGAAAATTTACCTGTAGTAAGACATAAATAAAAATTATCACACGTAATAAAAGTATTGGTTGCATCTTATTAATCAAATAGTTTTACTGCCAATATAGTCAAATCTAGTTAAATATGCCATTGAAAGATAATCTGTCATGACTATCATGCAGAACTATTTTAGTTAACAATTGACGCTAAACAATAAATTAGCCCTTTTCAATTTTTTCTTGTTTACAAATTTTCTTAAGTTCACTTTACTATTTGGTATATTGGTGTTTACTTGCAATAACAGCGATTTTTGTTTATAAATGGGTTTATGCTCTCATGGTAGAGGTGCTTAAATATTATCTTTCTCTTTGAATCTGCTTCTCAACCTATTCACCATGCTTCATGTATTCAGAGAAATTGGTATCTTCTGAGAAGAAATGAAAATAATGGTTCTTGTAGCTCATAAAAGGGCACAACTAATAGAGAAAATTTCTTTTCTAATACAAAGTTAATAACATAATGTCATACTAAGATATTTTTGTATCAAATGCATAAGGCTAAAGTTTTCAGTTCAAGCATTTTCAGATTTTATAGCTCTTAATTTCATTCCGTAAAATAAAAATATGTTAACCTTAAATAAGAAAGAATTTATCAAAGATACTCTTAATCAACAACTAGGTAGCATAAAAACTTAAGCTTGGCTTAAATCTAAACTTATGTTATCATGCATCATATTTTGAACAGATTCGCTAACTTAAAATAACTCGTTAGCTAATAATCAGTAAACTACCAAAGCATTGAAGAAAAAACTAAAAATATCAAACCTAAATCAAAGAGATTTCTTTTGTTTGTATATTTGCTGTGTTTTCCTTGAAACCATCAAGAATAGACGCCAAAATGATGTTCAATCTTATCATTTTTGTGTTGCTTCTATCAAATATTATATTTAATGTAAGCTTTAAAGAGATAGAACGAAGACTTGAGAAAAACTGTTGAATTCTTTCTTTCAGAAATAGAAAACCAAAAAGAACTGAATGCTCATCACTAAGATTAAATTTAAACTTTGCTCAAATTTAACGAAAGACTTCTCAGCATCATTTAGAATGAAGTCCATAACAAAAAGGATACATGTAGCTTGCAGCCGATTTCATAGCGCTCCTAAAGATAGTCAGATCTTGTTGGGCAGGCTCACAATTCTTTTCTCAAATCCAATAAAATTGTGGCAAAGAGCGAAAGAGGAGCAGAAAACAATTTTTCTTTGGTTGAGCGAATGAAAAATACAAACAGCAAGTTAATTGATATTTTCAAAGAAAGACAAAGACTGAGGAGCTAAGAGGACAAAAGCAATGAAGAAGAAGGGTTTTCGGATCATATATAGTATCAAACAGCTAGAGTTGATTTTTCTTCAGTTAATAAAGCAAAACATCTCCAACCTATATTAAGGGTCGAAGAATTGACAAAGAAGCTGCAGTAGTCAAAACTAGTAAAACAGTAGATGAGGCAAGAGATAGCAGACTTTAAAAAATTTAGAAAATAAGGTTTAGATTTTTATAACAAAAAGATCAAGTAAATCAAAGGTTTATCTTCAAAGCTAAATAGTTTTAAGCCTAGTGAACAACTGACTCAAATTACCAGAAAGCTAGCTCTATCAAAAACAACTTCAGAATTGATTTCAAAGGTAGTGCTACGTGGAGAAAGGAAGAAATGAAGGAATGATCTGATCTTGTTTGTCGCACCTATCTATGATACATCTAATTCAAACTATCTGCAAAAATAGCATATTAATGGAATTTTTCAAGAAACGAAAATCTTCTGAGAATTACTAGCAGATCGTATATGATGTCTGCCATCTTCTCTCGGAAGGGACAATGGTTGAAACTGACGTACAGCTCTTCTCCTTTATTGAGCTATCTATCCTTAAATTAGTATATTCCAAAATGAAATTTAAATAATCTATTCGATTTATAATTAACTTCCGAATTCCACAATGAGAACCTTTACTATCTTTTTGATTCTAATCATGTTCAACAGAATTAACGCGTAGGGAGCTGCTCTTATTGAAACTCCGGTAAATGAAACAACAACTATTACTATAAGTGACAATTAACAGACATCTGCCACCATTAGTTAGTCAACCAGCAAATTGGCTTAGGAAGAAAATGCATAGTTTAGATATAGTCAAGGCTAAAGTGCGAAAGTATATAACCTTACAACTAACTTCAGCTAGTATCAAAGCATAGAACAATCATCTTTTTCTATGCCACTGTAGCAAGATTATTCTTCTCCTTCAAACATTGTTTCTAAGGAAAATCAAGGCTCAGTTTAAGAATGTTCAAATTAGCAACCTAATTAATAAATTGGACAAGCCGAAAGTATTGGATCTGCTTCCCCTGGGATGGCACTCCATGGTCTCAGCGTTCAGCAACAACAGAAGTTACTAAGCTAGCAAAAATTGCTTGAGTAATATGGAAAGAATAATAGTGAGCTCTGGAAATATGCAAATTACTAAAAATAAAAGTTGCTTTAACTGTAACAGGCATGGAAAGAGCAAGCAAGGATAGCGCATTAAAACGCTATCAAGTAAAGGTAGTAAAGAGAAAAAAAAGAACGAGAATAGCTCTAAAAGATGATTGCGCAGTAGAAACTTACAAGAACTCAGGAAATAAGGTACAAGTAGACTCTATAGTTTAGAGAAAGGCAAACCAAATTTAATTCAAACTTACAGCTCTAAGGCATCAGCAGCTAATACAAACATCACTTCAATTAATACATGTTTGAGCTGGACGCAGCTGACTTTTAAGACTTCGAAATCAACCTAGTTGTAGATCAGAGCATTGCTATTCATGCAACAACTTATACGAACAATAATGGCGTGTATGCTAAAACAACTTAAGTTGATGATGATATGCCGCCTTACCTGCAAGTTTATCATGATGGCAAATTCGTTATTCTTAGCTAGCACTTCTATTTCAAAAAGTTTGCACTCTTTTAAGGGAAAGCTAACACCAAATATTTGATTCGAATGAATAATCCTGGCAAGGCTCGCCTTTTTTCTCTAAGTGTTGTGCAAGTAATCGATCAAAACCAAATTTCACATGCACTGACAGCTGACGATTTTATAACATACGGCCCACGTTCAGCAAAGATATATGAATAGCTCAAGCATCAAATGGAGCATAACTATGGACTAGGGTTGATTTAGATCAGCAACCAAAACGCATTGAATAATAAGTTTAATAACTACTTCAATTACAGCCTATTAGAGTTATTCTTTGTCATCTCTGCTTGCTTAATTCAGCTCAAGCTTATTCAGAAGCTGCTCACAACTTCTTCGATTGTTTGAACATCTAATTATTTTTTGATAAAGAAATTATTATTGAAGTAGCTTTTTGTAAAAGACTAGAAAACTTAATTATTGCAAAGTAGTCTAAATGCCTTGCGATTGGGGAATCTTATTCCTTTGTAAAATATTTGAGATGTTGTATTATGTTTGAACAATAAAAAATTGTTATAAATTTCAGGTTGCAGAGTAATGACAGAGTAGATGATCACAACTTAAGGCTATTTTACTAAATTGAGATTCAAAAGAAGGAAAAAAGACGACATAAAACCTCTTATATTTCTATCTTGAATTGCAATTAGAACGAAAAATAGTACACTCATAAATTTTCTTGGATAATAAAAAGAACTAGGAGTAAATCACCTTTTTTTCAACTAAAATGGCTGAATAAGTGGGGAATAGGAAAAATATCAGTAATTTAAAATCATCGAAGCGTTGATCTATATTCTGATGTGATTGCTTTGTTGTGTTAGTACACAAAAAGGCATGGGTTCCTAAACAACCTTGTGGCAGACCTGCAACTATTTGGCACGAGCTTAGTAGTAGGGAATAACTCTATTCTCATAGTGGAATATGATTTCTTAGTGGTTCCCATAAGTCTGGACCATCTTTTGGTGGTGGCTGCGACATTGGATGGGGCTTCTGCTTTTGATTTCCTTAGCCATCAGTGAGAAGACTCTTTCTTTTCTTCTGGTGTTTCCGTTTTCAAATTTCTCAATGTGCTTTTTGATGAAAGCAATGTATTTAGTAGTCTCATTGAGGTTCCACATTCCTATCTTCCTGTTGCCCCTGGCTTCAAAGGAATGGCGGATCTTTTTGTATTTCTTCTTGTTGATTCTTAGCAGAGATCTGCAAGGTCTGGGGCTTTAAAAGTCTGGAGTGCATGGTGTGATGTTAAAGTCTTTGTTCATTCCTAATTATTATAAATTTTAGAATATAGACCTATTTTTTATATCGATAAAATTTCAAATTCTTTGGATCCTGGAGATAAAATGCTTTAGGTACATTTGTAGGCTTTTGGAAGCATCTGAGTCTGGGAATTATCGATTGAACAGCAAAAAAATCATTTCTCGATTTTGGTATTACCCAAGCATCTTATATTCCATAAGGAACTTTCTCTAATTTGATTATAAAATCCGATCCAAACAAATATCTTGGGGAGGCTAAAAGTTACTCTAAAAAAGACAAAAAATGAAGATTATTTTAAAAAATGAAAAATAGAAGAAATTTCGAAAACTCAAATTAACAAAACAAACTTCTAGTTAAAGTATTAGTAAATATTACACTAAGGTTTCTATTACGTAAGAACGCTAGATTAAAAAGTTATTATTTTCGATCTTTAAAAAGGATTATAGGTTTATATTTGAGGATAATGTTTGGATAAATGATCATCAAAGGGTTGCAGGTTTGACGCTGTAAACTTCAATGCATTTGCTGGAGGGGTTAATAGCACCTAAAATGGTAATCGTAGCACCTTCAGCAATAACTTTAGCACCTTGAGAGCAATTGCTCCATAATATGGTGTTTCCAGTCACTAACAAAGCTCTATCGCCATAAACTTTTAAGACTTTCACTGATCCAGCATATCTAGGTAGAATTGTGTTGGCGCATGTAGTGAATTTAGCAACCACATCAACCTTAGGAGTAGCTTGAGGGACTCCGTTAGCAATAACCAAAGCTGAGGTTCTGTCAGCAGCATCTTTAGCAGCGTTGGCAACATTCAGGGCAGCAATTGCTTGGTTAAGGTTCCATTCAGCGGCTCCCAATGCTGCAGTTGTTTTTTGGTTGGCAGCAGTTGCATCAGACAGAACTTTCAAGGCAGCCTGTCTAGCAGCTTCGGCATTAGCGAGTTGGATGGTGGCTTCTTTAAGTTGGTCTTGAGCTTGGTTCCAAGCTTGGCTGGCTAAGCTGAGATCATTCTTGGCTTTGGTAAGATCAGCCTGAGCTTTATCAAGTTGGTCTTGAGCTTTGCTGACTGCATTCTTAGCTTCATTTAAGTCATCATTAGCTCTGTTGTAGTCCTTCTGAGCATTTTGAAGGTTGGTATTGGCGGTAGTTTCGGCAAGCTTCTTGTCGTTTAGGGTAGCTTGAGCGGCCTGGAGAGCTTTTTCGGCATCAGCCAATAATTTTTGAGCAGCGTTGAATTTGTTTTGAGCGCTATCAAGGTTAGCTGTGGCCTTCTTAACGTTAGCTTGAGCTCCAGCTTGATAAAGAAGTGCCAAGTTAAGTTTATCTTCAGCATCATTAAGAGCTTTGTTGGTTTGAGTAAGTCTGTTGGCAGCGTTTTCTCTGTCAGTGTTGGCTTTGGCAGCAGCGGCAGCGGCTTTATCAGCAGCAGCTTCGGCAGCAACTAACTTAGTGTTGATTCCATCATAGATTCCTTGTCTGGCAGCAACATCAGCCTTAGCGCCGTTGACGGCAGCCAAAGCAGCGAAAAGTTGTTTGTCTGCTTCAACTTGTTGTTGTTGAACTGCGTTGATGTTGTAGACAAATGGAACTTGATTAGCAACAGTGACTTTATTAAGGGATGAAATAGCTCCGTTTCCGACTGTTACGGTCAAGAATCCTTCAGCAGTATTTCCTGATTGATCGGCAGATTAAACGCCCAAAATGTAAATTCCGGGGACAGTGAAAGCTCCAGAAATACCTCCGGTTTTGGCATCTCCAACAAGTCCGTTGGGGAGATTGAGGAAGGCATAGACGGGGCTTCCTACTTGATTCTCAGTCTTGAATGAGTAAGAAAATTTGTCTCCGACTTGGACGACTGTTTGAGCTGTAGGATTCGCAATAATTCTGAATGGACTTTGGACGTTTCTTCCATAGTAATTATTAGATGAACCAGCCCAGATTTCTTTTTCTGCATCATTGCGGTCAACCACATTGAGAATGTACTGCTTATTGATAGAGTTTCCTTTTCCGTCACCAATGTTAAGAGTGAAGGGCCATGCTCCAGCTTTGTCGTATTTTCCGGTGATAATTCCTTGTTTTTCGTTAATGGCAGCCCAGGCGGGGATGTCAACTGACTTGTAGGTGTATCCAGGAGTCAAAGAGAAGCTGAAAGGTAGAGTTGTGTAGCAGGAGGGTAGGGAGCCAGGTAAATCCCATTGGGGTACTGCTCCTGCGAAAGCTGCGGCAACCAATAGTGAGAGAACAAGTATCTTCATGTAATTTTTATTGAGGATTGATATAATATCGAGCTATTTCCAATAAATTTCAGCTTGAGTTATCCCACAATATTTTTATATTAACTTTTTTCCAACCCAGCAGCAAAAATAAGCGATTTTGGCTTCAAGGATCTCTACTAAGTTTGGGTGCGTAAAAAAGAAGGGATACGTAATATCTCATACTCGTCTTTACCCTATAATGAAGTCGAAAAATAGGAGGAACTTTTTGGAGACAAACAAAAAAATAAGAGTAAAGCACTTAATCTAAAAAATTTGAATGTTTATTAAGTGTTAGCGTATTTTGTTATTGCGATTTGAACTAAAACGCCTTGGTATAAGCAAAATAATAGTCTAGAAGGTTCCATTCAGAAACAAAACAAAGTTTGAGCAAGTTTGGACGATTTAATATCACTTTCTTTATTAATTAGTCGAACGTCGACAAATAAACTCGTAATAATATAAGCTCTTCAATAGAATCAGCTGTGGAATGCTATAAGAAAATAGTGGGAAAGATTGCTTTTAAAATACGTCTGAGGCTGAGAACTACCCAATAAAACATCATTTAAACTTTTTGTCTCATAATTTAATATCCTGATTCATAAATTTTTATTTTTTCTTCGTAAGTTCAACTTCCTACTCTACCCTTGGCCTAGGCATTTCTTAAAGGTATGGCCCGCAATCAAGTACATAGTCCTTATCGAAAACAAAACGTACAAGAACATTAAGGTTGCCAACATTCAATTTTTAATCTTCTTCCATCGTATAGAGCTTGATTTCCTTTTCAAAAAACTAGTGCTGCTCAAACATTCTGGGATGTTTGAAAAACCCAGCATTTGAGATTCTAATCTAAGCCTAACCCACAAGGTCAGGCGTTTTGCCAATTAGCGGATAGGAGAAGATTTTAACGCATAGAAAGCTTCCAGCTGATGAGAGAGGGAAACTCGCCAGATCGAAATAATTTTGTTTGGTGGTTAGGTTTTAAGAAAGGTAAAGTTTCCTTTCCTAGAGAGAATGAGTATTAAGCAGAGCATTATCTTTCATATTCCTTATATGATGGTGACCCTTGTTTCCTGGGATCTTTTCTTTCTTGGCGTGGAAGTGGCCGCTCCAGCGAGGATGAATACCTTCAGCTTATAGAGAAGTCCAGGTTTTTCCTTAAAGCGATAATTAAATTATGGGCTTCATTTAGCCGAATTGCGCCACATTACGCTACAGATTGCCTGCGACTGGAATAATATTGATGTGAGCTTTGAAATCGAGCCTATAATAGAGCTAAAAGCTGATCTAGGCCAGTATTTTGTCTGTGAATTCGATTTTGTTTTTGACAGCGATGAATTTGGCAATGATTTCGTGGCAGATATGGGGATGCTAAATGAGAGGAGGCAATAGAATACGACAGTAGCCACTAAAAACTTCTTTGGCTTCCTTTTTGATGCTTTTCTGGTCTTAAAGGGCAGCCTCTTACTATTTTTTTTAATTAGCAGCATGGTCGAATGCTTCTTCGAGATAAATGTTAAGAAACTCTTCTCCACCGTATTTGAAGATATGAGCTTCTCCGGTGATCTTTTATCGTTTGAGATGATCTTCTAAATCTGCCAGTTCAAACACAGTTTATGAATACTTAGTGCCGAGGTGAAGCTTGAGTTGGACTTTCTCGGACTTGAATTTCGACTACTTGTTTATTTTCAAGTTTGTGATTCGAAGGTAATAGTACCTTGGATCTTTGACGTTGTTCTCTTTGTTCATCTTTAATTTATCAAAAGTTACAATATTTAGGGAACTAAATTGACAATTTATAAGACACGTCTTCCAAAGGCTATCATAAGTAATTCCAAAAACCTTTCAGACTAGGCAAAAAGGACCTCGTCTTCTTGTACCTAAGCTAAATACCTCATATATGATCTACTTAGTCAATGAGTTTGGTGTGGCTCCAATCTTACATAACTTTTGAAGAACCTACTTAAATTTATGGTAGGTTGGATACTAATTCCTATAAATAGAGCTAGTAGCTTAAATACTGCTAACTTACAATACTAGGTTAAAATACTAAGAAGCTGTATTTCGCTCAATGAAGAATAGAAGTTGTAAAATTTTAAAACAATCTCAATTTCCAGCTAATAAATGAAACACAATCATCAAAGCTGGAGTTTTAATAAAAGTTTAGCTTGAAAGGTAAATTTAGTTTGAAAATTACATTATTCCATCAAGGATAAAAAACCGTTATGGCAAATTACTAGCCTATGGAGGTCTTGTATGTGTTGCTAAGCTTGGCATTTTCATAGGTTATCATAATCTGATTGCTTGAGAAAAGACATAAGCAACTTTAGTTGAGATTTGGATCAACAGAGTGAAAACAAAATTATAGATATTCTCTAACACTTAAAAAGGGTTGAAGACTTTTAAAAAGCGAAGACTGACATATAACCTTAAAGATTATGATAGTTATAAATAATTTGATTTAGACTTATCAAAGAAATACTTTTATATGTTTCATTTTCCATAATGAATAAAGTTTTTCCTTTTGATTAAATAACTAGGAATACAGAGAGAAAAATTGATCAAGCATCATTGACCTATCTTATTTCTAATAACTGCTTGCCCTGAGATAACTGGCAGGAATACTTCCTGAGCTTATTTGCTTTAGCTTACAAAAGCTCCAGTTATTTGGGCGGTTCATCACCCCAGTCGCTAAAAGTCTTGAAAAGGTTGCGGTTGGTTCTGGTGCTTTACGATTTGCCCTAAATTTGCGTCATTTGCTTGAGAGACTCCATGGTTTTTTCTTCCAGTTTTTTCTCTTCTTGAGCGTTAGCATTGAGCCGGCAGTTTTTCAGATAATACTGGTTAAGTTTGTTGTGATTGTCTGTTTTGGGCTTGTTCATCTGTTCAGAGTTGGCACATATTCCCATTACTAATAGACCTACTTTAATTAAATTATAAGGTTTCGAATATCAATGAAGCTTTTGAACCGAGCGTTACAAGTTTATTCATTAATAAGCTTAGTTTAAGCGATGAGGAAATGTTTTGGCAGCTGTTTGTAGGTTTTCAGTTGCTGTTTCTCAGATTTATAATTTTAGTTTTAGTTGAAGTTTTTTTGTTGCGTTGCCCAACACCATCAAAAATGCTCAATTTACTCTTTTGTTTGAAGATTTGAGTATATTCTAGCCAATTCTAGCTTAAACTGATGAAAAAACCTTGCTTAGGATTACCATACAGAAGGAGGAGTACATTTTAATGCTTATTTGTTGCACTTTCCCACAGTATTCAATAATTGTATTGAGATTGACGAATTCAATGCTCGAAACCAATGTAAAACCTTTGTTAAGCATAAGGTTTCCTATTATCATGAGCCTGAAAATGAAAAGCCTAGTCCCTCATTATTTTGACACTAAAGGTAGAAAAAATAATGCACCTAGTCACCATTAAACCAGAAAAAGCTATTTTATCATCTTTAGATTCAATATTAATATTAATTTTACTTCACACATATTTTTGTCAAAAATTTCGAATTATTCTTATTGTTTCTTTGAGCTAGATGACAACAAAAACTTGAAGATTCTAACAGGATATTGTAATGATAAACCTGCATCTAATTGAAAAATAAGCATTGTTTGAAATAACTCAATATAAAATCATCCATAATGGCTGATATTCCTGCTACTTGATCTTTCTCTCTCCGACTATCTCAAATACTCGCTCACAGTGCGGTTCATATCAGATGCTCCATCGTCGAAGTAGTTGATCAGTCCCTCATTCAACCTCTTCTCGTTGCCTGCTTCCTCGAAGTCTTCTCTCCTCGAGTAGTACATGACGTAGTAGATGGCTGAAGGATTGAGCTGCATGCTAATGATTTTAAGCACAAAACAAAGTATATTTCTGAAAACGGTGTTGCCTGAAAACAACTCTTCGCAGGTTTTGCGATCTACTGAGCCGTTATACGCTAGCAAGTCCCAGCCGAACATAATGAAGGATCCGATCAGTCCACTGCAGATAATTATTATAAGGTTCTTGCGTTAATTTTCAGTTGAGTAGATTTTTCTTGAGTTGCTGAGAGTCTCTTCCTTTAGATGCGCTAATTACCACTCTAGTTTGTTTATTTTGAAGTAACCTAGAGTGCTGCTGAAAATGTTAATACTTAAAAAAATGCCACTCATTATCATCCAATCGATAATGGTGCAATTATAGCCTAGATTATAGTCGGTGTTTTCAAGGGAACTCCCCTCGCCTAGTGAGATGAAGAACCATAGTAAAAAATTGATGATCTGAAGAACTAACATTCCTCCTTTTATCCATCTTATCGAACGCTCGTCTTCCCAGTACAGCAGGCAGAAGACGTTTAGGATATTGATGCTAATCCAGATCAGGAAATTTCTGATTGTAGCCAACATGAAAAACTCTTCAAAGATGAGGTAGTATACAGCAAGCATCAGTGTTTGCGCCATTGCTAGCTGATAAAGCAGTTTATCCTATTGCGAAAGTTTGTTGTTGCGTTCCTTGGAAATGACTCGGTAGCCGTTGTAGAAGAGCCAAAACATGAGCACACTTACCAGTCCTTCGGCTAGCCTTAAGATGCAGATGAAAGGGCCTTGGTCACAATGAAAAATGGTAGAATAAGATGTAGCTGGGATATCGCTCATTCAAAAATATTATATCGGTTTTTGATGGGAGCGAAAATGAAGTGGAATGCCTAAAATAAATAAAATCAGATGGTTATGCTGTCGCTGTAGCTGTAGTCCCACCCTTTTATTTTGGAGTGATAGGCATAGCTATCCTCTGCAAACAACTCCTGCTTCACCAGTTTCCCCTTGACTTCCTAGACCAAAGGCATTTTCAGCCCACGGTTCTCTACTTACTTCCAATCCATCTAGGCCAGCCAAGGATGACTCTTAATCTATTTGGCGCCGTTAAATCCAAGTCTTTTCGAATAATTTGATCTTAGCAGCTTAATTAACATAAAAGTACTTTCTCGACTAAATCGCGTACTTCTTTTGAGAATTAGCTGCCCAAGGGTTTGTAAAGGCCACTCTTTATATTCGACATCAGCTTCTCTCTGTTTGAGTCCCAAAAGGGAGGACGTCCTGTCAAACATTCATAAATCATCACACCGAGCAAATACCAATCTAGAACTTTGGTGTGGCCTCTTCTCCATAGCATTTCAGGGGCGAGGTATGCTGGGCTTCCGCAAAAGGAGTGCGAAAATGAGGCTTCTTTGCTGAGCCCGAAATCAGTTAAACAAGCATGCCCCTCACCATCAATTATGATATTACTTGGCTTTAGATCTCGATAGATGATTTCAGCCCTATGTAGAGCCTCAATAGCAAGAACTATTTCTGAAACATACTTTTTTAAACGGCTTTAACTCAGCACTCCACTCTTCTTTATCATTTGCAGAAGATCACCTCCTGGGCAATAGTCCATAACTAGATACAGCTTCTAATGCGTCTGGAACGCCCATCGTAGTTTCACAATGAATGGATGCGAAATGGTTGATAGGATCTTGCGTTCAGTCATAGCGTAACACAAGATATTTTGAGACATAATCGCTTTTTTATCCAAAACTTTCACGGCGTACTTTAGTTTGGTTTGAGTGTTCTAGGCCAGAAATACCTAGCCGAAAGCGCCTTTCCCTAGTATATACAGCTTTTTGAAAGTGGAAAGTCCTATCTCATTAATCGCAACTTGCTATACTTTTTCATGCTTGCCCAATCCACTCCAGACTCCAGATTAAGTTTACATTTATCCTTTCAACTAGAGCCGACTCAATAAAAGAGTTGATGCTTGTTTTGCCGCTTCTTGGTTTTAATAGGAATGTTAGGCAATCAACTCTAATAGCTAATCCCTGCTGAGACCCAGAGGAGTCTGGTTTTTATGGTTTTTGATTTGGGTGCTAGCTTTGGCAGTCAGCAAAAACCTAGCAATCAATATTTGATTATAGACGCAAGCATGGTGTAGGGCAGTATTTCCTTCAAAATCAACACAATTTGGATCTGCTCCTAGCTTCAGTAACTCTTCAACTCCCTGCTAATTCCCCAAAATGGCGCCAAGCATCAATGGCGTTCTGCACTAAGGTTTGGTCCTTCCATTGATATCCACCCCGTAACCTACAAGGACTCGAATTATCTCTATGTTTCTGTATGATCCCGAGGACGTTGCAAGATGGATCCCATTTTTATTTTCATCTGTGAGACAATTTTTAGGATCGAGGGGATGCTTGGTTTTGTTGCTTAGACATTTCTGTACACTTTTAACGTCCCCTTGGTAGCAGGCCTATAAAAATTCCTACTCTTCTCGCTACATTTAACTTAGATATTTCAGCCAGATGCCTTACAATATCCTTCGCATCTAGGGCAGCTAGTTGATTTCAACTAGCAAAGTTCTCTCGATTTCCTGCTAAGATTCGTATCTCTCCATCTTGTTGCTGTCTAGGTTCCGGATGAAAATGCATTTTGAATCTCCTGGCTATGCCTAAATACTGGATTAACGGATTTGGATTAGCTATTTTTTCTATTTAGCTGACTTTCTTTTGCGTCTCAACTGCATTTAACTTAGAGAGTGCAGCTTTTCTGCTTTTTTTTAGTTTAGATGCCTTATTTTCCTGAAATTTTACATAAAATGCTTTGATTATAAGGCTGCATAGTAATTTCGATTTAAAGCTAACATTTGAACGTAAGCTTTCAATTTTAATGAAGGTGCCCAACTTCAACTCTATTGAACATTAGACATAGAATTGTCTTTATAAATTGGGAGGAAAGAATGTAAAATAAATTGCTAATCAGAGTAAAAGGGTTAATATTCTTGTCAAGATTAATACTACCACAAGAAAGTAGCAACTTTAAATTATGTTGATCCAAAAACATATCTTCAAAATTTTAATTAGTTCAGATGGACTTTTACATTAAAACTTTAATACTCATCCCACCTATGATCACACTCAGATATCTTCATTCTATTAAGCCCATTCCCCCTCATCAATATTTTCATCGTCGTTTATTTAGTCTAAGTTAGCAATCTGTCCCCAATAACCTTTGTCTACAAATTACTCCTCTTCCTATTCATAGTAAGTTCTGAAAGTAGCATACAGACCTGGCTGTCCTAGCTTCCTTGCCACCTCTTCCAGCCCAGCTTTGTTGATAATCGAGTAGCTTGCAACTTGAGAGAAGGGGACTGTAGAGCCAAGTATTCTAAGGGTTGGATAGCTAGGAGGAGCTCCGTACCTTTGCATATTGATAATCCAAGGAGGGGCTTGATAATCGGATATTCCCAGTGCTACTCTTAAGCTTTAGCTGAGGAGCCCAGGTTTGTACTGTTTGGCTTTAGACTAATCCTATTTTCCCTCATAATAAGCATCTCCAAACACTGTAAGATCACTTTTCGTTTGATATTTGAAAAAAGCATCATGTAGTACTGAGTATTCAATGTCGATTTTTCCTAGTTTTGGATTCATTCTTTATTTTAGTTTTTCTCTGACCATCTTTTGTCCGTCCCTTTCAGTAAATGGATCTCTGAGCTTGCTGATTCCTGTAGCCTAAATAAACTAGGGCAATTTGAACATTGGCTTTAAAATACCCCTCTTTGTTTGTAAAAACTTAGATTTTTGGTTCCAGTGTCTTGGCACTGGCACAGTATTTTTTAATGTCTTCAACTAGCAAAGAAACAAAGGGTCAGGAGCTGTAATGTCCCATGCTTATACAAGATCCGGTCTTTTGGTTCTTGCTTTAAGTTCTGCAACTTTAAGCCATCTCATTTTTTTCTTTTGCGATCTGGAAAACTTTTAAATCTTTTTGGTTTTTTCTAGAGGCTATTCTCCTTATTTTTATTCGAGGTCTGCTGGTTTTTCCTCCAAATCGTCTTCCTGATCAAAGTACTTCTTTGCCTTTTCTTGATGCTTTTCGAAGACTCCTTTAAAGTAATCATAATATTTCCCAGTCAAGATGTTCTGATTTTCCTATATAACATCGACAACCTCAACATTAACATTATCTTCTTCACGTTTAGCTTAATTTAAGTGCTGTTTGATTACTTACTTTTGCTGCAGAAACTACCTTTGATGGTCTTTCTTCCTTTTCTTTTGTTATTTACGCTTATTCTTTATCGCCTCGATCTGCTATGCTGTTTTTGATGCGTCTTTGCCCATTGCCTTTATAATAACAACTCAAGTATATAACATCGGGCTGATATGCATATTTATAGAATTTAATATTTTTGACTACAAAACTTAAAGAAATAGCAGAAAAGGTAGTAGTAGTAAAAAAACAGCCTCAAATTAGGTCTACGCAGAAGCTAGCATTCTTGATAATTTATCTTGTGCTGAATCCTAGAGCTTTTCATTAATCCTACTCTCTATGTAGAGAAGCAAAATCAAGCTGGTTTCGGTTAAAAAAATCATAGTTTTGAGGCTTACTCTCTTCAAACATCTAAGTTTACCCATCAGTTTGCTCATCACACCATGTGACAGAAGAGAATTTGATATTCCTACATATTCTATAGTTTCTCAAATCATTATCTCTTTTGGCAAAGAAAATCTTAAGTATTTAGATTGTTAAAATAAGACTACTAAACATAAGAAAACGAAGGTTGTTTTTTATTTGTTATGCCTTCAAATAAGTAGCTGATATAAACAAAACAAAAAAACCATTTTGGCTCTTCTCTTTTATATGAAAGCAATCAGTTGGATTATTGGATAGAAATCAGCAGCAGACCTACTTAGTTGGCTCCTCCAAACAATCAGCAGCCCACTCTTAGATATTAATGGTTTAAAGATTGAGAGGAAGGCCGTTTATTTTGGCGACCAAGTAGAAGTATTTGAAGCTTCCCTATATTAACACCTAATTTGATATCTTTTTACCTATTTATATGCGGACTCGATTCTTCGCACGTCTTATCTTTTGAGTTTCTGTTTTACACCTAAGGTACTGGTTGCTCCTCTATGTCTATCGTTTCCGTTTTCGCTCTCCTTGGGCAGCTATTTCTGTAAATTTTCAAGCAGGAAATGCAGCTGTAGGAACTTTTGTTTGAAGCTTTGGAAATGGGTTTACTTTTCTGAGAAAGTGATGGGCCTTGCAATCTTTTAAACTATTCTAATTTGATGCATTTGTTCGATAGTATTCAAAATTTAATAAATTTTGTTTTAGCCTTCGTCGTAGTGACTTTCCATGCTTTTCTTGAATTTTTAAAACTTTCCTCTCATTTATTTACTTAATTATTTTAACCAGCAAATAACATCATAAACTTTATTCTTTTATCATCGATTATTCTCTCGAATACTCTTGCCAATTCTTAGTTAGAGTAAGCTAAATAAAATGTGGTGAATATACTGTTTATGAGGCTAGTTTTGAAGAGTATTTTAAGCAGCAATTAGACGAAATTGAAACGCCTAGAGCTAAATAAAATAATACCAATTATCAGCCAATAAAAATAAATAGCTTAGCTTTGGAAAGAACATACAAATTGGCTTTTTCTTGAATATCTTACAATTTAATGTAGCATTCAAAGATATTTGGGCATCTCCCTTCCACTTCTTCTGGGCAATATGTGTTCATTTATTTTAATTCAACTTTACATCATCTAGCAATATCGGTGGCTGACCAAAAATTCACTGAAAAAAGCAATCATTCCATGCTGAAGTAAGATTTCAGCTCTATTTGAGGCACTCTAAATCATTTAGTCTCCAGCCATCCATACATAAACCACAGATTGGCTTAAAAAAATTGCTGCCGTCACGTAGCGCTTTGAGACAATATTTAGGAGTTTGAAACTGTTGTTAAAAGTGTAGAGAAGTAAAGACAGTGATTGTGATTGCAACTGAAACTACGAAAGTAAAGATGACTAAAGTGTGTACGAGCTGAGTGTAAATATAGATACGAAATAGCGTCTTTAGTGCTTTTATTTCTATCTCATTAGATCTCTCTCTAATATTGCTTGCTTTTTCAGCAGTTTTAGCTCTCCTATTCTCTTTAAGCCCTTTTCGAAATTCATCTTTTTACTTTAGTTTAAACGATTTTATAAATAATTGTATCAAATACACCAATTACTTGGACCATTTCAATCGATGCCAAATAAATAGTAATCTTAATTCACTGCATAAGCACACCAACATTTTGATGAGAAAGTGATAAAATCAAAAATTCAAAGAGGGTTTTCATTTAAAACCAAGTATCTTCTTAATGAGTTTTATTTCTTCAGCTCTTTCTTTTGCTGTATTCCACTCTTCATAAGCTTTCCTTCTCTTGTACAGATTCTTACAGTTCCACTAAACGCAATTTTAGAATTTGAGACCTCTTTCTCCAACACACTGTCTGCAAACTTTCTAGCAGCTCTAGTATTCTCGCTCAATACTTGCAAACTCATTATCTATGCATTTCTAGCACGCAACCTCATTCCCCTTATGCTAATGCTAAATGTACTCTTAACTGTCTTATTTGGTCTACCTTGAGTGCTGATTGATAAGTCCCCACTCATCAAGATTGAACAAGGATATCAGGGTTCTTCTGAGCGGGGGTAGGAACAGTTTACTATAGTAGTAGTTAAAGTCAACGTGATATTTGTCTTTTTTTAGCATATATTCGAAGATCGGAATAGCTCTATTTCTAATAGGTGCATTTCCTTAGACTACGAGATATTTTAGTCTTTAGCCGTATCGAGGAACCAACATTGGATCAATGTTTTACAAACGCTTAGCTGCTTATCCGTGTGCTGGACAATACTTCTGAGTGTATTTGAGCAATTTTACTTATTTAGCGAGGCAAAGTTAGCTAAGATTGACCTACCCCTCAAGTAATCTTTTCGACTCGTCTAAAAGAATGTTTTTGATTATGCTCAGATCTTTGGTATCTATTAGCTCATTCAAAATCTTTGTCATCACGTTTGAGGTAAAAGGAATGCCATCTCTTCTAACAGTTTCCAATCCTTTCCCCTCATATTTGGGTTATGAATCTTTGGATTAGTAGCTTTTTCCGTAGTATCTTTTCTTTGAAACTAAAAAGAGTGATTAGTAGACCTTTTAAAATTTCATCTCCATGGGATAGGGAAACATCTTGGTGATTTAACTGGAGAGTATTTTGCCTATTTAGAAAGTTTATTTGATCTGATAGTTAGGTAAATGAAAAAAGATGCTATCTGTATCTCCATAAAGTACTTTTCCCTTGTAAATCGGGTGGTTATTCAGATAATCTATCGATTTCCTCAAGCAATACTTCGAGACCTAAACAACTGAATCCGCTATTTAAGCGCAGGGCATTCTTCCTGAAAACGAAGCGCCTGTATAACCAAACATGACATTCATAAACAATTTGAGGGCATTTTGCCTTTCCTTTAGAATGCTCTTTATGCTCTATTTGTGGTAAAGTTTAGTTGAGTTCTTGATCATGATTCTTGTTATCAAAAACTCAAGTAATATTTTGGGGATAAAGCCTTCCTTCATATTCTTCTTAACGAAGGCAACTTTATTGGGAGTCACGAAAATATTGTTCCCCAGATTCTTGACTATTTCCTCTTCTCTTTCTTCATTTTATATTAGTTAGCATATTTTCTACATGTGCATAGAGATATTTTGACTAACACCGAGTTTCTTACGCTTGCCCTATTTGAACAACTATTTGATTGAGCCTAAGCAAGTTGAGTAGCAGAGATTGTAGGCGATCATGACTGAAGGATACAAAGATTGGAAGTCGAACAGCAAAACCGGTCTTAGTAGTCAACAACTTACTCAGTGTATAGCTATTTAGGCGGCTAAATAACTAAAGGACGGCATTATAGCAAACTTTGATTGGCGACTTGAGTTTTGGTGGCAGAGAGAGTGAGGTAATCGTTTTGCTTAGTAGTTCTACACATTATTGACTATATTTTGAACTGGCTTCCCCGTTACATCTGAGTCATTTGAAGATTACCATTGATAAAAAATCAGCACCGTAGACTTTTGATTTCTAGACTATGCTGCCGATGAAGTTCACTTCATGCGTGATAAGTTTTTGGTATTAAATTCTCTTGAGCATGTACTGAAGGGCTGACTCGGGATGCATTCTCGAACTCTCGCAAAGATATTTATCAGTAAACTAGTTCAGCTGAGTTTTATAAAGGTGTTGGACAACATTTTAGAGGGTGTAGCTTTTGAGTTTGAGCTACTCACACAGTCTGCTCAGATTCATGTTGATCCTTCCTTTGATTTACACGTCGAAGAAGTACTTGTGTCTTAGGACTGGCTTTTTTTGTAGTCTTTTTTTGAGTTTCTAGTTCAAAATGTCCAAATAGTAGGTGTTGTCTTTGTTGGGCTTATTATGAGCCATATCGATGATGTTTCCATGGATAAGATACTCCCTTTTGAGATGGGTCTCTTTGGCGGAAACAAAATTAACGAAATTTATGTGCTAAAATATGTCCTAAAGATCGTTGACTCTGGATAAACATTTGCTCATGTTGATGTGATTGATGATACCTCTTTGAAGTAAGTACCTTACTCCCTTTTTTTACATGTCCCAACTCATAAAAATGTCTACGTCTACTCGAAAGACTATGCTGATCAATAATGAAAGCAGGCCTTCTTCATTTTTAACTACCAAGATCTAGTCGAATAGAAAACTTTCTTTCATTTATTTATAGTATTTTTAGGTGATTATTACTCCTCGAATCGATTGGTTTGGAGACTGCTGGTTATAGATTTAGAAGACTAGCCCAAAAATAGGATGTTTTTCAGGGTTGCCATAGTACAGATGGTTTTCCTATATTTAAATCAGTAGCTCATAGGTCATTACAATCAAATCTGAAACAAAGGTGTCTTCGTACTTGTTTGTCGATGTCCCTCTGTTCCCAACTCTTTCGTTATTCTTTTTCAAATGATGCAAAGCCTCGTCAATCGATGGAGGTTATATGGTATACTAGAGCTAGTAGGTGCTAGGGTTAGGTTCTTGTTAAATTCTGGGTTTGCATATCTAATAGTAATAAGGAAGCTTTTCTTAGTTTTTGATAGTTGTGGGCTACCTGTTAAAGAAAGTAGTATTTTTTAGCTATTTATCAAGATACTGACTCGTAATAGTATCGCAAGGAATGGTTGGCCCTATTTTATAGTGCTGGAACAGATCTTGGATATTAGAATAATATGGTTTTTGGTATTACACTATCCTATCTTTCATGACTTCTTCCAAAGAAGGACTTGGAATGTTGAACTCCAGCTCAACTATCTAAAAGTTACTCATATTGGTGAATTCTTTATCATCTAGCTCTTCCTCGATGCAAACACACTGTTCTTACCCGCAAGTCTAGCACATAAGGCAGGTACAAAGATAATTTTTCTGCCTACAAAACCGACATGTAGTGAAAAGACTTCCATTTTTGAAATCAGCCTGTTAAAATTTAAAATTGTTTCGATACTTTACAGTATTTCCTACTGCTTCATTGTTGTTTTTAGTGTCTACCTTGGATAGCTGACTTTCTTCACTTTTCAAAGAATCCTCACTGTTTTAACTGCCGTTGTCACTATCAATTGATTTCTCATCGTCAGACCACTGGGGAAGTTATTCTCTGTCTCCAGATATAATTTCACTTATGATTTTGTTTTTCCTGTCCTCGTAGAAAGCAAATCTCCCTCTAACTTTCGTCACAAGTTCATTCTTTTCTCTGGCTAATCGTTATTGATAGCTACAAGAGCTCTCTAAGTCTATTTTGATTTAAGTTTGTTGTTTGAGCTAAGCAACATTGCTGTATGATTTTATAACTTAGATTAATTGGGCTCCATTTTACCCTTTCTTTAGAAAGTTGATCCACATTGGGTCTTTCACGCATCCCTATTCCTAGTTACCTTAATTGCTAGTTTCGATATTCTTTGAGAGGTCAATAATACCCTACAATGTTTTTCTGATTTTAAACCGGTTTCTTCGTTTCTTTTAATCTCGCCAGATCTACTCCAAAGCCTTTGTCACGTTAACTTTTAGTTTTCTGATCCCCTCAACTCTTGAAATCATATCCTAATCAGAGCTTACTATTTCATCTTATCCATCACTTTCTTTGAGCTAGTACGCATTCAGAATAGAGTGATAGATGAAATCGATCTAGATGTAGCAACAACTCATCTTATACAGACAATTGAAGCAGTTGGGCTTCTTCTAGTAGAGCTCCTCGAGATTCCAGCCTCGATGAACAACTCCTTCAGTCAAATTCGACGATATCTTCTCAAAAAGTTTCATAATTTTCAAATTTTTCCTGAAGGTGAATCCACAAATTTTCATCTAATTGATCCCATAGATATTGAAATCTGAGAAAAACTGCATATAGTAGTTGATGTGAGCCTCATAACATTGAAAGCTTTTGTCTCCGATTATTTTGGAACTCAGCAGCTACCTCATTCTGGTTGCATAGGCGGGGTCAAAAAGATATATTTTTAAAAAAGCTTACCGATGACTATGATAACCATAAAAATCAAACTTGTGCTAGACCTAAGCTTTGTAGATGACTGGTTTGTTAGTTTTGAAGGCTTGCTGGTAAACGCTTTAGACTTTCAACAAGAACTACAGCAGAAACTACTGCCGCTTCATGGCTTCCTCATACTCTTAGAGTTTGATGTAGAGAAAGGGAAAGTAGCCGTGGACGTGGCAGCAGCATTTTTAATTGCACTAATTGGTGCCGTAGATTCTGACGATGGGTACCGCTTTCAGAGGTTCTCCTTTGTAGTTTTGCTTGCCTAGGTAGAAGGGGAAGTCGGCATAAAATTTGCGCTATTAAGGCGGGGGGAGTTCTAGCATGTAGTAATCGTGAGTAAAGGTGAAGATGCTCATTTCCATTTCGTTGGGCTCTTGGTTGATGTTCTTTATCATTTCGCAAATATTATAAAAAATAATTATTCCCTCCTTTTTGCTACCGGCAGATGATATCATCAATGCCCTCTCAAGATGATCTAAACAAGAACAGAGAGACTTTTCTTCTGAATCAATCATTTCTGCTTTTGAGCATAACGGTCATTTTGAGCCCAAATGTAAGTCGGATAGTTTGATTGATTGACAGCCCTAGATAACATTTTCTACATGTCAGTAACTAACTGATTCTCATTTTAGGGTTTCTGTTAGACTTCTTAGCCATTAATAATATAATGACCAACAAATAAGCACCGATCAAATTTCCAGCTTTCCACGAAAAGGCGAGGTTCAATGAGATCTACATCAAAGGAAGCCGTCCTTTGCCAGTTTACAAAAAGCATGCGATGAAGGTGTTAACGAAGCACAAGGTGGTAGTAATCCATGCGATGACTGCAGCCATAAATAAAGCAGTACAGCTTCACCTATGGCTGATGCAAGAGTTCCCCTACCTCAAGGCAGACGTGGTAACAGATTCAGTGCCTACAATCATTGAAGTCTAAGGCAAGAAGCAGTTCAGCTAAAAATCAGCAATACATATCACCCTTGAAAAGGCATGATTGGATATACACTTATGCAAACAAATTGGCTGCAAGTTAGCAGCCATTTGGTTTCTAATCATTCATGCTAACTTCTTTTTCTTCAGTATATTAGTCTGTCCTCATAGGGTCTAGTCCATTACTTCTGGGCCAGTTTGCTTAATTAAAGAACAGATAAATTTTTGAGGTCTGGACGACCAAAACGTTAAGTTGATGTTTTTTGTTGTTTGGAGTCTATGCATTAAATTGTTGACAAAATTGGCTTTCCATCCATTTTCATTTTGAAGTGATATAAATTTCAAAACTTTTTCAAATTGATCAGGTGTATAATAAATACAATAAAACTCATGGCGGATGTATCTTTGGACGACCTCATCAAGCAAGACAAGGACAAGAACAAAACGCAGCGCGCCAACGTACTTTTGCATACACCCAGAAAAACTTCAAAAACAAAATCATCCAGAAACAGAGGCACAATCCCGAGCCCAGGCACCACCCCAACCACCTCCCACCACCCCCCAACCCTCACTTCAAAAATAGGCACAATAATCCACCTAACTAGCCCAGGTAGCCCAGGTAGCCCAGGAAGTTCCACCCTGCCGAAAACACCGAACGCCAGCCTAAATTCAAACACAACAAGCCAAGGCCATAACCAAAAGAAGAAGACTCCGAACAGAGAGACAAATTCTTCAGGACTTTGAAAGTGATGGGCCTGAGTCCGGAGTTCACCAACTAAGACCTCTACGTAAGTTGACATCAAGTTAGAAACTATTCGCGACCGAAGGCGCACTGTAAAAATGCCTGATCGAGCAGGACAACTTTGGTCGAAGCCTGCTGACTGCGATCGTAAAGTACCACGATCCCGAACACGCCAAGAGCGCAATCCAAAACCTGAATCGGCATAAGATAATGAATTGCGTTTTAACAGTATAGCCTTACAAAAATGTGAAGAAATGATCCCATGAGCATTGTTGCAAAGACAGCCTATAACCCACCCTTTTTTAAGCATTAAGTTTATCATTTGAGTAGATATTTAACCTCTCTTAAGCTTCTTTAGAAGTAATTTCTATCTTTAGGCTGCTAAAACACATAATTCGATAGCTATACAGTATATTTGGCCTCTTAATTAGTTGCTTTCTGTTAGCAGTTCGATTGCAGCTCCACATTTTTATGTAACCCTATAGATGCTGATATATCATGCATTCATATCAATTATGAGCGATCCCAAGTCGGACTAATGCTCGGATTTGGTCAATTTTCAAATACTTTTCATAAGATGGACTACTAGAGCACACTTGGTTCATGATGAGTGCACTTGCTATATAAGAGAATGTAGAAGATAATATTTGTT
>Ga0316217_10000985_pt1 | contig 38660 bp, 27 predicted proteins | sample 1anoAmetaG_FD_203633 | JGI IMG/M metagenome (GOLD analysis project Ga0316217, IMG submission 203633) | Freshwater microbial communities from Trout Bog Lake, Wisconsin, USA - 1anoA | ecosystem: Environmental > Aquatic > Freshwater > Lake > Hypolimnion/Profundal zone | place: USA: Wisconsin...
GGCTGCGGACGACGTATAATGGCGGCGTGGAAGGCTCGTACATTTCGCTGCCCTTTGGCGACGGCTTCTCGACGCTCAGCGGCACAGACGCGGATGCCAATCACTACGGCACGCTCGATCACGACGCGGAGACCGCAACCGACCACGCCGAGTTCCGGCAGTACTCCGAGGCGCAGGGGCGCTGGCTCTCGCCGGACCCGTATGACGGCAGTTATGACGCTTCCAACCCGCAGAGCTTTAACCGGTATGTGTATGCGGGGAATAACCCGCTTGCTGCAATTGATCCGAGCGGGATGCAGTGCTTTGGGGATCTCCGCGACTTGTTGGCATGGTCAACTTGCGGCGCTGTTCAAGAAACTAACACCGGCACTGGCGGCGGTAGTTACTATAATGGTGGTTACGTCGCTGTGTACGGCGGAAACGGAACGCAACTCTATTCGGCCTCTGATTGGCAGTCCATCGTGGATAGTCCTGGTAATAATGGAATTACTGTCAATCCGGATGGTACAATTTCTGCTGCAGGTAATAATAATGCGGGATATTGGGTGCAATTCACCTCTTTTGATCTGATCATCGGTCAAACAAATAACGTTGGAAAAAGCAACCTTACTAGCAGTGGGCCAGGTGCCGCAATAAGTGGCCCAAGCTATTCTCACGCTGATGTATGTGCCGCGAGCGCTCTATTGCATACAGGTCCAGGAACCGCTCTTGATGCCATTGGAATTATTCCAGGACTTAATAATGCTGTTGCGTTGACGACTGGAATTGTTTCTGCGGCTATGGCCGTCTTTGGAAACGGCCTTGGAGACGAGAGTACACCTACAAATTTTGCTTTGGCCGGGGGTGGTCTTGGTCTCACGGGAGCACAGGTAACTTTTTCGAAAACTACGATTCAGACATTGACAACAACTACGATAGCTGGGAGCAAGTGGATACCTATTGCCGGCAACATTCTCTCTGGTATATCGACGTTAAACGACATCTACGGGAACGGGGGAATGCAGGCTTACTACAACGATTGCATGGCGGGGAAAAACTGATGGCATGGTATAACGAACAAGATCCTGAAGAGAAAAACACGACGGATTATTCAGGCGTCATTATTTTTGCCATGATGCTACCCGTGTACTTTTTGGTTAAATACTTCGAAAATCCCGATATAGCGCTATCCGCTTGTATTTGCCTAGGAATGAATCTGCTTGCCATCAGAATCCGCTGGGAGCTGAGAAAATGCTTCTGGTTCTGGGTGATTATCGTTCTTGCGCTGGCACTTCAGGTGCCATTGGTTCTTATGATCCCCTGGCCAAACATTACGATTAATAGAATCACGCTTTTGCCGATTGGAGTTGCAGTTCTCGGGATTACCTTGGGGGCCGTCAAATTCGTCGAAACATTCGTAGTGAGATATGTTCCTCCCGAAGAAGAGGAATGATATGACAGCGTGGGCTGGTGGCGTACCCTTGATTCACCCAGCCAGTCGGGGTGCCCCATCCTTTCCGCAGCCTCATCGCGAAAAGGGTGGGAGACCACAATTCTCAATGATTCCTGTTTCGGGCTTTTGATCGCCGGGAAAACTTAGACCTGGAGTTAGGTGCCTCCACTGCGGCTTCCGTCAAGCCTCGGGGTTGAGCAGAAAAGTCCTAAAATCGTCTACTAGCCCCGACCATTAAATCCCGCAATATCATTAAATTAGCAAACTGGCAAGTTCCGGCCAATCCGGAACTTGGGTCCATTTGGGTCCAATAAGAGAACCCCTGGTTTCGAGAAGCCTATCCACGTCTTCCACGGCGCGACGAGCGTCTGCCGGGACTGAGTGAATGTAGGTCTCCCTGGTGATCTCCGAAGACGAGTGTCCAAGCAGCGCCTGGGTGGTGCCAATTGGAGCGCCCGTCGAGTCGAGCGAGGTTGCATGGGCGTGCCGGAACCAGTGCCAATTCACTCCAATCAATTTGAGTTCCTTGGCGGCTGGCTTAAGTTGCCGGTTGAGAAGATTGCGCCGACTGAGTGGAGAACCGTTTCGAGCTGAGAACACCAGAGTCGATGGAGTGGCTTTGGTGTGCTGCAACGCCGTAAGAATCTCGACACATTTCGGGCCGAGAGGTACAAATTACCGGGCAGACCAGGTCCATGCCGCGTTACTCACGGACAACATCTGAAACGGTTGTAGAGTCAAATCTTCTCGCTTGGGAACACTGAACTGTCCGCGTAAATCCATTGTGTAACGCTTGCGACTGCTCTTTACGGTAAATCGATCATCAATTTATGCCTCTTTACATGTAATTAGGTGGGCTCTAACGTCTCTTCCTGCTCTGCCTTGCTTTGCCGATCAGAGTCCCTCTTGAATCCAGATAGACCGGCAGCTTTTCCCCCTTCGCCGAGCGCCGTACCTTCCTTCAGAGCTATCTTTGGCAGAAAATCTACCGCCTCACGTGAAACCCTTCACAAGCTCATCTGGCAAACTGCTACCCGTGAATGAATCAATGGCTGTACGATGAGATTTTATCCAGAAATTATGCTCTTTCCAATGATCGTGAGAGCGTTGCAGGGTTTGCGCAGTTGGCCGCCCGGGCGCAACGTTGCGGCCTGGCCGGGCGCCGGCCTTTCCAACGCCTCAACTGCAGGCGTCGCTCCAGAGCTTGAGGATCAACGATTGCCGCACAGCTTGACGATTTTTATTCTCCGCGCTCTTTCGATGTTGATGGCATCGTCTGCATCACCTGTAAATTTATCCCCGCCTTACGTTTTCAGTTGTACGTATTCCGATATCTAATTGCCGAAGTTCACTAATGTTCACGAGAGTGCCTTTCCACGACAATCGCGAAGCGGAAGTCAACCGCGTCGAATCGACGGGCTCAGGCAGGCAGGATAGAAAATGGCAAATCGCCGCACAGGGAGTTGGTAGTGCGCAGACGATACCCGGAACGGCTTCCATCGGCAATCGTACTTCCGATGGCTGTTGCAAGCCTGGCCGGAACCACCGAGGTTCTGAAGGCGATTGGGTAGACTGGCGCGTTCTGCAGCCCCCCATGGCTTTCAGGCAGCTCAACCAATGCGAGTTTCTCGTGGCCATCTATTTCGATCGGAAGGAAGAGATCAGGAGGCTTCATGCGTATGTTTTGGAAGGTTTTACTATTTTTCGTCTGTGTGTCCACCGTTGCGTGGTCACAGGCCGATCGCGGAACGATAACCGGCACCGTGCAGGACACCACGGGCGCCGTAGTGCCGGGGGCCATCGTAACCCTGGTTGAAGTCCAAACCGGAGTTAGCTACATGGGGGACAAATCCAATGAACAGGGTGTCTACCGCATTCTCAACCTGCCGGTTGGAAAATACACCCTCACATTTGCCAAGGACGGATTTAAAACCTATGTGCGTTCCGGCGTGACAATTTCCATCGCACAGAACGTCACGCTCAACGCGAAACTCGAGGTGGGCAGCCGGGTTGAAAGCATCACGGTCACCGCAGACGCCACTCTTTTGGACACCCAGGACGCGACGCTAGGCACCGTGGTCACGGGCGATGTGCTCAACGACCTGCCCCTTTCTGTTGATGGAGGACGCGATGTGCGTAACTTTGGCCCAGCGCTCGTGGCGACCTACAGCACGGTTCAAGGGTCAAACCAGGGATACAACAACAGTGTTGCCGGATCGCAGGTGGCTTCCATGGCCACCTCAGTTGACGGCGTCAGTTCAGATGCCGGCATTATGGGCACAGCCTGGGGGCCTGGCCAGGACTCTATCAGCCAGTTCGCCGTGCTAACCGGCGGCATCACTGCCTCCGCACCTCAAACCGGCGGCGGCGAATTGATGTTTGAACTCAAGTCCGGAACCAATACTCTGCATGGAAGCGTCTACGGTTTCATGGCGAACAAAGACCTTAACTCCAACACATGGGACAACAAATACTTCCTGGTGCAATGCGCGGCTGGCGACGCAACTTGCAAGTCCAACTACGATCGTGCGCCCAACAGTTATAATGACTGGGGTTTCAGCGCCGGCGGACCAATCTGGAAGAAGCACACCTTCATCTTTGGATCCTACGAGCACTATCACAAACTGAATCTGGTCTTCTCGCCGGAAGGCGCCACGGTTCCCACATCAAAGATGCTCACCGGGGACTTCAGTGAAATTCTCAACGCTGTCACCGCCAATCCGTTGACGGGAGCGCCCTGCACCGCGCCCTGCGACACCGGCCAAAAGGACGCTTCTGGGCACACCATCTACTTCGGCGCCATCTTTAATCCTCTAAATCCTGGCAATGTTTTTCCTGGAAACATCATTCCCTCGGGAGACATCAGCTCGCAGTCGAAGAAGGTGATGCAGATTTATCAGCAGAACTACGCGCCGGAGAATGGAAATCTCTCGAACAATTATTGGGGTTACTCCACATTTGGCGCAGAACCGGTCGATACGAGTTATCACCTTGATTTCAAGGTCGATCATAACTTCTCCGAGAGAAACCACGCCAACATCTCCTATAACCGCTACCAGGAACTCCCGGTGATGCCGAACGGTTTGTGGCAGCATGGCACGAGCGATGGCGGACCGTTTACACCAAGCTATCTGCAGGGATCCCGCGGTTGGCAGATGCGTGTGCAGGACTACTACACGATCACTCCAAACCTCGTGAACTTTGCCTCGGCTGATTACAACTACTGGCTGCGCTGGGATGTCACGCCACACCCAGTGGACAACTCCGCGCTCGGATTCCCGACAAGCAGCTCGGGAGCAAATAACTTTCCTCAAATGAACTTTCAAAGTAATAGCCTTCCCAATAATGGCGGGCAGGCAAACATCGGATCGGCCGATGCGGACCACCTGCCCTATTACCAGGGCCACTACAAGGATGAACTTTCGTGGGTGCATGGCCGCCACGTCGCCAAATTCGGCGGCGAGTTCATCGCTTATGGCGCCAACAGCACAGAAGCCGATGGCACTTTGAGCTTTGGGTTCAACTCCGGCACAGGCATGCCGCTCTCAGTACAAAGCAGCACATTAGGGAATTTCCTCGGCAACGGCTTTGCAAACTTCGAACTCGGCGAAGTCGGCTCCGCCTCCAAAGCGGTGGGTGGCCATCTGCACGGTCGTCGCAAGGGAGTGAACGTCTACGCGGAAGATACCATCAAGATCTCGCCCAGGCTGACCATCGACGCCAGCCTTCGCTGGGACTTCAACACCCCCTGGCACGAGATCAACGGTCAGTGGTCGGATTTCGATGTGAGCGCGTTCAACCGCAGCTGGGCTCCGCTTCAGGGCGCCTATCAGTATCTGGACAGTGGAAACGAGTCCTTCGAGAAAAACCAGGACTTGCACCTCTTCGCGCCGCATGCTGGCGCCGCCTACCTGATTTCCAAGAAAATGGTGGCGCGCGGCTCCTGGACAATGTCGTATCTCCCGCTGGGCATCAACCAGTGGGGCGGCGCGCCCTTTGCGGGTGAGGCTTCCCAGGGTTACGTGAACACAAACATCATGCCTGCCGCGGCCACGCCGGTCAGCCCCATCTATCAGTGGGATGGCGGTTCGGTCTATCCGGGTAACCTTCAGTCTCCGGTTGCCGATCCAAACGCCAACTATCAGTATCCCTGGGCCATCAGTGTCGATCCCAACAAGCTCAATTTGGGGCACATGAATAACTGGAACGTGGGCGTCGAATATGAAGTGACCAAAAACACCGTGCTAGATGTGAACTACATGGGCAATCGCGGCGGCCACTTGCACGACGGAGCTGACGATCCGCGCAACTCCGCAACGTGGAACAGCTATCTGCCCCTTCAACAGGCCAACTGCGGCACGCCGGACAACTATAGCTCATGTGCGGCGATGAATATCTATACGGCGTCGGATGCCGCGACGGCTGGTGTCGCCTGGTACCCGTTCCTGACCACTGCGGCTGGAGGTGGAGCTTCGCCATACTATGCCGCAAATGCAGCTATCCATCCGTTCCCGCAGACCATGAATACTGGAATCCAATTTACGGATTCCGCCATTGGCAGTAGCCGATACAACGCGTTGGTGACGGAAGTCAAGCGGCGCGCAAGCAACGGGTTAAGCATGGATTTGAGCTATACCTTCTCGCGCGAAGCGGGCAACGTTAGCCGCGGCAACGGAAACTTTGCCGAGAACTGGGGCGGAGGCGACAACTTCCAGGATCCATATACCCAGGGCTCGTTTAAGTCGCTGATCTCGCCTAACGACGTCCGCCACGAAGTAAAGGGATACGTCTCGTATGTACTGCCCTTCGGCAACGGACGCCGCTGGCTCGCCGGTCAAAAGCAAATCGTCAATCAGGCCGTTAGCGGATGGGTGCTTGCCACGAAAGTGGACTACCATGCTGGCCAGCCTATGAGCGCGATTCGAATCAGCACCTGGAACGAGCCTGGATGGTCCACCGCCTATGTCAATTACTCAACTGCTCCAGGCGCGTTGAAAAACCATTTCAAGCATCTTGACCTGAACAATCTGGATGATGTCAGCAACCAGTTCTTCGATCCGGCGGCCTTTTCTGATCTGTTGGATCCAAATGTTCCAGGAAAATACCTTCCGACCCTGGGAAACTCTCCTCCTTACTTTGAAAACTGGAGGGGATGGGCCTATTACAACGAAGATTTAAGCATTATGAAGAAGTTTGCCTTCCGCGACAACCGCTTCCATGCGACATTGCGGGCGGAGTTCTTCAACGTGCTCAATCGTCACCAGTGGGGCGGTCCGATGGATTGGGCTTACAACTGCTGGGAATTTGGCCAGGTTACCGGCGTGAGCGGCTACAGAACCGGACAACTCGGAGCACGCTTCGAATGGTAATCCAAACAGTGACATAGCCCTATAACCGCGGGCGCGAATGGCTTGTTTCAGGCCGTTCGCGCCTCGCGCAACTGAAACAGAGAACCATGTCAGTCCTTGTATTACCGGAGAAATAGCCTTCGTTGAAAAAGCCGATGTTTATGAAATTGACTTTCGCTATCATGCCAATCACACTTCGATGAGCTATCCGCTGGAAGTGATGGGTTCGGGTGTACGCTCTGTGATTTCGATAACGATGGCGGCTAGATATGTTGTTTGTCAAAGGAGCGGCGTTCCCCGATCCCAATCCATCGAGGATGGATCCGCACGAGAGCGGTCCGGGGGACTGGAATCGTCTCAATAATCAAAAGCGCCCGCTAGTCCGTGTGATCCGCAGGCACACGCCGCCAGCAGCAAAGAGTTCAGGCATTGCGAATTCCACATCCACGGAGAAAGCGCCGCAAATGATCGAATTCGATAATAACGCATTCTTCGCGCGCCCAAGCCGCCGCAGAGTGCTTGGCGGCCTGGGCGCAGCAGTATTGTCACAGGCGCTGCCGCCATCGATGGCGGGACAAGCAGCTTCTTTCGGTCGCAATCAGATCGAGAAGTTATTGAAGCCGCTGCTGATCACTGAGAATCCGGCGTTATGGCAATTCGCTGTGAGTGTCTATGAGCACTGCATCTTTGGCCGAATGCAGGCGGCCGAGCCGCCGCTCAAGCATCCCTGGCTTGTGCCTGGTGGAATTTATGTAGGCCAGTGGATATGGGACACTACGTTTCTTACCGACCTGGTCGCCATTCTGCCCGGTCAACAGGACTTCATTCGCGGCGTTTACGCGAACTACTGGGAGTTTCAGCAGAGATGGAACCTTGCCAAGCCTGACTATGCGCAAGGCATGATTGCCAACTTCATTGCTCCCGATAGCGGGCCACCGGGCTTTACCGGCAAGGATTGGCTGACTTTCCCGGCTTACTCGCAAGCGCCACTGCTGGCCTGGGGGGTGGAACGAGTTTACAAGCGCAATCACGATCTGGAACTGGTTCGCGCGGCGCTGCCGCACCTTGAAGCCTTTCATGACTGGTATTGGCGCGAGCGCGACCTGGATGGCATAGGACTTGTGACTGTCGGCTCTTACGATGGCATTGTGCAACATGCGCGCTATGAAACTTATGACAACGAAGTAGATTTGGACACGTTGAAGCTGACTCCGCACCCAGGCCGCAAGCCGGGCGAGCAGAATGGTTCCTGGTATGGCAACATCTATATTCCCGCCAACACCGGATACCTGCTTCTCTCCGAGCAGAGCCTTATCCGCTTAGCAGAGGCCGCCGGAGAGGATGCGCTCGCGGCTCGCCGCCGCCCTATTGTTGCCAGGGGAACTGAGGCCATGCGCCGCCATATGTGGGATGAAAAACAAGGATGCTTCCTGGGCGCTTGCCGCGATGGCCTGCGCAAGGTGGCAACCGCAACCATCGGCGGAATGGTTCCGCTTCAGGCAGGCATTCCGACTGCAAGGCAGGCGGCGCGCATGGCACGGGCGCTGGCCGGCCCGCACTGGAATACGCCTGTGCCTTTGCCATCTGTGGATCGGCTAACTGCCGAGTACAAAAGCGATGGCTTCTGGCGTGGAGACGTTTGGCCGTCATCGGTCTATCAGACTCTCGAAGGTCTTGCAAAATACGGTCATCGCAAACTGGCAGCGGAGCAGGCCGGCCGCCTGCTCGACAATGCGTTGAAAGTTGGAGTCAGCGAGCACTATGATTCGCAAACTGGAGCGCCCCTGGGCGTGCCAAATCTCGGCATGTCAGCCGTGCTGCTCACGATAGCGCTGGAAGGATTGAGCCCGCGACACGCAATCCGCGTGGCTTGAATAGGTGACTGCTGAATGCAGGAATCGCACAGTAGCCTGGGGGGACGGCTTCTGGGATTGATTCCTTCATCGTTTTGTAAGTTAGGCAAAATAACTGAATTTTTCAGGGAGAGTATTATGCGCAAACTCGGTCGGATGACCTTGGCAATTTTCTTCAGCTTTTTCGTTTCAATGATCGGCTTGTTTACAGCATCCGCACAGGCGCCTGTGCCGGATAGTCCAGCCATCGAACATCGTGTCAATGAGATGGTGTCAAAACTAACGCTGGAGCAGAAGATTCGCCTGCTCGGAGGCGAAGACAGCCTGTTCATCCGCAGTGAGCCTGCCGTGGGGTTCCCACGATTGAAGATGTCGGATGGGCCGCTCGGCGTGCGTGGGTGGGGACCGGTAACGGCATTCACGGCGGGCATCGGACTGGCCGCAACCTGGGATTCAGACCTTGCCAATCGTGTCGGCACGGCAATTGGCCATGATGCGCGCTCACGCGGAGTTCACATTCTGCTTGGACCGGGAGTGAATATTTATCGCGCGCCGATGGCGGGAAGAAACTTTGAATATTATGGCGAAGATCCGTTTCTGGCCTCGCGTATCGCGGTTGGCTTCATACGCGGAGTGCAGAGTCAGGATGTGATTGCAACCGTCAAGCATTATGCAGCAAACAATGAAGAGTATGACCGGCACAATGTCAGTTCTGATATGGACGAGCGGACGCTGCGCGAAATCTATCTACCGGCGTTTGAGGCTGCTGTGAAGGAAGCAGAAGTAGGCGCGGTCATGGATTCTTACAACTTGATCAATGGCGAACACGCGACGCAGAATTCCCATTTGAACAACGAGATTCTCAAGAAGGACTGGGGATTCAAAGGCATTGTCATGTCGGACTGGGGCTCAACCTACGACGGCGTCGCTGCAGCCAACGGCGGCCTTGACCTGGAGATGCCCGATCCAAACTTCATGAATGTGAATACGCTGGTTCCAGCCGTGCGGAACGGCAAGGTTCCGGAATCGGTGATTGACGACAAGGTGCGCAGGATTTTCAGAACCGCCATTCGCTTTGGCTTCATCGATCACGAGCAGCAGGATTTTTCCATTCCTGCATACAGTCAGGAGAACCGCGCCGTTGCCCTGGATGAGGCGCGCGAGAGCATCGTTCTGTTAAAGAACGACAACGCGCTGCTTCCGCTGGAGATCAAGAAGGTAAAGACGATTGCCGTTCTGGGTCCCGATGCATGGCCCGCTGTAACCGGCGGCGGCGGCAGTTCGCAGGTAACACCCTATTCCGCTTCCAGCCTGATGACAGGACTCAGCGACTACTTCGCCGGTAAAGTGAAGGTGCTCTACGCGCGCGGCGTTCCGCCCATGGACGACATGCTGGCGAAGACAAGTTTCAAATTGCCTGAGGCAATTGCGGCAGCCGGGCTTTCCGCAGCGCAAGGTCACAACGTCCTGGTGGAACAGTTCGACAATGCGGAGTTTAAAGGAAGCCCCGCCGCAACCAGGTTTGTCGATCACGTGGATACTATTCTTTACCCTGAGGCCCCGCAGTTTCCACAGCCCAAGGGCTTGCGATACTCAGCAGAGTTTCGTCCCGCCAAAGATGGCATTTACATATTCCTTGCTACTGCAGGCGGGGGCGGCGCATATAACCTCTACGTCGATGGCAAACTGCAGATTGCGCAGTTGTCTCGCGAAGGCATTGAGCCACAGTGGGTAGAGCTTCCGCTCAAGGCAGACCATCCGGTTGCCGTCCGGTTGGATTACATGCCCAATGGATCGACCCCGCAGACCGGCTTAGCGATTCGCGCGATCGACGAGTTGGTCACTCCCGAGGCACGCAAGATTGCAACAATGGCGGATGCCGTTGTGGTGGATGCGGGCTTTGATGGTGCAACTGAATGCGAGGGATTTGATCGCACTTATGCGCTTCCCTGGGGACAAGACGAGCTTATCGAAGCAGCACTCTCGGCGAATTCCAAAACAATCGTGGTGCTCACCGGAGGCGGCGACGTGGATACGCATCGCTGGATTGCGAAAGTGCCCGCGCTCCTGCATCAGTGGTATCCGGGCCAGGAAGGAGCAACGGCACTGGCCGAAATTCTCTCCGGAGCGCGTTCGCCCGAAGGCAGGCTTCCTATCACCTTTCCGCATAGCTGGGAAGAGAATCCCGTGCATGACAGCTACTATGCTCCCGAGGTTCCGGCAGGCGCCACGCCGCATATCCACTATTCCGAAGGAGTGCTTCTCGGCTATCGCTCTTTTGTTACCACCGGCAAAAAACCGCTCTTCCCCTTCGGATTTGGCCTCACTTACACCACCTTCGCATTTTCCAACCTGAAGGTTACACCCACAGTCACCGATGGCCATCCATCGGCGCAGGTGTCGTTTGAAGTGAAGAACACCGGGAAAGTAGCTAGCGCCGAAGTAGCGCAGGTGTATGTTGGCGATCCATCCGCGAAAGTCAACCGCCCCAGAATTGAGCTGAAAGGTTTCAAAAAAGTGCGTCTGACGCCTGGAGAAAAACAGCAGGTAAGCATTCCTTTGGACGAACGCTCCTTTTCTTATTGGGACACAGACGCCGGCCGCTGGCGCTGGGACGCAGGAATTTTTGTCATTGCCGTAGGGGACTCCTCAGAAAACACGCCCTTGACCACAAACATCGAACTGACGCATTAGGAGAGGGAGTCATAAGGCAGAGCGCAATGCTTTCTGTGCTTCAGCGCCGATCCCGAAGGAGAGAGATATATGTTCCGATTGAAGTCTTGCCGCGGAGTTTTTGTCTTCGCAACTACGGCCTTTTTATTTTTTTCGATAGCCAACGCCAGCAGTTCCGGCGCACAGGGTCCACAGAGAATCGCTTCGGCGAGCAAGAGCCGGACGCTCATCTGGAGCGACGAGTTCAATGGTCCGGACGGGAGCCTGCCTGATCCGGAGAAATGGACCGTCGTCAACAGCGGTTCAGGAAACGGAAACAACGAGTTGGAGTACTATACGAGCCGCCCGGCCAATATTCATCTGGAGAAAGGAAATCTAGTCATTACCGCCAGAAAGGAAACCTACACTGGCGCAGATGGCGTCTCACGGGCGTACACCTCCGCGCGGATCGAAGCCAAGGGCCGGTTCCAGCAGAAATATGGCCGAATTGAAGCTCGCATAAAGCTACCGCAAGGACAAGGTATTTGGCCGGCATTCTGGATGCTAGGCAACGACTTCGGCTCGGTGGGATGGCCGGCCTGCGGGGAGATTGACATCATAGAGAACGTCGGCTTTGAGCCTTCCACTGTTCATGGCAGCCTGCACGGTCCTGGATATTCCGGAGGCGCCCCTTTAACTGGCGCATTCACGCTTCCCCATCAGGCTCGATTCAGCGACGATTTTCATCTTTTCGCCGTAGAATGGGAACCTCTGGAAATTCGCTTTTACGTGGATGACACCCTTTATGAAACAAGGACCGCCGATAGTGTTCCTTCCGGCAAGCATTGGGTATTTGACCACCCCTTTTTCCCACTGTTGAATGTTGCTGTCGGTGGGTATTGGCCAGGCAGTCCCGACGCCACAACCTCGTTTCCCGTCAATATGCTGGTCGATTACGTGCGCGTGTATCGACTGGGGAACGAAGACGGAGAAAAAAGATAGACCCTGTTTGCTTAATGCCAGCAGTCGCAGGCCCCGCACTCGAACCAGCGGAACTGTCTCTGTCTGCGGTTTCTATCAAACAAGTTAACGATTTGGAGCGATATGAGCCCGTGCTGTTCCCCCACCGCTCACCACAAAGAACTACCTGCAAAGTGAGGCGCAGAGTGTGCACTTTTTCGGGCCGGATCGATGCTGTCGGCCCCAACCGCTGTTTGCTGAAGTCGATCTTCCGCTGGGCAACCAGGAGGCATCCGAACTTCATATTGAGGCCGTTAAATGCTATCATTCCACTAAACAGATCTTAGGCTGAACGCCGGCAACGTCAGCATCGAGGCCTCAACTTCAGTTTGGGTCTGAACTTTCTGTCGTTGCATTCGGTGTTGCCAGGATGGCGCGGTAGGCGAGAATGCAACTTGATGCATTGGGTGGGGGTTCAGAGAAAGCCGCTGTTTCTATGCATCCAGATCTATCTGGTGTGTCCCCGTCTTCCCCGGATTTTAAGGAGGAGAAGGAGGAACTGGAATGGGTGCTTGGCCATCCTGAGATCAGTCATTCCGCAAGCCTCGTTCGCTTCCTCTCTTTTATCTGCAATAAGTATTTTGAAGGGGAATCCAAGGACATCCGGGAACACACGATTGCCGTCGAAGCCCTGGGCCGCAAGGTGTCCAGCTTCGATTCCCATGTGGACCCCATTGTCCGCGTAACCGCGCGCTCGCTTCGGAAAAAGCTTCAAAAGCTCTACAAGAGCGATGGGGAATGCCATCGGCTTCAGATTGTGCTTCCGCTCGGGCACTACGTTCCCCAATTCGTACACCGTGCGAGCCAAGGCGCAGAATCTAACTCCCCCGTCGAAGTTGCCTCGGTAGATCCAAGCCATTTGGAGAACGCGACCTCATGCGACAGCATAGCTCCATTCGCCCAGGAAGAAGACGCCGGGCGCGCGGGACGGCGAGTCTTCAAGGGGTTGCTCTTCTTCGGCGTGAACCGGCATACGGTTTGGAAGTTTGCTCTATTGCTGTTTGGCGTAGCTGCCATTTTTCTTGCGGGACTCTTCACTGGACTCAAGCAAAGCCAGCAACGACGCTCAATCGGTGAAACTATCAAATGGGGAGACCCCATCTGGAGCGACGAGTTCGATGGGGCAGCGCAACAATTGCCCGATCCATCGAAATGGAATTTTGATTTGGAGAAACAAGCTGGGTTGGAAAACCATGAGCGGGGAATTTACTGCCAGCCTGGGGCCGGACACTCCAGGGAATGTGACCCGCACCACCCAAATGCATTTCTGGATGGCGCCGGGCATCTGGATCTGCGCGCCGCCAGGAACGCCAACGGTATCTGGACGTTGGCCCGGATCACGACCAAAGGCTTGAAGAACTTTCAGTATGGGCGTATCGAGGCTCGGATGAAGTTGCCTGTCGGCGCGGGTCTGTGGCCCTCTTTTTTGATCATTGGCGCGGATTCAGACTCTGTTGGTTGGCCGGCTTCCGGTTCAGTGGACATCGTTGAGAATGTTTCAATCCGGCCTGGTTCCAACGGCCTCGGGGCAACGATGATCCGCTCGACATTGCACGGTCCAAGATATTTCGGCGGAAATGGCTTATGGCATGACTACAAATTTCCCAATGGCGCGAGAGTGGATGATGGAAGTTTCCACACCTATGGAGTCATTTGGTCGCCGGGGATGGTCCAGTTTTATGTTGACGATCCGGCGAACATATTCTTCGTCCAGGACGCCAGCGATCTGCCGGAAGGCGGAGAGTGGGTATTCGATCATCCCTTCTTTCTGGTGATGAATCTTGCATTGGGAGGAGAATGGCCAGGAGACCCCGACGCCACGACCCCAAACCCCGCGGATATGTTAGTGGACTTTGTCCGCGTCTACAAGATTCCCACCGTTCCCGCGCCGAGCATCGAATGGCAGTCCATGCAGGTGAAGGCCGGCTCCTCCGCCGCAAGCACCGTCTCGCTGCTAGCCCGTAGTTACGCCGGCCGAGTGCATCTGGCTTGTTCCACCGATACGCCAACCGCGGCTTGCTCGCTGGCCACTTCGGTGGTGAACTTCTCCGACACTCTTTCCCAAGAGGACACCCTCACCATCTCGACCGTTTCTTTCACTGGGAAAGGAAGGATGGAGGCGTCTCCTGGACGATACAAGGTGACGATCACAGCCACTACTATCAGCGGAGACCGCTCGCAGGTGATTGTGCCCTTCGAAATCAAGAATGGCGAGTGATCTCGCAACGAGTCCACGACCTATTTTAATGAAGTTGCATCGCTTTCAAGTGTGACTGCAAAGACCGCCTCGGCCTGCGCCAAAACGGCAAGTATATCGTCAAACGACATGGTAGGCTGATTCTATGGCGGGAGTTCCCACATCTCGGGCCTTCAGGCGGACGGCGCTTGCCCTTGGCTTGTGCCTTTTGGCATTTGGCTTTGCGATGGAAGCCAAGCTGGCATGTTACAGTTCAGCGGGCGGTTCTGGAAGCGATATTGTGGCTGCCAAGGCGCGTCCTGTTGATCTGCCCGAAGTTGTATCGCACGGCGTTCACTTGCCCGGTCCCGTCTATTCCAGAATGTTGGTTGTCTTACTGGCGGCATTGACTTCCCCTTCCTTGAGTAAAGTTGATTTTCTGCGGATACACGACTCGGTATACAACTGTCTTTCGGTTTCCTTCGCGGCATATTTCTCTCCAAATCTCTTCTTCCGCCCCCCTCCTGTTCGCTAACTTTTCTGGATCTCTGTCTTGAGTTGCGCCTGCTGTTCTTCAGCAGGTAAGCCGTCTTGTTTGCAGCCCTGGTTTTCAGCGAGGTTATTTGTCATGTCTCTGCCGTCCCCGGTCAGGTGGATGCCGTTTGGATTTTTACTTCTAATGGGCGCACTCAGCACAGGCTGCCATCGATCCCAATCTTCTGCGCAAATCACTCTGCCCGTTGTGCCCGTAGTGCGCGTGGGGCGCACGCCGCTTTCGAATCACCTTGAGGTGGCAGGAGAGTTCCTGCCCTATCAGGAAGTGGAAATTCACGCCAAGGTTGCCGGCTATATCCGGAAGATCTATGTTGATATCGGTGACCGCGTCCATGCCGGACAATTGCTGGCCGAGCTTGAGGTGCCAGAGATGACCGCGCAGGTAGAAGGGGCGCAGGCCGTGGTGCAACGCAGCCAGGAGGATATTCTGAGCGCGCGGAGCGCGCTAGCGCGCGCAACGGCGGACTATACGGCTCTGCACGCTGCGTTCGATCGCCTCAAGCAGGCCTCCGACGCACGGCCGGGGCTGATCGCGCAGCAGGAACTGGATGACGCCGAAGCCAGGGACTTGTCGGCGAGGGCGCAAGTCGAGGCTGCCCGGTCCGAACTTGCGTCCAGGGAGCACGGGCTTGGCGCAGCGCAAGCAGACCATCGCCATTACGCATCGCTTGCCGATTACTCGCACATCACAGCTCCCTTCGATGGCATCGTAACGTGGCGTTATGCCGACACAGGAACGCTGCTTCAGGCAGGCACTTCCAATTCAGGATCGATGCCGGCGGTCAAGCTGGCGCAGGTGAACATCCTCCGCCTGCGGCTGCCGGTTCCAGAAGATCTTGCGGGATATGTGCACATTGGCGAGAAGGCGCAGATTCGTGTGCAGGCCGCGGGAGAGCAGTTGACCGGAAAGGTGGTTCGGACTACGGGCGAACTGGATCTCGCCACGCGCTCGCTCCAGGTAGAAATCGATTTGGACAACAAGGATGGAAGGCTGACTCCGGGAATGTATGCCGATGTCACGCTGGACATTCAGCGCAGCGGGAATGGCTTGACGATTCCCGTGGAGGCCGTTGATCGCAGCCAATCTGCCCCATTTGCGTACGTGGTAAGCCAGCAGGGCCATATTGAAAAGCGGGCGCTTCACCTGGGAATGGAGACCCCTCGCTTTATTGAGGTGATTGGCGGCCTGCAGGAAGGGGAGTGCGTGGTTGTCGCGAATCTCTCCAGCTTCCAACCGGGCGAAGCCGTGGAAGCCAAAGAAGTGATCGTGCCGGATGGAAAAAACGATGCCGGAAGCGGAGAGGAGTAATCATGTCAAAATTCGCTCTTCGCTACCCGTACTTCATCATCATGCTTTGCATGATCGTTGCCGTGGTCGGCTCTGTTACTGTGGCCCGTATGCCGGTGGATCTGTTTCCTGAGATTAAGATACCGGTGGTGGTGGTGGCCACGTTCTACAACGGAATGCCACCGGAACAGATTGAAGCAAACATTACGAATCCTTTCGAGCGATTCTTCACGCTGGGCAGCGGCATCGATCATATCGAGTCGCGATCGCTGACCGGCGTTAGCCTGATTAAAGTCTATTTTCAGCCCGGCACTGATGCCGACGCCGCTGTTACCACCATCTCCAACCTTGCCATGGCGCAGTTGCGCCGCCTGCCGCCGGGCACATTGCCGCCGGTCGTGCTCAAGTTCGATGCATCCAGCCTGCCGGTCTGCTTGATCACGCTCAAAGGCGAAGGACTGAACGAGACCCAGTTGCACGATCAGGGGCAGTTCAATGTTCGCAATCAGATTGCCGGCGTGCCGGGAGCATCGGTTCCGCAGCCCTTTGGTGGAAAGTACCGGCAGATTCAGATCTATGTTGACCCCGTGAAGTTGGAGGCGCACCAACTCAGTCCTATGGATGTGGTGCGCTCAGTGAACCAGGCGAATGCAATCCTGCCGGCCGGCGATGTGCGCATCGGCCCGCGGGACTTCAACATATATACCAACTCGCAGTTCCCGGCCATGGCTGAAATTGACCGGCTGCCGCTGCGATCCGTTGGGAATGGGCAACTACTGATCTCCGATATCGGCGAGGCAAAGGATGACGCCGCCATTCAGACCAACATCGTACGCGTCGATGGCCAGAAATCCGTTTATCTTGCCATTCTCAAGCAGGGCGGCGGAAGCAATACCATCGCCGTGGTCAATGGAATTCGGGAGGCGCTCAAGCATCTGCTCGGCGTTCCAAAAGCGCTCGTGACCAGAGTGGTTTTCGATCAATCGATCTTTGTGAAAACCGCCATATCAAACCTCGGCAGCGAAGGCGGCATCGGCCTGATACTCACAGCGCTGATGATCCTCATCTTTCTTGGCAGCGGACGGGCGACAGTGGCCGTGATGCTTTCAATTCCGCTCTCGGCATTGGCTGCGTTTCTCATCCTCAACGTGATGGGTCAGACGATCAACTCGATGGTGCTTGAAGGCCTGGCGCTGGCCTTCTCGCGGCTCATTGACAACTCGGTTGTGGTTCTGGAAAACATCTTTCGCCATCTTGAAATGGGCGAGTCTGCCGAAGAGGCGGCAGAGAATGGCGGCCGCGAGGTTGCGCTTCCGGTTCTTGCCGCCACCTTCACTACCGCCATCGTTTTCTTTCCGGTTGTCTTCCTCTACGGCGTAAGCCGCTTTCTGTTCACGGCGCTGGCGCTCTCCGTGGTGCTCTCGCTCTTCGCTTCCTACGCGGTGGCAATGACCGTGGTTCCGCTCTTCTGTGCGCGCTTTCTTCGCGGCGGCCACCTTCAGGATGTTCATCACACCGGCGGCGACTGGTTCACGAAATTTGTGCGCTGGTTCAATCGCCGTTATGACCGTATGTTGATGCACTACGACATCGCGGTTCGAAAGAGTTTGCTCAGGCCAATTGCAACTGCTTCCGGAATCCTGGGGATCTTCCTGTTGAGCCTCTGCCTCTTTCCGCTGATGGGCCTTTCCTTCTTTCCCAGAACGGACCCGGGGCAGTTCGTCCTCAACGTAAAGGCTCCAAGCGGCACGCGGTTGGAAGTTACCGACCAATATATTGCCAAGGCTGAAAAGGATATTCGCTCCGTCATTCCGCCAAGCGACTTGGGCATGATTGTCTCCAACATCGGCATTACGCCCGATTTCTCGGCAATCTATACCAGCAACTCCGGCCAGCACACGGCCTTCGTGCAGGTAAGCCTGAAAAAGGGCCATAGCAAAAGCAGCTTTGCTTACATGGACCAGGTGCGCGCAAAGCTCCGCGACGACCTGCCGGAACTTACCACATATTTCCAGACGGGTGGACTTGTCGATGCAGTCGTGAATCTTGGCCTTCCAGCTCCCATCGACATTCAGGTCGAGGGAAACAATTTGAAAGAGGCCTACGCCACCGCCAGAAGCCTCGCTTCGCAAATTCGCAGTCTCAAGGGCGTCAGTGATGTTCTTATTCCGCAGGATCTGGACTATCCGGGCCTTGAACTCGATGTGAATCGCGAGATGGCGGGGCGGCTAGGCCTCGATTCAAGCGAGATCGTCGACAACGTCATCACCGCCTTGACCTCAAACGGCATGATCGCTCCGAGCTATTACGTTGATCCGAAGAACGGAAACAACTACCTGCTGACCGTTCAATTCCCCATGGCCGATATCAAATCGCTTACCGACTTCCGGCAAATCCCCATCCGCGCCCGCAATGGTGCGGTGGCCACAAATCTGGGCGCCGTGACAAGCATGCAGTCCATCCAAACCCCTACCGAGGTAGACCACTACCAGATCGAACGCGTGATCGACGTCTACGTCTCGCCGTCGGGAGAAGACCTCGGCGGCCTGGCCAGGCGGGTCGATGGCGTTATCGCCGGCGCAACCATACCTGATGATCTTCGCGTCACGCTGCGCGGGTCAGTGGAGGGAATGCGCCGTTCGTTTTCAAGTTTCGGCATTGGGCTGATCCTGTCGGTGATTCTGGTCTATCTGATCTTGATGGCGCAGTTCGCTTCATTCAAGGATCCGTTCATTATTCTTCTGGCCGTCCCCCCCGGCGTCATGGGGGTAATCCTCTTCCTGCTTGTTACGCACACCACACTGAATGTAATGTCGCTGATGGGCGTAGTTATGATGACCGGAATCGTTGTTTCTAACTCGATTCTGATCGTTGAGTTCACCCGGTCCTTGCGCAGGCAAGGCATGCCGATTGAAGAGGCCGTTGCGATGGCATGTCGAGTGCGTCTGCGCCCAGTCCTCATGACTTCGCTCGCAACGATTCTCGGAATGATTCCCATGGCGCTGGCGCTTGAAGAGGGCAGCGAACTCTACGCTCCGCTGGCACGCGCCGTAATCGGCGGGCTATTCGTTTCCGTGGTTCTGACGGTCTTCGTGGTTCCGGCAGCGTATCTCATCGTGCATCGCAATCTTGCAAAGCACCAGGCTTCGCACTCGGAGGGGGAACAGGCATGAACAGCATCATACGAACCTGCGCGACAAGCGTTGCAATGGCGGCATCCTGCATTGCAATGACAGCGCAGCAAGCGATGCCGGCCGCGGCGCCAGCGACTCCCGCACTGACCCTTGCTGAAGCGGAACATCTTGCCATCGAACACAATCCCCGCATCAGCATTGCCCGGCTGCTTCAGCTTGCGCAGGCGCAGGTGACACGGGAGGTTCGTTCAAGCGAATTGCCCACAGCGGTTGTCAACCTGACCGCCGTTGATTCGCACAATGGCAGCCGCATCACGGCGGGCGGTTTGAATAATCCCATCGTTTATGAGCGCGCAGCGAGCGGCGTCTCCATCAGCCAACTCATCACGGATTTTGGCCGGACGCGCAATCTTGTCCTCAGCGCGCAATCACAGGCCCGAGCGCAGGCGGATGCGCAGCGCGCGACAACCGCGGATATTGTGCTAACCGTCGATCAGGCTTTTTATAACGCTCTCGGCAGCCAGGCCGTGCTCAAGGTTGCGCAGCAGACAGTCGCTGCGCGCCAGGCCACAACCGACCAGATTGCTGCGCTCGCCGCATCCAAGTTGAAGTCTTCTCTGGATTTGAGTTTCGCGAATGTCGAGCTTTCCCAGGCCAAGCTCCTTTTGCTCGACGCGCAGAATACGGAACTGGAAAGCATGGCGAATTTGAATGCGCTTCTCGGCTCCGAACAGGACCAACGGTACAACCTGGTGGACCAGACCCCCCGCGAAGCACAGCCGGCTCCAGATCAGATTGAGTTCCTCGTGCAGACGGCCTTCAACGCGCGCCCCGATCTCGCTGCCCTCCAGGAGAACTCCGTTGCCGCCCATCAATTCAGCCGAGCCGAACATGCTTTGAACCGTCCAACCATTTCCGCGCTGGGGACAACAGGCGGAACTCCCATCCGGCCGGACCAAATCACCTCATCCTGGTACGGAGCGGTTGGCGCGAACGTGAACATTCCCGTCTTCAACGGCTTTCTTAACTCTGCACGCGCCCACGAAGCAGAGCTTCGAGCCTCTGCCGCTCAGGAAGAGGTGAGAAACCTTCGTGAGCTGATTGCTCGCGACGTTCGCACCTCCGCACTTTCGGCGCAGGCCGCATTTCATCGCATTGAAGTGACCAGGCAGTTGCTCGATCAATCAAACCTTGCATTGGATCTCGCTCAAACCCGCTACAAATTGGGACTGAGCGGCATTGTCGAGTTGAGCCAGGCGCAATTGGCGCAAACCCAGGCCGAAATTGCTTATGCCAACGCGCGCTATGCCTATCAAACAGCCTTGGCCGTCTTGAGTTTTCAAACTGGACAGTCGTGAAGAAGGTGGAATTCAAATGTTGATGCAAAGTTTTCAGTCTTTCAAAATCTTTTCTTGCAGTCCGCCCCGCCCGTGTAATACCGCCTCCGCTACAAGCGCGATGGCCCGATCCATCCAGTAGCAGGGTTTACAATCACATACGCCGTTAAACTCCAAATTCTGCAGCGTGAACCGTTTCCCGGCGAGAAGATTCAGGTCGACGCCTTCAGCAATGACATTGCGCCGCGTGACGCCACGCGATAGTGTGCCTGCTCCCGGCGCCCGGCAAATATCTTCAATCACATCGCTGGCGAAAAAGGTGATTTGCCCTTTGCAGGCTTTCTTATAGTTAGAATAACGGCCGCTGCAAATCCCGCGCCGGCAGCACACTTGACCTCGTCCACCCCGTAAAGGGGGTGGTTCCCGGCCTCAATGCCAGGATGGCAAAAGTGATTGCGGCCGGGAGAAAAGTTCAATTACCGAACCGTAATTGTGCTCGCGCCGCCGAATTCATGAAAATGGAAATCTGATCATATGCAATCCCAACACCCGCTATCATCAAATTTCAACAGCCTTCCTTCTTCTTTCTTGCTTGAGGCGCCGATCCGCTGGCCGCGCTTGAGGCCGCTGGCGCCGCTGGCATAGCAAGAGTGGGCATAGACGGCGCGGCAACCGTTGTCGCGGCAGCACCTTCAACCTGTTGTGCACCGCCAAAGTATTTTGCCACCTGAGCTTGCTTTTCAGAAGCAGCAGCATCGGCGCCGGCAACTTTTTTGGGAAACAGCACCGTATCCTGCCAGGCGTGCAAACCGCCATTTAATAGGTAGACGCCCTTGAAACCCTGCGCATCAAGCAGGAACCAGGCTTTTGTTGCCTCAACGCTGTCGCTTGAATAGAGAATGATTGTCTCGTTGTGCGCGGCAAACTCGGGCGTGAGCGCGGCCAGGGGAACGTTCTGCGCCGTGGGAATATGATAGGCCCCAAAATCCTTGTCGCTGCGCAAATCAACAAGCCTGAAATCGTTGCGGCCCTGGATAATCCAATCCGCGAGCTGGCCCGCCTGAACTGAATCCGCTCCCTTGCCTGCACGGATTGCCAGGTCTCGGGTGTCCATCGTGACGCGGCTTCCACGATATGGATCGCCGGCGATCAAGGCGATAAAGCCGGCAGCTAACAAGCCCAGTGCAAGAATGCGAACGGGAGTCAGCCGCCACGGCCCGCCGGTAAGCGAGCCTTTGGGATCGGGTACTTTGCCGCCAAACTTTTTCTCCGCCCACTCGGCCGCGGCAAATGCGCCCAGCGCCATGACAACCACGGCGAATACCAGCAAGCCATAAGGAAGATTGAAAAGTTTTGCCAGCGTGATCTGCCCCATCGGCGTCATCTGGGTGTAGCTCTGCACGTAGGGATAAACCTCGGCAAAGCCCAGCAATCCGGCAATCATGCCCAGCACATACACCATTCCATCGATGCGTCCCGTCGCCGCGGAGACGCACGATGTGCCGGGACAATAGCCGCCAATAACGAAACCGATGCCCAGCAGCAGGCCCCCGACAATCTGCGGCACGACAAATGTCGGCACAAGATACACCAGGGACAAATCCATCATGCCCATGCGCGACAGAAGATAAACTCCGGTCATCGCCGTGATGATGGCCGTGAACATCACCTTCAGCACGCTCAAATCCCGAAAGTAAAACTGCGCCGCCAGCTTGCGTCCGCTGCCAAATCCGGCGCGTTCCAGAAAAAAGCCAAAGCCGATGCCGATAACGAAAGCAAGGATGAAGCTTGCCTCGTCGCCGAAGAGTCCGAATTTATAGAAGGGTGCGTTCATGTCAAATCCATTGCTTTCTGAAGAAGTACGCCAAAGCATATGCGCCGCCAAAGACGCATAACATAAATGCCCAACTGCCAACATTCAGCAGCGAGCCGCCGGTCAGTGCCTGGCCGCTGGTACAGCCCAGTGCAATTTTGGCGCCGATGCCCATCAATGCCCCGCCGATAAAGGCGAAGACCAACCGCCAAAGCGTCGTGATGCGCGGGCCTTTTTCCACCATGAACTTGAGCCGGTTGGCCAGCACGCCAGAGAAAAATCCGCCGACAAAGACGCCCAGCACTTCAAAGACCAGCCAGTCCTTGAGCGGGCTGCGCGAGCCGTCGCCCAGGTATTCCACATAGAAGGCGTTGCCCTCTGCGTGAGCCGGCGCCACTTGGTGCACCGCGGTGGCAACGGCGGTGGTAAATGCGCCCGAAGCGCCCAGGCCGCGGCCCATGATGACAAAAGACGCCAACAGCACCAGGCCGAGACCAAACCCGGCCAGATAGGAGTTCCAGTAAGGTTTTGCTTTGTGTTCGACAGCGTTCATAAATGACTCATCTCTTCAATTCAAAATTGAAACCAGTGACTTTCCTGACCGGCAAAAACAAGGATAAAACGCAATGCGAGGCCGCCAAACACCACCATCACGGCTGGCGCGAGCGTGTGCCGTATGCGATTATCAAGCTCCAGCGATTGAAGCACGAGGGGCAGAATAATGCCCAGTCCTACAACAAAAACCCAGAAGACAGAAGCGTACGAACCCGTCAACAGCAGCCCCGCCGCCTGCTGGTGAACGCCGCTCGATGTCATGTGCCCAAGCAGAAGCAATCCCAGCAGTGCCAGTTCGATTGTTAAAAAACTGTTGTCCGCTCGCTCCAGCACCGGCGCCACGTTTTTGTCCAGCGGGCGGGCCTGCGTAAGCTGCGACATGACCGAAAGCAGAAAGTCGGCAAATGCCGGACGCTCGTCGTCGGGGGTGGTCAAAATCAGGATTCCGTGCAGAACCGCCGCCGCCGAGGAAAGCCCCGAAAAAAGAAAGAGCGGTCCCAGCACGGCGCTGTTCCACAAAGGCCGCGCGCCCAGCGTCCCCAGCAAAATCCCGGTATAGATGCCGAGCCCGATGCCCACGGCCACGTTCGCAAAGCCGATGCCCACCACCAACTGAACGCGCGCCAGAATGTAATCGCTGATGGTCACCAGCACCGGAAAACGCTTGGCCAGCGCGGGAATTGCCTCCGGAAGATGCGTCAGCGCGTTGGCTCCCAGGGCCGGATAAACCAGCAAAAGAATCCACGAGCCCCACGACATCGGCGACGTGATTTGAAAAGTGGTGTAGAGCCGCCACACATAGAGCTTGTGCGACAGATCAAGGAACAGCGTAAACATTCCCAGGCTCAAAAACACCAGTCCAATCAGCGGCCCAATCGTGCAGCAAACCAGGGCCTCGCGCTGTTGCGGGCGAACCGTGATAAGGCGCACGCCTGCGATGATCATCAGCCCGGCGACGAGGCCGCCAAAGAATAGATAGACCGCGATCTGCCAATCCCAGATGTGAAGCTGCGGATCGACCAGCGGATTATGGCGCGAGACAGTTAGTTCAGATAATGCAGTCAGTACAGTCATGTCACTCACGTGAGATAAAAGATGCAAGGTTTGGTGCCGGCATCGGGCATCAATGCATGATGCTGGCGCGAATTGAGCAACATGCTGACTTCAGAATGCGGGTCGTCCATGTCGCCGAAGTGCATGCAGTGGGTGGGGCAAACCGATACGCAGGCCGGAAGCAGCCCTTGTTCAAGACGGTGAACGCAAAAGGTGCACTTGTCCGCATAACCGTCAGGATGAATGAAGCGAGCATTGTAGGGGCAGGCAGCCAGGCAAGCCTTGCAGCCAATGCACTTGTCGTGCGTTACCAGCACCACGCCGCCGCGCTCATGCACGTGGCTGGCGCCCGTCGGGCAACAGGAAACACACGGCGGATTGTCGCAGTGGTTGCAGCGTTCCGAGCGAATCTCCAACTGTACCGTGGGAAACGCGCCGTGAACCTCTTCCGTGATCCAGTCGCGGCAGTAGCCTTCCGGCACGCCGTTCTCGGTTTTGCAGGCCACGACGCAATCATTGCAGCCCACGCATCTGCGGGTGTCGATCACCATGGCAAAGCGGGACATCGTCAGGCCTCCGTCTCAATCGTTACAAAATTCACATTCACACCCGTACCGCCCATCAAGGGATCGGCCTTGTATCGCGTAATCAGTTTGGAGTCGCTCGCGCCTTTGCCAAGAGCGAAGCGAAGCTCTTTGGAAGTATGGCCAAAACCATGCACCATATATATGCACTCCGGCCGTATGCGCTCCGTTGCTTTGACCTGGATGCGGCTGCTTACCACGCCGTCCTGGTTTTTAAGGCGCACATAGTCGCCGCTCTTTATGCCCAGGCGCGCGGCCTCGGTTGCGTTTACCCACACCGCGTTCTCGCTCATCAGATCCATCAGCAGATGGTTGCTCTGCGTGCGGCTGAAGGAGTGCATCGGAGCGCGGCCAAACAGAAGGCGGTAGGAGCCGGCAGGTCCCGGATCCGGCCGCGTGTATTTCGGCACTGGATCAAATCCCGCTTTCTGCAACTGCGTGGAAAAGAATTCAATCTTCTTCGATGGCGTATCGAAGACCGCCGGCGCGCCATCTTCAAAAAAGATCGGAGGCTGCTTGCCCAGAATGATTCCATCGCGCTTCAGGTCGGCAAAACTGTAGCCACCGGACTTGAGTCGCGCATCAAGATACTCTTCGATGTCGTTCCAGGGATAGTACGCGCCCAGGCCCAGCTTTTCCGCCAGCTTCCTGGCAATCCACCAATTTGGTTTCTGGTCGTCGGGCGCTTCCACTACCGGTTGGCGCAGCGCAATAAACGGCTCCCGGAACGGCTCTATGTGAAGCTCGTCATAACGTTCCAGATAGTTCGACTCAGGCAACACCACGTCAGCCCATCCCGTAATCTCGCTCGGAATCGTATCCACCACCACCATCAAATCAAGTTGCTGGATGGCGCGGATCGTCTCCTCCTGGTTGGGCAGCGAATACATGAGGTTGGTGGAGTATACAAACCATCCCTTGATCGGATAAGGCTTGCCGCTGATCGTCGCTTCGCGGATGCCGGTGCAGATGCTCTCATCGGCAAATGGATATTTATTCCCCGGATTATCAACTTCAGCCTTGGTTGTCGCCGGATAAGGTGGATGCGGATAGGCTGGAACGTCCATCTTGGCCGGCGTGTACAAGCCGCCCTTGCGTCCCCAGCTACCCATCAACGCGTTCAGCAGGGCCATCGCGCGGCCGCGCTGCGCATCGTCGCCATACCAACTGGAATGGCGTCCGGGATGAATCAGCGTTGCCGGCCGGAATCGCGCCATCTCGCGCGCCGTGGCTCGAATTGTCTCCGGCTCAATTCCCGTCTCCGGATAGGCCCACTCCGGTGTATACGGCTGAACCTCCGCGACGAACTGCTCGAACCCGAAGCCGTACTTGTCGATGTACTCCTTGTCGTACAGCTTCTCGTTCACAATCACATTCATCCACGCAAGCAGCAGCGCGATATCCGTGCCCGGCTTGATTGGAAGATAATACCTGGCCTTGCTCGCCGCTACCGAGAAGCGCGGGTCAACTACGATAATGCTTGCGCCTTTCCCCACTGCCTCGGCGAACTCCTGCACCTGCGTATTGTGCATGTTCTCGCCCAGGTGTGTGCCGATAAGCACAATACACTGCGCGTCCTTGATATCGGTCCGCTCCAGCGATCCAGCGTCGTCTCCGAAGGTAAGCGTGAATCCTACATCGCGCGGCCCGCGGCACTGATCAAAGGATGGCGCCCCTATGTTGTTTGTGCCGTATGCGCGCAGCGTGTGCTTGAAGAATGTGCCGCCCAGGCCGTGAATAAATGCGGCGAGCGACTCAGGCCCGTACTCGACCTTGATCTTCTGCATTTTTTCGGCGATGAAACTCAGCGCCTCGTCCCAGGTTACGGCCTTCCATTTTTCCTCGCCGCGCTCGCTCACGCGTATCAGCGGCGTGCGCAAGCGGTCCGGATCGGTATGTGCGCCGATTCCACCGGTGCCGCGCGGGCAAAGCCGTCCATGAGAGAGCGGATCGAGCGGGTGGCCATCAATCTTCCACAACTTTCCGTCCCGCACGGTGGCGATGGCGCCGCACTGCCAGAAGCAAATGTTACAGAAAGTGGGAACCGTTTGCAGGCCGCTCTTGACCGCTCGGCCAGCTCCCGCGACAACGCGGCATGTGCCCTCAAGAGCGCCTGCGGCTGCAACAACGCCAGCACCAATCTTTAGAAAGCGGCGGCGCGAAAGATTGTTCATCGTAAACATTCCCCTAATATCTGTTTACACTTAGGTGTAACCTGCATACAGTGACCGGGATCACTTTTGTTGGAAAAGTTAAGGAAAGCTTTGCTCACCGGGATCCATCCTTTCCTGTCTGCTTAACGTCCGCCCTCTCAGGCAGGCGGCATTGCGGGCTCAATGCCGCCCGGTAGTTCTTGAAATCCGCAAAGACCGCGGCGATACGCCGCTCCTTTGGGTCATGGCACTCAAGGCACGCGCCGACAAGAAGGATTTTTTGCTGCTCCTCCAGGCTGAACGGACGCGCGCCCTTCCGTGTTGTTGTCCCAGTTCGGGGTTCCTGCAGAAACCCGATCCATGCATCCATCGGCAATCCATCCTGCGAACTGCGCGCATATGCCGGCGTAAAAACCCACTTCCCCCTGCCGCCTTCAACTTCATACTTCAACTGCCCGCGTCCGTAGCCGAGCGCCGCTGCATTGTTGTGGCAAGAGCGGCAATCCCTGCTTTGTGACGCTGTTGTATGCGGCGAAACCGGCGCAAACAAGCGTTGAAATTGACTTTTACTCTTCCCTTGCCCTGAGGGAAGTTTCAGATTCAGGATCATTCCGGGAGCAAATGTTGTGATTCGCTCTTCTGTTTTGCCGGCCATCCCCACGCCACTCTCTACCCCAAGCGGCGGCGCGTCACCCTGATAATCTGCTGCATCTTCCTGCCAGGCGCCTTTTACGAACTTGCCCGCCAGATGGTCCCAGCCCTGCGCTTTAGCGTCGAAACTTGTGTGACAACTGATGCATTGCGGCGCCCAGGCTGTGTGACATGCGCCGCATTCAAGCCGCTCATGTGCTGTTCCTTTGCGTGCGCATTCAGAAGCGGCAGGTTTTGGTTGAAGTACTTTTGCCGACTCGATGAGCGCAACTTGAGGACGACCGTCCGCTCCCAGATAAACATTCGGATAGGCGGCGGAGCCTGATTGCAAAGCCACGAACCTGCGGCCCGGCTCGTTCAGCTTGCGCATGGCTGTAATCTCTTGCGTCTCCGCATCGAGTTGCGCGAAGTCCTTTGCCGGGGTAGCGCCAGCCGCATGGCAATCCGCGCAGGAGATCTTTACGGCATCGCTCTCATGCGCGTGAACGCCGCCATCGCTCATCACCTCGGAGGCAATATGGCAATCAACACACGTCATGCCTTTTTCAAAATGAACATCGGCCGTATGCTTTTCAAAGACGCGTCCGTCTGCCAACAACCGGAACTGCGCCGGCCAGCCGGGCTTGGCTTTCGCTGTCTCCTCGTCCAACAGCGTTTCATGCCAGCCCTCATAACTGGTTGCGATCCGGCCGGAACGGCTATGGCATCCAAAGCAGGCCTGCGCGGACACATGCACCGAGATATCGGGATGATGGAGCGGAGTCGATGATCCCCCACGCCGGCCAAGTTCAGCAGCCGCCACAGAATCGTAACGGAGATGGCAAGCGGAACAGCCGCCGCCCCGGCTCGATTCGTCGATGGGTCCAGGCTGCGATTTGTCTTGCCCAATATGGCAGGAGGCGCAAAGGTTGCGCAGGTGCGTATCCGCCGGTGAATGTTTGAGAGCGGCAACGTCGAAATGCGCATTGAGATCGGAGTTTTCGCCAAAGGCGAATTTGTCCACTGACGCCACGCCGCTCATGGTGTTCATCAAAGAACCGCTCACCCGCATCTCCACGTCATTATGGCAATTGCTCGCGCCGCAGGTCCGGTTGACAACAGAAAAATTTCCCGGCGTCAGCGTCATGCCCTTGTGAGCGAGAGCCTTGTTGAGCGTAAACGAGTTCCCAAGATGACATGCCGCGCAGCCCAGCGTGCCCGGTTCGTGCGAAGCGACAAATCCCGTCATTCCCTGATGGCAGGCGAGGCAGCCCTCGCGCTGACCGCTGACCATCGGCACTTTTTTTTCTATCAGCACTCTATCCGGCGGGATGTAAGCGCTAAACGAGATGAAATCTGCATGATCTGCCCAGACGGTTTGCGGCGATTGAATCTTCCATCTGTCACCGCGAAATCCCAGCCCCACAATCGTCAAGACCGCATAAGCAATGGCTGCAAGCGCCATCGTCCACCTGGCCCAGGAGCGCAATCGCAAGGAAAAGATAGGCAGCAGGCTGAGAACTGCCAGGCCCAGCAACGCAAGCCAGACGGCAAATTGCGGCCGCGGCATCCAGTGCAGAAGCTCCTGCAGGCCCACCAGATACCACGGCCCTTTTTCAATTGAAGCGCCGCGCGATTCCAGCCCCGGCGCCAAAAACAGAGAGAGCGCCGCCACCGGCGGCAGCGTCCACCAGATTGCCTGTGCGCGCGGCAGTATGCGGCGCGCGTGTTCCACTGTGACCAGCCAAATTACCAGGGTTGCCGTGCAGGCATGATGAAGATAGGTGGTTTGAAGATCAGCGCCCGTACCAGTCAACAGCCGGGAAAGCGCCATTCCGATCAGAGGGACAAAGCCAAGCAGGGAGCGCAGAATTTGCATCGCCTGAATGGCCGGCGCATCTCCGCGCAGAAGGAATCCTGAGAGCATGGCGCCGAGAGTGACCGGAACAACCAGGCTTAATCTCAGCCACACGCCAAATGAAACTCTCGTCTCGCCGCGCTGCAACAGATAATCGACGACGTGCGCAAGCGTGAGCAACAGAAAAGCCTGTGCCGACCAGTAATGCAGGCTGCGCGCAAAGATGCCGGCCGGATTCTTGAGCAGCAGCAGAGCAAGAGAATCCATCGCCGCGCCAGGCATATATGCGGGAATCAGCAGTATGCCCGTCAGCACGCAAATGACAAATGCTCCAAACGCAAGCATTCCCAGCGGTGGAATGCGCCGCCAGAACGTGCCGTCGATTTGCTCAGGGCTATTCATTGTTGAGAGTGATGTGCAGTTTTGCCTTGGTGGAATCCAGTTCAAATTGCAGTGGCCGCAAGCCCCGTCGTGCGGGGCCGTGCAGAACTTCGCCGCGCGCGTTGAACCGGGAACCATGACAGGGGCATACAATCTCATTGCCCTCTGCCCGGTTGATGCGGCAGCCCAGGTGCGGACAGGTCGAAGAAAATACGGCGAATCGCTCCTCGTCGGAAATTACGATGGCCCGGTCATAAAATCGGATGCCGTTGCCCGCGGCCAGAGGAACGGTCAGTAGGTTCTCCGCGCTTTCGGGCAACTCTTCCGTGCGTTTTGCCAGGCTGTTCATCAGCCAAAATGCAAAGGCGCCAAGAGACACAAGCCCGGTCTTCAAAAAAATTCGGCGCGGGTTGGGCCCGGAGACAGTCATCTAGCGACCAATTGCGTGCGGTGACGGTCTCATTTTAAGACCGCTGCGGCTCTGCCGTATCCTAAAATCAATGGCAGAACCGCAGCCTCTCAAAGAATCCACACACCGGAAACAAGATTCTTGCGAAAAGTTGTATCCGCCGCACGGCGTAAAAGTCTTACCTGGATGCCTTTTTCAAAGCGTCCTCAATAGCTCCCGGAGCGCACGAGATGCTCATAAAGCCATTTGGCCCCATCATCCCAAGATCAGGAAAGTTCACGGCAATGCGAAACTTCCCCGGCTGCGCGTAAACCTTGCCGCCAGAGACAAGAATCTCATAAGGAAGATAGCCCGTGGACTTCAACTGCTGAAAATCAACGATGCTCATCACATGCACATCGGCGCTGCATTCATAGTCTTCGGGACCGGTGAGAGCCACGCCGAAAACCGTCTGCTCTTTGCCGGGGATAGCGACTTCATAAACCTTGCTGGCGCCAGCCTTGTGCGCGGCCAGGCCTTTGTTGACGGCCTGAAGCGCCTGCTGGTAGCTGCCATACTGGGCTATCGTGTCCTGGTCGGTGAAGTGCGGCATCATGATCTTGTAGTGGTACGCTTGCAGGCTGGCTGCGCTCAGCCCATCTTTTGATCCATAAGCCTGCTGCGCGCCCAGAGCTTTTGCTAATTGAGCCTGTACGCCGGTCAGGTCATTCTTCATCCGATAGGCGTTGGCCATGTAGGTGGGATTGGTATAGGCTACCTCGATCTGGTCGTTGACCTTGGTGATAGTCACTCTCTGCACCGCGCCGTAGCCGCCAAGATCACTCTGCGCAGCGGCCTGCTTCAGATCCGCATTGGTCACCACGATGACTTCCGCCGAGACCATGTCTCCCTTGGAGAACTTGACATTGTTATACGGGGAATAGCTGCCCACAATTTCAAAGCCGTTGTGCGCAAGTTTATCCTTGACCTGCGCCGTCACCTGCGCCATGTCGCCGCTTGTGGTGTAAGCCAGTTCAAATGGTTTCAACTGCCCGATTGCGGACGAGCAGAATGTAAAGAAAGCAAGGGAAAAAGCTGCCGTGGCAACCTTGCGGCAGTTGGATAGAATCTTCATTACCATTCTCCTTAATGTTGCTAAAAGCCGGTTAAAGCGGTGCTTCTTCTGCGTTTGCGGACAAACATCCTGTATACGCAAGACCCAGATGCGGGCGGCTGTTCCTTCTACGGAACAGCCGCTCGGAACAAGGCCGTCAGGCCGCCGTTACAACGATCTCGCCCTAAAAGTAGTAGCCGATCTGAAAGCCGATGGAGTTTTCATTCATAGTGGATTTCAGCGGCGCCAGCCCCGGTATTCCCAGCAGCGTTCCATCCGAGATGCTGTTCTGGAAGGTGTGCATGAGCGCTTCGGTGAGGGTCCAGCGCATGGGCAATTTTTGCGTTGCGCCGAAGGTGATTCCGGTCGTCACAATGGCGGGCATGATCATGTTGGCCTGCACATCAGCGGATTTGATGGGGTTGCCGCCATAAGCAAAGCCAGTGCGCCATTGCATGGTCTTGCTCGAGTCATACTGGACGCCAAGGTTGCCGACCCACTCGTTCTGCCAATTCAGGGGCAGCGCCACCGACGACGTGCCTGCCCAGGGGCCGTGAACAACAAATTCGCCCATGGTCTTGTGCCAGTTGATCCATTGCCCTTCCGTGCTGACCAGCAATTTTTTCGCGGGGTGGAAGGCTGCGCCAACTGCGAGTTGCTGCGGATAATTCAGGCGCGAGTTGTAGGTTCCCGCCCCGCCCGCCACGCCAACCGGCTGCATTTGTCCACCGACCACCTGAAATCCGGTGGGTAAAAATTCCGAGGACTCATTCCAGTGCAGCATGGTAAAGAGCATCTCGGACTTATAGGCCCCGCCAATAGTCACTTTTCTGTTGTACTTGTAGATAAAGCCGGCGGTGGCGCCTACGCCATAAGCCCACGAAGGACTGGTGAGGTTAAAGCCCTGCCCCCCAAATGTCTGATTGAAGGAAACCTGCTCTGCGCCGCCATCCAGCGCTAATCCAACGCTGAGCGAGTCGCCCAGTTTATAGGCGACAGCCGGCGCCATCTGCATGAAGTTGAGGCTGCTGTAAGCCTGAATGGTGCCCATCGGAGTATTCTGCTGAAGATAATTCACGCCCATGCCCGATGTGCCGTAGATGCCGCCGCCGAAGTAGACGTTCGATTTAAATGCCGGAGCAGACCAGCCCAGCGCCGGCGCCACATAAACATTAGTATTGCTGCCCACGTTGCCAAAGCCATAGTTGGCGCTGCGCAACGGGTTGAAGATCTCGCCGGAAAAAGCGGTTTGCGATTCGAGCCATGCGATGCCAGCCGGATTGCTGATGGCGGCCATCGGATCGCACGGAGCCGCAACCACTGCGCCTCCCATGCCCATCGCGCATTGCCCCACACCCATAAACTGGTACCCATTTGTTGCCCACGAGGTAGCGCCGCCTGCTAACAGGACCAAAGTGACAACAGTCCATGGAAGCAGCCTGCCCCAAAATTTCCGTAATTGAAACATCTCACATATTTGCATCTGAATTCCTTTCCTTGTCATGAAGTTTGCTGCTGGCACTTCTCCAAAATCGAATCCCCTTAAAATTTCATTCCATTCCGTCGGCCAGTCGTGGCATATAAATCGGTAGATTCCAACGATTTACACACCATTCCATCCTTCTCAAGTTTCCCCGAAGCGTCCTTGAGAATGCGGATGAACTGATAGTTACCTGTTGGGCTTTTGCAATTTAGAGGCCATTGTTCATAACTTTTAGAATGAATAAATTAGATATAGATCGAAACCCGTGCGAGGCATAACGTTGCAACAAATTGATTCAACTAATACGTTTTGTCGCAGGCAGGGAAGCTACTCCAGATGAAGCTCCCGCATCCGCCGCCATAGCGTCGAGCGGCTCAAACCCAGTTCTCTGGCTGCATCCGCCCGCTTCCAGTGGTACTTTTCTAACGCCGCGAGCATGCGCTCTGCCTCTTGATCCCCAGACGGAAATGCCGCCGGAAGATTGCAACTCAAAGAAGGGGCGGCGTCTCTGAAGGCTTCTAACTCTGAATGGGAAGACTGCCGAATCTCCAGGGGAAAATCCTCCGGCAGAATGGTTTCTCCTCTTGCCACGACCACTGCATATTCGATCACATTGGCCAACTCGCGAACGTTGCCGGGCCAGGGATAGTCGAGCAGCAATCGCATCGCCTGCGGCGAAACCCTGCGCACCAGCCCATGCTGGGAAGTGATGCAGTTCAAGAGGTGAAGAGCCAAAGGCGTTATATCCTCGCGCCGCTCGCGCAGCGGAGGCACTTCAATTGGCACCACGCACAATCTGTAATAGAGATCCTCCCGAAGGCGGCCAAGGAGCAAAGCTTCATGTAAATGAACATTGGTGGCCGCAATGATGCGCGCCGATGCTGTCCGGGGCTCGCTTTCCCCCACGCGCTCGTATTGATGCTCCTGCAGAACGCGCAGCAGCTTCACCTGAAGCGGCTGGGGCAGATCGGCAATCTCATCCAGAAAAAGCGTGCCGTTTGAAGCCAGTTCAAATCGTCCCACACGGTCGCGAACCGCTCCGGTGAAGGCTCCGCGCACGTGCCCGAAAAGCTCGGATTCGAGAAGATCCGCCGGAAGCGCGCCGCAATTGACGGCCACAAACGATCCGCCGCTGCGCGCGGAGTTCTGGTGAATGGCGCGTGCCACAACCTCTTTGCCGGCGCCGCTTTCGCCGGTAATCAGCACAGTTGCTTCACTGTGCTGCATTGCCTCCACCAATCTGAAAATGCGCTGCATCGCCGGCGAACAGGCCACTGCTCCCGAACAGAAGATTGGCCCGTCGTGGCAGGCCTCCACTTCTTCCGCCGGCCGCAACAAAATCAGATAGCGCACCAGCGGGTCACAGATTGAGGAGTGGTCGGAAAGCATCGGAGCGATTGTAATCGAAACCGGACAGGCGCTGAAATCGTCGAACTTGAGTGTGGCGCGCCAGCCTTCACGCACCTGCCCATTGAGCAATGCCTGGCGAAGCGGCCCGCGCGCGCCAAACAGGTCTTCTCCCAGCAGGTCCTCTATAGAACGGCCTCTCATCGCCATCGAAGCTCCCTGGCCAAGAAACTTGTCCAGAAGACTGGAGGCATGAAGGATGCGAAAGGAGGGGTCAAGACAGACGAAAGCCCTGCCCACGGATGCCAGCGCGCGGGTAATCCCGTGCAGCGCGGCTTCCGTGAGCGGATTCATCGCGGGCTTGCATTCGGCTGCAGGGGGAAGAACTGAAACCATAATCAAAACTCCTTCGCGGCAAGTGGGCTGTTCGCTTTTTTCAGCGGGAGAAACACCGCCCAGGAATGGGCAAGTTCAACTCCGTCGGCGTCAGTCAAAGCGGCCTCCGTGTTGATCATGCGCTTGTTGCGGCTTTCAATCCATCCCCGCACGCGGACCGGGCTGCCCGGCGATACTTGTTGCCGGAATCGGACGCGCAGCTCGGCAGTGACGGCCTCGGCGCCTGTTGCATCCACTACCTTGGCCATGGCCTCGTCCAGAACGGTGCTGACTATCCCTCCATGAACAATGCCAAGGTAGCCTTCCAATTCCAGTTCTGGAATCCACTCCGCAGCCATTTCGCCGCTTTCGCTTGCATGAAACACCAGGCGCAACCCGCGCGGATTATCCTGACCGCAGGCAAAACAAGAACGCACTGATAAATTACGGGTCCGATTCTCTTGCTCAAATCTGTTAATTTCTGGGATCATGGCAATTTCCTCGAGAATCGTTCACCCGCTCTTGCGCCGCATCTCCTCCCGGCTTGCGCGCATGTCAAGACAGCCTGGCGCCATTGTCGCTGTCATTGCAGGCCCCAGGATATTTGGGCCTCAGTGATTGCAGACATGATCGCAAAGGCAGTCTTCCAACGTCAGCGTCCCATCCAGGTACCGTTGAACAAGCACCATCGCATTTTCCGGCGGCGCGCCGGTAACGGCTTCAATTGAAGCTTCCTGCAATAATGAGCGTGCATGAGCGCCCATGCCACCCGCTATGACGAGGGTCACATTGTGCTCCTTGAGCCATCGGGGCAGAAGGCCCGGCTGGTGTTCGGGGGCCGTAATCTCGGTCGATCCGGTCACTTCCTTTGTTTCGGATGCAATGTCTATCAGCAAAAACTTCTCGCAGTGACCAAAGTGCTGTTCCAGGCAATCTCCGGAAACAGGAACCGCAATTCGCATGAGTGTTCTTCCTTTCTTCGACAAACTGGTTATGAAAACAGGGAAGAGGAAGAAAAGATTTCGCTCAGGCGCGCCCTGCAATCCGGCCGGAAGCTGCTCGCGTGCAAGATATTAGCCGCGCTCCAGGACGCCAGAGTTCTCTCTTCCAGCCTTGTTTCGCTTTCGAGATTCGGTAGATGTAATAAACACCTATACCTTAACGCCATGTTCGGCTGCCGTCAAGAAGGCGTAAAAAATAAATAGGTGTATTTCGCATCTATGTTGAATTCGGTTATAGTTTAGAGTTGTTCAGTTGCTCTCTATGGAACTGATCGGAGGACGGGAATGGCACGAAAGATCTGCGTGCGTCACGGCAAGGAACACCCTTGTTCCTGCGGCATGGGCAATCTTTATCGCTTTGTAGAGCCGGTCATTCTTTTACTTCTCAGATCCAAAGGCCGTTCCTGCGGTTACAACCTCTGCTCGGAGTTGCAGGAGCACGCCATGACCGATGCCGAGATTGACAAAGCCGCTCTCTATAGGACTTTGCGGCAATTGGAGGCAAATGGCAACGTCAAGTCTACCTGGGAAGAAGGCCAGGGCGGGCCCGCACGACGCGTTTACAAACTGACCAGGGAAGGCGAGCAACACCTCGAGGAGTGGGCCGCGGTGCTTGATAATCTGTCAAAATCGATGACCCGCTTTGTGCGTGATGCGCGGAAGTCCTCGCGCAAACCGATTGCAAAGTGAGTCCGGCAGTTGTATTCCGCGTTGCGCTGTCCGAGTGTCACGCTTTCAACAAAGGATTTCCCGATTACCGATCTGGTCCTCCTGCTGACAAAGCGACATTAAAAAGTTTCAGATCAAACTTGACAGACTTGCAAAACTCTCTCAGACTGCTCCAAGTAGTGCTAGTGGGACGGATGCGCTGTGCTGAAACGGCCTTCAATTAAGTGAGCCGCGGCCGCGGCGCATGCCGGGAAAGAGAAAAATATGTCCCGAGTAGTTGTTTTGGGCGCCGGAATTGCAGGCCATACGGCAGCCTCTTATCTGAGCAGTTGGTTGAGCCGTTCCCACGAAGTTGTCGTGGTCTCCCCTCAGTCGACATACAATTGGGTCCCCTCCAATATCTGGCTCGGGTTAGGACTGATGAGCGAGCAGCAAGTGACATTTCCTTTGGCGCCGGTATATGGCAAAGCGGGAATTCGCTTTGAGCAAGCCCGCGCCGTCGCAATTCACCCGGAAGGAAGCGCAGCCAATGCCAGGCCTTATGTAATGGTTGAAAAGAGCCTTGCCGGACAGCCTGCTGAAACCGTTCCCATTGAATACGACTATCTGATCAACGCAACCGGCCCCAGGTTGAACTTTGCCGCAACGGAAGGCCTAGGGCCGGGCAAGCACAGCTTGTCGGTTTGCACGCCCTCTCACGCCATCGAGGCTGCCGGGCATTTCCTGACGTTAATTGAACGGATGAAAAAAGGCGACCATTGCCGTTTCGTCATCGGAACTGGGCATGGAATGTGCACTTGCCAGGGAGCTGCGTTCGAGTATGTCGTGAATCTTGAGTTTGAACTCCGGCACCATGGGGTTCGCGACAAAGCCGAAGTCATCTTCTTTACCAACGAATACGAGCTGGGCGACTTCGGCATGGATGGCGCCTTTATCCGGCGCAATGGTTACATCACCCCCACAAATATCTTTACCGAGTCCGTGCTTGCGGAGCGTGAAATCTGGTCCGTCACCCGTGCGCATGCGCGCAAAATCGAATCGGGCCGGATCTTCTATGAAAATCTTGCCGGCGAAGAACACGATCTGGCCTTCGACATGGCCATGCTGTTGCCGCCCTTTGCAGGAGTTGGATTGCAAGCCTTCGACCGCGCCGGCGAAGATATCACCTCGAAGATGTTTGCCCCCAATGGATTCATGAAGGTCGATGCGGACTACACGCAAAAACCGTATGAGCAATGGAAGGCGGCCGACTGGCCGCGGACTTACCAAAGCCCGGCCTATTCCAACATCTTTGCCGCCGGAATCGCCTTTGCGCCGCCCCACCCCATCTCGCGCCCTCATACCAATCCCAAGGGCACGCCCATCTTTGCCACCGCGCCGCGAACCGGCATGCCTTCTGCCACCATGGGTCGTGTGGTTGCCCGCAGCATCGCCGACAGGATCGAAGGGAAAGATGCGCCGCTTCACGCTGCATCCATGGCTGAACTCGGTGCTGCCTGCGTTGCATCCTCCGGATCAAGCCTGCTGAAAGGGACCGCGGCTTCCATGACTGTCTTTCCCATCGTCCCGGATTACGATCGCTATCCCAAATACGGCCGCGACCTCAAATACACTTCAGGAGAGATCGGGCTGGCCGGACACTGGATCAAACTGATTCTTCACTATATGTTTCTCTACAAGGCTCGGCTGCGCCCGGGATGGCGGCTGATCCCGGAGTGATGCGGCGTATGCCCGGCCACGGAAAACAGAAAGGAATATAGGATCATGGGAGAGATCAACACCAACATCTATGCAACGCAGCCAACGGCCTTCACGCTGTTTCTCAGAACATTTTTGCCCTGGCAGTTGTGGCGCTTCTTCAGCATCAACCTCAGAATGATGCTGTTGATCGGCAGGGAAAAACACCTCCACAAATAGAAAGAGTTCATCTGCGCCAATAGAATTCGTCCCGGAATGCGAAGACTGATTTGCCCCGAATCAGTGACTGCGCGAGTCTTCCGGCTCGATGGTCAGGTAACTCGTCACATTCATTGCGCCTCTTCAAACCGCGCAGGCGGCCCGGTCATCCCCTGAGAATCGCGATGAGTGATGCAAGCTGTGCCCCGTGTATGACAGTGTCGGTCTCTGTCCAGCGGGTGCCCCAGGTCTCGATTCGAGACCTGGGAGACGCTAAACTCCAAAGCGCCGCTTTTTGTTTTTCCCGAACCTGCGTGATGTAGGAAGACGGGATGGCGGCGGATGGCCCAGGTCTTAAACTCCGCAATAGTTCGGGTGCCCCAGGTGCGGGTGGCTGTAAAGGATCAAGACGTTGTACCTGTCTCGAAGCGGCTGATAGGCGGCTTGTAGCGCTCTAAGAAACAAAAAAAGGCCGGCCATGCTGAATCTCAGCATGGCCGGCCCCGTTTCAGGTTTGAAAGTTCAGCAGGACCCTAGGCCAACAGCTTGCTCTTGACCAGCAATC
>Ga0316217_10000986_pt1 | contig 38640 bp, 21 predicted proteins | sample 1anoAmetaG_FD_203633 | JGI IMG/M metagenome (GOLD analysis project Ga0316217, IMG submission 203633) | Freshwater microbial communities from Trout Bog Lake, Wisconsin, USA - 1anoA | ecosystem: Environmental > Aquatic > Freshwater > Lake > Hypolimnion/Profundal zone | place: USA: Wisconsin...
GAAAGCCCGGAAACGGACACCAAGCCGCCGCAAATGGCCGAAAATACGCGAAAAACCATCCGCGGCAGCGTTGGCAGGAGAATTTTAACCCCTGTCATCACGACATGGAGAGTTAATCAAAAGTCTCGTATTTGACTTTGCTAGGAAAGTCAACGATTTTCTTTGAATTCTATTGGGGCGGTGGTAAGAAATGATTATGTATGCAAACCGTTACCATAAGGTTGATTGTCCCCTTGCACCCGATGCTAACCCAACCTTCGCACTTTGATGGCCGCAACCGCATTGGCAAGGGCGAAAACGCGGTTTTTTGCCTAAAGTCTCCACTACATCTCACGCGCGGCTTAACGCCGGCAATTCCACTTGGCCGGCGCGAATCTGTGGTGGCGGCGGCGGTAACGCCAGCTTCAATGTTTGCAAGATCATCTTTTGCCTCCGACTCGGTGTGCCGCAGCATCACTAGCACCCGTCGCACGCCTCACCTACGCCAGCGAGTTGATTCAGTGCGGGCATTGTGGGCATCCCCTTACCAGTGAGCAGAAGACCAGGCAAACCAAATCCGGTGAGCGGTATTACAACTACTACTGCGGCACCTACTACAACGTGCCCGGCCATCCGCGTGTCCGCGTCACCGAAGCCGATCTGGACAAACAGGTGCTGGCCGTGTTCGCCAAGCTGCGGCTCGAGGATGAGCAAGTGCGGGACTGGTTCCGCCTGGTGCTGGCGTCGCAGACGCGGGACACACAGGCCGACTCACGGCCAAAGTGCGAAGGTTGGGTTAGCCACGGAGGCGTCTAAACCAGACCCATCCTTTACAGTATTGCGCCAATGCCGTTTTTGGTTCAAGGGAGACCGAAAAAAGATCACGGCATCCTTCTGGCGCGAGCCGAAAAATTTCTCTAAAAATGCAATTTGCTTTGGTAACTCCGGTGGGAATAAGGACTTGCGGCGAAAAACCAATGTGCGCAACATGCGCACGCAGTGCGATTCACCCCATTACCGTGTCAACTCTTCTATAGCACGTATCCAATGATTCCTTCTCCGGTCCAGCCTTCGGTGGCCAGGGTGTCGTATTCATTCAGGCTGGTGGTCCACAGGTGGACCTGCGGAGCCATCATGCGATACAACGCCTGGCTGTTGGGCACAGTTGGCAATGAGGTGGCGGTGCTGCCAGGAGCGACGGGAAAGACGTAGCCCACAATTCCCTCCTGGTTCCAGCCCTCGGTGGCTAGCACCGTGTATTCGTTGGAATCGGTGGTCCACAAATGTTGCAGCACAAACGGGTTGTAGAGCCGGTAATACGGCTCATCGGCCACGCCGCCCACCGTGGCTGGGCCGTTGTATTCGCTGAAGACCTGGCCTTCACCGTTCCAGGTGCCGACGTAGCTTTCCAGCGTGTTGTATTCGCGGGGATCGGTGGTGTAGAGATGTTCCAAAGTGACCGGGCTGTAAAGGCGGTAGACCGCCTGTTCGGTGGCGTGGCCGGCAGGAGCGTCCAGGAAAGTCTGGCCGGTGATGGCTTGGCCGCTGGCCACGGTTACGCTGATGTAGCCAGCCGATGGGTACGTCTGCACGTAGCCGCCGGGAGCCACTTCGCGCACAGCGTAAGTTCCCGGCGCTAAATTGCTGAAGAGGTAATTGCCATTGGCACCGGTGTTAACGCTGATTTCACCGGCATCCAGTGTGCCGTTGTTGTTGGCATCAAGATAGACCATGACATCGTTCAACTCCGGATCGGCGGAATTCCAGACACCGCTATCGTTGAGGTCCGAATAGATGGTGCCGGCAATGGACGTGGTGCCGGGGATGACGGTTAGTTGGGTGGTGGTGCGGTCCGTGATGCTGCTGAAATCGGCATTGCCGGCGTAGGTGTAAGCGACCTGATAGGGCGATTGGGGAGGCGGCAAGTTGCTGGTGTTGAACGTGCTGGCGAAGTTGCCGTTGGAACTAATGGCGGCATTTAGGGTAACGCCATTCAGGGTGATGGCCACGAATTCGGTGGTGGGTGGAATGGCGGTGCTGGCGGTGATGGTGCCGGAGAACGTCACCGAAGCCGCTCCGTAGGTTATCGTCGATGCGGCACTGAGATTACTGTAAGCCGGCGCGGCCAAGCTGACATTCTGCATGAACACCGGGGCGGTGCTGCCGCTGAAATTACTGTCGCCGCTGTAAACCGCCACGACGGAATGGCTGCCGGCAGTGAGGTCCGAGGTGGTGTAGCTGGCGGCATTGCCGCTGAGCGTCACTGGGCTACCCACGTTGCTGCCGTCAATTTGGAACTGCACCGTGCCGGTTTCTCCGCTGTTCCAAGTGGGCGTCACCGTCGCGGCAAAGGTCACCGGCTGGCCATATGTTGGCGTGCTGTTGCTGGTGGTAACCACGGTCGCGGTGGGGGCGATGGCCACCGTACCGGAAGCACCGATGTCGGTCACATTCACCGCGGTCATGTCATCGGCGGTCTCGTTGCTGAAATCCATCCCAAACGTCTGTATGCTCTGCGGACTGACACCTTTGACCATCACCGCCAATTCCAAAGGCTGTCCGCCATTGATCCCATCGGTGTAGTTCAGCAAATCATAAACGTCGGCATTGCTGGACTGGAGCGAGTTGCTGGTGCCGGCGTACGCTTCCACGGTGGCCGTGGCGCCGTTCGGTAAGGTTTGGTTCACTGTTTTATTCAGATCGGCAATGATATCGCTGAGTTCCTGCGCGGTGGGCGCCTGCGTGCCGTTGCCATCGGTCACCGTCAAAGCCGCGGCAATGATTTCGGTGTCGTTATTGACAAAGCCGTTGATGACCACCGCGCCTTGGCTCTGGTTGGTGGTGATGTCGTTAAGCATCCCTGGAACGTATTTGCCCGTACCGGAGTGGCTGAGGGTAATCGTGCTGGCATTAGCGGCACCGCCCGGGTTGCCGGTGCCAAGGTAGGCCGGCAAACTGCTGCTAGACGTGGCGGTGATCGTCAACAGCGCCGTATGCGGGGGCTGCGGCAAGGTCACGGTGGTTTCCGCGGTGTTCGCCGACACTACGTCTCCATTGAGGTCGCTAAGGACTTGGGCGGTGTCGTACGTGGTGGAAGCGGTGAACGCCGGCGGGGTGCCGGTATAAGTGCCGTTGGCGACTTCCACCATGCCGGCATAATTGCCGGCATAGTTGCCATACACCTCCTGCACCCCGTTGATAAGCCCGGTGGTGTGGGGAATATCGCTGTAGGCAAGGGCGGTGAGATTGCCGGCAGTTTGGCCAAACCCGCTGACCAAGATCACCCGCCCGCCGCTTTTGAAGCTGAAGATGTCCTGAAAGGCGCTTACCCCCTCGCTGGCGTTTAGCGTGCGCAAGGTGGTGAAGCCGAGTTCGTAGCTGCCGCCATTACGTAACCCGTCATCGTAGGTGCCATAGGGAGCATATTGGTTTAGCGTATCATACCCGGTAACATTGACGCTAAAATCGGCGATCCCCAAGTTGGTGCTGCTGCTGTTGTCGGCTGCGTAGATGGCATATTCACCGGCGGCGTAGTGACCGGTGCCGTCGTCGTTGATCGACAGGGTATAGGTCACCGTCGGCGACGCGGTAGCCGGGGAAATAGCGCCCGCGTTGGTTACCGGCGTGTCCAAGGCGCCATTAAGCAGCCGGCGGGCTTCCAACGGCTCGACCAGCATTACCGGCCAAGCCGGAACCAATGGCCGGTTAGGCGTCAATGTCCTGCAAGACAATCGTCGGCGATGGGACCACAAGCGCATCTTTTCTCCCAAAGTAAACCACCCGCCAGAAAAAACCAACCAAGGCCCAGGCCGCGGCAAACGCGGGCGCCGCGCCTATTTCCGGCAGATACAGCAGCACGTAGATGCCGACAGCAAACTAACCCCCGCAGGGAAAAAATCAAGCGAAATATGGCCCCCAAACCATAATTAACCGCAGTGCGGCGGGGGGATGACAAGGTGAAAAGGTCATCCGCGTTTTTTGTCATCCTGTCACCCCCTTACCTTGTCATCTTCTTCCCTTCACCCAATTTCCACCGGCACCTTGGGAAAATCCACCTCGGTGTGGTTCAGGTTGTTGAAGTAATTCGTGAAGACGTTCAGGGCAACCTGGGCCACCACTTCGGCCAAGTCGCCATCGTCCAGGCCGGCGCTGCGGGCGCCGGCCATGTCACTGTCGCTGACCTGGCCATGGGTTTGCACCAGTTGTTTGGCCAGTTGCAAGGCGGCTTGCAGTTTGCGATCGCCGGATTGGCCTTGGCGGGCGCTCTTGATGGCAGCTTCGTCCAGGCCGGCACCTTTGCCCAGCATGGTGTGGGCCGACAGACAATATTGGCAGCCGTTGGCTTGGCCGATGGCCAAGGCCAGCGATTCGCGGGTTTTGGCGTCCAGTTTGCCTTCACGCAAGGCCCCGCTGAATTTGAGATAAGCGTCCAACGCCGCCGGGCTGTTGGCCATGCCGCGGAAAATGTTCAGCAGCATCTTCTTGCCTTCCAGCGCTTCCATCAGCGGTTGGCTTTTGGCGGGGGCTTCGGTTTTGCTCAAATTTTTCAATCGGCTCATTGACTTCTCCTTGGTTGTTGGTTCGATCTTAGGCAACCCTTGCGGATTGGACAATCGGAATTCTGCCGCCGCTGTGCTAAAATCCCCCGGATGTTACTCAGCTACCGCACCGCCGGTGAATCGCATGGCAAGGCGTTGATCGCTTTGGTGGAAGGCATGCCGGCCGGCGTGCCGATTGACGTTCCGTTTATCGGCGCCGAGCTGCGCCGCCGCCAAGGCGGCTATGGCCGCGGTGGCCGGCAGAAAATCGAAGCCGATCACGTGCAGCTTTTGACTGGCGTGCGGCTGGATAAAACCATCGGTTCGCCCATTACGCTGCTGGTTCCCAACAAGGATTATCGGTTGGACGATCCCGCCGCCACCCCGCCGCTGCATCGCCCGCGGCCCGGCCATGCCGACTTGGCCGGCAGCATCAAATGGCTGACCACCGATTGCCGGGAAACCTTGGAACGTGCCAGCGCCCGCGAAACCGCCGCCCGCGTCGCCGCCGGGGCGCTGGCCCGATGCCTGCTGAAATTGTTCGGCATCGAAGTGTTCGGATTTGTACGCGCCGTCGGCCCGGCAGTCGGGCAATTCGCCGTCACGTCGGACAATTGGCGGTCGCTGCTGGCGGCGCGGGATCAATCGGATGTGTATTGTCCCGATGCCGCCACCGACGCCCAGATGCGGGCCTTCATCACCGCCCAAAAAACCGCCCGCGACACCGCCGGCGGCATTGTCGAAGCGCATGTCTTCGGCTTGCCAATCGGCCTGGGAAGTTGCATGACCTGGGACGGCCGGCTGGACAGCCGCATTGCCGCGGCGGTGGTGGCCATCCAGGCGTTCAAAGGCGTGGAATTTGGCTTGGGCTTCGCCGCCGCCGCTTTGCCGGGATCGAAAGTCCACGATGAAATTGCTTATGACGCCGCCGGCCGCGACACGCCCACGCTAGGCTTCACCCGCACCAGCAACAACGCCGGCGGCCTGGAAGGCGGCATGACCAACGGCCAACCCCTGGTGGTGCGCGGGGCCATGAAACCCATCAGCACCCTTGGCAAGCCGTTGCACAGCGTCGATCTGAACACCAAGGAGCCGAGCGAAGCCGGCTGGGAGCGCAGCGATATCAGCGCCATCAGCGCCGCCAGCGTCATCATGGAAAACGTAATCGCGTTTGAGATCGCCAAGGCGTTTTTGGAAAAGTTCGGCGGGGATTCGATGACCGAGATTCGCGCCAATTATGAGAGCTATTTGGCGCTGGCGCGGAAACTGCCGCTGTAGTTCCGCATGTACACGCGCAGCTTCTACTTGCTCACAACCGTTCCGCATTCCGGACAACGTTCCGGGGTGGCGCGGAGGTCATAGCCGCATTGGACGCAGTAGCCGACTTGGCGCTTTTGCCTGCGATGGCGGCTAATGGCCCAAGCCAGCGTTCCAAGCGTAGCGAAAACCAGGATAAGCGATATTAAGTGGACGTGGATAAATGACGAGGAAACCGTGGGGAAAGAATTGGGAATGATACACGGAAGCCCCTGAGAATTCACATTATTGTACAGCAAAATGGCCTGGCCCGAAACGTTGAAGGGATATACAAGATTACCCTCGCTATAAATCGCGTTATGCGGAATATTGTTGAGGTATTTCACCGACCGCCAATACACTCCATTGGGGTCGGGGACAATCGGCCTCTGAGGTGTGATAACGACTGAATTCAGTGGCGCGACGGGAAGCTGAGCGAACGTGGTACTCGTGACCCGGAACACAATTGTGGCTCGCTCAACAAAGGCACAGCATTCCGTCTGATTCCCATTTCTCACGGCGGTGCGGATGATGCACTCATCGTAGTAGCTGGTACTCCGCACCCACAGCGCAACCGTCGCTACACACACGAGCAGCGACAGCACGGCAATACCGTTGAATATCCAGCATCCCACCGGTTTCATGCGGATCATTGTACAACCAACGCGGGCGAGTGATAAGTTATTCTTGGCGTCCGATTATCAACAACATCGCCGCAGCAAGAACCACCAAGGCCGCCAGCGCCACCCACGGCGCTAGCGCGATTTGTCCGCGCACATTTTTCATCGCCTGCCGCACTTGCTCGCGCCACGGCCCGGCCGGCGTAAACGGCATATCTTCCACTTTCGCGTTCACCGCTTGCAGGGTGCCGTCGCCAGCGCGATATAAGCCGGGGATCAAGCCATTCTCGCCGAAACTGGGTTCGGCGATATCGATGGCTTTCCATGTATCATCCAGCGGCTGCACGGGGATGCTGGTGTATTGATCGCCGCCGGTGCCCAGCCAATCGAAGACTTTGCTCCAGAAGATCACGTAATCCACGCTGCGAGCGGCTTGCGGGGAAATGAAGCCTGCCCAGATTTGCCGGGGCGAATCATGGGTAGCCAAAACCGCGTGGCCGTCGGCTTGCAGGATCACGTTCCAGCCGGCGGGTTGGTCGGCCAGGGCCGCGCCGGCCAGCAGGGTTGGCCAATCGAGATTGCCGACGCCGAGGGGATCGTTTTGCACGGTGATTTGCGGATGATCGGCTAGCGTAACATGCGTGGCGGTGGATTCGGTGGCTACGCATACCGCAGGTGAATCCGGCATTGGCTGCGTGGCCTCCTGCACCGCCACGGTGACACTCGATTCATCCGCCGGACGCAGGCGCGTGTATGTTTGGATCATCCGCCGCAGCGGCTCGGGGAGATTGCCGTGTGCTTCCACGCGCGGCCAGAGCGGCTGGCGAACCAGCCAGGCGGCATCGTCCAACGGATTTTCATCGCCGGAGTCAATCCAGGCTTTCACGCTTACGCCCAGCGACGCCATATCGACAAAAACATCCTTTTTCGCGCCTCCGGCAATATCCACACCCAGCGCCTGCGTATGCCCTTCACTTTGCACGTGAAGATGGACACGCCGGGCATCGCCAAAATTCACCAGTCGAACCATCACCTGCGCTTGCTGTTGCCGCCGCGCCGCAATCTCCGCAATCGCGACATCCTTTGCCGGCTTTTCCGGTCCAACGGTAATCGCCGGCGCGGCCACGGGAAAATCGGTAATCACCAGCACCAGAGGATTATCCAGTCGGTGGCAGGCTTCGGCGGCTTGCAAGGATAATTCCGGGCGCTGATTCAGCGCAGTCGGCGGCAATTGAGCAATCGCGTCGGCCCATTGGCCAGACTGGACAGAATACCGTGACGCTTGCCAACCCGGTGACAAAATGTCGGCCTGTGCCGTCGGGCCAATCGCCTCCGCCAATTGCCGGGCCAGTTCCACATAGCGTGGCACGCCGCTTGTAGATGTGCCCGACATGGTTAAGCCGCGATCGACCAGAATCAGCAGTGGCCGGGCGATATTCCGGCCTAAGAGCGCCGGCCGGGCCGCGGCCAGTATGCCCAGCAACGCCGCCAGCAGGCATAACAACACCGGCAGCGGCGGCCGAGAGAACGCCCGCTTGGATAATGGCCGCGGGGTTGCTCTTGGCCACAGGATTAGAAACGGCACGGCGGCCAGATTTGGCCGACCGATGAACATCCATGCGGCCACAGCCGTCCATGGGATGAGTGCCAGCAACCAGACTGGTGAAAGCAATGACATTACTGCATCTAAAATAGCACTCGCGGCGTTATCGCCAAAGCGGTTGGGTCAATTTGTCTCCCGGCCAAGATCGGTTCAGAGATTAAAATCCGAAAACCGGACCGATCTTGAAACTTATACCGTTTTGCTAACGTATTATGTTCCGGATGGTCTACCTGGTAGACCTTGCCTGAACGGCGCGTAGTGCAGCGACAGATAGCCAGCCAACGGTATGTTGTTGGCGAGGTTTTATGGTCACCTGGACGCGAAGGCCGATCAATCTGCTGGCGATCATGGTGCTTGCCGTGGTCACGTTCACGATCACCGCCGGCGAAACCCATTCCGCCACCGCCACCCAACCCACCGCCGCTGCCCATCGCAGGTTTTCCAGTCTGCTGCAAGGCTGGCCTCCGCTCAGCCGGCTGGGCGATCCCCTGGTGGCCATGCTGCCGCCGCGCTTCACCACCGTGCGCGGGCATGAAGGCTTTTGGCGATTGGCCCGCAATCAGCAGGGGGTGTGGTGGTTCCTCAGTCCCACCGGCATGGCCGAATTCATCAACTCCGTCACCACGGTACAACCGGTGCAGGCGTCGGCCGACAGCGCCGGGGCGCATTATGTGGCACGCGATTACACCACCGACGGCATCGAGCATGGCAATCTGAATCACTGGGCCGACGCCACCGTGCAGCGCGTGCGGGCCATGGGCTTCAAAGGCCTGGGCGCCTGGTGCAATCCGGTGCTGCATCAATATGCCATTCCCATGACCCAGGATTTGAACCTGTGGACGTGGGTGAAACCCGCCAATCGCCGGCTCTATAGCCCGCAATGGATCACCCAAGTCGAAAATGCCGTGCAGTTGCAGGTATCGTCGCTTAAGGACAACCGCAACCTGGTCGGCTATTACACCGATAACGAATTGGATTGGGGCGATGGCAGCAGCGGGCCGGGACTCTATTTCAATCACCTTCCTCCTGATGATCCCAATCGCCAGCAAGTGGTGCAGGTGATCCACCAATTGTGGCCGACCGTCGAGGCGCTCAATACCTCGTGGAACACCACCGCCCAATCCTTTGCCGACGTCGAAGCCTGGCCCACCCTGCCCCGCGAACCAGCCAACGCCTACAACCGCCTGGCCTCGGCGTGGCTCAATCATCTGGCCGGTGATTATTTCCGCATCACCTCCGGTCTGATTCACAAGTACGATCCCAATCACCTGATCCTGGGCGTGCGTTTCCGCGGCGTGGCACCCATTGAAGTCGTCCAAGCCTCCCGCGATTACACCGATGCCCAATCGCTCAATTATTATGTCGGCGACGCCCAGCTTGATGCCCAAATGTTCGCCGACATGTATCGCGCTTCGGGCCAGCCGATGGTCATTTCCGAATATTCCTTCCATTCGCTGGATGGCCGTAGCGGTGACCGCGATGTGGTCGGTTTTGCCGGGCAGGTTCCCGACCAGCAGGCCAGGGCCGATGGCTATCGGCTGATGACCACGCGCCTGGCGCGGGTGCCCTATGTAGTCGGCGCGGATTGGTTCCAATGGTGCGACGAACCGCCCGCCGGCCGCGGTGGCGATGGTGAAGATGTCAACTTTGGCGTGATCGATATCGCCGATCATCCCTACGACGCCCTGGTGGATGCCATCCACGAAACCTCTCCCAAGCTGAATCCCTTGCACGGCCAAAGCGGGACCGATCCCGGCGCCGGCATCTGGCGCGACAATTATTCGGTCCGTCCGGTGATGCACGTGCCGATGCTTCGCCAAACGCCCGCGCTGGATGGCGATCTAAGCCAATGGTCCTCCGCCGCCAAATTGTCGAACATCCATCGCGCGACCATCGTCGGCCTGGACCGGCTGAAAGCCGCGTCGCCCAACATTTTCCTGGGCTGGACCCCGGCCGGCCTGTATCTGGCCATGGAAGTCTTCGCCGATCAGATTCAAACCGCCGATGCCAACAACGCCTGGTGGACGCGCGACTACGTCGAGTTCTTCGTCTCGACCCAGCCGGTGGCTTCCAACCAGACCGCTTACGATGTGAATTGCCACCAATTCTTCTTCGTCCCCAGCGACGGCTCGGGCTTGTCCGGCCAATGGCACCGCGACGGTGACGCCCTGGCCAACAACCTCATCCCCCATCCGCTGATCAAGCAAGCCATGAAAGTCGCCCCCGGGCGCTACGTGGTGGAAATGCTCATCCCCGCCCAGGCCATGCACGGCTACGATCCGCAACACCAACCGGCCCTGGCATTCAACATCCACATCCATCAATTCCACGATGCCGCCGATTTCTTCTGGTCGGCCCCGAAAGAAATGCAAACGCAGTTGCGGCCGAACACCTGGGGAACGGCGTATCTGGATGCGGCGACGGTGGAACATGCGATGGCAATGCCGGGCTTAATGCCAAATGCCAAATGGCAAATGCCGAATTAGGGAAATGCCGAATGCCAAATGCCGAATGCCAAATTTGAGATTTGCAATCTGCATCTTCCATTCGGCATTTGGCACTTGGCATTTGGCATTGAGTCCGTTACATACCGCATCGCCATGCTTTCGCGCACAACCTCCACCGCCCTCCTCAGCCGCTGCGGCCAATACCGCTACACGCTGCATCGCCATTGGGATCCGACGTTGCCCACGCTGGTGTGGATCATGCTCAATCCCTCCACCGCCGACGCCCAAACCGACGACCGCACCATCCGCCGCTGTATCGGCCTGGCGCGCGGCTGGGGCTACGGCGGCATTTGCGTGGTCAACCTCTTCGCCTTTCGCGCCACCAATCCGGCCAACCTCCCCGCCGACCGCGACCAAGCCATTGGCCCGGACAACGACCGGCATATCGCCCGCGCCGCCACCGCGGCCACGGTAATCTGCGCCTGGGGCGTGCGCGGCGGCCAATTCGGCCGCGACCAACAAGTCCTGCGGCTGCTGGCCGCGGCCGGGTGCGCCGGCGTCCTGACCTTGGGCATGACCAAAGCCGGGCATCCGCGGCATCCGCTGTATGTCAAAGGTGATGTGGTGCCGAGCGCGTTTTTGCCAACGGAAGTTTGATCGACCAAACCGCGCCGCACGGAAACCATGCTACTGATGCTACATAATGCTACCTTTTTCGATATGATTAACGCGGTTTTCGCATAATATTGCTGTCAGTCAACCTCCCTTGCCCGCCATTGTCGCCCGCTCACCGCCGCGCCCAATTTCCCATTTTCTTGAGCCATCCACTATCATTATTTGCTGCCATCGGATATAATCGACCCCGTTCACTTATTTCCTGCAACTTGGCCGGCGGTGGCTAATCGCAGCGCCAGGCATTTCCGGTGCGGGAAATCGAGCGAACCAGGGTCGCTATTGGAACCATAACTGCGCTTGACGTTCGTCGCTGATCGGAGGCCCCCATGAGTGAGGCTGCATCGGTTGCCGTAACCCCGCAAGATGTCGGTGGCATGTTGGCGTTGGTCAGCCGGCTTGCCCAATTGCCATCCGGCCTGCCCTGCCGCTGCCTGTTGGCCGGGTTGTGCCAATTGCTCAACGCGGCCACAGCTTTCGCCTACTGCTGCCGGTTCGATGGCACCGACTAACACCTGTGCGTCGCCTCCGCCGTGCATGTCGGCTTAACCGCCCGCCACCGGCCGCTGCTGTACAACTACTTCCGCACCGGCTAGGCCGCCGACCCTGCCCACCCCACCCTGATTGCCCAAACGCAATCGCTGGATACCTGTCATTATGGTCAATGCGTGATTTCGTACATTCAGGCAACAAGCCGTCACAAATGGGGCAGGAGGTTTTTCTTCGCCGCTCGACAACATCGTGATTCGCGGCAATTCTTGTTATGCTGCTGTGTATGAGCCCGACGGAATGGTACATCGTCGCGTTGGCCGGCTTCGGCCTGGTGGTTTGGATTCGGGGCTGTCTGCGGGCTTCCGGCGGCGATTGCGGCCTGGCGCTGGTGATCTCTACGTTTGCCTGTGGCATCTATTTCGTCGCCTTCAGCCTCACACGCACGGCCTATCTGGGGGCCATGCTTTTCATACCGCTGCTGCTGGCCCTGCTTTTATCCCCGGGGTTGATGCGCAAGCCACGCGGCAAGGTGCTGCTTGGCGTGGTGATTGTGCTGGTTGGCGCGGCGGCGGGGTACGAATACCAGCGGGTGGCCGCGGGCAATTCGTTGCTGGTAATTGAGCCGTACCGCACTGGCAGTGCCTGGGCGTTTGATGAGCCGCGGCTGCATTTGCAGCATGAACCATTTGTCCAGGGCATCCCGGAATTGCTCGATAAAATGGTGGCCGGCATTCCCGGTTCGGGTAAGAGTGTGCGGCTGATCTTTTCCCAGCGTCCCTTTCCCGGGGCCAAGTTCCGCCTGGATTGGCGGCGCGAACAGGATGCGGGGAATTGGTATTACAGCGAAGACTTTCACCTTGAGGGTTGGCTATGTCCGGCCTTGTTCAAGTTCTTTCCCCGTGCCCCGCAACATATCTACGCGAAAGTGGAAGCCAGGTAACGGTGCTTTCAACATGATTGCATCGGGCACCCAGGTGCATAACTTCTGGCAGCAAACCGGCGGTTAAATCTTCGGAGCCTTCGAGTTTCTGACTGCTGGGGCTGGGCACGGTCGGCCTGCTGGCGCGGCGGCGGAGAATCCGGTGCGAAAGTTTGGAGGTATGAAAGTTTGAAGGTGATGGATAGCAGAAACTGGAGCGCCGTCTACTTCTCCGCATCGCCGGGCAACGCTTTTTGCGGCAAATCTTGCCAGGTGGCGGTGTCACCGGTGTAGGTGATTTCCCACACGCGGTCGAAGAACTCGGCCGGCCATTGGTCTGGGGCGTCTTTGACGCCGAGGGCTTTGGCTAACGCGGGGATTTTGCCGTGGTGCCAGGCGATCAGCACCGTCTTGCCGGTGTATTTATCGGCGGTCAATAGCTCGTGGGCGAGTTGATCGACTTCGTCATCGTTGTAGGTGGAGGCGATTTCTTCGTTCAGGGCCTTGGCCAGGGGGGTGATGGTTTCCACCGGGCGATTACTGCCTTTGGAACGTTTGGTGGCGATTAAGATATCCGGCTTAGGGAAGCGGTCGGGGATGACCTTGGCCAGGGCGTCGGCACGCTGGTAGCCGCGCGGGGAGAGGTTGGGATCTTTCTCGCCGGTGGCGGCAGGTTCGGGTTTTTCGGCATGACGGATGATCAGCACGATATGCGGGCCATGTGCCGGGGCGTCGGGCGCGGGAAAGGCGCGATCGGAGCCGACCGCCAGGACCAAAACCAGGAGCGATAGGACTTTCAGGCGTATACGCATGATGGGCAGATTATGCGGTTTGGCCGCCGTTTGCCAAGCGAACCGCCGCGGTGATTGCAACGGATTTGGTAGCAACGCGATACACGCGACACAATGCGGGATATTGCCCGGGGAATGGCGCGGACGCGGCTTGGCTTGGGCAGGAAGTACGGAACCCGAACGGGAGCATTTACCGCGCGTCTGCCACCGGAGCGAAAAGGCTGCCTTCCAAGGCGGCAATGGGGCGCGTGCGTATTGGCCATCGCCCCAAGCCGAACAATTTCGCTTTCCGCTGTTCAATTGGCCGCCAGCGCGGTATAATTTGGCGCACCAAACATATTTGGGGCGAAGGGAGCGCGTATGCAAGATGTGGAAATTGAAAGTCTGTTGGAAGATGCCGGCTATCGCTTTAACCTGAGTGATGGCATTTATTTTGCCGGTGACGAACAGGACAGCGACACTTACGAATCGCAGGACGTCGCCGATCAGTTGGAAATCCCGGTCGAGGATTTGCTGCGCTGGGAACAGGAACAGCGGCAGGCGGATGGCAGCATCGGCGACTAGGCATGGGCGGTTATGGGCAACATGGATCCGACGATCGCTCCAGATAGCGGCATGGCCGACGCCGGCGGCGGCACCACCCGCGCTTTGGATTCCAGCCATAAAACCGTGGGGGTGGGCGGCATCGTTGCGGCCGCGGCGGGATTGCTACAGCCGCCCTTGGACGCCCCGGCATCGCCGCCGCCCCGCAACCCCAGCGCGCCGGTGATCAGCGGATATGAAGTGCAAACGTTTCTGGGCGAAGGCGGCATGGGCTCGGTGTGGAAAGCGGTGCAGATCAGCACGCGGCGGCCGGTGGCGTTGAAAATCCTGGGGGCGGGTTTTGTCTCCTCCCGCGCCTTGGCGCGGTTCAACCGCGAAGTGGAACTCTCGGCACGCTTGCATCATCCCAATATCTGTTCGGTTTTTGACAGCGGCGTCGATCGCGGCACCCATTACTTCGCCATGGAATTGATCGACGGGGTGAACCTGGACCGCTACGTGCGGCTGCATAGTCTTTCCCGGCGGCAAATCCTCAAACTGATGCAGCAGGTGATCGATGCCGTGGCCTACGCGCATCAGAAAGGCGTGATCCACCGCGATCTGAAACCGAGCAATATCATGGTGGACCAGCAGGGCAATGCCCGGGTGCTGGATTTTGGCCTGGCCAAAGCGTTGCAGGATTCGGACCGGCGGCACGCGGTGTCGATGGATGGGGAGATTTCCGGCACACCGGCGTATATGTCGCCAGAGCAGGCCGCCGGGCGGATGGACCAAATCGACACGCGCACGGATGTCTACAGTCTGGGGGTGATCCTGTACGAATTGCTCACCGGTAAGAAGCCGCACGCGGACGAGAAGAATTGTTTTGAAACGCTGAAAACGATTGTGCAGGAGGATATTCGCCGGCCGCGCTTGATCGATCGCACGGTGGACCGGGAATTGGAAGCGGTGCTGCTGAAAGCGTTGGCGCGCGATCCGGGGCAGCGGTATGAATCGGCCGGGGCGCTGGGGCAGGATTTGCGGCACTATTTGGTGGGCGAGCCATTGCTGGCGCGTAAGCACACGGTGATTTACTTTTTGGGGCGGAAGTTGTCGCGGCATCGCGGGCGGGTGATCTTCTGGACGACGGCAATGGCGCTAGTGGTTGTGGCCGGGGTGTGGGTTTCGGCGCGGATTGTGCGTGAGCATAACACGGCCGAGCGGCATTTAGTTGAGGTGCGCACGCTGGTCAGGGATTTGCAGGAGATCAGCGATGCCGATTTGTTCGACGCCGCCGGCTATCAGCCGCTGCGGATAAAGCTGCTGCGCACCGCCACGGATCGCTACGAAACTCTGCTGAGTGACGTGCCGAGCGATGTGCGCGTGCGCAGCGAAATTGCCCGGCTGTATACCGAACTGGATTTGCTGGAGTACGGTCAAGCCAGCGGCGGTAAACCGGCGGATGGGAAATCGGCCAAGAACCCACCGATCAATCATGCCATCGACATGCAGCAGCAACTGATCCGCCAGTTCCCCGGCAACTTGGATTATAAGGCGGACTTGGCCTGGTCGCTATTTTTGCGTGGGCGGGACCACGGCAAGGAGTATCGCCAGCAGGATTTCCCCGCCGCGCTGCGGTTGCGACAAGCGGTGGTGGCGCGGCTTCCCAACGACGCGATTGCCTTGGCTGATCTGGCTTGGTCGCTGGCGAAAGATCAGCCGGACCTGGATGAGTCGCACAACGCGGAAAACCATCAGCAGGCGTTACAAATCCGCCGGAGCTTGGTCGCGCGTTATCCGGATTCGGCGGAACTTCGTCGTGATCTGGCCAACAGCCTGGGAACGGTAGGATCGGATGCCGAGGCGCTGCTGGCCAACGCGAATGAAAAAAACCTGGTGGATATGCAGGAGGCCACGAGCATTCGCCAAGCGGTGGTGGATGATATCAACATGGGTAAACCCGGCATTGAGCAGCCGCGCCGCCCCACGGGGTCGGCCGGACAGATGTTTCGCGCCAGCCCCTTGTGGATGACCCGCGACTTGGGCGCCAGCTATCGCCTGCTGGGTGGAATGCAATTGAAATTGGGGCAAAACGCTGCGGCGCGAACCTCGGTGGATCGGGCGGTCGCGATTCTGGGGAAACTTCTGGACGCCAATCCCACTCAAGGCGATTATGCCGATAAACTCAAGGCGGCTTACGACCTGCGCTTGCGGGCGGCCGGTGATGCTCCGGTGGCGCGCCTGGCCCAGGCGCAGGCGGCGGTCACGGCCATGATGGACCTGGCTACGGCGCATCCACAAAGCGAACCGATCCAAGGGTTACTGGCCGCGCAACGCCAGGTGTTGGCAGAAGTGCAGAAGAAATCTCCCGCAACCCGGCCGGCGTCGTGATCCCCGGGGCATCTACTGGCGTATCAACCCTTCGATTTTCCCGCCAAGCCTAGTATTATCAGTTGACGAACGAGGACATTGGAGTCATTACGGATTACACGCATGGTTTCACAGGAAGAAGTTGTCGAGGTATTTGAGACCGCCACCGAGGAAAACCGGTTGTCACCGTTGCGCCGCGGGCAGGTGGTGAATCTACCGCCGCAGGGCGAAGTTTGGATTGCCGGCGATTTGCACGATCACCGCACCAATTTCGCCAAGCTGCTGCGCGCCGTGGATCTGGGGGAAAACCCGCACCGGCATATCATCCTCCAGGAAATGATTCACGGCGATCATTACGACGCCAACGGCGCCGAAGATAGCTGGCACATGCTCTATCAGGCGGCGGCGTTGAAGGCGGATTTTCCCGGGCAGGTGCATTTCATTTTGGCCAACCACGATCTGGCACAGATTTACGGCGAAGGCATTATGAAGGCGGGCTTAAGCGTCTGCGAGGCGTTTAACGCCGGCGTGCGCCGCGATTTCCCCGACCGGCCGGGGCTGGTGGCGGTGGCCATCACCGAATTTTTGCTATCGCTGCCGCTGGCGATCCGCTGCCCCAACGGCGTTTTTGCCTGCCACAGCCTGCCCACCGATGCGCAGATCGACGCTTTCGATTTCACCGTTTTCGATCGCGAGTTGAAAGGCGAGGATTACCAGCGGCGCACCGGGCCGGTGTACCAACTGATCTGGGGCCGGAATATGACGCCGGCGACCGCGAAAAAATTTGCCGCGCAGGTTGGGGCGGCGCTGCTGGTCACCGGGCATCAACCACAAGATGCGGGTTCGGCGGTCAACGGCCCGCAGCACCTGATCATTGCCTCGGATCATAATCAGGGAGTGTTTCTACAGTTGGATCTTGCCCAGACCTACGACATGCCCGGACTGCTTTCCCGGCTGGTGAAATACGTGGCCGTCGAGAAATAGCGGCAATGGCTTTGCACACACCCGCTTAATTCTTGGATGTTGCTTCGCCCAGTTTCGCGCGCAAAAACGCATACGCCCGCCGCCCGCTGATGCGGTGCCGGCCTTCAAAATAATCTGTTTCCAAATCCGACGCCGCACCGAAAATCTCCCAAGCCCGGCGAGCCTTTTCCACGGTGGGTTTGACGTGCTGGATAGGAAAGATTTCGTCGCGCGAACCGTTCTCCACCAGACAAGGCCGCGGCGCCAGCAGGGCGGCCAAATCGCTCAACTCGCCCAGTTGCAGCAGGCCGGGAACGAAATTGCACGTGCAATGGTGCATGGCCAGAATGCTGTGGCGGAAATCGCAGAAATAACCGCTGATGACACAAGCCTTGATGCGCTGGTCCAGCGCGGTGGAATAGAAGGTGTGCATCCCGCCGCCGCTGATGCCCATGGCGCCGATGCGCGTCATGTCCGCCTCGGGCAGCGTGGCCAGATAATCCAGCGCCCGCATCCCATCCCAGACGCGCAACCCCATCGCCGACCCGCCCAGCATCATGGCAAACGTGGCAATGTGATGGCAGGTGGATGGCTTGGGTGAAAGCGACGCCGGATCGTATTGCACTTGCCGCTCGCCAAAACAACTGATTTCCGGCGCGACCACCAGGAAGCCGTGCTTGGCCAATTCGCAGCCGAAATCCTTGTGATAGCCGTCCGGCTCCAGCCGTTCGCCGCCGTCTTCCCACAGGCCGACGATATCCTTCACGCCATAGCCGTGTCCATGCAGCGCCAGCACGCAAGCCAGCGGCCGGCGGCCGGCCTTGGGAATCAGCACATACATCGGCATGCGCGTGTGCGGCGTGGTGCGAGTCACCACCCGCCGCCGCACATAACTGCCGCGATCCACCTCCTGCTCGATCACCGGCTCGGGTGCCACCACCGCCTGGTCCAGAAACCCCAACCGGCCGGCAAGTTCTTTACGCATGCGTGTTTGCCACTGGATAACCTGCGCCGGTGTTTGCGCGGCAAAACGCGTGCGCGGCGCCAAACCATCGGCCAGGGATTGCAACATCGTCAACGGTTCAAATGCGGTGGAGTTGTTCATGGCGGGGATTTTTCGTTAACGCGGCGTATCCGTCAATAGGCGAAGTCTTCGTTTAGCTGGCTCGTATACGAGCCGTGGTGGCGGCCCCACGGCCCGTATACGGGCCGGCTAAACGAAGATGCGCGACGAATCATTTACTGCTATTCACCGCCAACTGCTTACTCACGCCGTTAACCAACACTTCAGCTATTTTGTTTTTTTCAGAAATAAACCTCAAGAACTGCCGTTTAAGGGGATGGCGGCAGCGGTTTGGTTGTTGGGTTCGCCGGAGTTATGAGTATGTTGCCAGATCCTCAACAGGAGGCACTGGTCGGCACGCAGTTATTCCAGCAGCGTCGCTGGCCCGAAGCACGCGCGCATTTCCTTGAAGCCATTCGGCTGCGGCCGGACTTCGCTTACTATTATTTTGCCGCGGCCATCGCCAATTGGGCCGATGGCCAAATGGATGATGCCAGTGCTTATCTCCAGATGGCGGTGCGGCTTAACCCGCGGCTGGGCGCGGCGCAAACCGCGCTGGGTGAATGGTTTTATTTGATCGGCGGCATGATTGACCACGCCCTGACGGCCACGGCCGCGGCGATGGCGCTGGAACCGGACAATATCCAGACGATGCAATCGCGGGCGTGGGTTCTCCAGGCGGCTGGTGAAACCGATGCCGCTTGGGAATTGGTGCGGAAACTGCTCGTCCGCACGCCCATGACGCCGGCGCTGGCCAAGCTGTACGCGCGGCTGGCGGGGCAATATGGCCAAGGCACGCAGGCGCTGGCGGCGATTGATCGCTTGGCGGCCGCCGGACTGCGGTCCAGCGACCTGAAACTGCATCTGGCCGCCGCGCAGTTGCTGGACCAAGCCGGCCGCTATGACGAGGCTTTTGCCCGGGCGTTGATCGGCAATTCATCGTACCAGGGCGCACCCTACGATCCACCTGGCCAAACACGCTGGACCGACCAAAGCATCAATTATTACACGCTCCAGCGTATGCGCTCGCTGCCACGCGCCACCCTGCGCAGCGACAAGCCGGTCTTCATCGTCGGTATGCCGCGTTCCGGCACCTCGTTGGTGGAACAAATTCTGGCGTCGCATCCGGCGGTGCATGGCGCTGGTGAATTGGATTTCATCCAGCGCGTGGTCTTCGGCACGGTGGGCATGTTGCGCGCCGATTATGCCGACTATCCCGCTTGCCTGGACCGGCTCGCCACCGATCACCTGGACGGCATGGCCCACGTTTACCTGGCCCCCTTCATCGCCCTAAAACCCGATGCCACGCGCATTACCGACAAAATGCCCTTGAATTTCTTTTACCTGGGCCTGATCGCCGCGCTGTTCCCGCAAGCCCGCATCATCCATTGCGTGCGCGATCCCCTGGACACCTGCCTGTCATGCTTCTTCACCGACTTCAATGCCGGCCACCAATATAAGTACCACCTGAACCACCTGGGCCATTTTTACCGCCAATACCAACGCCTGATGGCCCATTGGAAATCGGCGGTCGATTTACCGATCCTGGACGTTACTTACGAGGCGCTGGTAGCCGACCAGCAAGGCCAATCGCAGCGTATGGTCGAATTCCTCGGTTTGCCATGGGACGAGCACTGCCTGCAATTTCACAAGACCAAGCGTGCCTGCATGACGCAAAGTTCCCTGCAAATCCGCCAGCCGCTCTACACGACGTCAACGCAACGTTGGCGGCACTACGAAAAGCACTTGGGGCCACTGCAAGCCGCGCTGGCAGGGAACTGAAACCCCCTTGGTGCCAAAATAGCGAGGGTGGGTGTATTACCTCACCGGAAGATTTCCCAGCTTTAGAGTTTTCCAATATCGTAATGGCATGAGTTGTGAAATGAAGGATTCCATGGCCCAACCGATTCATCAAGCGCTGCGACGGTTTTGGCTGCTGGTTGTGCCCATCGCAGGGCTGCTGTTGTTCTTGGCCGCGCCGCTGCCGGCCGCCGATACCATGCCACTGCCGCACTTTGCAGCCGACGAGCGTTGGGCGGCGGATTCCTCGGTGAAAGACGCACCACCGCCGGTTTACACGGTCACCGCCGGCGCGGACGGGGTGACGGTGGCGTTTGCGGCCGGGGATGCGGCCAGCCAGGCAATCATCACGTCAACGCGCTGGAAAGTGTCCGATCCCATCGGCATCGCGCCGACGTGTTTGGCGCTGGATATCGCCACCGCTGCCGCCGATTTGCAGGTATCGCCGATTCTGGTTGACGCCGAGGGGACTGATTTCGCGTTGACCCCGCGCCCGGCGACGGGTGGCACGCTGCAATGGGATCTGCCGGCGGACAGCAAGAAATGCGGCCAGCAGCCTGGGGCGGTGATCACCGGTGACGGCAAGACATCGGTCGGTCCCGTGTATCTGAAAGAAATCCAGATCAGCAAACCGGCCGGCGGGGCAGCCGCGATCAAGTTCACGGCTTGCCAAGTCACCGATAATCCCAATCCGCCCAAACCGTTGGCGCTGGCCAGCGACCCGCTGTGGAAGTTCGATCGGGTCGAGGGCTGGGTGGATGTCAATAACAATGAAGAAGGCCGGGCGCAATTCGAGATGACTTATGACCCGGATGGCACGACGATCACTTTCCAGCCGCTGAAGCGCGGCTTGACGCTCAAGCTGGCGACGCTGACCCAGCTTCACGAAGGGCAATTCGGCCATGCGCGGCGGATCATCACGCAAATTGACTATGACGGTCCGGCCAACACGGCCTTTGTCGGGCTGGGCATGAAGGACGCGGAACATGAAGTGGTTTCGACGCCATCGCCACCGGCCCAGCCACCGGTGCCGAACGCGCCGCTGACGGCGGGCAGCAACCAGATTATCTGGGACGCGGCCAACATCGCTTCGCCCTGGCGCGGCGGGCACAATGGTTACGTCGATTTTCCGGTGAGTTTGGACGACTTTACCCTGAATGTCCGCGCCTCGGACCAGCCCATAAAAGTGGTTTTCCGCGGCGCGACGATCGAATCCTGGCAGCCGTTGCTCCGTGCCATGAGCGTTGACGCCGGCCGGCCGCGCTTCCTCTGGACGCTAGGCGAGAAAGCTTCCCTGAGCGTGAATCTGAAGAACATTGGCACCACACCGGTTGCGCGGGACATGCAGTTTGCGCTGAAGGATGATCTGGCCCATGAGCTTTGGAATCGCAACGTGCATGTGACGGTCCCCGCCGGCGCCAGCGCGCCGGCGACCATCGCGTTTGAAACCAAGGGAATGCCGCAGGGCGTTTATCTGCTGGAATGGGCGAGTTCGTTGAGCACCGATGGCATCAAGGGGATGACCATGGTGACGGTGGCCGACGACAAGCCGCTGCCGAAAGGCGCCGCGGGCGAATTCGCGTTTGGCATGGATATTGGGGCGCGCTGGACGCAGGATCCGATCCTGGACTGGGCGGATTGGTGCGGTGTGGACATCATCCGCAGCGCGGGCCGGGAGCCGAATTTTCTCGGCGGTCATTTCGCCGAATTCCAGGACGCCTTCGCCGCTTGTGCACAGCACGGCATCCGCAGCCAGATGCTGCTGTGGCCGATGACGCCGTGGGATCCCGACCCGGTCAAGTTCGACGTCAAGATCAAGGAAGCGGCCGCTTTCGCCACGCAACTGGCGACGCGGCTGAAAAGCACGGACATGCACTGGTATGAGATCGGCAATGAACCGTCGCTGACGTTTTTCTTTCATGGCCCACCGGCGGATTTTGTGAAGTTCTTCGTGGCCGTCCGGGATGCGATCAAGGCCGCCGATCCGCAGGCAACCGTGACCGTCGGCGGCTTGGCTTTCGCGGGCATGGCCAACGCCGAGCCACGCGCCAACCAAATCGTGCAGCTTATGCCGTTCGACAAGATCGACGGCTTTGGCTATCACGGCCACGGTGAAGGTGCCAAGGCCGAACGCTGGGCATATGAAACCAACATGCGGCGGATGGCCAAAGCCGCCGGGAAAGACACCAAGCCCTATTACGAAACCGAGTCGGGCGCGACTTCCACCGATCCGGCCTCCTGGCGCGAACAGGCACGCACGGTCGTGGAGAAATTCGCCTACGCGCAATCCCTGCACACCGTGCCGGTTTTCATGTGGTTTGGCTTTCACCCCAACTGGGTATGGGGCATCCTCCAAACATTGCACGAAGCCAAACCGGCGGCGCTGGCGTTTCGCGTTTACGTGCAAAACGCCCGGCACCTGGTCGGGCAGGACCGCCTCGATTTAACCGGCGCGCAAGGGGAAGCTTATTGGCTGAAGCCCAAAGACCCCGGCGACACCCGCTGCACCATCGTGCTTTGGAGCGATGTCGGGGAATTCACCCGCATGATCAACCTGGGGCCGGCGGCAACGGATGTGCGCCTGATGGATATGTTCGGCAACGCCCAACCGCTGAATATCAATGCCGACGGCCTGGTACAGGTGAACGTGGATGAGAATCCGGTTTACGTTTTGGCCAATCGTCCGGCGGATGCGGCAGCGCCGATGATTCTACCGCCCACGCTGGATGTGCCCAAAGAAATCCGCGTGGTTCCCGGCACTAGCGACGCGCTGATGGTGTCGGTCAGCAACCCATCATCGCAAGCGATCAGCGGCCAGGTGACCATCAAGCCGGCCGGCGCGGCACCGGTGGGTGAAGCGCAGGCGCCGGTGGCGGTTGCGGCCAAAGGGCGAACCGCGGTTACCGTGCCGTTGCAAATCGCCGCCCAACCCATCGACTATTGGCCGCGCGCCTGGACGGTCTTTGCGCCGGTGAAAGGAGATGTCGATCTGACCCAGTTCAATACCATTCCCACCGCCTTGCCGGCCGACCCAACCGCGCAGCCGCAAGTCGGCGCGGTGGTTGGCAACGTGCTGAACCTGGAACCGCTGGGCCAAGGCCACGCCGAACGCAAACAGGCCATCTGCTTTTCCAAGATCACCGTGGAACAGGACACGGAGGCGGAAGTGGGCATTGCCGCCGACTATTGGCTGGAGTTTTACGTCAACGGCAAAAAGGTGTTGGATACGCTGGCGGCTGGCAACGGCGGGGATTATGTGATTCTCACGCACGTGATCACCATCCATCTGAACAAGGGCGACAATTTTCTTGCCGTGCGCGTGCTCAGCGGCTCGGGGGGGTGGAAACTGGTCAGCGGCGGCCCGCAGGCAGTGGCCGCGGCACGCCGCGCCCGGGCCGGTACGGTTGATGCAGCCATCGTCGAACTGCACAACGGCCAGGCCATGACGGCACGGGAATCGGTGCGGCTGGTCATGCTCCCACCGCTGGCGCTGGCCAGCAAGGATACACCCTGGGACAAGCAGCCCACCGATGCGACCATCGAGCATGTGGGAAACTATTTTCTCAAGCAGCCGGATCAAAGCAAGTGGTATCACGGTCCGGCGGATTTGTCGGGGAAAGTCTGGCTGCGCGCCACCAGCGACGGCGGTATGATCATCGCCGTGGCCGTGCGCGATGACCTGGACATGCCCAAAGACGCGATTGCCATTCGCTTGGCCAGCGGTTCGGGATGGAAGAATCGCCTGGAGCTGCGCTCCGACCGGAACGATGGGATTAAACGCCGCCGCGATGAACCGACCACCACCACTTGGTATGAAGCGACAATTCCACCGGCGGTGTTCAGTGTCCAGCCGCGCGAAAAAATCGCCATCAACGTGGTGATCGATGACGATGACTGGGGCGAAATTAAACAGCGCGGTTATCTGGTGTTCAGCGACGATCCTTCTTCATGGTATCAAACATGGCGACGATGAAAACATTCATCGGCATGGCGCTGGCATTGGCGCTGGCGTCGGTGTGTGGCGCGCAGGTGCCGCCGGCCACCAGGCCGCTATTGGAAGTTGCCCGCAGCGCCGACGGGTTTGTGGAAAGCATCGGCATCAACGGCAGCGGCGGGCCGTATGTCACCCCGCTGCCGCCGGACGGTAAGCCGTACACGCCCGAACAGGCCAAGCTGTATGACACCGTGCCGGTCGACCCGCAGTACCTGATGGGCGTGCGCTATTCGCGCATCGAGGGCGGGCGCTTTCCCGCCAAGCCGTTCATCCGCTTGTACGATGATTATGGCATTCGCATCGACAATCTGACGCGGTGGAGTTTTCGCGATCTGCGCGAACCGGACAATCTGGCCAAGTGCCTGGAGGTGCTGCATTCTTTTCCGCCGGACATGATTGCCAGCATCGAAGGCGACAACGAGGCGAATTTCTGGCGGATGAGCGGCATGAAGGATTACCCGGCGACGGTGGCCAAAGCCAAGGCCAATCAGGAAGCGCTGTATACCGCGGTGAAAAACGATGCGGCCCTGCGGAAAATCCCCGTGCTCTGTTTCAGCGTTATTTCCGTGGAAATCGGCCAAGGCAGCGAGCGCCAATACGCGGGACAAACCACCAACGCTTTCGACTTTGAAGTGACGCACAGCTACGAGTTTGATTCCAGCCATTTCCAAGTTCCCTTGGCCGATACGGCACTGGGCGCGATCGACTATTGCGGCAAGGTTTCCGACCGCGTGGTGTCGCCGGGCAGTCCGTTGCGGCCGATCGTATCGACCGAAAGCGGTTGCACCAGCAATACGCCCGTGGCTCAAGCCACGCAAACGCGTATGGACCCGATCATTCTGGCCAGCAATTTCACTGCGGGCATTCCGCGGACTTATCTTTACGGGAGTTGGGGCAACAAGCCCTGGGACATTTGCGCCCACCCGGCCGGTGAAGCCATTACGCAAATCACCGGCCTGCTGGGCGAGGCCGCGTGGGATCGCGCCACGCATACGTGGAAATATCCACAATTTCAGCCGGGCACACTAAGGTACGCGATCGCCGCGCCGCCGCAGGATTCGCCGGACCACCCGGTCAACGTCAAGCATCTGCTGCTGCAAAAGAGCAACGGCATTTTTTATCTGCTGTTGTGGAACGACGTGCCGATCTGGAATCACCAAAACGATTCGCTGTTCAACTTTCCACCGGTACGGGTCACTATCGGATGTGGCGCTGCGGCCGAGTTGACTAGCGTAACGGTGTACGACATTCAGGCCAATGGGCAATTTGCAAAGTCGGTGCCCACCTTCGCCGCGGCCGCGGATAACGCGCAGACCATAACCGTGGACGTGGCGGATCATCTGACGATTATTGAACTGGTTCCCACCGGCGGCTTGGAAGCCACGCAAGCGCCGCTGGCGACCTTCACGCAACTTGCGACGGCGCAGACGGTGGATGACAACGCGATTAATGCCCAGGGCTTGACGACCGTTAATGTGGAAAAACTCACGCCGGTGACCGCTTACAAAGTTCGCCTGACGTTTGCCGATGCCGCGCCTGGCGTCGGCGGCAAGGCGGTCGATCTGCTCTTGCAAGGCAACAAGGTTGCCCGCGATGTCGCGGTATCATCGGCCAAGCCGCTGGAGTATTTCGCGACGACGGACTGGAATGGCCGGCTGTTTGTGCAGATGATGGACGTACCCGGCGCGGCGCGGGTGCTGGCAAAAGTTGAATTGTTTGAACCGGGCCTATCGCTTCGGGAGTGACAACTATGCAAGAGGAGATATCCGCAGGAATGTTCGGCGCGGTGGCACCACGCCGGCCGCGGTTGCTGTTTACACCGGCGCGCGTGGAACGCGTGCGGCGGCACATGAGCGCAAATGCCGCCTTTGCCCAGCGCTGGCAACAACTGCGGCAGCGCGGCCAGGAGTTGCTGGATCGGCCATGGATCACCGAATCCGCCGCGGCGGAGGGTTCCGGCCAGCACGCCAACTACGGCGAAATCGGCCGGCAAATGGTCGAGGCGGTGCAGACGCTGGGACTGTTGCACCAAGTGGAGCCGGACGAACGCTGGGCGCGAAAGATTTGCCAAGGGCTGCGGCACTTTGCCGCTTTCCATTCCTGGTGTGCCCCGTCCTTCGCCCCGCGCCAACCGCCATGGCACGCGGAACTGATCACCGCGTCGCTCAGCTACGCTTTCGCGTTGGGTTACGACCTGCTGCACGATAGGCTTTCGCCCGATAAGCGCCGGCTGATTGCTGGTGCCCTGGTGGACAAAGGTGTGATGCCGATCTTAAACGATTGGCTGCTACCGCAGACGCGCATTCATGCCTTGGATTCGATGGGGCACAACTGGTGGATCGTCATGCTGTCGGCTGCGGGAATCGCCGCGTTGGCGCTGCTGGGCGATCTTCCGCAAGCCGCCGATTGGGTGGCGCAAATCGACAACGCCGTTCCGCTGTGGTTCGGCTACGGCGGCAATGTGCTTCAGAACAAGGTGGCCAACTTCGATTCCGGTGGTGCCTTCTATGAAGGCGTAAATTATACCAGTTATGCCCTGCGCGAGTACCTGCTTTACCGCACCTTATTGACCGATGCCCTGCCCGATTACCGCCCGGCGGACGCACCGGAACTGCTTCTGGTGGAACGCTTCCTGCTGCATACGCTCTATCCCACCAGCCGTGGTTTTATGGTGGTGAACTTCGGCGATGCGCATCTTGATTCGGGCGCGACGCTGGCCATGCGGCTGCTGATCGAGCAGCAGTTCGCCGGCGACTATGCGCCATGGTACGTGGCCCGCACCACCGCCGTCGCCGAGGCTACCGAGCCGCAGTCCCAAGCGCTAGCGCTTTTGTTCGCAAGCGACCAGCCCATCAAAGCACCGGTTGATTTACCGACTTCGGCCCTGTTCCCCGACAGCAGTTGGGCGGTGCTGCGTTCAGACTGGCAGGATGATGCCACGTTGCTGGCGGTCCATGCCGGAACCTACTGGAACCACGCCCACGCCGATTCGGCCTCGTACGTGCTGTTTCACCACGGCGAACAATTAATCCAGGACGCCGGCTGCTGCGCCTATGCCCGGCCGGAATATCGCGACTATTACTGTGCTGCGTGCGCTCACAATGTGGTGCTGGTGGATGGCCAAGGCGCACCGCCGGAAGATTTTATGCGTGGCAGCAAGTTCCCCGGCAAAGTGCGCAGCTTGCTGGATGACGGCGGCCTGAAATATGTCTATGCCGACGCCACCGGCCCCATGGCCGACAAATTGGCGCGGCACTATCGGCACTGGCTTTGGCTCGATGACGTGATCGTTATCTTTGACGATTTGCTGGCCCACACACCCGCCAGTTTCAACTGGCTGCTGCACTACACGGGCACCGCCCAATGGGATGCCAACGGCGCGGCCATCCGCAACGGCCCGGCCCAGGCCAGTGTGCGGCTGTTGTATCCACCGCAGTTGCAAGTTCGCCAGGTAACCGCGCCGGCGCAGGATAATGCCGACGCCCAAGTGCCTTACCTGGATTTCGCCACCTGCGGCAAGACGCAGCAGCAAAACTTTCTCACCACCATCGTCCCCGGGCCGCTGGAACCAGCAATAACTCCCCGTGTGGAATTGATCGCTGCGCCCAACATGCTGGGCGTGCGGATCAGCGGGCCGGTGATGACCACGGATGTTTACTTCAATCTCGGTGCCAATGGACGCTGCCATCACCAAAACAGCAATGCGGCTTTCGATGGCTGGGAAACCGATGCGTACCTGCTGGCGATCAGCCGCGCCACCGGTGTGATGCCCGGCCAGCGTGCTGCGATCCGCCGCCTGCTGGTCATCGACGGCAGTTATCTGCGCCGGGACGGGGCGGTGCTGCTCGATTCTTTGTCCAAAGTGGATTGTCTGGTGATCCCTGCGCCGAATCGCCTGCGGCTGAGCATTCACGGTCAGCGCGACATCGCGTTGACCTATGGTTGCGATGCTAAACCGCAGGAGGTGCTGGTGAATGGCTCGCCGCACCCATTTGACTACGCGGCAGATGCGCGGACGGTACGGTTCGAGGTGAAAACGTTGCCACACGTCCGATAAACATTTTCCCCTTGCAAAAGTATACACGCCGTGTATACTTGGTGTCGATCAATTCGCTGGAGGCTGTTTTGCGCAAGCGTGTTCGTGTTGATGACATTGTTGATTTGGTGCAGCGCCGGATTCACTTCGGCGATTACACCCTGGTCAAGATGCCGACTGAAGTCGAGCTGGCTGCCGAAGTGGGCGCCTGTCGCATGACTGCCCGCCGCGCCGTCACCAAACTCATCGAAAAAGGTGTTTTGGTCCGCCCGCCCAACGGCCGCATTCAACTGCGCCGCGATCGCCAGACCGCCACCGGGCGGATGAATATCGGCATTCTCGCCCCGGCGTGGATCAGCGCCGAAACCACACGTTACCGGTTTGTGATGGAACACCTGGCTGAGCAGTTCGATGCTTCGCTGCGGTCACTGGAGTATCGCCATTGGGATGACGCGGTTTTTGGCGAAGCCTTGGATTCGTTCGATGGCTTGTTCGTTCATCCCGCCGCCGAGGTTATTCCCCCGGAGTGGATCGATCTGATCCGCGCCGCCAAAAAACCGGTGGCGGTGGTGGGATGGGATCTGTCAGCGTTGGGAATCCCCAGCCTCGACCTGGCCCCGGCCAGCGCGTTCGACACCCTCTTCGAGCATTTTCGCGCCCGCGGGCATCGGCAACTGGATTGCCTCAATACCCAGCCGCTCGACGGTATTTCCGCCCGTATCCAACGCTGGCAGCAATGGCGGGCCGAGCGCGGCATCGCCGGCCAACTATTTAACGCCCCGGTGCAATCCTACGAGGATCACGTGAAGGCGGCGTATCGGCTGGTGAAAGCCATGCTTGCCGACGGCAGTTTCCAGTCCCCGGCGCTGTTCTGCACCACCACCGCCTCCGCCGAAGCGGTGCTGCGCGCGCTTTACGAGGCCGGCATCAAAGTGGGTGTGGACGTGGCCATCTCCGGCGCTAACGACAGCGATCAGCGTGCCTGGCTGAATTGCCCGTCCTTAACCGTCATGGAATCGCCCGATCCCACGCCCTATCTGGCCGTCTGCTTCGAATGGATGGCCCGCGGTGGGAAAAACTGGACCGGGCCACTGCTGATGGTGCCGCGGCATGTGCCCCTGTTTATCGGCGAATCGACCGGTGGGGCGGTGGCGGCTGGGCAAAAACCAATGAGGCAATGATTGGCGATGTTGGCTAAACACCATCGAAAACTTCGCAACGCCTTTACCCTGGTGGAATTACTTGTGGTCATCGGCATCATCGCCATCCTCATCGCGCTGCTGCTGCCGGCTCTCAATAAAGCACGCCTGGCGGCACAGGCGATTGTTTGCTCTGCCAATTTGCGCTCGCTGGGGCAAGCGTTCGCCATCTATGAAAGCGCCAACAACTGGTCCCTACCCATGGATTGCAGCGGGATTAATTCGGCTTCCAACAGCGTCAATGGCTTTAATTATCTCACCGGCGCGCCCCTGACGTTTGCCGCCACGGCTTACTACAACCCCTGCGACTGGACCACCCAGGTCACCGCCATGCAGGGCATCCCCTGGGTGCCGGGCCGGCCGCTGCCAGGTTGGGATTGCCCGGCGGATAACGTCGGTCCCAATTACAAAAACGCCAACCTTTATTACTATCCCCGTCCAGTCGGCTATTCCATTACCGAACTTGGCTCATACGGCATGAATGCTTTAGACGCTTCCAATAATCCCATCCAGGATAGTTTCGTTTTTGAGATCATGAAAACCACCTGGCTGCCACATCCTGAGGATTTCATCGTTCTGGCCGATTCCTTTTCCGAGGCCGATCAAAACAATAACCACATTTACAAAGGCTATCAAAAGCAGATTGCCTTTCGCCATGCCAACCCCGGTGGTTTTGTCGATGCCACCGGCGCCGGCGATTCCTCCTCAAGCAATAGTACCACGCCGCCGCATCCCAAGGGCCTGGCCAACGTGCTTTTTGCTGACGGCCATGTCGATTCCCTCAACTATGTGCAGTTTTGGAATTTGAACCCGGCAACTTCCAACCAGTCGGCGATTCTGGGCAAGTTAAGCAGTGATGCAACCTTGCGGCATTATCGTGCCATTACCCAGTGGATGCCGGGCGGGCAGGCGACGTGGTAACCGAAATACGGCGCAGAATTAATTGGGTAATCCCGGCGGTTTGCCATGGATAGTTTGAATTGAATCAGCGATGATGAAGAAGATCAGTCAATCATTGAATTTCACGCTGCCGTCCGCGGTGGACGGCGCAATGTCTATACCTGCATTGGCCACCAAGCCGTGCATAATTTTTAGCGGAGAATGGAACCATGACTAGGAACAATCGGAAGAATCAGGCGTTTTTGGCGACATCCCGTGGCGCAACTTGCCAAGACCACGGCCGGCAACGCCGGCTGCGTTCCCTCTTGGCCGCCACCATGGCCGCGGCCGGAGCGATTAGTTTCTGCGGCGCGGGCACGGCGCACGCTGACACCGTCACCGATTTCAGCACCACCGCCACCGATCTTTCCCAAGGCACCAACTACGCCCCGACCATCACCCCTACCGGTGCCACCACCTACGACATTAACCTCTTGGGCAACTACGGCTGCACCACTTTGAATGGCAATGGCGCGGCGCTCAGCTTTGGCACCTTGGATGATCTGGACAGCACGCAAAGCCTGATCATCAACGGCAACACTTCCAGCGGTTCCCTGACGCTTGCCAACTCCGGCAGCGGCATCAACTCGACGCCGGGCAACACCAATACCAAGGACAGCCTGCTCATGGAAGCCGGCACGAGCCTGACGTTCCAAGGCTGCATGACGCTCAATTTGGCGGGCACCGGTAACACCCTTTCTTACATCGATGTCGCTGCCGGTGCGATTTTGAATATCAATGTTCCGATCAACCTGGGCGGCAGCGCTGGCTCACCCAACACGCTTTATTTTGCCTCCGGCGCGGTGGCGCATGGGAACGTGTCCATCACCGGTAATATCTCCGACGGCGGTGTCGGTGGCGGACTGAAACTAAATTACTCCGTTGCCGCCGATACGACCACTCATGCCAGCGTCGCGCTCAGCGGTAACAATAGTTACACCGGTGTCACCAATGTCGGTAACGGCATCCTGATTCTCGACAGCAACGGCGCGTTGGGAAACGGCACCGGCGGCAACAGTTCTTCGGTGACCGTAGGCTCCAGCGCCGGTATGGCCTCCCTGCAACTGGAAGGTAACATCACCCTGGCGTCGGTGCCGCTGTCGGTTGGCGTCAACGGCACGGCGAATGGCAGTGGCATCGGCGCCAATGGCATTGTGGAAAATCTCAGCGGCAATAATACCTATCCCGGTCAGTTGACCTTTGCCAACGGCGCCGGCACGGTCACCATCGCCTCCGATGCCGGCACGCTCAATTTGAGCAACACCGGTTCGATTTTCGGTGGCGCCACCGGCTACGGTCTCACCTTGGTCGGCGCCGGCAACGGCACCATCGCCGGATCCTACAATGGCGGCGTCAGCGGCACGGCTGGTGCTGGTGCCCTGACCAAGAATGGCGCCGGCACCTGGACGCTTTTCGGCAACAACACCTATACCGGTGCCACCACCGTTTCCGCTGGCACGCTGCTGCTGGACTTTAGCCAGGCCACCGCACCGGCCACCAACATCATCAATGGCGCCGCCGATAGTTCCGCGCTCACGCTTGGCAGCGGTGCCACCTTGGCCATCAAGGGCGGCGGCACGGGCGCTACCAATGGCCAGCAATTTGCCAGCACGTCCCTTTCCAACGATACCTCATCTTTCCTGAGCGTGAACCAAAATGGCGCCACCACCATAAATGTCACGCTCGGTGGATTGACGCGCGGTACGCAGAGCACCATCGACATAACGCTGCCCACCGGCGGAACGATCAGCACCACTACCACCAATGCCCAGAACAGCATTTTGGTCAGCGCCGCCACCAACGGCACCGCTTTCGCCACCGTCAACGGCGGAACGTCTTGGGCCACCAACACCAGCGGCACCATCGGTAGTCTGACGACATACAGCACCGGCACCGGCAATTACACCGCCGCCAATAATATTAACGTGACCAACGGCGATGCGCCGGCCTCCGGAATTACCGTCAACACCCTGCGCTTCAACAGCGGTTCGGCCGTCGGCTTAACCCTTGCCGGCAGCAACATCGTCAACACCGGCGGCATCCTGGTCACCCCCGGCACCACCGCCACCATCTCCGGTGGATCCATTACCGGCAACGCCACCGGCAAAGAGTTGGTGGTTATCGACTATGGCACGCTCAATATCGGTTCGATCATCTCCAATACCAATACCCCGGCGGTTACTTTTGCCGGCAATGGCACCACCACTTTGAGCGGGGCCAACACCTACACCGGCACCACCGCGATTCTCAACGGCAAGGTGATGCTCAGCGGCTCTGGTACGCTGGGCGCGACCAACGCGGCGTTGACCATGGGCGGCGGCGTCCTCGATCTTGGCGGTGGCAATGCCACCGTCGCCGCGATCACCATCGCCGCGGGGGCAACCATCCAGAATGGCAACCTCACTGCCACCAGCCTGGCTATGCCGGCTGCCAGCAGTGGCAACGCCACCATCCTGGCCAACCTCAATTTCGGGAATACGGCGGTGAGCTGGGGTGCCGGTGGCACGGGTGGCTACCTCATTCTTGGTGGCAACAACACCGAAAACTCCACTTGGACCATCGCTTCCGCCGGGGGCAACTTGGTGCTTGCCAGCAATGGGGCTTTGGGAAATAGCACCGGCCTGATCAATAACGCCTCCGGCCACTCCATACAGATGCTGGGCAATATCACCACCACCTATGCGGTTCCCCTGAACCTCAACGGCACTCTGGAAAATGTCAGCGGTAACAATACTTATACCGGTGTGCTGTTCAGCACCATTACCCCGATCTTGCAAGCAGATGCTGGTACGTTGAGTCTGAGCAACACCGCCATGATCAACACCGCCTATGGGCCGACGCTTTACGGCGCGGGCAATGGTACCATCAGCGGCAGCATCAATTCCACCAATGGTGGCATCAACATGTACGGCACCGGCACCTGGACCATCGCCGGGGCGGACATCGGTGGCACAATCACCGTGAGTTCCGGCACTTTGATCCTCTCGACTGCCAATACCTACACCGGTGCCACCACCCTTAACGGCGGTAAGCTATTGTTGAACAATGGCCTGGCAGCGCAGTACAGCACGGTTACCCTCAATATCCCCAATGGCCTGACGCTGGCAACCGGGATCGGTAATTTCACCTTTGGCGGTTTGGCCGGCGGCGCCAACCTCAGCTTGACCGACGCGGGCAGCAACGCCGTGGCCCTCACCGTCGGCGCTAACAATGCGGCCAGCACCTATTCCGGGGTTCTCAGCGGTGCCGGCAATTTGACCAAGATCGGCTCGGGCATCCTGACCCTTTCCGGCAATGATACCTATACCGGCAAAACCACGCTCAACGCCGGTGAGATCAACCTGGGCGTGGCCGAAAGCGCCCCTAACTACGGGCCGCTGGGTGCCTCGGCGGCAAACAACCCCGGCTCCATCATCCTCAACGGCGGTTATCTGCAATATTCGGCTTCCAACACCACCGACTACTCCGGCCGCTTCAGCACTGCCGCCGGGCAGCAGTACAATGTCGATACCAACGGCCAAAACGTGACCTGGGCCACTGTCCTGACCAGTTCCGGCGGCAACCTGACCAAAATCGGCACTGGCAACCTGACGCTCTCGGTTGCCGAAACCTACAGCGGAAACACGTTGATTAGCGGCGGCAACCTCAACCTCACTGGCTCGTTGACTGGATCAAACGTGACGACCAGCAGCACGGGCATCGTGGCCGAGACTACCGCCGGTGTCATTGCCGGCAGCGGCACAACCTTCACGCAAACTGGCACCGGCACTTCAACCCTGTGGGGCAACAACACCTATACCGGCGCGACGACCATCAACAGCGGCACACTCAGCATTGGCAATGCCACCTTCATTGCTTCGGTCAGTTCCAGCAGCCCCCTGGTGCTCGGCGGCGGCACCTTGAGCTATACCGCCCCCACCGCCGCCAACCATACCCAAACCTTCAACGGAACCACCCTCAATCCCGGAGCTTCGGTCGTCAATACCGGCAATGCGGCCAATATTGCCGCCTTGGGTGCTATTACCCGCAATATTGGCGGCACGGTTAATTTTGTCAACTTCTCTGTCGGCACCGTCACCACCGCCACCACCACTAATATCAATGGCATCATTGGCGGCTGGGCTACGGATAATAACTTATCAACTTGGGTCGTCGCGCCTGCCAGCCCCGGTGGTAATCTGACCATCCTGCAAAACCCCTCCTATACGACCACCGCATCCATTGGCAACACCGCAAGCAGTTACTTGAACCAGAACATTGACATCACCACCGCCTCGCCGACTCCCAATGGAGCCATTACTCCCAACAGCTTGCGGTTCGGTACAGCGGGTAATGAAACCCTGACTTTGCAGGGCGCCAATGCCATCGTCACCGGTGGCATCTTGGAGAACGCTAACGTCGGTAACTTTAGCTCCGCCATTACCGGCGGCACACTGGAAGGCGCCAGCGGCGCGGATTTGATCGTCATCCAGCAGAACACCACCGGCACTCTCAGCAACCTGACCATTGGCTCGACCATTGCCGACAACGGCGCGCCCACCGCCCTGACCAAAGCCGGCGCGGGCACCCTGATCCTTACCGGCAATAACACCTACACCGGCACCACTTATGTCAATGCCGGCACCATCCAGCTTGACAACACCACCGGCCAGGCTATTTCTGGATCTTCCCTAGTCACCGGCAGCGGCACCGTACAGTTGCTGGCCAGCAGCCAGTTTGCAACCGGCAATACCCTGACGCTGAATGGCGTCACCCTGGATTTCGACGGCAATAATAGCCAGTCATTGACCGGCCTGAGCGGAACCGGGGGCGGGGTTCTCAAGAATTTCGTGAGTGGATCCATCGCCACATTGACCTTGAATGAGCCAACTGGGTCAAACTATTATTTCCAGGGCGCTATCAGCTATTCCGGCACCGCCATTCTCAACCTCGTCAAAAACGGTGGCGGCAAGCAGACGATGGCCGCCCTGGCCACTTATGACACGACTTGGACACTCAACGCCGGCACCATGCAATTTGATACGCTGAGCGGCGTGAGCAACGCCATGCTCCAGAGCGTTACTCCAGGCGGTTTGGTGATGAACAACGGCACCACCTTCATCATCAGTAACGAGAATGACACCACCTCCCGAAATGGCGCGTTCACCGGCAGTTTCAATTATATCTCCGGCGACAACACGATTGTCTCCTCCCAGGCCAATACCAATTTCATCCTGAGCACCGGCGTCTCCTACCAAGGTGGAACCCGTAGCGTCGGCTCCACGATTAACTTTATGGTCACCGGTGGCACTGCCGGCGTGACCAATATCCTGCGCTTAAGCTCCCAAAGCGGATTTGCCAATCAGGGTGAATTCTACAATGGCGCCGACTATGCCTTTGGCGGTGTGAACGCCAACTACGCTATGCGCGCACCGATTTATGGCGTGGATAACGGCTTTGTTATCGCCAGCACCTCCTTGAGTAATACTAGCTACAACTACGTTGGGGCCTCAATCACAGGGCAAGGCAATGTCACGGCCAGCACGATTAAATTTGGCACTGCCAGCGAGGTCGATCTCGGCTTGACCGGAAACCTGACTCTCACCTATGGCGGCCTGCTCCGCTCCGGCGGCGGCAATACCACCATCAGCGGCGGCAACATCACCACCGCTTCGGGAACCGAGTATGTATTCCGAACCAATGTCGCGGCAGATTCATTGACCATCAACACCCCCATCGTGGCCAGTGGCAGCAACGCCCTCACCAAATCCGGCGCCGGCAACCTCACTCTCGGTGGCACCAATACCTACACGGGCGCAACCTACGTCAACGGTGGCACGCTCAGTGTCGCCAGCAACGCTAATCTTGGCAATCAGACCACTGGTGCCACGGTTTATCTTAATGGTGGCACGCTACAAGCCACCAGTACGATGGGCTTGTACAATGGTTCCGCCGGCACCAACAATCGCGCCGTGGTCATTGGCGGCGCGGGCGCCGGTTTTGATGTCACCGCCTCCCAGACTCTCACCGTCGCCGGAACCCTGAGCGATTTAGGCACCGGCAACCCCGGCACGCTTACCAAGTCCGACAGCGGAACCCTGGTGCTCACCGGCAGCAACACCTTCTCCGGCGCCACCACCATCAGCGGTGGCGCCATTCAGGCGAAAAACAACAACGCTTTGGGCTTTGGCTACGGCGGCGTGGTCACTTCCATTGGCGCCACCACCATCAGCGGCGCCAGTGCGGCAACCACCCTTGATCTGGCCAACGGCCTTACCGTGAACAAGCCTATTGTGCTCAATGGCGCCACCAACGGCGCCGCCCTCATCAACAGCATCGCCGGAACCACCTCTTATATCAGCAACGGTGTGGCGGGCATTGGATCTTTGGCCGCCCCGACCAATTTGTTCGCCAGCACCACGGTTTCCATTACCGGCGGCGGCGGCTCTGGCGCGGCAGCCACCGCCAACCTTGGATTGACGCCCTTATCCTTCACTCTTAACAGCGGGAACGATACCTACTCGGTCGCGCCGACCATCAGTATTAGTGGTGGTGCTGGCACTGGGGCCACCGCCACCGTTACCTTGGCCGGAAACGGTTCGGTCACGGGCATCACCTTGACCAACGGCGGCACAGGTTTCACCGGCATACCCACATTTACGTTTAGCGGCGGCACCGGAAACGGTGGTACGGTAGCCCCGACCGTGACTGGTGTTGACGGCTATTTTGGTCTGGTTTCCCTGGCCCAGGCTACCGCGGGTAGCGGATATACCTCGGCACCCACTCTCAGCCTGTCCAGCGGCAGCGGTGGCTCGTTCTTGACCGCGCTTTCCTCCGTGACTCTGATGGGCGCCAACAACAATGTCGGCGGTGCCGGCAATCTGGAAATCGATGCCAGCATCGGCCAAAGCGGTGGTGCCGCTGGATTCACCAAAATGGGCGCGGGCAATTTGGCCCTGACCGCCGCCAACACCTATTCCGGTGGAACCACCATCAACGCCGGCAACCTCACTATCAGCGGCGCGGGAACCCTGGGCGCAACCACCGGCAATCTGACCATGGGCGGCGGCACCATCGACCTTGGCGCCACCAGCCAGACCGTCGCCGCGGTGAGCATCACCGCCGTTGCCGCCAGCGGGAACACCATCCAGAACGGCAACCTTACGGGCACGTCCTACGCCGCCAGCAATGCCGCCGGTACCGCCATTATCACGGCAAACTTGCTTGGTTCCGCCGGGTTGACCAAATCCGGCGCGGGCAATTTAACTCTTTCCGGTAGCAACACCTATTCCGGCGGCACGACGATCAATGGCGGCATCCTCCAGCTCAGCGGGGTGACCAGCACGCTCGGCAACACCGGCAGCACGCTGACGGTCAACGGCGGCACCCTCGATCTCAATAGTACCAATCAGTTTGTCGGCGCTCTTGACGGCACAGGCGGCAACATCACTAACTCTGCCGCCGACATCGTTACCCTGTACGTCGGCAACGGCAATGCCAGCGGTAGCTATGCCGGTGTGATCACCAACACCAGCAGCACCCAACTCATTGGACTTTGCAAGACCGGCAGCGGTATCCAGATACTCACCGGTAACAATACCTATACCATCGGCACTTCGCTGGTTGGCGGCACGCTGCAAATCGGTAATAACACCAATGGCAGCGATGGTGCCGTTGCCGGCAATATCACCAACAACGCGGCCTTGTCCTACAACTACTTTGGCAACAAAACCTATGCCGGCATTATCAGCGGCAATGGCACGGTGACCGTTGCCGGCAACGCCACCAGCGTGCTGACTCTCTCCGGCACGAACACCTATTCGGGCAACACCACCGTCTCCGCCGGCACTCTCTATGCCGGGGCGACTAATACCCTCTCCAGCAGTTCCGCCGTAACTATCAGCGGCGGCACCCTGGATGTCTCCGCTTATGCCAACACCATAAAATCACTTTCACTCAGCAGCGGCAACTTGAACTTGGGAATCGGCAATCCGCTGACTGCCACCGGCAACGCCAGCTTCGCCGGCGGTATTATCAACGTCGCGGGCACCGCCACCGCAGGCAACTACCCGCTGATTTCTGCCGGCGCGGTGACCGGAAGCCTTGGCTCCGCCACCGGCACGATTCCCAGCGGCTACCGCGTGGCGGTGGTAGGTTCATCCCTGAACCTGATCCACCTAGCCAGCGTCACCATGACCGCCGATGCCACCAACAACACCATTGTTCACCCCGGCACGGTGACCTGCGGTGTCAGCCTCCAAAACACCGCTCCCAGCGGTTCGGATCCCGCCAATTATAACCTCGGCGGCCTGCTCAACGGCAACAGCGGCAGCCTTGCCGCCCAGGGGGCATTCGACGTGCAAAGCACTTACACTGCCACCGTCGGCGTCAACACCAATACCGTCAGCATTACCAACA
>Ga0316217_10000987_pt1 | contig 38597 bp, 48 predicted proteins | sample 1anoAmetaG_FD_203633 | JGI IMG/M metagenome (GOLD analysis project Ga0316217, IMG submission 203633) | Freshwater microbial communities from Trout Bog Lake, Wisconsin, USA - 1anoA | ecosystem: Environmental > Aquatic > Freshwater > Lake > Hypolimnion/Profundal zone | place: USA: Wisconsin...
ACGGAAGGTCGTCAACAACTTGGAATCCGCCGCAGAAATCGGTGCCACACTAAGGGTTACCATGCGACATGCGATGCTGGAAATCGAGGCGTGATATGAAGTCCACCGAATTTGCCCAAGAAGCGGATTGGAAACCGGAAAGTCCGTATAAGTGCCCGGAGCATGACCATATTCGTCGGCTCTTGAACAACATATTCAACGACGATATGAGCGGCTGCGATTTCGTCAATGAACACTGCGGACCTTGCTTGGAGTGTCGGAACTTCGTTAACGCCAACCTTAAGGCGTATAAGAAACTCCAGCCCAATCCGTTTGTTGAACTGCTCAAGAACCTGACTATCGGTGCAGCCGCCATTATCGGGTGGTCGGTGATCGGCGGGACGAATGATCTGATATTTCGGGATAGCCGGAAGGCGCATGAAGATTGGGAAAAGTATCAACGGGATGGAAGGTGAGCGATGGCGAAACTTGTGACGACAATAAGCGTGCCGCTGGTCGTGACCATGAGGTCCGATGGTCCCATCAACGTCTGGGAACTGATGCACTGGTTTTGCAAACGCATCAAGCTTGAATGGGACAATCCTGCGGAGTACCCGCCCGGTGGCCAAATGGTCGGTCTTTGGGCCGAATGGGAACACCCGAAGACCGAGGTCAGGGAGGAGCCGGGCGAGCAGCTTACCCTTGATTTCCCGCTGCGTTAGACTTCCGCTGCACTTTGTCGGCAACAAAAGTCTCCGCACCCGCCCGCCGACGTGCCCGTAAACCGATTTGTGGCAGCTTAACGTGATGGTTCCGATGGCTTGTTGAGTTCCACGGGGAACGCCCCGCCAGCATTCTGCCGCCGTGTCAATCGCCAAACCATGATGGTCAGAGTGGACCAGAAACTCAACACAAGCCACCAAGGTAGCGCAAACAAGGCCGAACGCTCGTGTGCTGCCCAATAAATGTAGCTTCCTGTTTCAAAGTATTCACCAAACGAAAAGAACGGATCATTGGAAACGCTTCCCTTTGCTGGATAGTAGACAGAAACCAAGCTATACCGGTCACTTTCAACGGCAAGGCCGTAAATCCTAAAATAACTTGGCCAGAATTCGGAGACAACCGTTGCCCCGACGATAGCAACCAACCCAACGAGCATGAAAATGCGTAAGGTACGATTAAGCTTATCTGTTTGGCGTTTCATGGTTGCACCTTGCTGTCGTTATCAAGCACCACCGGAAACGCCCCGCCTTTGCGTTTGGGGGCACTACGCCGCCAGACGAACCACAGGACGCCGGAAAAGATGAGGATGAGGAACCAAAACGGCACGCCAATATCTCTAAAATTCCGGCTTTCGAGGTAATCGAAACCGAGTGTGCTTTTCTGCGGCCAAAAGCGTGTTTCGCTATTCACTTCGTTGCCAAAAAACACACCTCTATAAGGCGGATTGTGGACGTATCCTATAAACACCTGACCCCAAACGAATCCACCGCAGATATAATATGATTTATAAGATGCGCCTGCATACATCCTATGTTCGCCACTGCATACCCAACCGAACATGCACAGCAATATCGGCAGCATGAACAGACGACAGATGATCGAGCGACGTTTCATGATGCCACCTTGCCCATTTCCACCGGGAAAGCCGTTGCGGGATTCACCTTGGGGCGAGTACGACGCCAGACGATGAACAGGACGGATGAGAAGACGAGGATCAGGAACCAGTAGGGCATAAACAGAGCGTGGGGACCATAGGGTGGCCCGCTGTAACCAAAACCGAGAAAACCGATGTCGGGATGTAGTAACAAATGGGCTTCAGATTCACGATATACGTCGCACTGCAAACCAATAGGCGGTGCATAATGGTCATATTGAATGGTGACGCTGCCCCAGATAGTACCACAACTGCCCCAGATACCCCCACGGCCCATTTCTATTCGCCCATTGTGTGTAAAACTCCACCCCCAGCCGCCCAGACACAGCAGAATTGGCAGGATGAAGATTAAACGTATGACCCAGCGGCGTTTCATACCTTTCCCTCTGTTGTCGTCGCCGGGACCGCCATTCCGCATTCGGGGCAGCGATCTTTACTAGCCCGCAGATCGTAGCCGCATATCTTGCAGTGGCCGACTGAAAGTAGCCGCCGCCATCGCACCCATCGCCATAGTTGTAAAGCGGGAGCGATAGCGGCCATCAGCGTAATAAGCCATAGCGGGGCGACAATCGCCAGCCATTGGCGTGAACCCTGATAAACGGGTTCGACAGGTTCATAATGAACCGCAAGGCCCATAAATGCAAAATTGTACAAAGTGGGATACAGGCTGTTGTTCGGCTCAAGGCGATCTTCCGATGGCCTCATGTTGTAAAGTGTATGGGAGCCTAGCCAATTACCAAGCAATTCTTCGTGGGGCGGGTCGGTCATGCCATAATAGTTCAGTCGAATTCGCCCTGCCAAATATTCGATACTCCACCCAACGGTTGCCACCCGATCTGGGCCACGAGCGTCCGACCGGACGATAGCCCACGTTTCCCAATGCCCTTGTGATCGAACCCACACGATTACACTGCCAGTGGACAGCAGCAGCAAAACGATGCAGACGGTATTGCACAGACAGCGTTTCATGGCGGCATTGTAACCTCAAGCCTTTGCCTTGACCTCGACCGGAAACGCCCCGCTTTGGGGTTTGGGGCGAGTCTTACGCCAGACGACGAATAAGGCGACAGAAAACAGGATGGCCATAAACCAAAATGGAATTCCAGCCTCCCATGCCGAGTAAGTGCGGTCTTCGCTGGTATTATTCACAGAAAATCCGAGGAAATGTCGGCCCATTTGTTTATCGTGACCATAATGATCTGAATTCCGACTCACAAACGTCCAACTGGTGTGACCTGCAACCTCCGATACGAAGCCGACGTAGCATGTCCCACGGCGAATCATCAGCCAATACTCGGAGCCACTATCGACGGCAACTTGAATTTCATGGGCATAGCTCCACCCCCACCCAACTATGCACAGCAAGATCGGCAGCATGAACAGACCACGAATGAACCAGCGGCGTTTCATCGTTGCACGTTACCGCCTTTCTCGACCACCACCGGAAACGCCCCGCCTTTGGGTTTGGGGCGGGTCTTGCGCCAGACGATCCACAGCACGCCAGAGAAGATGAGAATCAGGAACCAGTATGGCACTGTGGCTTTAATCTGGGAGGGCATGTCCTTCAGGAAACTAAAGCCAAGAACACGATTTGGCCCGTACCCCGGCCAGAAATTGGGAAACCCACCGTCCGTCGTTACTTCACAATCAAAACCTGATCCGCCGCTAAAAGGATAACCACCGGGACCATCACGGCCACCGTACTTCAGTCCAATATAGCCATCCTCTGTGTAGCAGATTAAATACGGACCACGATACCGAGAGAACCAGATGGCCCCATTATGGCGAAAACTCCACCCCCAGCCGACGATGCACAGCGAGATCGGGAGCATGAACAGACCACGGATGATCGTCCTTTGCTGAGGCGTCAAATAGTCAAGCGGTATCTGGTTCACGAGATTCTGACCTCTTCCTTACCCACGGGACTGAAGAAGCTGCGAATGATCCAACGTCGCATCACGTCTTGGCCCCCGTCGTGGTCGGCATACCGCATTCCGGGCAACGATCCTGTGACAAACGAACATCGTAACCGCAATTAGGACAGAGGCCCTGAGCAAGACGCCGTTCCCTTTGAAATCGCCGTAGACTAAGGGCTGCGAGAATTCCATAGGGGATGACGATAATCGCCGCCCCGAACATGCCCCACCCGCCAAACAAAAAGGTCATGACTGGGAACTCGAACAGGGCCAAGCCGAGGGTCCACACCACCAGAACTCCAACTCGGAGCCACGTTGGCTTTCGATGGCGATAATGCCGCACGATGGGAAAGGTAAGGGTGATGATTACCAAGAAACCATACGGGACCATTATTGCTTCGCTGAACGATCTGCCTGTCATCATATAACCGGTTGGAAACAAACCGATGGCAAACCTGAAATTATGCCATTCATTAAGCGGGGTGGGGCGATACGCAGTTGAAAACTCTGGCCGAAAGTTCGTGTGGCCATACGTGATGCATCCGTGATCAAACGCCAGCACGTAATCCACATGGTCACTTTGCGGACCATGCCACACGAATACCTGCCTGTGCCAGCAGCCCACGAACCACATGACCAGCACGGCCCCACAAGCCACCAGCGACAGAACCGTCAAGATGTTGGACAGCCACCGTTTCATGCCGTGGCTCCCACCGTGATCGGCGTCCCACATTCAGGGCAGCGTTCTGGGCTGGCCCGCAGGTCGTAACCGCATTTCTGGCAAAGGCCCAACCGCCACCGTCGCTGCCGTCGCCTTTCTGTCATCCACCAAAACGGCGGCAGCAAGAATGCCAAAGCAAGAAGCCAGTGAGGGATGCGGATTGTGCAACCGATGGCCCCCGGTCCATCGTAACTCCAAACGGTTGGCTTAAACCAATGGCGGGACTGCCAGAATAGGATCGAACTATTTACCTCCACCCCAAAGTTCCCAAGTCCCCAATATTTCGCAGGGGGTCGTGTTGCCGTGCTATATGTACTACCCCACCACAAATCGACTGTCCCCCGGTCGGAATGGAACGCCGAGTAAACAGCCGGACTGGGGAACACCAGCACGTCATCGTACCAGTAGCTTTCGACGCACAGGGTCACAGCCGCCACGCCCAGCAGCAGTGAAAGACTGGCGAAGATGGTGAACAGGCGTTTCATGGCGACATTGTATCTATTTCGACTGGGAATGCCCGAAGCGGCTTTGGTTTGCCGGTCTTTCGCCAGACGAAAACCAAGGCGGCGGTGGACAGGGCGGTCATGAACCAGAATGGGACTATGGCGAACGATCCCAGTCCCGCAGGAGGTGGTGGGGAAGAAAAGAATCGGAACCCCAGCAGATAGGGCGAGCCATCAGTACCATCTGGAAAATTGTCTTTGCCCAAGTGTAGGTACTCCCAGCCGGGTGTGCCGGTAAATCCCCAGTGTCGCCCGACAAAGACACCACCGCCGCCAATTTCGCACACCCATTCTTGATAGCCGGTGCGACCTGTGTACCCAACACGCTCACGGAAGGGGTAACTCCAGACCCACGCCCCAATGCACAGCACCAGCAGGGTGATGAAGAAGCTTCGTATGAGCCAGCGGTGTTTCATGGTGCCACCTTATCGATTTCGACCGGGAATGCCGTCGCCGGATTCGGCTTTGGTCGGGTTTTACGCCAGACGTAAATCAAGGTCAGGGTAAGCATGCTGGTCAAGAACCAGAGGGGAACGCCTACAATGAATTGTGAAATGCCACTGCTGCTTTCATTGCCGATCAAGAACCGAAGGAAAGAATGCGTACTCGGCAAGAGAGAAAAATCTGCTGGCAGGGACCATCCTAGCTTCTCAAATTGGAAACCCTGCCGAGCATCGCCGCCTTTTCCGAAAGCGAAAAGCCACACCCCATCACTGAGGCCGGTTCCCAGCGAGTAGGGACCGTTCTTTAGACCTGCGGTGTACCCATAAGGATGGCTCCAGGCCCATGCTGCCAAAGACAGCAGGAGCAGGGTGATGAACATAGAGCGGATTAACCAGCGGCGTTTCATGCACTATTCCTCGCAGCCATCTCAACGGGGAAGGCCATTGCGGGATTTGGCTTTCGAGTCTTCCGCCAAGCAAAGAGAAGGGCGAGTGTTGCAAGGGTGGTGAGGAACCAGAAGGGGATACTGGCGGTGGCCCCCGACAGATATGCTGGATGCCCGGCGATTTCCCGTGAACCACCATCTTCGACACCAAAGCCAAGCAATTCCAAGTGCAGCGGCAACGGCGGGTGCATGAATGCGTCGTCATGGAAGCCGAACGGCACTACGACCAAACGCCACCCCATCATAGGGACGGCTATAAACCGCCACGACACCCCACAGTATGCCCGTCCCTGAGAGAACTCCATCCACCAACAGCGGTTCGCAGAGTAAAACCGTAGACCAACATTGCGGGCACAACTTACCATCCAAGAACCCAAGGAAAGCAGGAGCAGAATGATAAAGAAACTGCGGATGATCCGGCGATGTTTCATGCTGTCACCTTGCCCGTTTCCACCGGGAATGCCGTCGCCGGATTCGGCTTTGGTCGGGTTTTACGCCAAACGTAAATCAAGATCAGGGCCAGCACGCTGGTCAGGAACCAAAACGGCAAGGCGATCCATGATTGCCCTTGTTCATTACCCCACATGAAGCCAAGGAAACCGTTTCCCATGTTGCCGAACAGCCCCATGATGCCGGTCCTTTGGAAGATGATGCCCCCGAACGGCAAAGACGTATCGTCGAACCGCATCAAGCATAGCTCTCCACGTTCTGACACCACCATGCCTGTAAAACGACCGCCCCAACCGAGAGACATGCCAGACCGATGCGTCCACACCCACGCCCCAACGCACAGCAGAAGAAGGGCAAGGAAGACCCCACGGATAATCCAACAGCGTTTCATGTGGTCATTTCTCGGCTTGCGGATATCCAAAACCTACGGCATCCTTGGAGAGCAGGGTGCCATCGTCTGCAACCATGATGGTGTAAGGTATGCCGCCAATGGTCACCCATGCCTTGTATTCGGTCTTGCCATCTTCCGTTTTGGCTTCATCGCAGCGGAACCTTTCGCCTTTGGCTTCCCTTTCAATGGTGGCCTTTACACGGGCTGGTATTTGGCTGGGGGGTAACTCAAAGTCGCTGAAGGGCATTGGGTCGAGATTGGCACAACCGCCCATACAAAGTGCGAGAAAGCCGATGCCAAATACCTGTCTGGTCATCACAGAATCCTATAAGTTGGTGCGGCGAATCACTTGGTCCGTGGGGCACCTGCTCGACCGGTCGGTTAGTTTACCCCTTCCCGACCATTTTCGCCGCAAATGTCTGCACCACGATCTTCCCGTCACGCACCACGAAGGTGTCTGTTGCCAGTGGCACGTAGCCGCTGTGACCGCCGTCCCGCATTCACAGGATCGCCCGAGCCTAAATCGAATTCTCGCTATACCCATGCCGCCGTAACACGGCCAGCATGGGTTCCCGCTTCTTTGGTTGGCGAGGCATCAACTCTACGATTCCTTCATCAAAGTTGTTCTTCGCATGAACGTCTGCTCCTGCCTTGAGAAGAAGCTCCAGAACCGATGACGAACCGGAGGCAGCGGCCTTATGAATCGCTGCCGCACCGCCATGATCTCGAATGTTCAAATCGGCCCCGAGCGACAACAGCAGTTGAACCATCTCCGCATACCCGAGCTTTGCCGCCTCAAGCAGTGGTGTTTCGCCGAAATCATTAAGGGTATCCACGGGCGATCCGGCTTTGGCGAGGAATGCGACAGCGGCAACATAATTTTCCACGGCCAGATAATGCAGCGGCGTTTCACCGAGGCCACTCTTCATTTGAAGTAAAGCGGGATTCTTTTGAAGAAGACGACGGGCACGCTGTTGATCGTGAACGGCAGCGTCCATGAAATCGTGGAAAACGGCTCGTTGTTCCTTCGTCATTGGCATCTGGACTCCGCTGGTATCACCACCGTCGCCAAGCACAGCAGCAGCGACAGCACCGTGATGAAATTGAGCAGGCGGTGTTTCATGGCCCCATCCTACCCCTCATGTCCATTGGCAACAATTCTGCTTCACAGTAATCCGGGCGAGGGGTACAATGCCGGTACGTTTACTTCTGAGAGGACAGTTCGATGCGTAGCACATTTCTCCTTCTGGCTATTGTGGTCGCATTGGCTGGCTCCGGCTGCAACACGCAGAAATCAACTGCGGACAAAGCTGAAATGTTGCCATCGTCCACACCGGTAGAGACGCAACAACAGGCGATTGCAGCCATTGAGAAATTGGGTGGGGAGGTGCGGGTTGACGATGACGCTCCGAATAAGCCGGTCATTTGGGTAGATTTGGGTGGCAAGGATGTGGTCGATGCTGGTTTGGAACATCTTAAAGTCTTAACTCAACTCCAATCACTCGGCTTGTCTGGCACCAAGGTTACATCTGCCGGATTGAAAAATCTCGAAGGATTAACCCAACTCGAATCATTGGACCTGTCCCTATCTGAGGCACCGGATGCCGGATTGAAGTGGATCAAAGGGCTGAAGAAGCTTAAATGGTTAACGCTGAGTCATACGAAGGTGACCGATTCTGGGCTGAAATACATAGAAGGCTTAAATCAACTCCAAACGCTGGAATTGACCGAAACCGAGGTTACCGACACCGGACTTAAGTACATCAGCGGACTGAACCACTTACGAATGCTGTTCTTGTCCATCACCAAAGTAACGGACTCCGGGTTGGGGCAAATCAAAGGTCTGACAAATCTTCAAAGACTAGGTTTGCAAAGTACGGGAGTCACCGATGTCGGATTGGTACAACTGCGTGGACTGGAGAATCTAAAAACGCTCAACCTGATTAACACCAAGGTGACCGATGCAGGGCTGGAACACCTGAAGCAATTGTCTCAACTTCAAGTGCTGTACCTGATCGATACCCAAGTGACCGAGACGGGCGTGAAGAAACTTCAAGAAGCGTTACCTGCATGCGACATCCAAACAAAACTTCCACTGCATTGAGGCGGTGGCATGTCCCCCCAACCCTACCCCCCAACCAACACCGGCTCCTCCACCTCAGCCGCCAATTCATGGCCGGTCGGGTCTTTCATCCCTTTGGGCCAGATGTGGAACCCGTCCCTGCCAGCGGAACGAAGAGTCCAGACGCCCAAGATGCCCTTGTCCAGTTCCGCCCACCCCTCGTACAGCACATGATGCTTGCCAACGTAGTATTTGTTGATGACGACCGTGCCCGTCTTCAGGTCATACCGGCCCTGCATGGCAAATGGCCCCACGGAATCGCTGCCATCACCGGTGATTCTTCCATCGGCAAAAGACAGGGCTAGTGTCATGCGTTGGCGGGTAGTGATGTGGGGTCGCTGAAGCCAGAAGCCCACCCATTCCCCGGTCGGGAATCGTTCGTCTGTCTCGAATCGTGTGCGGGTTTCTTCGGTCATGCTATTCAAGCCTGCCCATGACGGTATACAAAGTTTAAGTTCCCGGCTTGGGACGGGGAGGCTATTGGGCCGGTCGAACTCCGGGGTCTTTAACATTATCCGAAGTCTCTTGCATCACCACCGCCATTTCTTCCATGCGGTCTTTGATCTCCCCGACTACCGGGTGAACCTCTTTGATAAGCGCATGCTCGGCTTTGGAAAGCCGTTCGATTCTACGCCCTTGGTCCGTGATTGCTTTCAAAACGATATCCTGTCGGGATGAGATGCGGTACATCCATATAAAACAGATCAGCCAGCAGAGCAAATTGATGGTGTTAAAGAATATTGTCAAGATAAACACCCAAGTATGTTAAAAGTTCGATGCACACTACCTGAGTATAGCATCTTGGTGGCGTGAACGATCTTGCCCCTTCTGCGCTTTCCCAGCAAGGCGATGGGGCGAGAAGGTGGGCGGCGTGGGGTATTTCACAGTTCACCCCCGTGCTTCTTGTGCCCTATGCGGGCTGCTGGGGTACATTGCCCGTCCAACAGGGCAACGACCTCCCGCCAATTCACGCCGTTGACTCGGATTTTCTTAGCCGTATTGCCGCCAAGTACCGATAACATCTGTAGTCCTGCTACCATTTTTCGGAGGTCTGCCATGTCTGTGAACGCCGTCACCAGTTCAAACGCCAGCCTCATCGCCAGTGCCGCCTCTGGTTACATCAACCAAGTTGCATCGGCAGGCACCCAATCATCAGCCTTGCAAGAAGCCAGTGAAACTCCTGCCACCACCGCTCAAGAAGCCGCCAAAGGCGATAAAGAGGCAATCAAGTTGCTGGCGAAGCAGCAGCAGGAAAAGCAACTTCAAGACCCCACTCCTGCGCAGGAGCCGGGCAAGGGACTGGCCGTAGACCAAAAAGCGTAAGGCGAGATTCACCTGCTGCGGTGACATGGGCCGCTGGACCCCACCCCCTCTGGTTGAATTGAGGGCCGGACTGGCTCCGGCCCCCATTAAACTCAAACGAAAATGCTAATCCTTGTCGTGGTGGTCGCCGTGCTTGTCCTTCTTGTCGCCTTCGTCTTTATCGTTGTCCAACTTCTTCGAGATCAGGCTTCCATCCTCGGCCACTTTGATTTCATAAGGTTTGCCATTGATCGTGGCATCAGCCTCGTAGGTCGTCTTGCCGTCCTCGGTTTCCTTGTCAATGTCCTTAATCGTTCCGCCGTCAGCTTCCTTCTGAACGGTGGCCTTCACAGCAGCGGGCAGTTGGTCGAGCGTCACTTTGACTTCCTTGCCTTCTTTCTCGTGTTTCGGCCATGCCTTGTCGTTGCCGACTTGGAATACGCAGACGCAGCCACCCATACTGAGGGCCAAAATACCAATGGAAAACCAGTGTTTGCTCATAGCAAAATCCTTTCAAGGTTAATCGAGCCGACCATTCGGCCCGTGACTGGCGGCATTGTAACCTGAAGTGCTGACGGCAGGGGACTACGCCGACCGCCCCACCAACTTCCGCACCGCATCCAAATCCGCCCGCTTCATGGGTTTTCCGGTGACGCTGGAGATCATCACCTCGCCCCGTTGTGACCAATTGTGGATGGTCAATTCAATTGGAAAGTCCTGTTCCAACCAGCGCAGGTGAACGAACGTGCCTTTCTGGTTCTCCACGTATTCTTCTTCCACCCCTTCATAGCCAAAACTTAGCAGTCGCTCTTTGACCTCGGTGTAGTGATGGCAATAGACGTGCAGGTCGATGTCCGACGAGTTTCTGATCTGGCCGCTCAACGTGCTGCCGATCAGGTAAGGATCGAAGTCAATCAGCACCGTCATCAGTTCTTCTGCGATCTGGCGCATATGCTGAACCCGTGCCGTCATCACTTCCGGCCCAAGCTGGCTTCGGGTCAACAAGGCGATGTACTGCTTGATCTGCCGGTTGGTGGGGTAGGGCGTATTGTATGGCAACCCCAGCAGGAGGATGGCCCGCTCTTTGGCGTGCAGGTATTCGGTTTCGATCCGCTCAACCATGAGACGGGCCGCTTCAAGGGCCAGCCGCTTCTGGTTCACTTGGGAAGGCATTGTGGTCAGGCTCGACGCCTGCTTGCTAAATACGTGCTGCCGTGCGGCAGCGATGGAAGGATTTTAGCATAATGTTGGGTGGAAGACAGTTCACCGCAAGTCCACACCGTTACCATGGTGACCGGCATCAGGGCGAGGAAGGAGCCGGTGGGTTTGAACCCTACGTTGACAGTCCCACACGGCAGGGGGAGAATGCAACAATGGCTGTGCATATAGTTCTTTCTACAGGTAGCGAACCAGACCGGTGCCGTCGAAGTTGGTCCCGGTATGCCAAATGGCTGGTAATTTCGCTGCTGGCGGCTATCCTGCTGCTGGCAGCGGTTTGGGGTTGGCTCTACTGGGGTTGGTACAAAGAGCAGCGACTGTTGGGTGAGCTAAAGGTTCCACCGTCTAAAGTCACATACGGGGCTATCGTCTTGCCTTGGATTGGAGATTACTCCCACTCCGGCCCCACGGTGTCCGTGCGGGATCGGGTGGAGGGAATCAACCTTGCCAGCAGGACCGACCTAACGGACTTCTCCCCGCTGAGTCACTTCACGAGGCTTGAACGTCTTGAGTTGGATAACACGCCCACGACAGACTGTTCATCGCTGGTTAGGCTCAAAAATCTGCGCTCCGTCAGTCTCGCCGACACTAAAGTGAATGACGTTTTGCCGCTGGCACAACTCACGAAGCTCCGACACCTAGACCTCCAAGGGACTAAGGTCTCTGACCTCTCGCCGCTGACTCGGCTCACGAAATTGGAATTCCTTTCCCTGCACGGCACTCCCGTCACAGACATCATGCCGCTGACTGGACTCACGAAGCTCCGACACTTGGACCTCCAAGGGACCAAGGTGGTGGACCTCTCGGCCTTGACCGACCTCACGAATCTTGAGTACCTTGATTTGATTTATACTTCTGTCACAAACGTCTCGCCGATAGGCCGATGCATCAAGCTTAAATACCTATTTCTCCAAGAAACCAAGGTGACGGACCCCTCGCCGCTGGCCACGCTCAAATCGGCAAATATTGTGCTGCCGATGGCAACTATAACTGAAGCACAGGCCGAAGAATTACAGCGGACCTCGCCGGATTGCGGCATCATACGGCGGTAACGCCGAGTTCGCAGTGATGGGTATAGCCCAGCGTGGCAAGGATTGGCACCCCTATTTTGAGGTAAATAATATGCGACTTCATATTTTGGGAAAGAATAGTGACGACCGGGGCAAGCAGTTGGAGATTCTTACGAAAGAACTGCTTGAATCTCTCGGTTACGAACGGTTGAAGTTGAACGTCGCCAATGATGCAGGGGAGGTGGACGTACAAGCCGAGTTTGTCACGCCGCTGCCGGTCGAACCGAAGCGAACCAAAGTAATTGCAGAATGCAAGGCCCATAAAGACCCGTTGAATATGACTGACTGGTTGAAGTTCTTGGGTAAGCTCTTCATTGCCGAGGCGAACGATGAAGATGTTGCAGGGTGCTTAGTTGCGTTATCGGGCGTGAATGGGAATGTGCTTGGAAGTCTAGAGTGCCTAAAGCGGAAGAATGTCCGACTTGTAGAATCCACGACCCTGATTGATTATTTGTCGAAATCGCATGGACTTGTTCCAATTGGAAAGCTCCAAAGATACCTCGCTTCAACGGGCAAGACCTATCTAGCGTTCGATCTCGTCTACTACCAGCGACGGGTCTACTGGGTAATTTCATATGACGGCGGGGCGTACACCACACTGGAAGCCGACGCCTGCTACCCGACTGATGCGTCACTTGGCGTGATAAAGCCGATGATCGAAACGCAATTGGAGGCAGGAACATTCATTGACTTACGCAAGGAGGAAACTGCTCATCGAGCAAGGATGGTGGCCCGAAAGCTCGCCATCAGTGGAGCGATGCTTGGTAACGGCTCAACATCTATTGAAGAGCTGATTGTGTTGCTGGAACCGCACAAGCTGAAAGACGAAGTGACGCCAGAGGATATTCAAGTTGCGGTAACCGAAATGGTTCAATCCGGCATGTTGCAACAGGATAGCCTCACGAAGCGCATCATGTTTCCGCTGGAAGTCGAAACGGACATTGAGATTCGCCGACAGCTATTTGTGGAGTTCGGTCGGGATGGCTTTTTCATTCTGCCTATTGGAGGCGACTGGTGGGACAAGCACATCGACGAGAACTTAATGCGACATGCCTGCACGATTCAGGCAAACCTGCAACTCGACCCTGAAAACCAGCATAAAGCCACAGCTCTCATGCGTCTTTCGCCAACTGCGCTCATTCATGCCATACTGCCCGATCCCATGATAGTCACGCACCACCAAGGGGAAGTAGCCCTGCCGCAAAGCGAGGAGTTGGCGGCACATGACCGCAATCACTTTATGCGTTCGCTTTACGATGGCCTGACTTCAGATTTCGGAAAGCCACAACTCTCGAAGTATTTTCATTGTCAGCGTCAAATTGAAGCGTTGGCACGAAGAACCCACCTCACTGTGTACAATAGAAATAGGGATGTGGTGATGGACGCCGAAGTATCTGACACCCGCATGATTGGTGAGTGGCACGAGAAGAGTCCTACGGGCGAGCCAATTTACGTGCATATGTCTGCCTTACCGGATTACGCAGAGAGAATGCGTGCAGCGGCTGCGGCAGAACGGGCCAAGAACGACGTGGCCCCACACCCAAGTGTTCAGGTCGAGGAAGAGCGGATCGCCCCGCACGATGATCCGACTTCACCGTGATGCTTCCCTGCGGTAGACTTGAAACGAGGGGGCCTATGGAAAGGAAAGCGTGGGACTATGGCGCATTTGATGCGATGGCATCACGGGCGGAAACGGGGCGGGGTCCGCAACCTGCCCGCAGAGAGAGCGTTCCCGACTTGGGACGCAGCCATCGACTGAAGACGGCATTTGGGACCGTAGACGTTGTATACTGATGAAATCATTTGCCTGTAATTGTATGCACGGGATAAGTCTCGATTGCAATGCACGATTCCCTTTGACACTGGCTGTTGCCGTTGGAGCCGAAGGCACAACGAATTTGATAGGGGAAATGTCAGTTCCGTTCCCCGGCTGTTCAAACCGCAGTTCCACTTCTTGAAGCGGTCGTTCCAGCGGCACAGGGGATTGTCGCCAATGATGAAGCCGTGTTCGCTGTAGAGCCAAACCCAATGAAACCCCAACAAGGTGGTGGCGTAGCGTTGCATCCGAGGTTCATTGATGAAGTCATCGAATATCATCTTGGCGTCTGGCATATAGTTCAACTTGCCTTGCTCGATTAAAGGAACCAAGGCGTCCATGATGATCTTGTCGCCCGCTTCTTTCCCGATGTCGTCTATGAGATCGGGGAAAAGTTCAGAACTTCGCTTTTGAATCAGTTCCGCCACGATCTTCACCGCAATTTCCGGCTTCTTGAGTTCCCCCGAAATTATCGTCTTGAGAAATTCCAATGTTTGCGGCCCACGCATCCCGAAAAGGCCAAGCCAATTTGCGAGCGCAATGCGGTCTTCCGCCGTGATGCTCAATTCCCCTTTTGAATCCGTGAAGCCCTGCGCAAACACCGCTGCGGCCTTGCCATCAACACGCTGCAACAAGCCCCGTTCGAGTTCATCCGTGTAGAAGTGGCGGCGTTGACCGGCATTCTCAACACTACGACGCTCGAAGTTGCCGTTGTGGATGTCAAACTGCCAAAGGCCATCGTCATCCGTGAAGCCACGAAGCAAGAATTGGGGTAGGTAGTGGTTGCGTATTGCCATTGTCTAGTCCTATCACTTTACGATGATGGGAAGCGGTACTCGCTGGCCTTTATCCCGAGTTGTCGGCCTCCATTTGCCAAGACGGCCTTCAGATATTCAATCGACCGCATTGGTGGGCAACGCAGAACCGCTTGGCAATATTCCACGGGTGGGCAGTAACCGTGGGCGTCGATGTAGTGGGTGATGTTGGTGGGACTGACATAAAGTACCCCATTCCCCGGCACGAATAGCGAAACGCCTTTACTGGCGGCAGAAACTTCATACCGAATGGTATTGATGTTACCTTCTTTTTTCAGGTAGAAGCCCACGCTGTCCCGTGTGAAACGACACAGTTCGCAGTGATGGACCCCAGCACATCCCACGGGCGACCACGGGTTCTGCGTCAATACGCAGAGCTTCTCAAAGACTTCCTGATCGATCTCGCCGGTGTTAAATTGCTTACCACGTTCCAGCCATCCCACCGCCAGCAGGCGACTGGTCTCCTTGAACGGGAAGTACGTGCATTCTGCCAAATCTTCAAACCACATGCCTGTTCCCTGCTATGAATTGTTAACCTTGTTCATTAGATCACCTCGGTCTTGATGTCACACTGCGGAAACCGATCTTCAAGGTTTTGGACATGGCTGGCATTATCACCGGGGGTTGGGGTGGGGACAATATCGGGTTGCAAGCACGGATGGAAAGGGGCGGTGAGCCTACTTCGTGGGGTCATACGCTTGCTGCTCTTCATCCCACTGGACGTGGTGGTCCTCAACATGGACGTGCCAAATAGCGTCAGGAATCAACCGCCGCAATTCCGAGAGGGCTTTACACCAGTGCTGCATCCCAACCCAAAGTGCGTCTTCGGAGTTGTCGGGGAGCTTTGTTGCACCTTCGATGATGGCACCGGGCGAAAGCGGCGGGGCGTATAGAATGAAGCTCTCCCAGTTCAGCCCAGTGCCGGTCTGAAGATAATGCTCGATTTGGCTGTTCACCGAATACCTGTCCTTTATGGCAGTAACTGCCGCACGCTCAGGCTCAGTCAATCCACGCTTTCGGACGGCGGCGTAATAGATTGAGATACTCATTGTCACACTCCGATCTCGTTTTTTATTTCGCAGGCCGATGCAATTATCGCACGGTCCCTGACTCTGAATTGAGAGGCGGCTTGCACTTCACCGCCGTCATCGGCGGTGCCGCAGTTACATGTGCCTCCCCTCAATCCGCCTGCACAAACGTGAATCTTGGCATCCGCCGCCCCTCGACCACCACGGATTCTTGAAACATTTGCCGTGGCCGCACCCACAGGCCATGCTCCCCGTACAACGCCCGGTAGACGACCAGTTCTTCCATCGTCTCGCTATGGCGGGCGATACCAACGACCTCGTACTTGTTCCCCTTGTAATGTTGGTACGTCCCCGGCTTGACGGAGGTCGGATCGATGGGGGCGGCGGCGAGCGTTTCGATCTGTTTGCCAAGCTGCCGTATTTCCCGGCGCAGTCGGTCGGCCTTGTCCCGGTACTTTTTGCCGCTACTCCCCGACATGTTATAGTTCTTGGCTTTGACCGTGCGGCGGAAGCTGTTCCGCAGTCCCGCCATCTTCCGACGCAGTTCTCGTTCGACAGTAAGCACTTCCATTCCTCCAATGTACCTTTAGTCACGCACCTTGACCGGCCTCGGGATTCCTTTCGGCTTTTGCCTTTGCTCGTTCTTTTGTCGTGATGCGGTCACGATGTCGAACCAGTCGGGAAGGTCAGCTTTCGCCGGTCGCCAGTCTGCAAGGAACTGGGACTTGGATTTGACTTGGAAATAACGGAACTGCCCGTTTCTGAAACGTGCCATCAGGACACAATCATCCTTGTTCTTCTTCCAGATCACATTGTCTAAGTGGCCGAGTAGCTTGACGAAATCATTCGGCTTTGCCGGGTGCGTCCATGTGGTGTTCATTGGCTTGAGGTCGGCCTCGGGCGGGGCCGACTCCATTGGAACAAGCAATCGCCTGCTGAATCGTAAGCATCGAGCCGTGACGGCTTTGCCGGTGGGAACGTACAGCGCATCGCCTTTTCGTCGCTTGCCCAACGTCCATAATATTGCGGGATTACCACCCTTCAGAACGTAGACCATTCGCCCGCCAATGGTCATAGCAAACTGGCCTTCGAGTTTGCCGGGCGATTGGAGCGGCGGGCAAACGTATTTCGTGAGCGTGAACCCCGATGGCGTTTGTTCTGCTTGGATCAATTCAAATGTGATCTTGCTGCCGGGCCACTGCTTGCAAAGGAACTGAACGCAAATTGAAGAATGCGGATCGAAAGAAGGGGCAACAAGCACCACCCGGCGATCCGTACTGATCAACGATAATGTCCTTTGGAACTTCGCCTCGAAGTCCTTTTGGAGTGACCTGCCGCAGTTGTCACGGTACTCCTCACCCAAATCATCGAGCGTAATCCCGTCATACAGGGACAGGTATTCCAATGCCTGACCAATTACGGTTCGGGTGGACGTTTCATTCTTGACCTCGATAATCAGAATCCGCCCATCTTCGTCCAGAGCCACAATGTCAACAACCCGGTGCAGAGCCTTCTGGCGGTTAATTATGAGCAATGGCTTGCCGTGGAGGATGGGGTTGCCGATGAAGAAGTTCTCAAAGTCGGATTCATGCCAGTTGGAGTTCTTACGTGCCATGGCCGTCTCCTTGTTCGTAGCCTGTCAAGGCATCATACTCATCGTGCGTAACATTCCAACATGCGTTCTGGCACTTTCCCAAGAATGTGAATCGGTCAAGATGCCGAATGCGACTCAATGGTATTGGTTTGGGAAAGACGTGCAGCGTCCCCGGAGTAAAATAATTAGTCCACGGATAGTGTCGTTCCCAGTTAGTTTTCTTCTGACGCTTGATTTCGACCACGGCAGTTATTGCCTTCCGTGTCTTGTCGTAGAGCATAAGTTTCCGCCCTTGCCCATCCAATCCTTTGTATGGTCTGGGTGTATTCCATACCGACCACTTCCCAGCCTTTATCTCGTCGAGATACGTGTCGGGGTAAATTTCCGACTTGTCACCGAAGTCAACCACTAAGATTGCTCCCACAATGTCTTGTTCAAACACGGTTTCGTGAATCAATTCAAGGAACTGGTTCGAGAGTTCTGAATAGACCGCCCCCATATTCTTTGTGTGAGTTTTCAAGAAATCGTAAACCCGCCTCCATTCAAGATGAAGGATTCGAGTCGGGTCCAAGGCACATAACTGCTTGATATTTGAACTGTGACTGTCATCTGGTGTCAGAAGAACAACCCGTTTGAGTTTCTTTTCGCAGTCTTTGAGTTCACGCAGACGCCTACGGACTTGCCGAACCGTTAGCGTGCTTGACCGAATCTTGGTTTCGATCCGAATGCAGAAGTTCTTCCCACACAACTCGGCGTCGGCGGCTCCGTCAATCTCCTTGAGAACACGATATGTCTGAACGATTTCCCCCGGCTCAAAGTCGAGTAGAGTCTTCAAAAACGATGCGGTGAAACGTGGATTCACTTTTTTCGAGAGTTCCAAGAGGGACACCAAGCCATTGGTGAATTGATTTTCCTGCTTGTAGCTGCTGAAAATGCTCACGGTACGCATGATCGAAATCTCCTTGCTATTGGTCAGGAATATTTCCTAAGAATGGTAATCAATAACCACCACCCAGAACTTCGCAGCCTCAGCAACCGTCTTTGGAAATTGGTCGTCATCGCCGGGAACATCGGTGAAAATAACATTCGGATCGTCAAACTCGTAGGAGTAATTGACGTTCTTACTGAAGCCTCGTTTGAGTTGCCGAAACAGTTCCTCGTCCATGATCTGGGCGTCGTCAGCGTGGCCGAAACCACCGCAACGCTCCCTATCAAACGGAATCTTGCCTCGATAATCGGGGAAGGTCTTGCGGAAAAGGGCCGCTCTTTCCTTCGGTAAACGAAGCCTATCTAATTGTCGCCAGAAATGTTTGAACTTCTGAGGTTCCTTGTGTTTCAACCGCAGTAAGTTGAGGGTTGCTCGGCCATGTCTCCCCACACTGAAATAGTCAGCGCACCCACCAAAGCGGGTTAGTGGTTCAAAACCTTCGTCCACGAGATATTGGTAGACCTTCTTGCGGGCTTGGAGATTGGTGCGAGCTTTAGATAGTGGCAAACAGACATAGAGGCAGGCGTGTCCCATGCAATTCCTCCCTTACAGAACGCCATATTGGCTACATCGTACCATCAAACAGTATGAGTGGGCTACCGTCTGGGACCGGAGCAATACCTCATGCCCGCCACGGGGACCAGTCTTTTGAATAACAACCGTCAACTTAAACCACATCCGAAATCCACAACCACACATGAACGGCTTGCCCTGAACGATAGCGATCCGGCCATGAGGCGGCGAAGGCCGTCCACGGTGCAGCGTCCAGCTTCGCCAAAGCTGCCAGTTCCAGAACGTCATCCTGCATCGGTGCAGCTACGGAATCGAAACCGATCAGCAGATAACCGACTCGCTGGGCATCTGATCTTTTCAGGGTCGCCAACTTCCCAAGATCATGCGGGACCGTGTGGGTTTTCGCCATCAAGCCGGGTTTCAGGGGGTGGAATAAATATGACTGGTAAATGCCAAGGCCACCGTGGTCGATCCAATACTGTTTCCATGCACCCTTGTTTTCCAACCACAGCAATCCGCCGTCTGGCATTGTCACCACGTTGTCGCATCGCTGCTTTGTGCCGGGATAATACACTTCGGCTTGCGTGGGATATCCCGCTGTTGTCAGCATCTCTTTCAGGCGGCGGGTCCAACTGGTTTCAGTCGGTGGACGTATCAAATTCGGGCGATAGTATCCCCCGTAGAAGTTCAGACCGGTGGGGGAACCCTTAAAGGTCGTGTTGGCTTCGGTATCCATTTGCCGGAGCGTAGTGAGGAGCGTTTTGGCGAAGGTATTCATTGGTGTGCCAGCCTTTCATGCAGTTTCACCATCGCCAGTGTATCCTGCTTGCAGTAAGCCAGCAGGGCCTTCCGAATCCCTTCGGCCTGCTTCTTGTCCACTTGCCCCATCGCCATGCGAGCGAACATCGCCACCGCCGTGTCGCCATCCCCGATCTCCAACCCCTCGTAGCTCATCGTCGGCACCATGACCGGCAGGGTCACTTTGATGGAAGTGCTGCCATGGAAATCGGGGTGGTAGTAGCCGTCCCGTAGAATGGCACAGAGGTCAACGATGCGATCCCCTATCGCCGTCAATGGCTTGGCAAGTTGTGGAATATGCTTTGCAAGACCTGCAATGACCGTCTTCTCGAAAGGTGAGTACGCAATAACGCTACCCTTCTTTCCCAGATCGGCGATCAGTTTGTCGGCAAGCTCACGGCGGCAATCCTTGGTTGGATCAGCAAGATATTCGCAGTGGCCGACGACCTTTCCCACACCGGAACAAACATGCACGGAATACTGCGTCGGAATCTGGGTGTAGGGGGCCGTGTCAGGGTAAAGCGGAAGAGCCGTCATCACGGTTTCAAAGTCGAGGAAATAAGCAGGCCAGATGATGGCGGCAAGATCGTCTGCCAGAGTTCCGGCGATGAACGGTTTGCCGCTGACCACGCTTTGTCGCACCCGTTCTTGGGATTCGGTGAGGTAGAAACCTCTTGGAATCTTGGGAATCGTTACCACACCAGCCGCCGTCAGGTCATCGAATTTGGCTTGGCTCAAGCGGGGTAAATCGAAGATGTGATTGGTGATCCCATTGCCGACGCAATCAGACTCGAAATATGGGCAGGTACGGCACTCCCGCATGAGGGTCGGAGAAGGTCGTTTTGGTTGAGTTGTTGTGCTGCGGACATCATCCCAAAGTGGCAGAAAGTCTTTCACCCTTTGCTGGGTGTCTGCCGTGTGATCGATCTCGACAAACAACTTGTCATTGCCCAACCCAAGGCGGAAATTCTTCGAAATCAGAAGCAACGATGCTTTTGTTGTCTTTACTCCAGAACGGTGGGCAACCATTGCGGTGTAAGCAAGGTCATCCAGCAATTCTGGATCGTCGGTGCAATTGGACTTGACCTCGATCAGGTGCCAGCCAGATTTGGTTCTACGGAGAATGTCGGCTCGGGCAACGTAGCCATCGATGTGAAATGTTGCTTCGAAGATCGTCTTAACAGTGGCATCCGCCATCAGCCGTTGTGTCTTTTGGACCGCCGCAGCCGTTGAGCGAGCTTGTCCTGAGATGCCATCTGGAAACAGTGTTCTGGCTCGTCGGTGGATTTCCTGCCCTTGTTCCATGCGGAGAGCATCACCGGGCGTAGGGGCCGTTGCGGAAACATTATTGCATGTAAACCAGCCAGCAGTTCGGCATCCCACGGACGTGAGGAAAAGTTCCTTCGTGATGTCATTTCCCACGATAATCCCCTTGGTGTCATCGAAGAATCGAGTGGCTACAGTTTAAGGAGAACTTTATGCCCCCACAATCTTTCCAAGTAACCGTGAACTTCACTTTGGATGAGCCGACCCTTGGGCGGCTGCGGACGCTGATCGCTGAAGTGTTTCGGCCAGTGGAAGCACCAGAACTTCCGGCGACACGCACTCCACGACCGGCGTTACCAGCAGAACCGTTACTGATTAACATGCAGGAGGCGGCGAAGTTCCTGAAGATCAGTAGCCGGACGCTTTTTGGGATGGCGAAGTCCGGGCAAGTACCACAGCCCGTTCGCCTTGGACATTCCGTTCGTTGGAATGTCGAAGAACTCAAGGCGTGGGTAACGGCGGGATGCCCTGAACAGAAGGAATGGGAAAGGATCAGGCGGTAAAATCTTGCCGATCCCGCCGTCGAAAACGCACTTCCCCTTTCCGACCGGTAACGCTATAACGCAGCCCCACGGATGGGCGGTTGCTCAAGGAGGGGCTTTTTGTTTGGCGGGTTGCTGAAGGATCACCACAACCAGAGACTTCGCCGCCGATACCACCGGCAGCAACAGCACCGGGGATGGCATCACCATCTACGACATACTTTCAGGCAGTCGGGGTAATGGGTGATGGGCTTGCGGATACGGTTGGAGTTACCACTCAAGGTCGGGATCAAACCGACCCGCTCCACGAATCAGAGGGATGTGAGCTTTCAGCGGCCAATCCTGTTTGAGGCCGGGCCAGTTCTTGCTGTCGGCGACCCCCTTTAAGCCAGCACCATACCAGAACAACCCCGGCAACCAGATCAACTCCACCGCTGGCAGGAAAGGAATTAGGTCTTTAGGGTCTCGACCGGGAGGGGCTACATCGGTGCGGATGATAATGTCCCCCAGCTTCCGCTTGTTTGCCGTAAGGATGTGCGGCATCGTTATCTCGGTGACCCAAAACTTGTCAGAGAGGCCCTCCAAGATTTTAATTTCACGGCCCGTTAGCTTGCGCCCGTCTATGTCGGCGACATTCCTCATAAAATCGAGATATTGAATCTTCGTCTGATAGATCGTCCGACATACTCGGGGATAGTCTTTGAGCGATTCAAACCAGCGATTATCTGTTTGGGTTGGAGTAACATGCGTCAGTGCATGGGCAAGGTATGAAACTAGTTGTTCGGCAGCGTGAGCAGCCACGTTCTTCATTCCCGATGGGCAGATCGCCAAGGAACTCCGCATGTAAAGACTGCCGGACTGCGCTGGATTTTCAGGAGCCGGTACGGGTGCGGAGCCGGGGACAGTTGGCGGCGGAACATGGCGAAGATGGTCGGTTGAGACAGTCCCATACATGCCGTAGTTATCATCCGAGATTACGAAGTGGTCAGTCCAACAAGCCGCAGGAATATATGGACGGACATACAATCCACCACCGTAATCAGTGCGAGCCTCGGGGGTCCAACGGTCTGAATTGGCTGTGTGCCCAAGAATCGCAACCGCATGGGCCTCTCGGCCACCATGGATTATCGCTATAACTGGAAAACCTGACTCTACATATGGATATACGACATCAGCATACGACGATTTCATTGTGGTGTAGTTGTGACGATGAGTATCAAATCCTAGTTGAGTAATAATGTGTGTCATTTCGTCAATAATAAGACCCCTATCGGCGGGGGGCGTTGTACTCGGGTCTGTGGAATACCAGCCCATACACCGCTTCGTCAGGTCAATTGCCAGCATGTTGTTGATCTGCTGGGCAGTCAATTTCTGTGCAACATATAAAGGTGAACTGTTAATCGCAATTCTGAGAGAGGAGTGTGCGCATACGTGCGTCAAGTTGTTTTGCTGACAAAAAAAGGTGCCGTGCAATTTTAGCGTTCTTGCGGATGCCTTGGTGCCGATTGTGGTCTCGAACTCCTTCGCACAGTGGATGTAGTGATTTGTGAGCGAATGGGGAGAAAGAAGCCCGTTGTTGTTCGTGAACCAGAGCGTTGGGGGGCAGACTACAGACTCCAGCATGTAGGTTCGCTGGGTGAAATCTGGTAATGTTAACACTACTATCACGGCGTAAGCCAAGAGGTGGCGTTCCTCGGTATCTTCCCATTTCTTGGATGCTGGAATTTGTTTGAAAAATGTCAAGCGGACTGCTGAGGCCGACACGGCACCGCCGCATCGGAGTTGGGCGGCAGCACGTTCTTCCTCAATCTCGGCGGCTATCTCCAGTTCCTCTTGCACAAAGCACTGAGCTTTTATTTTCCGCATCAAATTACACAGCCGGTGCAATGGGGCTGGATTCTTTCCCTTCCAGATCGAACGGACAAGGGAATGGTAAAAGGAGTACGGCGGCTCGCATGGTTGAAGCATTGGGGCGATGCTGGCGTAGGCTTGGTACATGCTCTAGCTTTTCCCTTTTGGTGGATTAAAACCCGACGAATGAAAAAAAATCCCACTGGTGTGCCAGTGGGATTCTTATACGTAATTTACTCTAGCCGTAACGAATGAGCAACCCGGCAATAACTTGGTTACTCTGGAGTCCCGCCTCCGACCACCAAGTCGCCATCATCAAAGTTCAAGTGCCAGTTCCATATATCGGCCAAAAGTTGCATGGGTTCATTTTCTGAGTGTACGTCATGCTTGACGGCAGATGTCGCTACAGCTTGGACAGGGCCACTTACCACGAGTTTTGCCCCTTGATTACTCATCTCGACTTCATCCTTACTATGCATCATATCATCCAGCATACCGAAACCCCTGCTTCACGAGAAATAGTGCCTCGATTGCACGGAAACGGCCACCAAAAAGAGCAAACCATGTCTGAAATTTCTCGTTGCTGAATGCTCTTTGCCTACTGGTTATAAAGGTACATGGCAGTACAATACCGGAACCACGTTGTTTGTCAAGCCAAAAAGACCAGCTATACAAATCGGCATGACGCATGAGGGGACTTAAGCAAATTCCGTTCCTTTTGCGAAATAATGACATTGTGACATGTTTTACACGATTTATACACTTAAGCGTGTTTTTTTGTTTGCCGGACCGGCTATTGTGTCGTACTAGGGGGAGGCTGCGGGGAAGGTCTTCGCAAAGGGTCTACCGCAGCAGACGAATGGATATCTAAGTGCATAAGTCAAAGCTAATTCAGTAATTACATCTCGTAAGTGCAGTTGCATGTTTACAGTGGTCGGGCCGGACTGATTGAAGATCAAGTTTCGTCATTGCGAGACGCTGATTTCATTCCATAGGATGATTATGCTTGCCAACGAAGCGTGCTCGCACAGCGTAGGGAAGCAAGCATAATCATCCTGTCAAGGCCGTACAAATCAACAAGGTTGCATACGATTTCTTGCCTTCAGATTCAGTCCGGCCCGACCACTGTAAATTGGTCCGCCAGTAATTAGCATTTCACCTTGATGACAGCATCTTGGCGTGGAGCAGCAAAGTTGACTCGGTGGACGGGGAACGCTACGCTGGTGGGCGATTCTATAAAAGAAAAATGTTTCGCCCACCAGCGTAGCGTTCCCCGTCCACCGACACTTCTCCCCTTTGTACGTCCACCTAATCGAAATTATAATCGGCAGTGGATGCCATCGATTGCACGCTCTTGGCCCCCATCATGGCCCAAATGATGACCTCAAATATTGACCTTGCGTCGGGGACGCCGACCTCAAATCAACACCTGCTTTCCGCTAGAGGTTATGCGGTACTTTTGCTTTTTGCTCTTGGGCTTGTCGGGCAGAGTGTGTTCAATCAGACCCCGTGCGAGCAGGCGAGCTAACGCTTCCCGAACATTTCTTGTCCTCGTCTTGTAGCCCAGATTAAGATGGATTTCGTCGCTGGTTGCAGGGTCATTTGAGCAGAAGGCCAGAATCCGTTTCTCGTTGGCAGAAAGATCATGGCCCCCATCATGGCCCCCATCATGGCCCACGACTGGGGCCTGCTTCATATCCGGCTGGATCGGCAGTTCCACAAGGAAATACGTCCGGTCCTTGTCCGTGCTGAACTTCGGCGGTGGTGAACCGTTGGCCTTCATCGCCTCCCGAATCTTCGGGATGCCGGTGCATCGACCTTCTGTAAGCTTGAGTTCTTTGAGGAACTCCCCGATGCGGCGGTTGCGGTAGCGACGGGCGATGATTCGCTTGCTGTTAAGGGCCGACAATTTGATGGAGGGATCAGGACCGGGGTAGCTGACGATCTCGATCTGGTCGGGGTTCACCCGTACTTCGATTGGTTCCCGCTGCTCGTAGCTGCGGTGGTACACGGCGTTGACCAGTGCTTCTTCAACAGCGGCATAGGGGTAATTGAACACCCGCTTGGCTTCCGCCCGATCCGCCACCTTGGTGACCTTTTCGACGGTCACGTTGTTCTGGATGTATCGCAAGGCATCCCCAAGCTGCTGGTGCAACGGCCCCTTAAAAATCTTCTCCACGATGTTATTCCCAGCCACGCCCTGCGGGAACTGCACCACATCGATCTGGGTGCCGGGGAAAAAATGTTCCGGGGCTTCGTTAAAGAACATCACGCCCACGTTTCGGGGTTTTAGATATTCATCGCCCCCGTCAACAATGTTCATCTGCCGCCCAAGCTCGACCAGCGGCGTCTTCTTTGAAATCTGGTGCAGTCCACTCTTGACATCGTTCAAGAAGGATTGGATTAGCGGGAGTTTCAGGTCATCCAGATCGGCCTTGTGGCAAATACGATCATCGAACGGCACCGTCGCCGTAAGACGCATCAACTCTGGCAAGTCATGTTCTTTGGCCTCGACGGTGTTGGAATAACGGCGGATGTAGTAGCGGTAGTCCTTATGCTTGCTGGTGACTTCCTTGGGGGCCTTGTACGCCCGGTTCTGCCCGCCCGGTGCCCAAAGCACCACGACCGTCTTCCCCATGTAGGACTCGATGCTCACATTGGAAAAGTAAGGCGGCTGGATCAAGTTGCAGTATTGGAGAAGTTCTCGCTGGATGCGGTCGAGTTGGTTGCTGGGGACGCCCACCGGGGGCAGCACGGGTTGGCCGTCCTTGGCCTCAAGGCCGATGACGACATACCCGCCGCCCAAGTTTTCAAAGTCATTGGCGAATGCACAGAGCGTGCGGATCGTTGGGTCGGGGTTCCAGCCTGCCTTGTATTCGATGCGGTCGCTCTCCACCGTCCGGTGGGACAGCAGATCATCGAGATTGATAGGCAGGCGGCTGACCATACGGGTGGTTCCTCGGAAGGGGGATGGAATCACGGAGGTCATTTTCCGTGAACTGACGAGAACAGGCAAATCGTCATCGAAAATCAGCGGCCAAACGCCCCGTTGCCGCACTACTTCCCAAGGTACTTCTGCCGCAATGCCGCCGAAACCGGCTTCCAGTCCATGGCCTGACCACGAGCAATTTGCTCTTCGGACTCGGCAATGGCCGCACGATCCCCGGCGTCCAGTTCGTCCGGCGATTGATCTGCCATCATTTGGGTCAAGGCTGCTTCCACAACCGCTGTTGCGGAGGGAAAACGTCCAGACCGCACCAGTTCTTCGATGAACTGTTCGAGTTCAGGGTTGTCGATGGTAATGGTCATGTCCACGACCCTTGTGACAAGGTTACCTACGGCAGTATAAACGAAAGGCAGAAAAAGTGGGGGGAGGTTCTGGCACTCGCCTCTAATACGGGGTATAGTCTTGTTGTAAGTCCTTATCCCATGCTACTTTCCGATATGCTTCCAAAGGGCAGGCAAGAGCGTGTGACAAGTATCAGAGCCAGCCCCCGCTATTTGATAAAGGGTCGCCAACTGGCGACCCTTTTTTCGTTTCTGGAGGATTCGAACCTCCGACTATGGCGTGCGCCGCACGACATTTCAGATTCGACGCCCACAGGCGCCGCGCAGCGAACTCCTCCCCCCGCTACGTAACCTGTCGCAATGGCTTGCGAACCCTCGGAAGCCATTGCCGTTCCAAGGGATACAGGTGTCAAAGTCCCATCGGGATTCACCCGGATCGGCCCAATCGTCTTCTCCATAAATGCGTGCAGCCGGGGGCCACTGATCGGACCCGTGATTTCCTTACAAACTTCCGCCACCGCCGCCCGAACATCGTCGGCTACGCGGAAAGGCTCGACGGGCTCAAGACCCACAAGAAAACCCTCATGCAGCAGTTGCTCCCGGCGGCGGAAGGGGGTTAAATAGCTCCTTCACACGACAGGGCGAGCGGTGGAGCGACCGTGCGGGAGAAACCCACCCTGGAACGTAGCGGCAGAAACACCCGGCCGCGCCGCGCGAGCCGGCAGGAACCGGATCGCTCGTGGCCCAGTGAGTCCCGAAAATAAAAAGGTAGAACACGTATGGGAAGAGCATTCGAAAGACGCAAGTACTCCATCTTCAAGACGGCGGCCCAGAACTCCAAGCTGTATGCGAAATACAGCAAGCAGGTGTACGTGGCGGCCAAGAACGGCGTCCCCGATTTGGCGGCCAACCCGCACCTGCGCCTCGTCGTGGAGAAAGCCAAGAAGGAAAATGTCCCCAGCCACGTGATTGACAAGGCGATCCAGAAAGCCGCCGGCAAGGGAGGCGAAGACTTCCACTCCGTGCGTTACGAGGGGTTCGGCCCCGGCGGCGCGCTGATCATTGTTGAGTGCCTGACCGACAACAACCAGCGCACGATCGCCGAAATCCGCAGCTATTTCGCCAAAGCGGGCGCCAAGCTGGCCGCCAGCGGGTCGGTAATGATGTCGTTCGACCACCTGGCGGTCATCTCGTTCAAGGGCGACTCGGAGGAGAAGGTGATCGAGGCGCTCTTCGCCGCGGACGTCGCCGTCGAAGACGTCGAGAGCAAGGACGGCGTGATCACCGTCTTCACCCCGCCCGCCGCGTTCTTCAAGGCCAAGACGGCGCTGCTCGAAGCGCTGCCGGGCGTGGAACTGGACGTGCAGGAGATCACTTTCCTCCCGCAGGCCACCAAGACGCTCGGCGCGGAAGAACTGGCCTCTTTCGAGAAGTTTCTGCAGACGCTCGAAGACAACGAGGACGTGCAGGAGGTCTATCACAACATCGTGCTTCCGTAAATGCCTGGTCCTTAGCTCCGTGGCGGAAGCCCGGAGCCCGGCGGGGCCTGACGTAAATGAGCCACAAATAAACACCAATGAACCCAGCGCGGCATGGCCGCAACGCAAGGCGCTACCACGGATCACACGGATAAAACGGATCGCACTGATAAATTCAAAGCGATGATACTTCCACTCGCTGATCCGTGAAATCCGTCAGATCCGTGCAATCCGTGGTTTGGCCGCGCTGCCTGAAATGTTGCGCACGGCGTAAGGAATTGAATGGATTGTGGCACGAATAGCTCCGTGCTCCGTGGCCTGCGGGGCTGGTCGCACCCCATTTAGCGCGGGCTCTCGGGGCCCTGTGTCAATGTGCGTAACAATAATGTTGCACGCCCGCCAACCGCTCCCCGCCGGCAAAACACTCCAACCAAATCCTCCCCCCCTTGGCGCCCATAGGTGCGCAGGTGACCTGCGTTTTTGAGCGAATTTCCCATAGATGCGCACGCAAATTGATAGCAGGATGCGGAAGATCGGGTGGAATCTGAACAGTTGGACGTTGAACGTTGGACGTTCACACTTCGGAAACATTTAGCGAGGGCCCTCGGGGCCCTGCGTCAATGTGCGTAACAATAATGTTGCACGCCCGCCAACCGCTCCCCGCTGGCAAAACACTCCAACCCAATCCTCCCCCCTTGGCGCCCATAGATGCTCAGGGGACCCGCGTTTTTGAGCGAAAAACCCAAAGATGCTCACGCAAATTGATAGCAGGATGCGGAAGATCGGGTGGAATCTGGACAGTTGGACGTTGAACGTTGGAAGTTGAACGTTTCCGGCTTCACGCCCTGGTCCGTAGCTCCGCGGCGGAAGCCCGGGGCTTGGCGAGTCCAACGTAAATGAGCCACAAATAAACACCAATGAACACGAATGGGGTAGTGGTCCGGGACAGGCGGGGCTGGTCGCGACCCATTTAGCGAGGGCCCTCGGAGCGCTGCGTCAATGTGCGTAACAACAATGTTGCACGCCCGCCAACCGCTCGGCGCCGGCAAAACACCCCCATCAAATTCCCCCCTCTTGGCGCCCATAGGTGATCAGGGCTCGGCATTCTGGCTCGCGCGGGCCTGGGCGAAGGCGGCCCGCACGGCCGCATAATGGCGCTCGTACTCGGCGCGGTTGTTGGCCAATAACAATGCCGCCTTGGCCGCGGCGCGATTGAACTCTGGCTTGCTGAGCCAATCCAAGGCGACAGTATGGAGGACATCGTTGCCAATCTTCCCATCAATCCCATCGGTCCGTACCATCAGCCTCCGATCCCGTGCTTGAACATGCCGTACATCTACCGTACAATAATCCGGTTGCCATAGTCCGATAGACCGGCAGCCCAACGGCTGTTGCGGAAAATCGGGACGAGCACGGAACAACTCAGTCCGTTTGAACAAGACATTCAGCCCCTGTTTGGTTGCAGCGACGACAACGCGACCATGGTTAGGGATAACCCCGGCGTAACCGTATAGGATTCCATTGCAAGGGGCAGATTTTGAAGAGAATTACAGCGTACAACGATAACCGCGTGAATAAGTTATGGATTGCCATTAAGAACGGAAAAGTAGTGGGGCATTGTAGTGAGAAGACAAAAGCATTTGCCAGACGACGGTTCTCCGCAATAGGGCTCCGTGGTATTGAAATTGTGGCGGGTTGAATCATGGCATACTTTGCGATAAGGAATATCGAAACAGGGTTGTACTGGGCCGATAGTAGGTGGGCAGGAGCGGCGGACGGACGAACTGAATAAGCCCACGGATGCCGACAGGGCGCTGGAGGGCGGGGAAGTTTTACCCACCGGCGCCGGGCAATCGAACGCCAGATGCAGGCGCCGTGCGACATCGAGTGCTTGGGCACGCGCCAGCAAAATTAACGACCGGGTGCTGATCGCCAGAACCTCAACCGTCGCGCGGCCCGGCCCGGCGGGGCGTGGTGGGCAAAGGGGAGCGATGGCAACAGCGCGGCCCATGAAAACAATCAAGACATGCGACCGCAGGTACTGAGGGTATTGGGGGCGGGGGTACTGGGGTGATACTGGGGGATTGTCATAGGGCACGCGATCGCCGATGATTACCATTTTGCTGGTTGAAAAATACGTTGCGTGTAGCAACACCAGAACGATGGCGGCCAATGATATTCGATGGCTGCCGAATGCTTTTGGCGCAACTTCTGATGGAGACCGCTGGTTTGAATTGGTGCTGGCGGAAGAGTCATGCCCATAAATCCTGCAAACTTCTTGGGCTTTTTGGCCCGCCACTACCGACCGGTGGAGGCGTTGTGCCGACAACGGATGCGGTTTACGTCTGATGACGAAATCGCCAAGTTTCTTCAACCGTACATCGAAGCGGACACCAGCCCGGCACGTTTGATTTCCCATATGAAAGAGGTGGGTGTGCTGATCCCGGGAACGGAGGACTGGTCTCCACCCGGCTTCTTGGCCCGGTTCCTTGATGAACTCCAAAATCGTCACACGCTGGCCAGCCCCAAGGTGATTCAAGCGTGGATCGACAAACTCAATGGATTTATCAACAAAATGGACAAGGCGCTGGCTCCGGCCGCCGTAAGTCTGGAAGGGTTGGACCTCGACGATCTGGATGATTGGCTTCGAGAGATTGACGGCACGTTCCGGGCTATTGCTGATACGGTTCACGGTAACTGTGACCGGATCGCCACGGAAGTTGCCGCCTACCGTACTATTGAGGACGCCCATCACCTGCGCCGTCGGTTGGTCCGTCTGGTGAGTCTGCACGACGAGTTTCTCGAACCGGTGATTCGTATTATCGACATCACCGGGGATTTCCAGGCCGTCACCGAGCGGATTGCCACCACCTGTGCCAAGTTATCGGCATTGGCCGAACCCGACGAGGTTCCTATCGGCCAAGAGGCCCGCCGCGTGCGCCAAGAGATCACATGGTTGCGCCGTTCCGTAATCCAGCGTGCCGAGGAAGCGAAACGCGAACTCGGTCCGCTGTGCGAAGCAGCAGTGCGGGAATCCCGGATTGCCATCGGCGTCAATCGCGCGTTGGAGGCAATCCGCCAAGGCCAGAGCGCACGACTGGAACTCGAAAGCCGGGTGCCGGTGCTGGATGTCTGCGATGGAACTCTCATGGCGGACTCGGCCATTGAGCGTTACTTGAGGGTGGCCACTCAATTCTCTGACGCGGCGCCGCCCGAGTTGCCCGCCGAGGGGCCGGGCAAGCTTCCCGTGCAATGGACCGCCCGAACGCTCCAAGATGAACTCGGCAAACTCGATGAGGTTGAGGACCTGTTGACGTGGCTGCTGGACCGTTGCGACGGCGCCAGCGCGGATGTGGCCGTTGGCTTGTTGCATGCCATAACCGAGAATAGGCCGGACCGCACCAGGCCAGTCGCGGCGCGGCATTCCTATCAGATTAAGCAGATTAATGTTGATGCCCACCGATGGCGTTGGGAGTTATCCGATGGAAAGCCCTAAACCCCTCATTCCACCAGAGGCCCTTCCTGACCAACTCGCGGATGTGTTCCGCGCATTGCGCCTGGGCAAACATCTGTGCCGCGATGATGGCACGCTCTATCGGGATTTGGAGCAAAATGAAGCCGCATACCATCTCATCCTGGAGCGTTTGGGCTATGAATTGATCCGCCACGGCATGGGATTTTATTATCTCCAAGGTGGTAGCGTTCAGAGTTCCCAGCGTCTGGAAAGCCTGACGATCTTCGTGCTCCTGCTGTTTCAGGATCTGGAAGACCGCAAGTTGGAAAATCGCGAGCGTATGTGGGAAAAGACTCTGCTATTACGTGTATTGTCCATAGCCGAACTGCCTCATTTTGCCACCGCGGAAAAACGCAAGATGATGAGCGCCGTCGGCGTCACGCCGGACACGCTTCAGAGGAAGGTTCTCCGGACGCTGGCGTCATTGGGAATGGTCGAACTGATGCCGCAGGGCCAGTTTCGCTTCCGTGCACCAATCTATCGGTTTGTTGATCTGTGCCTCCGGTATGCGTCCGACGAGTGGGCCAAGCAGGGAAATGCAGAGGCGGCTGCGGCCGCCGTAGTGACCGAGGCGCCTCCCGATGTGGCTGACTCAATCTCGGATAATGTGGAGGAAGATCGATGAGCCACTATGGCGTACGACGACTCATTGCCATCAACAGCGGCGGTTTTATCTATGCGGAGCTGGATCTGAGCAAGCCGGTGCATCTCGTGGCACCTAACAACCGCGGCAAGTCCACCCTGGTCAATGCCCTACAGTTTCTCTACGTTGACGACATGACAAAGATGGTCTTTGGCCGGCGGACTTCCGAAGACACGCGGCATCATTATTTTGGCCACGACCCCTCGTATCTGGTTTTTGAGTGTGCGACCCCCTCCGGTATCCAATGCCTCTTAGTCCGAGGCTTGGGACCCCTACGAAATTTCGGTTTTGAACGCTACGTCTTCCAGCGGGAATACGCGCGGCAGGATTTTGAGGATGAGCACCGACGAGTTGCCAGTTTCGATATTCTGCGCAGCCGACTGGCCAACCGAACACTGCTGGAGGTTCCGACCAAGCAGCATTATTGGGAAATCCTCGCGGGCCAGAGCAGCACCGAAGGCAAGGACGTGCCGCGTCTGGGCATCTTGCCGCTCAAGACGCTTGATGAGTACAAGGCTTTTCGTGAAGTGTTCGTTAGTCTGCTTAAACTCTCAAATATGGATGGTCGAAATCTCCAGGAACTAATCATCGCCTGTCACGCGCGTGAGATCACCGAGATGCGGCTCGATATCGCCGCCACGTACAAGGCCGAATTCGAGCGGGCGGAACGCGCTGAGCAAGACGTAGCCTTTGTGCAGGCCGTGCGCAGCGACATTGACTGCGGCAGCAGGGTTCGTGCTGATGAAGCCGCCATCCTCGCCCAGCTTGCGCAGGCCGGTCCGCAGGTGATTCGTGAATCTCGCCGATGCCAAGTCGTCATGGGACAGCATCAGGCGCAACTGGCGACCGCCATTGTCGCGGGCAACCGCGAAAGAGGGGTCAAGGAGAAGGAGCAGTGGAAACTCGAACGTGAGGCTGGCGTTTTTGAGGAACGGTTGCGGGTTGCTCGCGAGAGCGTGGCAACGCTGGAGAAAGATCACACCAAATGGGCCGCTTATTCGCCACTAACGCTCCAATCGCTTCGCGATAAGATCGAGACGCTGGAGGACCGGATCGCGCAACTGCGGCAAAATCTTCAGCGAAACCTCGACCCCGCCATGCTCAGTAGTCAGGTGGAACGCCTCGACAAGCAATTGATTCAGGAGCGCGAGGCGCTCAAGCACTGGGATAAGACTGCCTTTACCGCCCTGCGCGGATTGGGCATGTCGGAACCACACCTGTTCACGACGTTTCGTGTCCTCAACCCCGGTCTATTGAACCTTATCGTGGGACAGACGCTCTCGATCAAGAACGAACAGGCGCTGCTGGCTAACCTGGAATCCCTCCGCGAACGAATCGAGCGCAGCATTTATAGTGACCCGACCGTCGAGGCCCATTTGGAGTCCGTCACGGGGCCAGACTTGGTCCCGATTCGGAACAAAGAACGCTTGCGCAGTCAGATCACGATCAACGAACAGAATCTGGGCCAGGCTCGTGAACAACTCAACATCGCCAAGGACCAGACCTTGGCACGCAAAGAGCTGGAGGCCAAAACCGCTGAGTGTCGGGCGTGTCAGGAGGAGCTCGCCGCCTATGAACGACACACGCAGGAATGGCAAAAGCGTACGGAACGGGAAGCACGCGTCAATGAAATCGACGAGCGGTTGGTTGCTTGCAACAAGGCTGCCGTCCAAATTCGCATGGATGTTGAGGTCCTGATTGGTCAAATCCGTGAGCTTCGGGCGCAGGAGGTGGAACTTGGTGCCGTTGCAACACGTTTGCGGGAAGGTCTTCGAATACTGAGCGACTCGATGATGGAGGTCGGCTTGGAGATTCCGCCGCTGGCGGAAGACTCGGCGGCGGAATCCGATCCGCCCGCCGATGCCGCGGCGGTACTGACCAAACGCGCCGAGGAAATCGGCAAACAACTCACGATACTTACGGCGCAGGTGCGGAAGATCCGTCCGCTACGGGAAGAACTTCTGGGCATTCAAGCCAACATCACGCGAAAATCCAGCCAGTTCAGCACCCAACCAGTTCACTTTAACGATCGGGATGAAGAATGGCGACTCCTATTGGATAAGCGCGATTCGCTGGATTCACTGGAGCAAGTCAGCAAGCGCCAGTGGGACGCGTTGTTTACCACACTGGGGGCGCGCCTTAACGGCATTCGCCTGGGAATGCGGAGTATCGAGCAGGCCGTTACGCGTATCAACGGGGGCCTTAAACGCTACCGGGTGAGCAACCTTAGGGAAGTGCAACTTAAGGTCGAGAAATCCCCCGACACCTACCCAATGATAGAGGCCCTGACGAACCAGGATGGCCTCTTTCAGAACCGCGATCTAATCGAGGAAGCCAAGAATCGCCTCCGCATTATGATTGAGTCCGCGCAACCTATTGAACTTCATTCCCTGTTCGCTTTACACATTCGGGTGCAGCAAAACGATGGCCAGTGGATGGAGGCCAAGTCTCTCGACGAAATCGGTAGCACAGGCACGGGCATGACCGCGAAGGCGATGATCTTCATTCAGTTGGTCCGCGCCATCGTGGGCAACGAGCGCTATCGGTTGCATTTTTATATGGATGAAACCGGGCATCTGGATGATCAGAACCTCCATGCTACCACCGCCATGGCTATGTCCAAGGGGATTTTGCCAATCACTGCGGAACCTGATGTCCGTATCGACCCACTGGCCCATCCCGAAGTCACGGTTTACGCACTGGGTCAGAACGCCCAAGGTCGCTTCCACATCGAAGCGTGCAACACCTACCGCGCTGCCCGCGTCAGCGGTGAAAACACCGCCGCCACGGAGATTGCCCATGGGTGATGTACAACGAGCACTTTTGCGGCGCCTTCGCGATGCCGGTCCTGACGGCGTGCCGACCTCTGCGATCGCCCGCCGGTGCGCGCCACTGGTCAAGCAACTTGAGACGTGCGGCGCCATGGAAAAACGCCTGGGGAAAGGCCGTGGTTTTCGTCTGCACCTCCGTGATCTAGCGGCATTTGCCAGATTGGTGGAGTCCCAATATCCAGCGGGATTGGATGTGGCGGACGAAGACCTCATAGACCGGGCTTCGGCCGTGGCGCTCCTTGGAGATGCCAAGGCCGTGCGTCAAGGCTCCCACCAAGGCGTGTTCGTACGGTCGGCCAAACGCGACGTCGTCATCGAGCGGGTCGATACCGGCGTACAACTTCCCATCGGGGAACTCACCGTCACAGGGGGCGGTGCGGCCATCGTGCTGGCCGCCGGGATCGAGTGGCGCTTTGCCGGTGTGGTGGCGGTCATCGAAAATGCCGAGACATTCTGGCGTCACGAGCACGTCCTGCCAGATGTAGATTTGGCCGTCTTTGCTCAGGGGCGCATGTCCGAGCGTAAACTCGCTTGGCTGGCCTCCACTCCCATGGGGGGATGCCGTTTCATCCACTGGGGCGATTACGACCCCGTGGGGGTTGCCGAATATTTGCGCCTGGTCGTCGCGTGTCCTGGGCGTGTCGAAATGCATGTGCCGGCGAACGTGGAGGAACTTCTGTGTAAGTTCGGTAAGTCGACGCTGATTACGGAGCAGACCGAGATACTTGACTGCCTCCGGGATTGCGTCAATAACCCAATTGTGCGGCAATTCGTGATGTTATTTGACCGGTATGGAAAAGGTCTGGAGCAGGAGATTCTGTTGGGAACCGCGAATGTTTCCTCGGCTATGCTCCCCAGATTACACGCTCCAAATTGCGTCGAAGCCAGACGGGAACCGCATGAGTAACGAGAACCAGAACCAATCTGAGCGCCAGGCCGTGGCCTCCGCCGCCGAGGACCACTTTGTGGACCTGTTCACGGAGGCGTTCGGCTATGACCGGGTCGGGTTGTTGCATAAGGAATACTCATTCCAGGATATTGAGGGCACTTGGAGACGGATTGATTACGCGATCCGGACGCCGGACGCCAGGATCGCCTTTGAAGTCGATGGCCTGCAGTGGCACATGCCAGGCAACATTGACGTGGGCCAGTACGAAGATGCACTGCTGCGGCAGAACAGCTTGATCCATCTGGGCTGGCAGGTGTTTCGGTGGACCGACCGCCAGATCCACCAGGAGCCGGACCGCGTGAAGGATCAGCTCCTGAAATTTCTGGAAAGCATTTCCGACCTGCTGCCGCTCGACGAGTTTTTGCCGCGGCAGCTCGGCGCGGCTATCAGCCTGCATGACCACCAGCATGAAGCGCTGGCCGCGCTGGCGGCCATGCGCCAGGAAGGCAAGACAATTGGCTTGCTTTATCATGCTACGGGCACGGGCAAGACGGTCGTGGCGATCGAAGATGCACGCCGGATCGGTGGGCGCACGTTGTTCCTGGCGCATCGGCACCCATTGGTGAAGCAGGCGGCGCGGCAGTTTACCGAATTATGGCCGGATGCGGACGTGGGACTGTTCACGGGCGCCGGCCGCGACCCGGACGCCTTCAACATCGTGGCCACGGTGCAGAGCATCTCCAAGCAACTCAAAACGTTCCGGCCGACAGATTTCAGCTATATCATCGTCGATGAGGCCCACCACGCGACGGCGGAGACGTACCGGCGGGTTTTGGCATTCTTTCGGCCAAAGTTTGTGCTCGGGCTCTCGGCTACGCCGGATCGGGCGGATGGGCAGACGTCGCTCGAGCTTTTCCGCGACTATGTGCACCGGCTGGACCTTAAGACGGCCGTGGAAATGGGGCAGTTGGTTCCCATCCGGTGTTTCCGGGTGCAAACGAATGTGGACCTGACGCGCGTGCGGTTCAATCAGGTGCAGTACCGGCGCGAGGATCTGGAAGAGCGCATCGTAGTGCCGGATCGAGACCGGCTTATCATAGAGACTTATCAGAACTACGTACCGGGTAAGAAGGCCGTGATTTTCTGCGTGAATGTGCGCCATGCCAAGCAGGTCGCAGAGCGATTCTGCACGCAGGGTATTGCCGCCGCGGCGGTCTCCGGCGGCATGAGCCGACAGGACCGGGAAGCGCACCTTGAGGGGTTCCACACCGGCCAACTGCGGGTACTTTGTGCCTGCGATATCCTTAACGAGGGTTGGGACTGTCCGGATATCGAGGCGCTATTCATGGCGCGCCCGACACTTTCCAAGGTGGTCTATCTGCAGCAACTGGGGCGCGGCACGCGCCTGGCGCCGGGTAAGGAATGCCTGGTGGTTTTTGATTTTGTGGACAATGCGACACGGTACAACGTCTCGCTGAGCTTGCACCGGATTCTGCAACTGCGGAACTATCGCCCGGGCGGGCTGGCCGTCGCGCCGCCGAGCCTGATTGGCGCAGAAGAACAGAATATCGCCGATGGGAAGGCGCCGACCGCCGTCATCAATATCGCGGTGTGGGCTAAGGATCTGTTGCCGATTGATATCTTTGACTGGCAGCAGGCGCTGGCGGGAATGCTCACGGCGATCCAGTTGGAACGGTGCCTGCATGCCACGGAAGGGACGATCCGGCGGGCCGTCGAAACCGGGAAGATACAACCGGATCACCGTGTGGCGGCAGGGCAGGTCGATCAGGTATTTTTTCAGAAAGATCGCGTGGAAGAGATCCGCGAAACCCTTGGCTTGCCGAAGGTGACGGAGGAATCTATCAAGTCGCTGTTTCTGGCTTTCGTGGGCGAAATGGACATGTCCGCATCGTACAAACCGGTGATGCTGCAAAGTATCCTGAAGAATGCGGACGGGGACGGCCGGGCCGAGGTTACGAAGGTTGTAGACGCATTCGCGGCGTTTTATCGGGATCGCCAGGCCCGGGGGCATGTGATCGAGTCGCCATCCGCCCGCATGGCGCGGGTGGCAGAACTGACCGCGGACGAAATTCAGAACACGATGCTGCAAATGCCTTTTTCCAAGTTCGAGCGTAAGGGCTATCTGAAATATGACCGTGATCTGGCTTTTCTGCGCTTCGATCCGCGGCTTTGGCGCCAGCTTGGCGCCGGCGATCTTGAAGAACTGCGGAATGTGTGCGCCAGGAATATTGAGACGTATTTCCAGCGATTCCAAGAGAGGGCATGAACCCTCCGATTCTGCACCGGAAGGAGACGTTTTTGCCGCCGGATGATCCGCGGCGGGAGCGCTTCGCGCGCTTGACCAGGCAGGAAGAGAAATACGGCCTTTACGCGGAGACTTCCACGATCGGCACGCGCGAGGGGTGGCAGGTGTCAGCGCCGGTCTGAAAATGCGGTAAATCCGCCGGTTTGAAAATGGGGTGAATTGGCCGGTGCGAACGTGCTGGTGCAGAGGATGGTTGCAG
>Ga0316217_10000988_pt1 | contig 38583 bp, 31 predicted proteins | sample 1anoAmetaG_FD_203633 | JGI IMG/M metagenome (GOLD analysis project Ga0316217, IMG submission 203633) | Freshwater microbial communities from Trout Bog Lake, Wisconsin, USA - 1anoA | ecosystem: Environmental > Aquatic > Freshwater > Lake > Hypolimnion/Profundal zone | place: USA: Wisconsin...
GCGCCAACACCCTGTTCAACATGGTGCAGCAGCTGGGCATGGCCATGGGCATCGCCCTGGGCGCCGTGGCGCTGCGGATCGCCGGCCTGCTGGGACCGGCGGCGGCTGCGGGGAGCATCCCGCTGGCTCACTTCCGCACCGCGTTCATCGTGGTCGGGTGCATCGCGCTGCTGGAGGCGCTGGACGTGTTCAGCCTGCACGCCGCGGCCGGGGACAGCGTGCGCCGGCGCAGGCCGGTGAAGGCCGGGGAAGAGCTGGCGGAATCCGGATAGGATGGGACGATCCACGGCACTCAGGAGCGGAATCATGGCGGAGCCATTCAGCATGCAGGACAAGGTCGTCGTCATCACCGGCGCCAGCCGCGGCATCGGCCGGGGGCTGGCGCTGTACTTCGCCCTCCGGGGGGCGAAGGTGGTGGCCCTGGCCCGCGACCTGGAGCAGCTCCGCGCACTCGAGGCGGAAATCGCCGCCGCCGGCGGCGCATGCTCGGCGCGCAGGCTGGACGTGCGCGACGTGCCCTCGATCCGGCCGGTGTTCGACGGCATCGCGGCCGACCTGGGCCGGATCGATGTGCTGGTGAACAACGCCGGCATGGGCAGGCCCATCCCCGCCCTGGCCATCACCGAGGCCGACTGGGACGAGATGATGTCGCTGAACCTGAAGGGCGCCTTCTTCTGCGCCCAGGCGGCGGCCCGGCACATGCTGGCCCGGGGCCGCGGCCGGATCGTCAACGTCAGCTCCCAGGCCGCGGTCATCGCCATCGACGGCGAGGCGGTCTACTGCGCCTCCAAGGGCGGCATCAACCAGCTGACCAAGGTGCTGGCGCTGGAATGGTCCCGGGACGGCGTCACGGTCAACGCGGTGGGCCCGACCTTCACCCGCACCCCCGGCACGGCCGAGCGCCTGGACGACCCCGCCTTCCGCGCCGGGGTGCTGGCCAACATCCCCCGCGGCCGGATCGGCACCATCGAGGACATCGCCGCCGCGGTGCAGTTCCTGGCCGCCGACAGTTCGGACATGGTCAACGGCGCCTTCCTGCTCACCGACGGCGGCTGGACCATCGTCTGAGCGCCAGGCTCAGGACGGCGCCTTCACCTGGACGCTGCCGCTGGCCACGGCGCTGTCTCCGGCCTGGTTCTGGACCTTGACCTGGACCTGGAAGCTGCCTTCGCTGTTCCCCACCGCCAGTTCGAGCTGCCGGCCGCCCTGGCCCGAGGCGATGCTGGCGCTGGCGGCGCCGTTGACCACGGTCCAGACGATGGCCATGCCGTCCGGGGTGACCACGCTGGCGGTGGCGCCCTGACCCGGCCGGACCGAGGCCGGCAGGCTCAGCGACGCCTCGGGCAGCGGCACGATCGCGGCGCTGGCGCTGCCCGAAAGCTGCCCACCGGTGTTGCTCACGGTCACCGCGGCGGTCACGGCGCCGGAAGCGCCCGCGGTGTAGGTGATGGCGGGGGTCCCCTGGCCGGCGGTGAGGGTCCCGCCGGTGAGCGACCACGCGTAGACGATGCCGGCGCCCTGGTCCGGGGTGCTGGCCCTGAGTCCGGTGCGGCCGGCGCTGACGAAGGGGTCGAGGGTCACCTTGGGCGCGACCGCCGGCACCGGATCGTTGACCGTGAGGGTCAGGGTGCCTTCCGACTTGCCGGCGCCGTTCTGGGCGATGATCCGGTAGGTGGCGGTGGCGGCCAGCGCCTTGGGCGTCCCGCTCAGGGTCCCGGTGGCGGGATCGAGCGCCAGGCCTTCCGGCAGGCGCGGCTCCACCCGCACCGAGGCCACCGGGCCGCCGGTGTAGAAGGGGACATTGGGCGCGATCGCCGCACCCCTGGTGTAGACCGCCGGGTCGCTGGGGTAGACCAGCCTCGAGGGCGGCCTGACCGCGGCGGCGGGCGCCTGGTCCGGACCCGCCGCGGAGGCGGAGGCAGGAACGGGGGGCGCCGCCACGGAGCTTTCCCGGCCGCCGCCGAGGCCGCAGCCGAGGGTCAGCCCGGTCGCTACGAGAAGGCTAGTCCACTGGCCATGGCGCATGGGAACCTTTCAGGGAGTCGATACCCCCATTCTGATCGCAATTCTATCCTGGCGCGCCGCCTAATCCAGGATCTGGATGCGCCGGAGGAAGGGGATGTCCTCCAGCAGCACGGCGGTCCCCCGCACCACGGCGGTCTCGGGGTTCTCGGCGCGGTAGCAGGGGAGGTGGGTCTCCTTGCTCAGCAGGATGTCCAGCCCCTGGATCCTGGAGCCGCCGCCGGTGAGGCAGATGCCGCGGTCGATGAGGTCGGCGGCCAGCTGCGGCGGGGTGTCGCGCAGGGCCTTGCGCACCAGCTCGACGATGGCGTTGACCGGTTCGGCCATGGCCTCGCGGATTTCCGTGTCGTTGAGGGTGAGGGTCTTGGGCAGCCCCTCGAACTGGTCCCGGCCGGAGACGCTCATGGTGCGGACCCGCTCCGACGGGTAGGCGGAGCCCAGGTTCCACTTGACCTGCTCGGCGGCCACTTCGGAAATGAGCACGTTGTACTTGCCGCGGATGTAGTCCAGGATGGCGGTGTCCATCTCGTCCCCGGCGATGGCGATGGAATCGGAGAACACCTTGCCGTTGAAGGAGATCACCGCCACGTCGGTGGTGCCGCCGCCGATATCGAGGATCATGCAGCCGCGCTTCTCGTTGATGGCCAGCCCGGCGCCGATGGCCGCCACCATGGTCTGGTCCACCAGGTAGACCTCGCCGGCCTTGGCGTCGTAGCAGACCTGCTTCATGGCCCGGCGGGCCACCTGGTGGGCCCTGGGCGGAACGCTCACCACGATCCGGGTCCGGGCCAGGGTACGGTTGGGCCGGGCCTTGCGGATGAAGGCCGCCAGCATCTTCTCGGCGGCGTCCACCTCGAAGATCATCCCGTCCTTCATGGGGCGCAGGGTCTGGACGCCCTGGGGGGTCCGGCCCAGCAGCTGCTTGGCCTCGTCGCCCACCGCCTCCACCTCGTGGGTCTGGGTGTTCAGGGCGACGATGGAAGGTTCGTAGATGACGATCCGGCCGGCCTGCCGGGTGTAGATCAGCACCGAGGCGGTGCCCAGATCGATGGCCAGATCCGAGGTGAACAGGTTCGACCAGAACCGTACTGAGAAAGGATGCTGCACGGAATACTCCAATGCGACATCTTACCTTGTATCGGAGCGGTCCGGGCGGTCGGTGTAGCGCGCCGCCGCGGCGATGGCCACGGGGCCGAAGCCGATGAGCCGGCCGGACACCCCGGCGAAACCGAATCCGGCCACGGCCAAGTGCAGCCTGACCCTGTCCCGGGACCCACGCCATCCGCCCACCATCACCCCCCGCTCGCCACCGGCCCATCGTGCCCGTTATTTCATGCAGCATATGAAGTTGATTAATAAGTTCAAATTGAAATCCGATTTATGGCTATCATCTACTCACCCATTCAAACGAACTCCCCGTCGTGTTCATGGAGGATCTTCATGCATCTTCTTGCCAAGTATTCAAGACCTGCCGGGGCAGCGGCCCTGGTTGCCGCCCTTGCCAGCCTCCTCGCCTGCGGCGGCAGTTCCTCCAGCGGAACCGCCCAGACCCCCGCCTCGACTCCGGCCACCTCCCTTCAGTACACCGCTCCGGCGGGTACTGGCTACCAGCTTGTCCAGGACGCTTCCAGCACCGCCACCCATCTGGTGCTGGACCTGGTGGGCCCGGCCGGCGCCCAGATCCGCGGCGTCCTCCTCAACGTCGCCGCCGACACCGCGAAGACTGCCTGGAGCCATGCCGGCGGGACCGATCCATTCATCAAGGAAGGCCAGGCGCTCGATCTGGGCACCGGGCCCAGGCTGGAGAAGAGCCAGCAGACCGGCGCGAACCTGCAGGCCGCGCTGTTCCAGAAGGGCGCCGGCGCCGCCGCCACCCTCGGCACCGGGCCGATCCTCTCCGTGGCCCTGGACCTGAAGGCCGGCGCCGCCGCCGGCGCCGTCAGCCTGTCCAGCAGCGCCTCCCAGATCCTCGACGCCGCCGGGAACACCCAGACCATCACCGTGGCCGTGGGCTCCCTGATTGCCAAGTAACCGGATCGGATGAGGAGATGACGATGAACCGTATTTTCCACCTTTCGGCCAGGCCCCTTGTCCAGGGGCTGCTGCCCGCGCTGCTGCTCGCCGCCCTGCCGGCCCGGGCCGCCGATCCCTACCTCTACTGGACCAACCAGTTCGGTCCCAGCATCAGCAGGTTCAACCTGATCAACGGCACCAGCGACGATCCCTGGCTGACCCTCACTGCGGCGGCGATGCCGACGGGGATCGCCACGGACGGGACCAACGTCTACTGGACCGAACCCGGGCTGCACCGGATCGGCCGGGCCGCCATCGCCTCCGCCCTCACGCCCCGCCCGGCCACCTCGGACGAGGAGAACTGGATCTCGGGACTCGCCGCTCCTCACGGCGTGACGGTGGATCCCGCCGGCACAACCCTGTACTGGAGTGATCCTGACGGGGTGCCGAACACCATCCTCTCGGTCGCCTACATCGGCAAGGTGGACCTGACCGGCACGTATGTCGCCAAGTCGGCCAATGACGCCTGGTGGGCCTATCCCACCGTCACGCCGGTGGATAACATCAGCGCCCCGCCGGGCATGGTGGCCCCCTTCATCCTGTACGGTGGCTTCGAAGGGCTCACCGTGGACAACACCTATATCTACTGGGCCGACACCACCGCGGGCGCCATCAAGCAGGCCACCCTGGGCACCGTGGTCGCCCCGCTCTTCGACATCGACGACCCCAGCGGACCCATCATCACCGATGGCGGCAGCAACGATGCCGCCGTGGTCGTCACAGGCCTGAACGCTCCCTCGGACGTGCGGGTCAATGCGACGAATCTCTACTACGCCGATTACAACTCGGGCGCCACGGGCACCAGCTACGTGGGCATGGTCGCACTGCCGACCCTGCCCATCGTGACCCCCGCAGCGGATGCCCCGCTGGTCACCGGCTTGACCGGGGATCCCGCCCTCGCGCTCAAGGGCGCCAACCTGTTCTGGGCCGACAATCTGACGGATTCCGTGAAGATCTTTGAAGGCACGCTCGCGGGCACTTCGAGCCGCAGCCTCGCGACCGCGGAGAGTTTCGTCGGCGCGATGGCCGTCGGGGCCGACGCGCCGCTGGTGGTGTCGGTGGCCTCCTTCACCGCCCAGGCCAAGGCCAGCCAGGTGGTGGTCTCCTGGACCACCGGCTCGGAGGTGAACACCGCCGGCTTCAATGTCCTGCGCTCCACCACCGCCAACGGGAGCTACGCCAAGGTCAACCCCGCGCTCATCCCTGCCCAGGGCCTGGGCGTCGCCGGGGCCTCCTACTCGCTGACCGATGCCGGAGTGGCCGCGGGCCAGACCTGGTTCTACGAACTGCAGGACATCGACAACACCGGCGTGAGCACCCTGCACGGCCCGGTCTCCGCCACCGTGGGCGCCGCATCCCTGATCCTCTCGTTCCAGGCCACCCCCCCGGATGTCTTCCTGGGCGGCTCCACCCTCCTGGCCTGGAACACCAGCGGCAGTCCCGCCCTCACCCTCACCGGCGCCGGCGCGGTCAGCGGCGGCAGCCTCAAGGTGACCCCCCTGGGCACCACCGGCTACACCCTGGCCGATGCCCAGGGCGACCAGAGCCTGGCCACCGTGACCGTGAAGCCGTTCGGGTTCCAGGATATCGCCGGCCTCTCGCTGGCCTGGGGCAGTTCCATCGGCGATGCCAACTACAATCCTTGCTATGATCTGGACTGCGACGGCACGGTGGGCGACCTGGACGTGAAAGCCTGCCTCGCCGGTCTGTGATCCGTTCCCGGACCGATTCCCCCCTCTGACGACAGGAGTTATTGATGACCAAGGCCCATTGCCCGACAGTCGCCAGCCAGCCGACTGTGTCGGCCCCCAAGCCCGCCTACGATCCCCCGCGGATCACCACCTACACCAGCGAGGAGATCCTGGAGCAGGTGGGTCCCGCCCTCACCTGCAGCATCTCGCCCTGCCCCCTGGCAGGTTGATGTCGCCTCGCCCACCGCGTTCCCCGCAGGGCACCCGCACGGGTGCCCTGCTGTCCTATGTGCCCGGGCAGTCAGGCCAGGCCGGCATCCTGCTCCACCCGGACGCCCCCCGCTGGGCGGTGGCCAACCGCAGCACCCTGCAGATCGTGGCCTGCCTGGACGGCCCGGGCGGCGGCCCTGAAGCCGCGGCGGATTTCCTGGTGCGGGAATACGGCCTGCCCCGGGAGGATGCGCTCCGGGACGTGGCCCTGGTCATGGATCGCCTGGAGCGCCACGGACTGGGCCCCGGCCCGCTCCCGGAGGCGCCGGGCCCCCGCATCGGCTCGCTCATGCTGGTGCTCACCGAACGCTGCAACCTGGCCTGCAGCCACTGCTACGGCGGCTTCCCGGCCTGCCGGGAACTGCCCCTGGCCACCGTGCTCGGCCTGGTCGACCAGCTGGCGGAAGGCGGCGGCCGGTCCCTGACCCTGAGCGGCGGCGAGCCCCTGCTCTACCGCGGGCTGGAGGAGGTCGTGGCCCGGGCCGGCAAGCGCGTCCGGGTGCAGTTCTGCACCAACGGCACGCTGGTGGACGCCCGGTGGGCCAGGCTGTTCGCCCGGGAGCTGGACCCGGTGATCCAGGTCAGCCTCGACGGCCCCTCGGCCGCGGTCCATGACGCCATCCGCGGGGCCGGCTCCTTCGAACGCGCCCTGCGCGGCGTCCGGCATCTCCAGGAGGCCGGCCTGGGGGAGCGGATCGTGCTCGCCACGACCATCCAGGGCGGCAACCAGGGGGTCCTGCTGGAGGTGATCCGGCTCGCCCGGGAACTGGAGGTCAAGAAGCTGCGCTTCATCCCCCTGCGCCGGGAGGGGCGGGCCCAGGAGACCTGGGACTGCACCGGCCAGGGCCTGGACGTCGCCGCCTACGAAGGCATCTTCGACCAGTTCCTGGAGGACCCGGCCGCCCTGCCCAGGGGCGTCGAGGTGAGCTGCGGCCTCAACGGGTTCACCCTGAACCAGGTGCTGGACGGCGACGGCGGCGACCAGGTGTGCTCAGTGGGCAGCCTGATGTTCGTGGACGCGGCCGGCGACGCCTTCCCCTGCGCCGTGCTGGCCCGGGAGGACTGCCGCCTGGGCAGCGTGCACGCGTCCTCGCTGCACGATCTCGTCCACGGGGAGACCATGGCCCGGGTGCACGCCATCAAGAACCGGCGCAAGAGCGATATCGCCAAGTGCGGCCCATGCCGGTGGCGCAACCAATGCCAGTCAGGATGCATGGCCATGGCCCTGGAGGAGACCGGCACGTTCTGGGCGACCGACGCCTTCTGCGCCTATCGCCGCAAGGCCTACCCCAGGGCCTTCGACACCATCCTGGCTGCCTCGGAGCCGGTGGACTCGGGATCCTGAACCATGGCAGCCCGCGCCTACCAGATCCTCGATGTGGATTTCGAACTCGAGTCCTCCCGGGAATCCTTCCTCGAGGCGTTCCACCAGGACTACCACGCGTTCGCGGCGCCCGGCGCCCGGGAAGGCAGGCGGCTGCGGGTCCGCTTCGAGGGCGGCCCCGGCGCGTTCCTGGAAGTGGATGGCGTCCGGCAGGATCTGGACGACCACCCATTCCCGGAACGGCTGGCCGCCCTGGCCATCGCCCAGCTGCTGATGGACCGGGTGGCGGCCTTCACCATCATCCATGCCGCGGTGGTGGGGACTCCGGCCGGCGCCCTGGCCGTCTCCGGGCCGTCCGGGGCCGGTAAGACCACCCTCGCCCTGGATCTCCTGGCCTCGGGATGCGCCTTCCTTTCGGACGATTTCTGCCCGGTGCGCCACGGCACTGGGCTGGTCCATCCGTTCCCGCGCAGCCTCTGGGTGCGCGAGCAGCCCGGCCAGGCCTCCAGCAACCAGCGCAGGGGCAAGGTCCTGTTCCCCCTGGACGGCGGCGCGTTCACCGTGGCGACCCGGCCGCTGCCGCTGAAATGGCTGGTCTGCCTGGACCTGGGCGCGGAAACCGCGGAACGGACGACCGGCCAGATCAGGCTGGGACTGCGCGGCGCCGCCGGCGGGCCCCTGCTCGACGCCTTGCGGGGCCTGGCGGGGACTGAGGTGCTCCAGGCGGGCAGCGAATGGCTGGTGCGCTATCCTCGGGAGGCCGGCCTCGCCCCGCGGATCAAGCGGATCCTGGACCAGAACCGGGACGGCTGGTGGAATGCCTATGCCCTGTCGGACGCCCGGCCGGATTTCTCGAAGGAGCCCGCCCTGGTCCCGATCCCCCCCCATGAAGCTGCCTTCTTCCTGCTGCGGGAGCTCAAGCACTCACTGACCGGGAACGGGAGGACGCTGCGGCCGGGCGCCCTGCTGACCCACCTGGGGGGACTGCTCGCCGGGGTGGCCTGCCATCGCCTGACCCCCGGTCCCCGGGAACGCCGTCTGGCCCTGGTCCGCGGACTGCATGGCCCCGGGGAGCCAGCATGAGCCGCGCCGCTCTCCTGGCCGGCGGGCCGATGGCCGCCGCGCTCGCTCTCATGACCGCCTGCGGCGGCGGGGGGAGCGCGGCCCCGGCCTCCGGCTGGACGCCGGTCCCGCTCAGGATCGAAGTCCAGGATCCCGGCCTGGTCCGGGTGGAGTACACCGATCTGCAGGCCGCCGGCTTCACCGCCGGGCCCGTGGGCGCGGCCACGCTGGCCCTGGCCAGCCAGGGCCGGCCGGTGGCGCTCCAGGTGGCCTGCGCCGGCGGCCGGGACCTGGCGCCGGGCGACAGCCTGGAATTCTACGCCGCCGCCGTGGACACCCAGTACACCGGCACCAATGTCTTCTGGCTGTCCACCGGCACGGCTTCGCCCATGGCCACCCGGCCGGGCGCCCCGGCCGGCGCCGCGCCGCTGACGGTGTTCCAGGACACCCTCCACATGGAGCAGGACAAGGTGCTGTGGGGCCTCACCCCCGGCGCCCCGGCCGCCGACGCGTGGTTCTGGCAGATCCTTTCCGCCCCCGCCACCCAGGCCTATGCCTTCCAGCTCCCGCAGCTGGCCGAGGCCAGCGGCGGCTCGGCCCTGGACCTGGTCCTGTGCGGCAAGACCGCCTCCAGCGGCGTCTCCCCGGACCACCACGTACTGGTCAGCGTCAACGGCGTCCAGGTGGCGAGCCTGCTGTGGGACGGCCAGTCCTTCAAAACGGCGGCCATCCCGCTGGCCCCGGGGCTGCTCGCCCCCGGCGCGAACACCCTCACCCTGGACCTGCCGGGCGACACCGGCGCCCTGGTGGACCAGGTGCTCCTGAAATCCTTCGACCTCCGGTTCTGGACGCCGCTGCAGGCCGCCGCCGGGCAGCTGACCTTCACCATCCCGGCCGGCAACACCGCCCCGGTCCAGGTGGCTGGTTTTCCGGGGCCGGACACCGTCCTGCTGGATATCACGGATCCTGCCAGCGCGGCCTTCATCACCCCAGCCAGCGCCCAGGACGGCGACGGCAGCTACCACATCCGCTTCCTGGATCCCTCGCCGGCCGCCAGGACCTATTTCGCCAGCAGCCCGGCGCTGGTCCACGCGCCCTCCGGCATCGCGGCCTGGCTGCCGGGCCTGCTGGAAGACACCGGCAACGGCGCCGATTACATCCTCATCACTCCCCGGGCCTTCCTCCCGGCGGTGCTGCCGCTCTGCCAGCTGCGCCAGAGCCAGGGACTCCGGGTGAAGGCCGTGGCCGTGGAGGACATCTACAACGAGTTCGGCTACGGCTTCCCGGTTCCCGACGCCATCAGGAGCTTCCTGGACTACGCCAGCCGGAACTGGGCCAGGCCGGCCCCGGCTTGCGTGCTGCTGCTGGGCGACGCCACTGCCGACTACCGCGACCGGATGGGCACCGGGAAGCTGAGCCAGGTTCCCTGCCATCTTTCGGCCACCGCCCAGCTCGGGCTGACCCCCGACGACAACTGGTATGTGGCCCTGGACGGCGCCGACGAGCTGCCCAGCCTGCAGATCGGGCGCCTGCCCTCGGCCAGCGCGGCCCAGGCGGCCCAGCTGGTCCAGAAGCTGGTCCAGTACGAGACCGCGCCGGGCCCGGGGCCCGCATCGGCCCTGTTCGTGGCGGACGATGCCGATCCCAGCTTCCAGGCGGAATGCGACACCCTGGCGGGCCTCCTGCCCTCCGGCATGAGCGCCCGGAAGGTGTACATGAGCCAGTACACGGACTACACCCAGTGCACCCGGGACATCGTCTCCGCCCTGGACAGCGGGATGCTGCTCACCACCTTCAACGGCCACGGGGATGTCACCGACTGGTCCGGGGCGCGGATCTTCAATGCCGGCGACCTCCCGCTCCTGGGCAACGCGGGCGATCCGACCTTCATGCTCGCGCTGAACTGCGAGAACGCCTGGTTCGGCATGATCGGCGGCTACAGCCTGGCCGAATCCGCGGTCGCGGCCCAGACCGGGGGCGCCATCGCCTTCTTCGGCTGCAGCGGGCTGGACTACGAGTGGGAGGACAGCCTGCTGGCCGGACAGTTCTTCAGCCAGTTCTTCTCCGGCGCCAGCATCGGCAGCATCTGCACCAGCGCGAAGGTGCTCGCCTGGCGGCAGGGGGCCAGCGCGGACCTGCTCCGGACCTTCACCCTGATCGGCGACCCCGCTCAGCATCTCCGGATGCAGCCATGAAGCGGGACGCCGCCATCGCCGCCCTGAAGGGCCTCCTGGAAGAGGGCCGCGACTGTTCCGTGGCGATCCGGGGCACCAGCATGCATCCTTTCCTCGAGGCCGGCGACCGGGTCCACCTGCAGGCCGTGGAAGTTTCCCGGCTGAGGGTCGGCGACCTGATCGCGTTCCGCCAGGACGGCCGCCTGGTGGTCCACCGCTACGCCGGCCGGGTGGCGCGGGCCGGCGCCTGCCGGTTGCGACAGAAGGGCGACAACCTGCGCGGCCACGGAGAGATCCCGGCCGAGGCCCTGGTGGGCCGTGCCGTGTGGGCGGAACGGGGAACCCAGCGGCGGAACTTCCTCCAGGGCCGGGGCCTCGCCTCGAACCGGCTGCGCGGCGCCTGGGCCTGGGCCTGCTGCTCCGGGATGGCGGCCGCGCTCTGGACCCGCGGGCAGTTGCGCAGCCGGGCGGGGACCGGGAAGACTGGGCAGGGACCGGCCCAGGCAGGCCCTCCCGCCGAGGCGGAGCTCCTGTCCCTGGCCGCCCGGCTGGAACTGGCTCCGGCCCAGGAAGCACGCCTGTCGGTTCTCCTGGGGCAAGCGCCCCGCTGGGACCACCTGCTCGAGCAGGCCGGCCAGTTCGGGATGGTCCCCCTGCTGCATCACCACCTGTCCCGGCCCGCGCTGGCGGCCCAGGTGCCCCCGGAGGCGCGGGAGGCGCTGGCCGCCGGCTATTTCCGCACTTCCCTGGAGAACCTGCGGATCCTGGGGCTGCTGCGCAGGTTCCTGCTCAAGGCCCGGGAGGCCGGGATCGAGGTGATCCTGCTCAAGGGCGCCTTCCTGGCCCGGTGGCTGTACGCTGATGTGGGCCTGAGGCCCATGAAGGACCTGGACCTGCTGTGCCGCAAGCGCGACGAGCCCGCCATCCAGGGGATCATGGAAGCCATGGGCGGGTCCAGGTCCGACCGTCCCGCCGGCCCCGGGCCCGGCCTTGGCGCACTGCGCACCGCCGTGCAGGAGAAGCTGGGGCATGCCGCTCCCTGGCAGTTCCCGGACATCTGCCGGATCGAACTGCACTACCACCTGCTGTCCCAGGCCACCCCCGACGACGGCTGGCTGCTGGAGGACCTGTGGGCGGGGGCGGAAGACCATGACTGGGACGGACTGCGGGTGCGCAGCCTGGGCCCGGCGCACCTGGCGCTGCATCTGGCCTCCCACCTGGACCACCATCTCCAGGAGGGGGGATTCAACCTGTATTGGCTCGCGGATATCCGGGAACTGTTCCGGCGCCGCCGGACGGAACTGCGGGGCCCGGTCCTCCCCGCCCTGGCCCGCCGGCTCGGTCTGGAACCGGGCTGCGCCCGGGTGGCCCGGCTCGCCGGCGAACCCTGGGACGGAGCGGGCCCCGGCCTGGACGAGGCGGAGGCCGCACGGGCCCTCGCCGCCCTGATGGAACGGGCCATGCGCGCCCGGGGCGCCGAGCCGCGCACGGTTTCGGGCTGTCTGGCGATCATCCGGGATATCCGCCACGTGCCCGGATGGCTGGACAAGGCACGCTACCTCAAGCAGGTCTTCCTGCCCCCGGCCTGGTTCCTGGCCCGCAAGTACGGGACCGCCAACCGCTGCCTCCTGCCCCTGCTCTACCTGCTGCATCCCTTCTCCAGGCTGTTCCTGGGACTCCGTGGATCGGTCCAACATGTGCAACGCCGACTGGGGCATTGAGTGCCGGGGGTTGTCCCGGAGCTTCGGCTCCCGGGAAGCTCTGCGCCGGGTGGACCTGCGGGTCCGCCGGGGCTCGCTGGTCGCGCTGGTGGGCAGCAACGGGGCCGGGAAGACCACCCTCATGAAGATCCTCGCGACCCTGCTGAGCCCCAGTTCAGGGGAGGCGAAGGTGCTGGGCCGGGAAGTGGCGGCCTGGTCCATGGCCTGCCGGCGTGCCATCGGCTATGCCCCTGCCGACGAGCGCAGCTTCCACGGCCGGCTGACCGCCCTGCAGAACCTGGAATTCTTCGCGGCCTTGCACGGGGTTCCGCCCGCGGCGTTCCGGGCCCGCAGCGGGGAACTCCTGGCCGCCCTCGGGCTGGAAGCGCATGGCCGGACCCGGTTCGCCGAACTGTCTTCAGGGATGAAGCAGTCGCTGTCCGTGATCCGCAGCCTGCTCCACGATCCGCCGGTGCTGCTCCTGGACGAACCGACCCGGAGCCTGAGCCCCGACCTGGCGCTGCGGGTCGGCGATCTGCTGCGCCGGCTCGCCCACCACCAGGGCAAGACCATCCTGCTGGCCACGCACAACCTGCGTGAGGCGGAAACCCTGGCGGACGAGCTGGCTGTCCTGCACCAGGGCCAGATGGTGGCCCTGGGCCCGCCCGCCCGGCTTCGCCAGACGTCCGGGCTCGGCGGCGGAGCCGGGGTGGAAGCCCTGTTCCTGCATTTCACCCGGGAAGCGGGAGCGCCATGATCAGGATCCTGTGGGCCCTGCTGCTCCGGGACCTCCGGCAGGAAGCCAGCTACAAGGCCTCCTTCGTCATGCAGGTGGCCGGAACCTTCCACGTCTTCCTGATCTTCCTGTTCCTCTCGAAACTGGTCTCCGGCGCCGCCATCGGCGCCCTGCAGAACTACGGGGGCAGCTATTTCCCCTACGTGCTCACCGGCCTGGCCATCCAGTATTACCTGTACACGGCCCTGAACACCTATGCCGGCCAGCTGCGGGAGTCCCAGCTGACCGGAACCTTCGAGATGGTGATGGCCTGCCCGGTGCCCCTCCCGCTCTACCTCGCCGGCTCGGTCCTGTTCTCGTTCATCCTGAATACCTTCCACGTATTCATCTACCTGCTGCTGGGCATGCTGGCGGGCAGCATCCGCCTGGCCTGGAGCCAGGTGCCCCTCCTGCTGCTGGTGCTGCTGTTCACGGCCTCAGCCTTTTCCAGCCTGGGCATCGTCTCGGCCGCCTATTGCGTGGTCTTCAAGAAGGGCAATCCTCTGGCCTGGCTGCTCGCAGTATCCTCCTCGCTGCTCGGGGGCGTCTACTTCCCCAAGGCCGTGCTGCCGCACTGGCTCGGCCGTGTGGCTGCCTGGGTGCCCATGACCCACGCCCTGGACGCCCTGCGCGGGGTGGTCCTGCAGGGACGGGGGCTGGCCGGGATCCTGGGTTCCCTGTCCATCCTGGCGCTCTGGAGCCTCGTCGGCCTGCCCCTTGGCTGCCTGGCCTTCATGTGGGCCGTGCAGCGGGGGCGGCGGACCGGCAGCCTCGGGCACTACTGAGCCGGGGCTCCGAACAGGCCCTGCGCGGCCATGGCCTGGACCGCCCGGGTGATGTCCAGTTCCAGGGCCTGCTCCGCCGGAACCTCGAAATGGCCGCGCAGCGCCCCGGCGATCTCCGCCACCGCCGCCCCCTGCCGGTGCAGGTCGTAGATCATCCGGGCGGAGGGGTTCAGGATGTGCACGGAATCGGCCTCGCCGTCGTACAGCATCAGGTCGGGACCCATCTGCTTGGCTGTCATGGTTTTCATCGTTGCCTCCCGGTGGGCCGCCCGGAGCTGCCGGACGCCAGTATACCGTCCTCGGCAGAAGGATAATGCCCCTGGTATTTTTCCGGCTGCGTGTTAAGCTCTCAGCCGTTTCTAACCGTCCAGACAACCAAGGAGGCCATCATGGCAGCGAAGAAGATCCTGATGCTCGTGGGTGATTTCGTCGAGGACTATGAAGTCATGGTCCCGTTCCAGATGCTCCTGATGGTCGGCCACCAGGTCCACGCCGTGTGCCCGGACAAGAAGGCCGGCGACTTCGTGCGCACCGCCATCCACGACTTCGAGGGCGACCAGACCTACTCCGAGAAGCCCGGCCACCGCTTCACCCTGAACGCCGCCTTCGCCGAGGCCCGGGCCGAGGACTACGACGCCCTGGTCATCCCCGGCGGCCGCGCCCCGGAGTACCTCCGCCTGAATCCCAAGGTGCTGGACCTCGTCCGGGCCATGGCCAAGGCCGGCAAGCCCATCGCCGCCATCTGCCACGGCCCCCAGATCCTGGCCGCGGCCGGAGTGATCCAGGGCCGCCCCTGCACCGCCTATCCCGCCGTGGGGCCAGAGGTGACCGAGGCCGGCGGCACCTTCGTGTCGATCCCGGTGGACCAGGCCCACGTGGACGGCAACCTGGTGACGGCCCCCGCCTGGCCCGCCCACCCGGCGTGGATCGCCAGTTTCCTGAAGGTCCTCGGCACCCGCATCGAGGCCTAGCACCGCCCGTCCGTCTGGCCGTCCCCGGCCATTTGCCTGCCCCGGCCCCTTGGCCTACAATCTCAGGTGATGCTGAACCTGAGACCAATCCCCCGCCCGCCCTCGCGTCCCACGGGAGCCTAGGGGCCGTACCGGGGACAGAGCGAACGGACAGCAGCCCCCCCCTCGAGCCCAGGCCGCCTGACCGGCCCGGGGCGGGACCGGTGTACCTTGTTTCCAGGAGAACCTTCATGCCAGCTGTGCCAGATGTTTCACGCACCGGCCTCGCCCAGACCAAGCGTCTGGTGGTGAAGCTGGGCACCAATGTCATCATGCGCGCCGACGGCCCGCCGGCGCTGAGCCGGCTCTACGGGATCCTGGAATCGGTGGCCACCCTGGGCCGCCAGGGCAAGCAGGTCATCCTGGTCTCGTCCGGCGCCATCGGCATGGGCGCCCAGCAGCTGGGGCTGGACCACAAGCCGGAACTGCTGGCGGAGAAGCAGGCCTGCGCCGCGGTGGGCCAGGGCCTGCTCATGGCGCTCTACCAGGAAGGCTTCCACCGCCTGGGCATGGTCGCCGCCCAGGTCCTGCTCACCGAGTACGACTTCACCAACCGCCAGCGCTACCTGAACCTGCGCGCCACCCTGGAGCACCTGCTGGAACTGGGAGTGGTGCCCATCATCAACGAGAACGACACCGTCTCCACGGTGGAGCTGGAGACCCGGGAGGGCTTCCGCACCGCCCCGGTGTTCGGCGACAACGACAAGCTCTCGGCCCTGGTGGCCAGCGGGGTGGACGCCGACACGCTGCTGATCCTGTCGGACGTGGCCGGCCTCTACACCGGGAACCCCCACAAGGACCCTTCGGCCCGGCTGATCCCGCTGGTGCGGGAGCTCACTCCCGAGATCGAAGGCTGCGCCGACGGCCAGAGTTCCCGCGGCCGGGGCGGCATGGCCTCGAAGCTGGCGGCGGTGCGGGTGGCCACCCGGGCCGGCACACGGGTGCTCATCGCCAGCGGCGCCGAGCCGGGCATCCTGGACCAGGTGCTGGCCGGCCGCGGCGTGGGCACGCTGTTCGAGCCCGGCCCGCGGCTCAAGGGCCGCAAGCGCTGGATCGCCCACGCCTCCCAGGTCTCGGGCCGGATCCGGGTGAACGACGGCGCCCGGGAGGTGCTGCTGGAAGGCCGGGCCTCGCTGCTGACGGCAGGGGTGGTCGCGCTGGAGGGCGAATTCGAGCGGGACGACGTGGTGGCCATCGCCGACCTCCAGGGCCGCGATTTCGCCCGCGGCGTGGTCACCCTGGGCCGGCTCGACGCCGACCGCGCCCTGCAGCCGGAAGCGGGCCTCCGGGCCAACGGCCGGGTCCTGGTCAGCCGCGATACCTTCGTCCTGATGGGGGAGTCATGAACCAGCCACGCGATCAGCGGATCCGGGCCCGGGCCGTCCAGGCCCGGGCGGCCTCACGACAGCTCGCCAGCTCGGCCGCCGAGGCCCGCGACCAGGCCCTGCGGGCCGCCGCCGCCATCCTCCTGGAGCGGTCCGAGGCCGTGATCCAGGCCAACGCCGAGGACTGCGCCCAGGCAGAGGGGCTCTCTCCGGCCGCCAGGGCCAGGCTGAAGGTGGACTCGGCCAAGCTGGCGGAGATGGCCCGGGGCCTGGAGGCCGTGGCCTCGCTGCCGGACCCCTTGGGCCGGGTGCGCCTGCGCCGGCTGCTGGACGACGGCCTGGAACTCACCCAGGTGACCTGCCCCCTGGGGGTCCTTGCGGTGATCTTCGAATCCAGGCCCGACGCGCTGCTGCAGATCGGCTCGCTGGCCATCAAGTCGGGCAACGCCGCGCTGCTCAAGGGCGGCAGGGAGGCCTTGAACACCAACCAGCTGCTGGCCGAGGTGCTGCACCAGGGCCTGGCCGCCGCCGGCCTGCCGGAAGCCGCGGTCCAGCTGCTGGACGGCCGGGAGGACGTGGACGCACTGCTGGCCATGGACGATCTGGTGGACCTGGTGATCCCCCGGGGCTCCACCGCCCTGGTCCGGCACATCCAGGCCCATACCCGGATCCCGGTGCTGGGCCACGCCGAGGGGATCTGCCACATCTACCTGGACCCCAGCGCCGACGCGGCCAAGGCCGTGCGCATCGTCCGGGACGCCAAGGTCCAGTACCCCTCCGCCTGCAACGCCGTGGAGACCCTCCTGGTCCACCGGGACGCCAGGACCGTCCTGGGCCTGGTGGCCGAGGACCTCCGGGCCCACGGCGTGGAACTCAGGGGTTGCCCGCGGGCCCGGGCCGCCCTGCCCTGGATGGCCGCCGCCACTGAGGCGGACTGGGACACCGAGTACGGGGAACCCATCCTGGCAGTGCGGATCGTCGACAGCCTGGATGAGGCCGTCGCCCACATCCACGCCCACGGCTCCGGCCACACCGAGGCCATCGTCGCCGAGGACCCTCAGGCCGCGGCGCGGTTCCTGGCCGAAGTGGACGCCAGCGGGGTCTACCACAACGCCTCCACCCGGTTCGCCGACGGCTACCGCTACGGCTTCGGCGCCGAGGTGGGGATCAGCACCGGCCGGCTGCACGCCCGGGGGCCGGTGGGCCTGGACGGCCTGTTGTCCACCAAGTATCTGCTGCGCGGCGACGGCCACCGGGTGTCCGACTATGCCGGGGACGGAGCCAGGCCGTTCCTGCACCGGGACTTGTGAAGCATGGACAGGTCTAGGCGAAGCCGCGCTTGCGCATGAGCGCCCCGGTGTCCACGTCCCGGCCCCGGAACCGCCGGAAGGCGAGGCCCGGGTCCAGGGTGTTGCCCACGGCCAGGATGTGCCGGCGGAACCGGCCGGCCACGGCCGGATCCCAGGGTCCCCCGGCCTCCTGGAAAGCCTCCCAGGCATCGGCGGTGAGGGCGTCGGCCCACAGGTAGGCGTAGTAACCGGCGGCGTACTCGTCGCCCGCGAAGATGTGGCTGAACTGGGTGGGCCGGTGGCGCATGGCCACCGCCTCGGGCATCCCCAGGGCGGCCAACTGCTCCCGCTCGAAGGCGCCGGGGTCGATGGGCTCGCCGCCCGCCAGGTGGAAGCGCAGATCGAGGATGGCCGACGCCAGGTATTCCAGGGTCTGGAACCCCTGGTTGAATGTGGCTGAGCGCTTCAGCTTCTCCACCAGGGCCGGGGGCATGGGCTGCCCGGTGCGGTGGTGGCGGGCGAAGCGGTCCAGCAGGTCCGGCGTCAGCAGCCAATGCTCGTTGAGCTGGGAGGGGAATTCCACGAAATCCCCCGGCACGGCGGTGCCGGAGAGGGAGGGATAGCCCACCTCCGACAGCAGGCCGTGCAGGGCGTGGCCGAACTCGTGGAACAGGGTGACCGCGTCGTCCCAGGAGACCAGCACCGGTTCCCCGGGGGCGCCCTTGAGGAAGTTGGCGTTGTTGGACACCACGGCCGGAACCGCCCGGCCCAGCCGCTCCTGGCGCCGGTACTGGCTCATCCAGGCGCCCGACAGCTTGCCCTCCCGGGCGAACGGATCGAAGTACCAGAGCCCCCGGGCACCGCCCCGGGCATCGCGCACCGCCCACACCGCCACGTCCGGATGCGGCACCGGCAGGCCCTCCAGCCGGTCGAAGGCGAGTCCGTAGAGCCGCCCCGCGGCCCAGAACATCCCCTCCCGCAGACGGTCCAGCTGCAAATACGGCTGCAGTTCCCTCAGGTCCAGAGCATATCTGGCCTGGCGCAGCTGTTCCGCGTAGAACCGGTAGTCCCAGGGGGCGATCCGGAAGCCGCCGCCCTCCTGGTCGGCGAGGGCCTGGAGCTCGGCCAGTTCGATCCGGACCTGGGCCAGGGCCGGCCGCCAGACCGCTTCCATGAGCGCCATGGCCCGGTCCGGGGTCCCGGCCATGGTCGGTTCCAGGGCCCAGTGGGCGTGGCTCGGGTAGCCCAGCAGGCGGGCCCGCTCGTCCCGAAGCTGGAGGATCCCGGTGATCACCGCCTTGTTGTCGGTGGCGCCGCCGTTGTCCCCGCGGCTGGCGAAGGCCCGCCACACCTGCTCGCGCAGGCCCCGGTGGCCGCAGCAGGCCAGGAACGGCTCCACCGCCGAGCGGGTGTTGCCGATCACCCAACGGCCCGCCAGGCCCCTGGACTGGGCCGCCCGGGCGGCGGCGGCGCGGAAGTCGCCGGACAGGCCGTCCAGGTCGGCCTCCCGTTCGATGACCGTGAACCGGCGGGTCTCCTCTTCCAGGAGGTTCTGGCTGAACCGGGCGTACTGGGCGGCCAGTTCCTGGTTCAGGGCCAGGAGCCTGGCCTTCCGGCCGGCATCCGCGCGGGCCCCGGCCCGCAGGAAGCGGGTGTGGTAGTGCCAGCAGAGCCGCTCCTGTCCGGAATCCAGCCGGGCGCGGCCCAGCCAGACCGCCTCGATCCGCCGGAACAGCTGCGCGTTCTGGATGATCTCGTCGGCGAAGGCGGCCAGCCTGGGCATGAGTTCCATTTCCAGCTGCGGCATGACGCCCAGCTTGAGGGTGCTGGCGTGCACCTCGAACAGGGTCTGCACCCGTTCCAGCAGGCGCCCGGACTGCTCCAGGGCCAGGATGGTGTTGCCGAAAGCGGGGGCCTGGCGATTGCGGGCGATCCGGCGGATCCGCCCCCGCAGGTCCTCCATGGCGGTCTGGAAGGCCGCGGGGAAGTCCGCGGGGTCGATCCGGTCCCATGCCGGCACCCCCAGGCAGGGCCCCCGCCAGGGCGCCAGGAGGACCGGCGCGGGGCCCCGGGAGCGTGACGGACGGTTCGGCATGGGATCTCCACAGTGGACACTCCCATCATCCGCCTACCGTCAAGCAGACCTGCTGGGGAGGCTCAGACTTCCGCGAACGGGTCCGCCAGGGCAGGCAGTTCGCCGGCCGCCTCCGCCTCGACCCCATCATCCAGGAGATCGGCCAGATATCCGGTCAGGACCAGGCTGATGCCGCTCAGATACAGCACATCCCAGATGGGAAGGGCAGGCATGTCAGGCATGGCGACCTCCTTGGGACAAAGCGGGCTCGCCTTTTCAATACAAATTTCATGCCAAGTATGCAATATCCGGCACAGCCACGCAGGCCATGGCAGCCCATGGAACAACCGTGCGGTTATTTTCTGATTGCCCAACGCCCGCTGTTGGATATTGCAACAGGTGTGGCGGAATGAGTCAGTAATCCATGGTGGATCCGCAGGCTCATTCGAGCGTCTTGCGTCTGATGCGGCGCCTCACCAGGACCCGGATCGCCGCCAGGTCGATGAAAGGCTGCACTCCCAGCAGCCAGATGGCCCCGTACGCGAGGGCCGCTGCCAGCGCCAGGGAGGAGGGGAGCGGATGCAGGAAGGACCGCAGCAGCCACACCGGCAACAGCGCGACCGGGATGGAGCACAGGAAGGTGGTTGTGGAGAGGCGGCTGAAAGTGCGGAAGGTGATGCCGAACACCTGCCGGCATTCCCAGTCGTCCTTGCCATGGCCTACCCGGAAGTACGCCCAGTAGAGCCCAGGCCAGGATGCCGCGGGCGCCGACGGCGCCATGGCGGTGATGACCGCCAGCGCCTGGCTTTCCAGGGTCTCGGTGAACCGGATCGCCATTCCGTTCTCGCCGCTGCGCATGATGGTGCCCTGGGCCATGTACTCCCCGGACCCGTCCGACTGCGGAAGCGAGATGGCGACATCGCAGGGTATGCCCGGAGGGAGCGCGGCGGCGGCATTGAGCGCGAGTCCGCCGAGGCTGATGTTCACGGCGATCGCCGCCAGGACCACCCGGCCCCTGACCATGACGTTGACGGGCGCGGCGATGGGAACCCGCACGTCTGCCCTGGCGTCATAGGACCTCGGCATGCGAACCCCCTTTCTGTTACAATTGGAGCATAGTATAAGCAATAAGAAATCAGCCCGATCCAAAATATCGCTTTGTCGGGTCAAGAATTTCGGAACACGGCGGGAAAGGGTTCAGGGACCCCTCGATGGGTGGGTAACCCATCTACGCCTAAAACTTCTCCGGCCGGGCTGTTCCCTTCACTCCGGACGGTCGGCCCGCCGAGTCGGTTCGCCACGAATTTTTCCCAGCTCAACCCACTGAGAGTGCCACAAAACCATTGACGCAATCAACCTGACATTATTTAATCAGTGACGACTACCCGCCCGGCCCCCCGACCCAACCAGAGTTGCCAGACATGAAACAACTTCATGACCGCAGAGAGATGACCGGACGAACCTGACCCATAATCCAATCCATGCAAGAAGCGGAAACGCGCCTCGAAGCCCGTCATGAATCGAGCTTCAAATCCAGTGAGCAAGAGGTTCTGACAATGCTCGACCCCTCCCCCGAGCCCGAAAGCCCGAAGCACTACTGGTCCCAGTCCATCCGCTTCCGGACCCCCTTCCCGCGCAAGTTCGCGAAGATCATCCTGGATACCCTCGGCAGCGTCCTGGCTTTCTGGATGGCGTCGTGTCTGCTGCTCCAGGACCTGATGCCGTTCAATCGCGGGATGGCGGTTTTCGTGCTCCTGGCGATGCTGATCAACCTGGGTTTGCGGTTCCCGACCCAGCACTACCGCGCCGTGAGCATCCAGGACGCCTGGTTCCTGATGCTCGGCACGGTGACCCTGGTCTCGACCAGCATGGCCATCTGCCTGATCCGCGGCTACTGGCCGGGCGACGTCAAGAGTTCAGTGGTCCTGGTCGCCGGCCTGTTCACGGGCTTCCTCTGGCTGACCATCCGCCTCACCGCCCTGGCCATTCACCAGCGCTACTACGACCGCCTCAACCGCAGCACGGACCATACGCTCCCGGGGCGGACCTTCATCATCGGCGCCGGGCGGGCCGGCGTCCTGCTCTGCCAGGAACTGCGCGAGCATCCGCGGCTCCGCTTCCACGTGGTGGGATTCGTGGACGACGATCTGGACAAGCAGGGTCTGCGGATCCTGGGCACGCCGGTCGTCGGCCCGACCCACATGCTGCCGACGCTCATCCGGGAATACCGGGTCACCCAGGTCATCCTGGCCATGCCCGGGGTCCAGGGCAGCAGGCTGCGGGAATTGAGCCAGCTGGTGCTCGCCCAGGGCGTTCGGCTCAAGACTGTTCCCGGCATCGTCAACCTCGTGGGCGACCGGCCCTGGAAACCCGAGGTGCGGGACATCGCCATCGAAGACCTGCTCCGGCGGACCCCCATCACCCTGAACACCGAGGCCATCAGGACCGCGCTGGAGGGGCAGGTGGTGCTCATCACCGGCGCCGGAGGCTCCATCGGCAGCGAACTGGCCCGGCGCGTGGCCGAGTTCCGGCCGCAGCACCTGGTCCTGCTCGGCCGCGGAGAGAACAGTCTGTGGGAGGTGCAGCGCCAGCTGGCGAGCCTGTTCCCGGACGTGGCGGTGGAGGTCGCGCTCTGCGATATCCGCAATCCGGCTCGCCTGCGCCAGATCTTCCAGCAGTGGCAGCCGAAGGTGGTGATGCACGCCGCGGCCCACAAGCACGTGCCCTTCCTCGAGGCGAACCCCGAGGAGGCCATCGGCAACAACGTCTTCGGCACCCTCAATGTCATCGAGGCGGCCAAGCGGTGGCAGACCAGGATCCTGGTCAACGTATCCACCGACAAGGCGGTCAATCCGGTGAACATGCTGGGCGCCTCCAAGGCCGTCGCCGAGCTGCTGGTGGCCAGGGCCGCCGCCGAAACGCCCCAGTCCAAGTTCGTGACCGTCCGCTTCGGCAATGTCCTGGGCAGCCGGGGCAGCGTGGTGCCGCTGTTCCGCGAGCAGATCCGGCATGGCGGCCCGGTCACCATCACCCATCCGGACATGGTCCGCTTCTTCATGACCATCCCGGAAGCCGCCCAGCTGGTGCTCCAGGCCGGCATCCTCGGCGAGACCGGCAAGGTCTTCGCGCTGGACATGGGCGAACCCGTCCACATCATGGACCTGGCCGAGGAGATGGTGCGGCTCTCGGGGCTCTCGCCCGGGGTGGACATGGACATCCGCTACACCGGGATCCGGCCCGGGGAGAAGCTGATCGAGGAGCTCTTCACCGGGTGCAAGGTCCAGCGGACCGACGTGCACCCGAAGGTCTTCGTGGCGGAGATGCGTCCGCTGGACCCCTCGGCCCTCCAGGCGGGGCTGGATCTCTTGAAGGAACTCGAAGTCCAGGGCGGGGAGGAACGCCATCCGGACATCCTCAGGTGCTTCATGAAAATCCTGCCGACCTACCATCCATCGCCCGGTGGCCTGGGCCGGCTGCTCAGTCCCGAGGAGTGCGCCCCCCCTCTCTTCGACCAAGCCAATGGCGCCAAGGCCCCTCTGACCGCCCGGCCCGTGGATGCCGGGCTGGCCGCACCCATCTGAAACCGGTACCGCGGTCCGTCCACAACCCAAGCAAGCCACTGTAGGGAGTTCGCCGTGTCCCCAGCCAGCGCCAAGCCATCCGAATCCGCAGTCCCTTCAGATCCGTTCCGTTCCGCCGCCGGGTGGCCGCGGCGGGCCATGGTGGCTGCGTGCTCGGCCCTGGCGCTGCTCACGGCCTGCCAGGCCCCTGGCATGAAGATGGATATGAAGCCCAATGCCAAGGAGACCCCGGTGCAGGTGGGCGACCTCTCGCTCACCCTGCACGCGCTCACGCCCGAGATGGTCCAGACCCTGGCGGTCCGTCCGCCCGCGACCCAGGCCCTGGACGGGCTCCTCGCCGAGAAGCCTCAGCCCTACCGCATCGGCGCCCAGGACATCCTGCTGTTCACCGTGTGGGACCATCCTGAAATCACCCTGGCCCTGGGCCAGTACCGCACCGACAACGGTTCGGGCACCGTGGTGGACGATGACGGCTCCATCTTCTTCCCGCACGTGGGGCGGATCCGGATGGGCGGGCTCACCATTCCCGAGGCCAGGGCCGCGCTCACCCAGCAGCTGGAGAAGGTGCTGCAGAAACCCCAGGTGGACGTGAAGGTGCTGGCCTACCGCGCCCAGAAGGTGTTCGTGGGCGGCGAGGTCAAGGCCCCGGCGGTCTACAACATCACCGATGTCCCCTTCACCCTGGCCGAGGCGGTGAACCGCGCCGGCGGGTTCCTCCCCAGCTCCGACGACAGCCGCCTGATGCTCACCCGCAATGACCAGACCTGGATCCTCGACTTCCAGTCCCTCATGATCCAGGGCAATCGCATCGGCAAGATCTACCTGAAGGACGGCGACTCCCTGTACGTCCCCAACAGCCTCGAAGCCCCGGTCTACCTGCTCGGCGAGGTCAAGATGCCGGGCACGATGCCGTTCCTGCACGGCAATCTCTCCCTGGCCAACGCCCTCACCAACGCCGGCGGCATCCTCGGCACCAGCGCCGACGCCCGCTCGATCTACGTGTTCCGCCAGGGCAAGGCCGCCAACGCCGTGGAGGTCTTCCACCTGGACGCCCGCAATCCCACGTCCATGGTCCTGGCTGACCGCTTCCGGCTCAACCCCCGCGACATCGTCTACGTCGACGCCGGAACCCTGGTCCGATTCAGCAGGGTCATGGAACTGCTCCTCCCGACCGTTTCCGCCGTCACCTCCGCGGCCGTCGCCGAAGCGAACGTGACCTACCTGCGCAGGGCCTACTAGCCCACCGTGCAAGATACTCCGAGGCCCGCCGCGTGAACCCTGAACCCAAATGCAAATCCATCCTGGTGGTGTGCGAAGGCAACCACTGCCGGAGCCCCATCGCGGCGGGGCTGCTGCAGGAGGCCCTCGGCGCCGGTTTCCGGCTGGAATCCGCCGGGCTGGCGGCCCCGGATGGGCTCCCGGCCCATCCGGAGGCCTGCCGGCTCATGGCCGCCCGGGGCATCGACATCTCCAGCCACCTCAGCCGCCAGATGACGCCCGCCATGGCCTTGTCGGCGGACATCGTCCTGGTCATGGACCAGGGGCAGAAGGAATGGTGTGAAAGCCTGGTCCCCAGCGTCCGGGGCAGGACCTTCCTGCTCGGGCACTGGCAGGTCCCCGTCCCGACCGGGATCGAGGATCCCTTTCCCCTGGGTCCAAAGGCCTTCCCTGCGGCCTTCGAGGCGATCGAGCAGTGCGTCTCGAGCTGGATCCCGCACCTCGTCAAACTGCAAAGGTCCGAATGAGTCCTGCCCTTCTATCCCAAGGCCCCGAATCCTCCCGGCCGCCCGAACCCGATCCCTTCCCCCGCCATCCGGGGGTCGGCCGCGCGGCCGAAGAATCCGACCTGGGCGAATGGCTCGCCAATTTCTGGGACGGCCGCTACCTGATCCTGGGATGCGTGGCCCTGGCCCTGGCCATGGGAGTCTTCGCGGCCTGGACCTCGGTCCCGGTCTACCGGATCCAGGCCATGCTCCAGATCCAGGCCAAGAAGGAGAAGGTCACCGACCCGGCCTTCGCCAAGATGGAAAACCTGTTCTCGGAACCCACCGATGCCCTTGCGGAGATCGAACTGCTCAAGAGCAACCTGGTCCTGGGCCGCACCGTCGAGGCCCTGCACCTGGATATCGTGGCGACCCCGAAGTTCGCTCCGCTGGTGGGCCGCGCGCTGCACCGCAACGACCCCGATCCGCCCGCCATCGCCATCCAGGCCTTCGAGGTCCCCGCCGCCCTGCTGGGAACCCGGTTCCGCCTGACCTGTCTCGGCGACGGCGGCTACCGCTGGACGACCCTCAAGGGCGGACTGCTGGCCGAGGGCAGGCCCGGCGGCACAGTCCGCGCCACCTACCTCGGCCAGGCCATGCGCCTATCCGTCAGTTCCCTGGCCGGCAGGCCGGGACAGCGGTTCGAGATCGTCCACCTGCCCATGCAGGTGGCCATCGCCAATATCTCCGCCAACTTCGATGCCACGGAGAAGGGCAAGGGGACCGGGGTGATCGGGCTCACCTACAAGAGCCCGAGCCAGGTCGTCGGGACCGCCACCCTCGCCCAGATCCTGAACGAGTACCTGCGGCACAAGGCAGAGAAGAAGGGCGGCGACGCCGGCCAGACCCTGGCCATCCTCCAGGCGAAGATGCCGGTGCTCAAGGCCAAGCTCGACGAGTCGGAAACCCGTCTGAACCAGTTCAGGAGCCAGTCTGGGTCCGTTGACCTCAACCGGGAAGCCGACAGCCTGGTCACCCAGAACGCCGCCCTCAACAGCCAGATCTCCAGCCTGAAGCAGAAGCGGGAGGAACTTCTGCGGACCTACAAGGAAAACGCGGACGTGGTGGTCACCGTCAACGACCAGATCGCCAAGCTGCAGAGCGAGGTCAAGCAGACCGAGGTCAAGATCCGGGTTCTGCCGGGCACCGAGCAGACAGTGGCGCGGCTTTCCCGGGACGTGGCGGTCAACCAGGAACTCTACACCGCCCTGCTCAACAACATCCAGGAACTCCAGCTCACCCGGTCCGGCGACGTGGGCAGCTTCGAACTGGTGGATCCGGCCACTCCGGACATGCAGCCCCTGGGCGTCCAGCCCGGCATGCAGGCCGCCCTGTTCGGATTCCTGGGACTCCTGGCCGGGGCGGGCCTGGCCAGGCTGCGGCGCATGCTCCGGTCGGGCGTGAAGGACCACCGCCTCATCGAGTCCAAGCTGGGCATCCCCGTGGTGGTCACGATCCCCCACAGCGGGGCCCAGGACCGGCACTCCAGGGCCATCCTCAAGCACCAGGAGGGCCTCCACCTGCTCACGGAGCAGGAACCGGACGATCTGGCCACTGAGGCGCTGCGCAGTCTGCGCACCGTCCTGCATTTCTCCATGCATGACACCGGCAACCGGGTGATCGTACTCACCGGGCCTGCCCCCGGCATTGGCAAATCCTTCGTCAGCAGCAATTTTGCGGTACTGCTGGCCCAGTCCGGAGCCGGCGTGCTGCTGGTGGACGGCGATCTGCGCCGGGGCAACCTGCACCGGTTCTTCGGCCTGAAGACCCGCCACCCCGGGTTCGCCGACGTATTGTCCCGTGGCACCGACTGGCAGGACGCGGTCCGGAAGACCGAGATCCCGGGGCTGGATCTCCTGACTACGGGCCTGCTGCCGCCCAAGCCGTCCGAACTCCTCATGTCGGACCGGTTTCCCGCCTTCGTGGCCGCTGTCTCGGCCGTCTACCAGTATGTGATCATCGACGCCCCGCCCCTGCTGGCGGTCACCGATGCCGCCGTGCTCGGCGCCAAGGCGGGCGCGGTGCTGCTGGTGGCCAGGTTCGGCCAGCATCCGCTGGACGAACTCCGGGCCTGCCAACGGCGCCTGGACACCGCGGGGGTCCGCCTGCTGGGCTGTGTTTTCAACGATGTCCGGGAATCAGGCCTCGGCTACCTGGGCCGGAACTACACCTATGACTATCACTACACATACAAGAAGCAGACCTGATTGAAGTTGAGGAGACCATTGCATGTGCGGATTCGTCGGTTTCATCGATTCGGGCTCATCGATGCTTCAGGACACGATGGCTTCCCTGGTGGAAAAGATGACCGTGCCCATCTTCCAGCGCGGCCCGGACGACCTGGGGATCTTCGTCCAGCCTGAAACCGGCGTGGCCCTGGGCTTCCGGCGGCTTTCCATCCTCGACCTGTCGCCCCTGGGACACCAGCCCATGTCCTCCCGCGGCGAGGGCCGGTACACCATGGTCTTCAACGGAGAGATCTACAACTACCAGGAAATCCGGGATGAACTGCTGGCCAAGGGACATTCCTTCCGGGGCCATTCCGACACCGAAGTGATGCTCGCCGCTTTCCTGGAGTGGGGTCCCGAGGCGTCCATCGCCCGGGCCAACGGCATGTTCGCCATCGCCCTGTGGGACCGCCAGGACGACCGGCTGCGCCTGTTCCGCGACCGGGTCGGCAAGAAGCCGCTGTACTACGGCTGGCAGGGCGGGACCTTCCTGTTCGGCTCCCAGCTCAGCGCCATGAGGGTGCACCCGCAGTTCAAAGCCGGCATCGACCGGGACGCCCTGGCGCTGTACATGCGCCACAACGCCGTCCCCGGCCCCCATTCCATCTACGAAGGGATCCACAAGCTCACGCCCGGCTGCGGCCTGACCCTGGATCCGCGCAGGCCCGGCCATCTCGAGCCTCCCGTGCCGTTCTGGTCGCCCCGCCGGGCGCTCTCGGACGGGATGAGCAACCCCTGGCCCTCCGAGGCCGAAGGCGTCGAGGAACTGCACCGCCTGCTCCTGGACGCCACCGCCAGGCGCATGGTCGCCGATGTCCCCATCGGCGCCTTCCTTTCCGGCGGCATCGACTCCTCCCTGGTGGTGGCTCTGATGCAGGCCCAGAGTTCCCGGCCGGTGCGGACCTTCACCATCGGGTTCGACGAGGAGGGATTCGACGAGGCGCCCTTCGCCAGGGCCGTGGCCGGCCACCTGGGCACCGACCATACCGAGGTATACCTCAGCGGCAAGGACGCCCTGGCGGTGGTGCCGGACCTGCCCCGGATCTTCGACGAACCTTTTTCCGACAGTTCCCAGATCCCCACCTGGCTGGTTTCGCACGTGGCCCGGCAGCAGGTCACGGTCGCCCTCAGCGGCGACGGGGGCGACGAACTCTTCGCCGGGTACCCCCATCAGCACCTGGGGCTGCGGATCTGGAACAAGCTGGGCATGTTCCCCCGCCCCCTGCGCCGGCTGATGGCCGGAGGCCTGCTGGCCGCCAGTCCCCAGGGCTGGAACCGGATGCTGGACAAGGTCCATGTCGGAGTTCCCGGACGTCCCGGCAGGAGGGTGACCGGGGCCCTGCTGCACCGGCTGGCCGCCATGCTGCGGTTCAGGGATTTCCCCGAGCTGTACCGCAACCTGCAATCCCACTGGCAGGGCACCGAGCAGGTGCTGGGGTCCAGGGAAGCCTGGTCCCCCTTCCTGGCGGAAGGCACCCTCCCCGCCGGAACCTCCACCCTCGCGTCGGCCCAGTATCTCGACTTCATCCACTACCTCGTGGACGACATCCTGGTGAAGGTGGACCGGGCCAGCATGGCCGTCAGCCTCGAAGCCAGGTCGCCGATCCTGGACTACCGGGTGGTGGAACACGCCTGGCGCTTCCGGGACGAGTGGAAGTACCGGGGCGGAGTCGGGAAACGCCCGCTCCGGCAGATTCTCGCGCACTACGTGCCCACCCCGCTCATCGACCGGCCCAAGAAGGGCTTCGGCATCCCCCTCGGGGACTGGCTGCGCGGCCCCCTGCGCTCCTGGGCCGACGAGTCCCTGTCCGCCGAGCGGCTCAAGAAGGACGGGTTCTTCAAGCCCGGCCCCATCGTGAGCCGCTGGAAGGAACACCGGGAGGGCACCGGGGAATGGCACTACCTGCTCTGGGACGTCCTGATGTTCAACGCCTGGCTGGACGGCCAATGAGGATCGCCCTCTTCATCTCCTCGCTGCAGGAAGGAGGAGCGGAACGGGTCCTCTCCCTCCTGGCCAACGCGTTGCACCGCCGGGGCCACCAGGTCGTCCTGGTGCTGCTGGACGGGGAGGATATCCGGCCGCTCCACCCGCTCGACCCGGGCGTCAGGGTGATCGCCACCGGGCTGAACCGGGCCTCGGCTTCCCGGCTCCGCGGCCTCGCGGCCAACCTGGGCCGGATCCGCCGGCTGCGTTCCACCTTCGTGGGCATCCGGCCCGACGTGCTGCTCAGCTTCATGGACCGGTCCAATGTCCTGGCGGTCCTGGCCACCCGGGGGACCGGGATCCCCACCATCGCCTCGGAACGCACGGACCCCCGGACCACTTCGCTGTCCGCGCCATGGCGTTGGCTCCGCCTCCTGGCCTACTCGCTCTGTGAAGGGCTGGTGACCCAGAGCCCCGGCGCCAAGGCGTTCTTCCCGCCCTGGATCCGCCGCAAGTCCGTGGTCCTTCCCAATCCGGTCCCGACGCCCGCCGCGCCCGGTCCCGCGGACCGGGCAGCGGGCCCGGAGCGGGTGGCCATCGCCATGGGCCGGCTGGACCCTGAGAAAGGGTTCGATGTCCTGCTCGAGGCGTTCGCCCTCGCCCTTCCGGATTGCCCCGGATGGTCGCTCCACCTGCTCGGGGAAGGCCCGGAGCGGGGCGGCCTGGAGGCCCTCGCCGCCCGCCTGGGCCTCCAGGGCAGGATCCAGATGCCGGGCTGGGTCCTGGAACCCAATCCGCGCCTCCAGGCGGCGGACCTGTTCCTCCTCCCCTCCCGGGTCGAGGGATTCCCCAACGCGCTGTGCGAGGCCATGGCCTGCGGCCTCCCGGTCATCGCCACCGGATGCGCCGACAGCATCGGCACCATCCTCGAGGACGGCGCGGCGGGCCGGATCGTGCCGCCGGACGACGCGCCCAGCCTGGCCAGGGCCATGGTGGACCTCATGACCGACCCCGACGGCCGCGCGGCCCTGGGGGCCAGGGCCCGCCAATCGGTCTCCCGGTTCCAGGGCAGCGCGGTGATCGAGGCCTGGGAACGCTACCTGGAGGCGTCCAGCTCCCGGGCGCCAGCCGCCGGCGCGGCCTCCCGCCTCAAGGAGGATCCATGATGCGCCGCAAGGGTCCGGAAGCCGCCACGCCAGGCCCCGGAACGCAGGCGAGGATCCTGTGCCTCCTGGTCCTCGGCCTCGGCTGCTCCACCGCGGCCAGGAGCGTCCATTCCGCCCCGGCGCTGACCCTGGGGCCACCCACCGCCCGCGTTGCGGCCGGCTCCACCCAGACGTTCTCCGCTCCCCGGGACCTCCCGGGCGCCGTGGTCTGGGCGGTGGACACCATCGCCGGCGGCAATGCCCGCACCGGCGTCATCAAGGGCAGCGGGCCGACCGTCGGCTACCAGGCGCCCGCCGCCGCCGGCAGCCACCTGCTGACCGCCGCCAGCGCCACCGATCCCCGGCTGCGCGCCTATGCCGCCATCCTCGTCCAGGACCGCGCCACGCCGGGCCCCGGGCCGTCCCGTCCGGTCAGCGTCCGGGATCCCGCCTTCGGCGCCCGCGGCGACGGGGCGACCGACGATACCGCCGCCATCCAGAAGGCCATCGACGCCGTGGCCGGGACCGGCGGCGCGGTGCAGGTCCCCCCGGGCACCTACCTGATCGACACCGACGTCCAGGGCAGCAACCGGGGCCTGCTGCTGGGCAGCAGGCTGACCCTCGCGCTCGCCCCCGGCGCGATCCTCAAGGCCATTCCCAACGCCAGCCCGAACTCCTCCCTCATCACCGTGGCCTACGCCAGCGACGTGGTGATCGCGGGGGGAGTCCTCGAGGGCGACCGCTACACCCACAAGGGAACCCAGGGGGAGTGGGGCATGGGCGTCTACATCAAGGAATCCCAGCGGGTGACGGTGTCCGGCGTCACGGCGAAGGACTGCTGGGGCGACGGTTTCTATGTGACCAAGGGCTCCAGGGTGACCCTGCGGTCGGTGGCGGCCAGCGGCAACCGGCGGGACGGCGCCTCGGTGGTGGACGGGAGCGACATCGAGGTCATGGATTCCAGCTTCACGGACTCCCAGGCCGCCGGCCTGGATATCGAGCCGAACGCGGGGCAGACGGTCGACACCGTCCTGGTCAGCGGGTGCCTCTTCTCGGGCAATGCCGGCGCCGGGCTGTCGGTGAGCGTTCCCGTGGCCCACAAGGGCGTGTCCTTCACCCGCCATGTGACGATCAGGAACAATATCCTCACCCGGAACGGCACCGCCGGCGCCCCGCCGCCCCAGGTGGCGCTGCTCGTCTCCAACTGCGGGGGCCAAACCATCACCGGCAACGTCATCGCCGACAACGCCGGCATGGGCATCTACCTGTGGGACAACGTCAGCCAGGCGCTGGTGGCGGACAATACCGTCTACCGCAACCAGGGCGACGGAATCTGCCAGCTCGGCGGCGCCGACAATACGATCACCCGCAACATCGTGCTGGACAACGAAGGCCATGGCATCTGCGCCACCCGGAGTTCAGGCGGCACGGTCAGCGGAAACCAGGTTTCCGGCAACGGCCAGACACCCTGATCGAGCCTGAACCCTGCGCCCGGAAACCACCCCATGGCCGTCAAGACCTCCATCCTGTTCCTGATCCCTTCGCTGGCGGCCGCCGGCGCGGAGCGCCAGCTGTGCGAACTGGTGCGGCACATGGACCCGCGCCGGTTCGAGGTGCACGTGGTGGTGTTCTACGGCCCCGGCCAGTGCGAAGGCGGCGACCTGACCCCGGAACTCACGGACCTGCCCCACGTGACCCTGCACAGCCTGGCCAAGCGCCGGGGCCCCGCCGGGTACCTGGTCGCCCTGCCCCGCCTCGTGCGGCTGGTCCAGCGGATCGACCCCGACATCCTGCACGGCTACACCGACGGCAACCTTCCCGTCCTCCTGGTGGGGCGGCTGCTGCGCAAACCCAGCGTGTGGGGCATCCGGGCCACCCATCTCGGCCTGATCAAGTCCGGCGGCCTCGGGTTGCGCCTGTTGAAGCTCTCCATGTGGCTGTCCAGGTACGTGGACCTGGTCATCTTCAACTCCGAGGCGGGCCGCGTCTCCTACCGCGCCATGGGCCTGCGGGCCCGCCGGGCGATGGTGATCCCCAACGGGTTCGATACCAGCCGCTTCTGCCCGGACCCCGAAGCCGGCGCCCGCCAGCGGGAGGCCTGGGGGCTCCCGCCGGATGCGCCCCTGGTGGGCATCGTTGGCCGCCTGGACCCGGTGAAGGACCACCCGACCTTCCTGCGGGCGGCTGCCCGGGTGAGCCAGGAGCGCCCGGACGCGCGTTTCGTCTGCGTGGGCGCCGGACCCGCCAGCTACCGGGAATCGCTCCAGGCCGAGGCCCGGGCCCTGGGCCTGGCCGGCAAGGTCCTCTGGCCGGGCGGCTGCGACGCCATGCCCGGCGCCTACAACGCGCTCGACCTGCTGATCCTCTCCTCCACCGAGGAAGGGTTTCCCAACGCCATCGGCGAGGCCATGGCCTGCGGCGTGCCTTGCGTGGCCACCCGGGCCGGGGATGCCGCCGAGTTGATCGGCCGGACGGGCGTGGTGACCGAGGTTGCCGACGCCGAGGGGCTCCGCGCCGGAGCCCTGAGCCTGCTGGCCGAGACCCCCTCGGAACGGTCGGCCCGGTCCGCGGCCGCCGTGTCCAGGATCGTGAGCGGTTTCGGCACGTCGGCGCTGGCCCGGCGCACCGAGACGGCTCTGCTGTCCCTGCTCCCGCACCGGCCGGCCCCCGGCGGGGTGGCGTGATGATCGACATCGCCTTTCTCACCACCAGCCTCTCCTCCGGGGGCGCGGAGACCCAGCTGGTCCGCATCGCCGCGACGCTGAAACGCAGGGGCTGGCGGGTCGCCATCCTGACGATGCTGCCGACCGCCCTGTGTCCGGAGGAAGTCAAGCGCGAAGCCATTCCATGGGTGGAGTGCCCCGGACTTCCCAGCCGGGTCCCCCTGCGTTCCGGATTCCATCTGACCCGGCAGCTCCTGCGCTGGCGCCCCAGGCTGCTGGTGACCTTCAATTATCCGGCCGATGTGGCTGGGCGGCTGTGCGGCCGTCTGGCGGGCGTCCCGCATATTGTTTCAGGCCTTCGCACAGCCCAGAAACAGACGCCGTTCCGGGAACGGTTCTACCGGTACACTGAGCCCCTGATCACCATGACCGTATCGAATTCCCTCGCGGCGCTGGACTACATGAAGGGCAGCAGGATCCTCACCCCGGCGAAGACCATGATGATCCGCAACGGACTCGACCTCGAGCACTACCCAGCGGGGATCACCCGGGCCCAGGCCCGGGCCCGCCTGGGCGTGCCGGACGATTCGTTCCTCTGGGTGGCCGTGGGGAACCTCAGGCAGGCCAAGGACTACCCCACGCTCCTGGAAGCGGCCGCAAGATGCCGGACCGGCTCTCCGGCGTTCAGGCTGATCATCGCCGGCGAAGGCCCGGACCGCGCCGGCCTGGAACAGGCCGCGGCCGGGCTGGCCCTGGCCGGCACAGTGGCCTTCCTGGGATCCCGTTCGGACGTGCCCCGGATCCTCCGGGCCGCCGATGGCTTCGTCCTCTCTTCCGCCTGGGAAGGGTCCCCGAACGCGCTGATGGAAGCCATGGCTTCCGCGGTTCCGGCGGTGGCAACGGATGTGGGAGACGTCCGCGACCTGGTCGAGCGCTCCGGGTGCGGCTACGTCGTGCCCCCACGGGATCCGTCGCGGCTCGCCGAGAGGATGCGTGCGCTCATGGCCCAGGCCCCGGCCGATCGCCAGCGGATGGGGGCGGAAGGCCGCGCCCTGCTCCTCCGGGAATTCCAGAACGATCGCGTGGTGGATGCGTGGGAAGCGCTGTTCCGGCAACTCGCCGGAGGTCGCCTTGAGCCCTGAGCGCAGAGATCGATCGATGCCCGCCGCATCGGCGGCGTCCATCCTGGGCCGGTTCGACCGCTGGGACCTGCGCTACCTGGTGCTGGTCCTCATCCTCTGCCTCATGCTGGGCGGCGTGTTCCAGTCCCTGGTGGTGATCTACGGCGCCGCCTTCGACACCACGGTCTGGCTGGTCTTCCTCGGCCTGCTCGCCACGTTCTGGGTGGAAATGCCGGTGCACCGCCTGCTCCGGCCGGCCGGCCCGCTGGTGATCTGGGTGTTCCTCTACATCTGCTGGGGCGTCATGGCCTCGCCCTATTCCATGTTCGCCCCGGGGTACCGCTACGCCATCATCTTCTTCTCAGTCACCAGCGCCATGGCCGTGGTGACCAGCCGGCCCCAGAGGCTCCGGGTGTTCTGCAACGCGGCCCAGTGGATCCTGGTGCTCAACCTGGCGGTCACCCTGCTGCTCATCAACAGCCCTGAATACCAGCGCAATCCGTTCTTCATGAAGCTGAATGTGGACACCCAGTCCGACCGGTTTGCCGGCATGTGGGGCAATGCCAATGTCGCGGGCCTGGTCACCCTGATGGCCCTCTTCGTGTCCCGCTGGGCATCGCGCCTGCAGGCCTGGATCGGAGTCCTCTGCGGCCTGCTGATCATCTATCTGACCGAGAGCCGCACTGCCACCTGGATCCTGGTGACCGTGGCGATCATCTACCTGGCCTTCGTGGCGAGCCGCAGGTTCCGGCTGAACGCGCTGGTGGCCGTCCTGGTCCTGGGCCTCGGCGGAATCTACGCCCTCCAGACCACCGGCACCGACCTCGGGGCGTGGATTGCCTCCGACCAGACCCTCGCCCGGGTCCTGGATGTGACGGAGTCCAAGACCACTGCCGAAGGCGGGGGCTCCAGGGTCAACGTGCTGAAGGATTGGCTGGGGAAGGTTCCCGCCGAACCCTGGTACGGCTATGGCCTCTACACCTTCAATGGAGGCGAAGCCGTCGAGGTGCCGGTGCAGCGTCCGGAATTCCCGATCATCGGGCCGCACAATCTGTATCTCGGAATCTTCCTGGACGTGGGCATCGTGGGCCTGCTTTCCTTCCTCGGCCTGATCGTCTACCAGCTGAACGTCATCCGCCGCAGCCCCCTCGTCCCCTCCACCCGCAATGCGCTCTTCGCCTTCTGCCTCATCCTGCTGGTATTTTCGAACTTCAATCACAACATGCTTTCAGATTATTCGGGTTGGATCGGCTATGCGCTGATGTTCATGCTGCCGTACTCGCCAGCCCTCGCTTCGTTCAGGAATGGCCGGGATCCGGCGCAAACCCCGGATCCCGCAGACGGGCTCCCAGGGACATAGCCCCGAAAGACCCTTGGATTTAACCATGCTACGGAATTCGAAGGTGCCCATGATTTTCCCCGGCCGGAAAACCAAGTCAAGCTCGATCAAGCCAGTATCAGCTGACAACTACTTTCAGCATGTCGACGGCATCCGGACAATTGCGGTCGTGCCTGTCATTCTGTATCACTTGCTTGAACGCCTGACACCAGGGGGATACGCCGGGGTTGATGTATTTTTTGTCATTTCAGGTTTTCTCATCACGGGTGGCATCATCCGTGATCTGGGCAGGAATGAATTCACAATCAAGAATTTTTACCACCGGCGAATCCGCAGAATTCTGCCTGCCTATTTCTTCTTGATCCTGGGGGTATTGGCTACAAGTCTATTTCTATACTACGACTCGCCCATGATTCGCCTGGGCAATGCATTGAGCGCTTCAACCCTCTTCATGTCGAACCTGCATTTCCTGAAATTGGGAGGAGATTATTTTGCTGCGGATGTCCATGGACAACCCTTGCTGCATCTCTGGTCCCTGAGCGTTGAAGAGCAATTTTATGTATTCATCCCACTGTTCTGCAGCATCATTTGGCGATTCAATAAACGATTGCTTCTGCCATTACTGATCCTGTTCGCATCCTTGTCTCTGGTTTCCGCTGTTCGCGAGGTATGGATCGGAAAACAGATGAATGCTTTCTACCTGTTGCACTACCGGGCATGGGAACTGCTGACCGGGTCGATCCTGGCACTGGTTTCTGCGAAATCGCGGCTGATGAGCGTGGCGGATGATGCCCTGGGCGACCGTGCCCGCAGTCCCTGGTTCCGATGGTTCCTGGCAGGCCTCCCCGTCCTCGGCCTGTCGATGGTCGTCATACCTTACGCCGTCATGTCCTCGCGTACCCCCTTCCCCGGTCTTTCAGCCCTGTCTCCGGTGCTTGGCACCGCGTTGCTCATCAGGTTCGGCCAGTCCGGCTGGGTGGGGAGGATCCTGTCCTCCAGGCCCTTCACCCAGATCGGCAAAATGTCATATTCCTTATATTTATGGCACTGGCCCGTCATCGTTTTCTGGAAATACGCCATATACGACCAGACCCGCGTCGCTGACTACATCGGCATGCTGGTCGTGAGTTTCCTCATGGCCTATCTTTCCTGGCGCTTCGTGGAAACCCCCGTCCGGGTTTCCCGGAGCTGGAACGTGCGCAGGACCTTTGCCTTCGCTTGCGCCGGCATCATCCTGCTGACGACGGTGGGCACGGTCGTCGTCGCGGAGAAAGGCTGGCCGGATTCCCTTCATGCCGGCGCCAACAGGATGGCGTACATGCCGGAGCCCACTGAGCCGTTCGTCATGATGTGCGCCCTGGACCTTGGGGTGAAGGTCGAGAAGGTGACTCGCCACCATTTCACCTGGATATCCAGGCACCTGGACCAGGAGAGGAAAGAAGCGCTGGATTATACCCAGGACGGCGATGATGGGGACTTCCCCATCGGGGCGAGCGGGAGGCCGGTCGTGTTCCTGATCGGCGACAGCCATGCCGGCGCGCTTCGCTATGGCCTGGATGCCCTGCTGCGGGCCAAGGGCATTCCAGGGTATTCGATCTCACGATCCAGCACTGAGATGTTCGATGCGAACCTTGATCTCGGCAAGGCAGCCTTGGCGAAAGTCGAGGGTTCCCCGTCCGGCACCAAGGTGCTGTTGGCAACCCACTGGGCCTACTACGGCGATATGGACCGGACCCTCGCTCTGCTGGAAGGATACGTTCAGATCCTGAAATCGAAAAAGCTTGATCTGTATGTGCTGGGCGATGTCCCCTACCGGAATTATTCCCCCTTCGACATTGACGCTCGCCGAGTCATCGTCCGGCCGCGCTGGCTGCGCCCGGAATGGGTTGACCACAAGATGTCCCAGGAAGCGTTCGACCTTGAACAGGGGATCCCGGTCAACCTGCGCCTGCAGTCACTTTGCGATAAGTATCAGATCAAGTATGTCCCGTTGCAGTATTCACTACTGGAAAACAACCATTATCTGGCTTTTGAAAACGCCCGGGGAACCCGGATTCCCCTCTACCGGGATTCCAATCACCTTTCCAATGCCGGGTCCATCCGGGCAGCTCAATTCCTCTGGCCCTATCTTCTGGACCAGGCGCCATGATCCTGGATCGAGACCAGCCGGATCGCCGGCCGGGACACGAGCAGACAGCCATCCGGGAATGTTAATTTATACAAATAAATTTAATATAGCATTTATTTTTTACCTACCGATACTGGTCGTGTGACAACCGGCAGATGCGTTCCGCCCATGGTGATCAGGGGCGAGTGTCTCCACTTCGTCCTTCGGCCGAGAGCGGCATTGCGGCAGCGCAAGCCCAGGATCCGATTCGAAGGACTGGCCTAAGGAAGAGCCATGTTCGAATCAATATCAACTCAGCCCATGCGTCAAAAAATTTATAAATTTTTAATTTTTTTATGGATCCTGGCGCCTTTCTGCCTGGCCCAGGCGGCCAAGCATCCAGCCGTGAAGAGCTGCTCGGCCATTTCCCGCTCCTGGGGCGGGAGCATCATCCCCGGGACGGCCAGCATTGTCGCCGGAGGGACGCTGCAACTGACTGCGAACTTCCCCAGGCCCAATGACAACGACATCATCTGGATGGTGGACGGAATCACCGGCGGCAACGCGGATATCGGCCTCGTATCGGGAACCGGGTCGGTCGGCACCTATACGGCGCCCGCGACCGCCGGGGTCCACTCGGTGACGGCATCGGACCCGCCTAACGCCTGCAGGAAGCTCTCGTCCCTGGTCACCGTCTACATCCCGGTCACCGTTGCCATCGATCCCCCCTCCGCCAGCATTCCCACCTCGGGCAGCGTCGCCATCACCGCCACGGTGACCGGATCCGTCAACACCAGCGTGACCTGGTCGGTGGACGGGGTCGCCGGCGGCAACGCCGCCGTGGGCACCCTCTCCGGTTCCGGCAATACCGTCACCTACACCGCCCCCGGCACCGCCGGCAGCCACAGCGTCACCGCCACCAGCGCCGCCGACGGAACCACCAGCGCGTCCACCGCCATCACCGTGTCCGGCCCGGTGGCCGTGACCCTCGCGCCCCCCTCGGCCAGCATCCCCACCTCGGGCAGCGTCGCCATCACCGCCACGGTGACCGGATCCGTCAACACCAGCGTGACCTGGTCGGTGGACGGGGTCGCCGGCGGCAACGCCGCCGTGGGCACCCTCTCCGGTTCCGGCAATA
>Ga0316217_10000989_pt1 | contig 38567 bp, 34 predicted proteins | sample 1anoAmetaG_FD_203633 | JGI IMG/M metagenome (GOLD analysis project Ga0316217, IMG submission 203633) | Freshwater microbial communities from Trout Bog Lake, Wisconsin, USA - 1anoA | ecosystem: Environmental > Aquatic > Freshwater > Lake > Hypolimnion/Profundal zone | place: USA: Wisconsin...
GCAAGCCAAAAACCGAAACCCCATGGTAACGATAGTTGATCATTAAACTCATTTGCTCCGAAGGTCCTATTACCTTCGGAGTCTTATGGTGCATCACACAACCGCAGTCCGGGTACAAGGGTACGCAGCTCTCACTACTGTCCCATCACCTTCTCTATCTGCCCTAGCTTCTCCTGAACTTTGCCGGCTATCTTTTCACCGATACCTTGAACAGCCAGCTTTGGGTTATCGCTCAATTTACCGGCAAGTTCCTTGACCTTGCCATCCAGCTGGTGAAACGTTCCTTTCACGTGGTCCTTTGTACTGGAATTCATGATATTCCTCTCTTTTGATAGGATTCCACTTCTTTTTGACGTTACTTATGATCGCCTTCGGTTGCGGGGCCTTTGTTCATTCCGCCCTGGACCATGTCGGCCTTGACCCTATCAATGGCTACCAGGACCGGCTTGACTGCTTCCCTAAGGGTGTCGCCGTCCGTCAGGGCCCTCTGTGCGACCGGCCTGATGGACTCTATGCCCTGGGGGGTAAGGTCGTTGGAGAGATACTTCTGGATTTCCCTGATATCCGTCAAATAGGATTTGAGGGAGCCTTTTACCCCGATGCTGGCCTCGGATATCTTTACGTAGCCCTCTCGGATCTCGATGCGACGCCGTTCACTGAGTTCCCGGATTTCGGGGTCTGTGTACGAGTTGTCCCACTCCGTGAAGTAATCATTGCCCTTAACGCTCATCCTATCGGTGTGCGTGTCCAACTGTTTGCCCGAGTTCTCCATCTTCACGACATCCGCGGTGTAGGCGTCGTAGGCTTTCTTCATATCGATCTGGTCAGGCTTGATAAGATCCTCCAACGATGCCCGCGTGGCTACGATCTGGATAGAGGCTTGCTTATAATCACCTTCCACCGTCTGCATCGAGTTGGTGGTATTTGTGGCTCTATCCATGCCGGTGGTAGCGCAGCCGGTCAGGCAGGCGATTGCTCCGAGGAGCAATGCGGTGAGAAATGAGGCGGGTTGAAAACTGAGTTTTTTCATTATGTTCTCCTTTTTAGGACTGTTTTACTGGTGATACTCAAAACCTGAATCCCAGATTAGCTGTCGTTACAAATCCATTCAGATTGATATCTTGGCCGCCGTACGAAGGCTTGACCCAGATGTATTTTCCTTCAACCCCGACGAACATGTTTTTTGATAAATTGATGTTGAAGCCGGCGCCGCCGTGTAATCCAAAGGTGGTTTTCGTGTAACCATGAAAGGTGCCCTCATTGTCCGACACGTCCAGATCGCTGATGTAGGCTCCGACTCCGAACAGGCCATAGGGCTCGAAGATACCGAGCGGAAGCAGCACTTTTCCGGTTGCAACCACAGGCACGACTTTCAGCATCGTTCTTCCGGGTTCTGCCGCCGGTGAGCCCTTGCTCTGAAAGTAGCCGGTTCCCACTTCCAGGGCTAACATGGGAAGGAAGTAATGGCCGATCGCCACCTCGCCGGCAAACCCGGTCTCACTGTCCAGGTGGGTCGTATTACCGTTATTGAAATTATCAACGTCGTGAGACGAACTGGGCGAATAGATGCCAGCCTTGAACACCAGATAATTTGCAGGGTTATTCTCCGCGACTGCCGGAGACGCGATGCTGATCATCAAAACGGCGATAACCAGGTACAGAATGCTTGTTGTTTTCATTACTTCCTCCTTGATGTGATGGTACTTGTCGTCAAATAGTTCCCGCTCGCGAAATTCTCTGTGCTGCTTTCCCATAGCCTGCCTCCTTTGAATGACGTCAACCAAATTTAATAATAAAACGACAATGTTCCTGTCTTCCGAGCATGGACCTCGCAATGAACATGCCATAGAAAGCTAAAGGAAACAGTGAGCGCAACATTCTGATTGTACAGGGGTAAATGAAACAGGAGGGTGTGCGGCAGGGGCAAAGCCGTCATGGCAATCCATCACATCTGACATAACCGCCATATATGGCGGGACCACGGCAAGGTGCATATCGGGGTCAGCAAATCATTATTCTGTTATAGAGACCGTGTGTAGTAAACCAAGAACAGATATATATTCAAAATAATGCGGATGAAGTTAAAAGCCCCCAACTTGCATTGGAGGTTTTTTAAGTATTTCAATTTTCCGTTGCCATACTTTTAGTGTTTCGCGGTGATGGGTATTTACTGTTTGTGTTGCTCTGCGCCAGATGAGTGATGTTTTCAACGACGGTTATGAGTGAGAGTCCGGTGCAAGTTTGCGAAGGGGATTCGCCATCGGCAAATTGCTCGCCCAGATACAGTGGGCGACGATGATGAGGCCAAAACCCTCTGAGTTCGTCGTCGAGCGCTGCCCCCCTCGATCTCTCTGCAATGACCGCCAGGTGTATGCCCAAGTGGCCCGCCATATATGACAGTTATGTCAAATGTGATGGAAATTTCTAATGTATTTCCTCTCACCACATACGTCTTATTCTGATTTCACCTGTTCTATCAGACTGTTGCACCAAATTCTTCTCTGGCGCGTTAATTGCTTTGTTCTACAAGTGTCAATGCCGCTGAACACTGGTAAAAAAACGGGCACAGAAGGAATGACAGCTTCACAAGCCTGATGTGGAACAGCTCGTTGGGGTTTTTAACAGTTGGAAAAGCTTCAAGGCAACAACAATCGTCTACAGATTTTAAAAGGAGATTCGTAATGAAACGCATGAAAAATCCGGTTCGAGTATTATCCAAGGTGATGTTGGCTATGCTGTTAATTCAGCAGGTAGGCTGCGGCACAATCCTGTACCCCTCACGAAGAGGACAGCGAAGTGGCAACCTTGATGTGGGGGTCGCCGTAATGGACGGCATTGGGTTGTTCTTTTTCATTATTCCCGGAGTAATCGCCTATGCCGTGGACTTTTCAACCGGCGCTATCTACCTTCCTGGAGGTCGTTATTCCGGCCTGTCTAATGAAGCGGTCAAAGTGGTGCATGTGAACCCAGCGGATTTGAAAAACCGGAATGCTATCAAGGAGATCGTAGTCAGGGAAGGTTTGATGCCAGCTGACGTCGATATGCAGAAGGCCGATGTCTTTGCCGTGGATCGCCTGGAACAGATTCCAGCCTTGCTGACGGTATGTAGCCAGACAGGATACAAAACCCCATGATCCGAAATACTTGATATTTACTAGTTTCCAACCGGAAACCAATAGTTTCTCATCCGGAGTTCCGGATGAAAACCAACTCACAGTCTAATTAACCCAATAGGAGACAGATTATGAAACGAGAGATTTATCATGCTGCTTTTCCCGCTATGCGCATCCTTGTGGTGTCGATGTTTCTATCCTTTATCTTCTTAGCCAATGCAAATCCTTCTTTTGCCTCAGACAAAAGGAAATCGTCTTCCACTGCCGAAACCTCGGCTGCTGACCAAACGGAATCCCGCGTCAAACAGCTTCATGACGCGCTGAAAATCACCGGTGCCCAGAAAGAATCGTGGGAAAATCTTACCAGGGTCATGCGGGAAAATGCGAAAGACATGGATGCCCTTACGAAGGGTAATGCTGAAAGTATCAAGACCATGAACGCTGTCGAGTACATTAAGTTCCACTGTCAAATTACCGAAGCCCAATTAGGCCAACAGAAGAAGTTCATCCCACCCTTCGAGGCGCTCTATGCCGGCATGTCGGATGAACAGAAGAAGATTACGGATACAATATTCAGGACAGGGAAACATGGGAAACACAGGATTAAATAATCGAAAGATTGATGCCAATAAGACGCTTGAAATCAATCCAAGCCTGGAGACGATATGAAAACATCAAGTACATGGAATTTCAGATCCATTGTGGGCAAAATTATGTTGGGGCTTGTTGTAGTTACAATGATCGGCAGTGCGAACGTTGTGCCGTCCTTCGGCAGGGATAATCATAGCCGCGGGGGAAGACAAGCCGGTGGCCGCGACGAGCAAAGAGGGCGTGGGCATGACCGCTACCGCAATGAGCACGGCAGGCGCGAGTATCGCTCTTATGGCTACCGGGAAGGATTTTATGTCCCGCCGCCGGTAATCTATGCACCGGCTCCGCCGTTAGGCATCGGAATTTTTTTCCCATCGGTCATTATTCGCCCCTGAGGATGGAGTTTTGCGCGGCCCCCTGCATTGGCCCAGGCATGAACACCGAGATCGAGTTCACAGACGATTAAAACAACAATACAAGGAGAACGTTCATGAAAGCGATTATTCCACTATCCATTATGTTGACGTTAGTGTTTGCGCTGGCAGGCAGTGTCCCTGCCAGCGCAGCTAATACGGACAGCCGCATAGAATCTTCCGCCAAGCAGTCGTATGTATTCATGACATACCTCCAGGGCGATGACATTAAAATTCAGTCCATGGACGGAGTTGTAGCCTTAACGGGGAAAGTGACCGAAGAATCTCATAAGTCTTTGGCCCAGGAGACCGTGGCAGGCCTCCCGGGAGTCAAGAGCGTTGACAACAAACTTGAAGTCATAGGAGAGACCCCCGCTGCAAACGCTGATGCCTGGTTGGCAACGAAAGTGAAAATGACACTCTTGTTCCATAGCAGCGTAAGTGCCGGCACAACCGAGGTTGACGTCAAAAAAGGCGTTGTTACCTTGAACGGTGATACTGCCAGCCCGGCACAGAGGGAATTGACGTCTGAATACGCCAGAGATGTTGACGGTGTTAAAGGCGTAATCAATGAGATGATTATAAAAAGTAATTCAAAAAAGACTCGAACTGAAGGCAGAAAGATCGATGATGCTTCCATCACCGCCCTGGTAAAGATGACGCTGCTCTATCATCGCTCGACCAGCGCCCTCAATACCAAAGTCGAAACGAATCGTGGCGTAGTCAAATTAATTGGCAAGGCTAAAAATGCCGGCGAAATAAGCTTGGCCACCAGATTCGCCAGTGACGTGAACGGCGTCAAGAATGTACACAATATGATGACCATAGAGTAGTCAGGAGAGGTACAATCATCTTTCAAAGGGTTTCTCTTCTCAATATTTGGTTGCCCTTCCTTCGGCACTGTGGTGCCAAAGTAATCGTGACAGCCTTGGAGATTTGAATATTATGTTTCCTATGCGCTATAATACCAAATGAAAAGAGGTGATACATATGAAATGTGAATATAAAGATGGTTTTAAGGTCGATTATGCAGGAACGCTCCATATCTCCAAAGGACGCGGTGTTGACCTTGTAATAGAGGGAGGCATACTACCTGCCAGCATTAAAAATGATCTGGATTCAGCAGTTATTCATAATAGCTGTCCCGAACTGAGAGCGGCTTCGAGGGTAGCAACAAAAACCATACAAACGGCATTTGATGAAGAATAACAATTTATAGATCTTGATTATATCGAAAGCCGACCTCATCACATTGAGAGCGGCTTTTGATTTATCACCTAAGAGAAATCCATATGCCCAACCTTTCCTGTAATCGCTACACACCCTAACGGAAACAATATCCTCTCGGTCGCCGGTGAAGTTTCCCTTGTCACGGAGATACATATCAGGAACTACGCATTAACCGGATAGCCGTTTTTCGAGATATGGAGGTATAGGACAACCGACAAGGGACGGCAAGGTGGCTGGGAGAACCTCTGCGGGTTGGTTATCGTCGCAGTGCCAAATGTCGGCATGCTGCTCTACCTGACTCTCCTAGGCTTACCCGCGTGGCCGACTTCTCGCGCAACAAGAACCCGTGACATGCATGCGCCCCAGCACACTCCTGCTTTAGCCTCTTTTGCGCTCGTGCAGGGCGCACTTTCGCTCTTCATCCCTGCCGGACCGCTTGATATCACGCAGCTTCTCTTCAGTCTCTTCCTGATCGGGCTGATTACCCGGCTTGTCAACCGGTCACGCTTGCCAACCGGATAGCAATCGATGCCTCGATGCGGCGCATGATGCACAGGAAGGATTTTCAGATAGTGCTCCCCACTAAACGACAAACAGAAAGGCCGGCTGTAGGCAGCCGACCTTCCATTGATTAACCTGCTTGTGTATTTAACGTTGCATCCGTCAAGGTTAAAAGGCCCGGATCATCCAAATTTTTTCGGACCTTAACCTTGTTTTACTAATCTTCAATGACCTCAATAACCACTCTCATGTTGGCGAGAGCGGCATCGGAGAGTTTGTCGGAAGGATTAGCTTCATACTTCGCGGGACTCGTCTTACCGTGTCCGATAGTAATGAGCCTGCTTGCATCAATACCGCCGGTTTTTACCAGGTATTCTTTGACAGATTCAGCTCTTCTTTCGCTAAGATCCTGGTTATACCCTACAGATCCGGAAGCGGAGGTGTACCCGGCAATGCGGATTTTCATGTTGGGGTTTTCTTTTAGTGTAGTAATATTATGGTCCAGAATTGTTTTGCCGTTTTCTTTGATCGCTACACTGTTGAAGCCGAAATGCGAATTTTCCAGCGTGGCCAGGACTCCGACTACCTTGGGCTCCGCAAATGCGGTAAAACTCCACACACAGTCTTTTACCAGTGCATTGCCTGCAAGATCTTTGACCCCGGTCTTGATCGTTGCCGTGTAGACCTTGCCTTTATCGAGATTCCGTGCCGGGATAAACACGGCATTAGAGGCAGAAGAGGTCACTTTGCCGGCAACAGGCGTGTCCCCCTGCTTCAGAGTAAATGTTGCCGCATTAATCGTTGCAGTATCCATATTCTCACTGAAAGCCGCACTGACTTTTTGTCTGACCGGCGCAGCCGTGTCGCCATTAACAGGGGATGTGAAAGACACGATCGGAGGTGTGGTGTTAGCGGCTTGACCAGCCGTGAATTGCCACATGTAGTTACTTGGCAGTGGATTCCCTGAAAGATCCTTGGCACTGTTTGTAACCACTGCGGTATAGACCTTACCCTTTTCAAACTCACGTGCCGGAGCAAAAGTTGCGGTTGCATCAGTAGGAGTCACCTCGCCAGCGACAGGCGTTGCCCCTTGCTTTAAGGTAAAAGTCTCAGCATTGAGCGTTGTCTGATCCATATCCTTACTGAAGGCGACACTTGCTTTCTGGTTGACATGTACATCCGTGGATCCATTAACTGGAGATGTAAATACCACTGTCGGTGCGATATTGTCTGCGACTTCCGGGGTATCTGCCATTACTTTGGCCATTTTCCTCGCCCCACCGAACTGGAAGGTCAGTCCGACCGAATATTCAAAATTGTTGGTGCCAGTGTCGTGGACAAGCAGTACGCCTCGCACGTCACCCCGCAGTGCTACATCAGGAGCTACGAAATACTTGACCCCGCCGCCATAAGTGACTAACCCGGCGTAGTGGCTTAATTCACTGGGAGTGTTGGGTGTATTGAAATTTGTACCGCCACCGCCAAGCGCAACAAACGGCACGAAGTTTTTTTGCGGCATGAAATGATACAGCAGATCGACCCCGTAGCGATACATGTCGGTTTCCTTCGATCCGTAACTTGGCTTTGTTTCGGTAAGACTGTAGCCGAACATGGCCTCAGCCCCAAAATTTTCAGTAAAATTGTAGCCGGCACGCAGTCCAAATAACGGACGATTATCCTCGCGCTGGTCATGGTCCAGCACATAGCCGCCGACAAATGGAGATAAGGTGTATGCCCCTTGCAGATTCTCGGCAAACCCCGGGGTCGCCAGGGTAAGAAGCAATATACCCGGCAATATTTTATTCAATAGTCTTTTCAATTTAGTGCCTCCGATACTTTGACATTCTTGACCGCGTTAAGACGCGGAATAATATGTTATGTTTTCTGAATCAGGAGATATTCCCGCAGTACGGTACTACGGGAATATCCGGCATCTCTTTGCAATCTCGCCAAGTCTCACATTCCTTACGGGGCAGGCACGTTGATGACCGTGTCCACAAGTGTGACCGATGCACCAAGGGACAGCACTCTGCCGTTCAGAGTCACTATTGAGTTATTTCCTGCAGTGGAGAACGAGGCTCCTGCCTGAGAAAGGATTGTTCCTGCCATGGTCCCGCCCCCGGCTGCGTTGATGGTCGCGAAACTGCCTACTTGCCAAAAGATGTTCTTGGCTTGAGCGCCGCCGGCCAGGATGATGCTTTGGGGGAATGCCGCTCCAGGACCGCCCACAGTAAGCGCCTGCGCCATCTGGAACACCCAGACGGCGTTCGGGTTGCCTTGGGCGTCAAGGGTGAGATTTCCTCCCTGGATCATAAACGAACCACCCGGGGCTGCATAGACGCCCGGGGCGAGGGTAATTCCGGCCAGATTGGCGCCCGGAGCGGGACTTGCACCACCCGCAGGCATTGCCACAAGGGCCACATATGCGGTTTGCACGTCAAGACGAGCCTTGGTTGCGATCGCGCATGCGGCAGCGTTTGGACCGGCAGATGTGGGGCCGGTGGTGGAGTTGGTGCAGGTATAGATATTGCCGTTCACTGATCCGATGTTGGCTGGCGATTCCGTATAGATATCTCCAGGCACATCGTGGAAACCGGTTACGGACGTATTGCCGGTAGCAGTGGTCCCGATATCCCCGTTGATGAGTGTCAGAGTCCCTGTGTTGGTCATTCCGGCGGTTCCGCCGAAATTGCCGAATGTTGTGGCCGTGAGAAGATTTATCACCGGGCTTACAATCGGCGTTGCTGCCGTTGTAAAGCTCCATACTTTGTTGACTGCCAGGCTATTTCCCGCCAGGTCGGATGAACCTGTCGTAATCGTTGCGGTATAGGTGGTGCCGACGGCGAGATTGGCTGCTGGGGTAAAGGTGGCAATCCTGTTGATTGCGTCATAGGTTACTACCCCTGATACCCCGGCCACCATGAAAGATGACGTACTGATCGTTAACGGATTCATCGTTTTGCTGAATGTTGCGTTAATAGCACTGTTGACTGGAACTTTTGTGGCAAGATCAGCCGGGTTCGTGGAGGTTACCGCGGGAGCGGTAGTATCCGGGGACGTGGCGGTTGTGAAGCTCCAGACAAAGTTGTTGGCCAATGCATTGCCGGCCAGATCCATTGCCCCGGTCGTAATCGTGGCGGTATAGATTGTGCCTTGAGCAAGATTGCTTGCCGGAGTAAAGACCGCATCCGCGCCGGAATAGGTCACTGTGCCGGGAATCGCCGTTGCTCCTTGCTGCAAGGTGAATGTTGCCGAGGTGATGGTTAAGGGATCCATCCCTTTACTGAATGTTGCATCAATTTTGGTGTTGGTAGGTACATTGGTGGCGCCGCTGGCATTGGTGGCTATCACCGCAGGTTTGGTAACGTCTGATATTAAACCTGTGGTAAAGGTAAAGACAAAGTTGCCGGCCAATGCATTGCCGGTCATATCCTTTGCCCCGGTAGTAATTGTTACGGTATAGAGGGTGCTGATTGCGAGGTCGTCTGCGGGCGAGAAGATCGCGGATGTGCCGATGTAGCCGACTGTTCCTGTAACGGGAGTCTGGCCGGGTCCAGTCACGGTAAAGGTTGCCGAGCTGATTGTCGCCGGATCCATTGCCTCACTGAAGACCACAGAGATTTTCCGGTTGATGGGTACGGTTGTCTGACCATCGGCAGGGGCCGTAAAACTCACTGTGGGCCCGTTTGCGTTCGCGACAATCGGAGTCTCCTGTGGATTTTGCGCGCACCCGGCCACAAAAACGACCAACAGTAACCCCATAAGCCACATCTTTAAATATGCTGTGTATTTGTTCATTAATTGTGCCCTCCATAAGGAATTTTAAATCTGTGAAGCCATGTAAATTTACAAAATAAACCAGGTACCTCTCTACAATTTCTCACCCCTTTCGAATAAACATGTGCGCAAACTGGATTTGATGCTCAGCCTTACCGCAATAAAATATACAGCGAAGGACATAAGCAAGTAGCCAGCCAGAAGCGGCTAAGTCATAAATATATAAATATTTGTATTTATAACAAAATGTTAAGTAATAAATAGATGACTGATAAATTTAAATTGATTTGCAAAAACTGTTGTATTTGGCGGAACTGCAACATGAGGCGGGAGATTACAGTGGGAACAGTGAATTGATATTTGATAGCCTGTATATTACTTCTCTGCCGATCCTGCGGGTTTTCGCTCCAGCTCTGCAATAACCTGGGCTCCCAGCAGAAGGATTATTGCGATAAAATGTATAGTGAGCAGGGCCACCACCGTTATGGCGATGGTGCCGTAAATAACGTTCACCATGGAGATGAACGCGTAATACCATATCAACACCCGGCGGGTGATCTCCCATAAAACAGCTGCCGCTACCCCGCCGATGAACGCATGGCGGAACCTGACCCGCACCACGGGCATCACCAGATAGATGGAGGTGAACATCAACACCTCGCCAATTATCCCAAGGATATATAACGCTACTCCGGTAGAGCCGCCAAGGTCCAGATTCCAACCGAAAATTGTCAAATACCTGTTTTCCAGCGTCTCGATGGCCCCTACGACAAACGACACCAGCACGACACCCACACCGATCAAAAAGATGTAAGCATAGGGAATAATTGCGGAGACAAGAAAGTTGCGGCGCTTTGTCCTGGCTCGCTGAATAAAGATCATAGACATGGCGTTTTCAAGCATGGAAAAGGCGGTGGAACTGAAAAACAGCATGCCGATAAAACCGATGGCGCCGACCACCTTGCGGTGCTCAAGGAACGCCCGCACCTGTTCGGTCAACGTCGCCGCATAACCGGGGATCACCATGTCCAGGTATGTGGACAACGTCTGAATCAACTGCTGCTCGTCTATAAAATGCGTCAAAAGAATGAGAGCAAGGATTGACAGCGGCACAATCGACAACAGGGTATAATAGGCGACCCCGCCGGACATCAGGAGCCCTTGATTGCGTCTGAACCCTTGAAACACCCGCAGCAGAAAACCGATCAGTCTGGCCGTTGTCCGATATAAATCTTGTCCTTTGTTCATGACTGGATAATCCACCACAAAAACAGTTGCGGGACTGCGGCCACGTCGGGTCTCGACATGAACTCCGCTCCACCCCCGGTATTGAGCACCGACAACCGCCCCCCATGTTCTTCTCGAGTGAGAGTAAAGGACATGAAGGAGCCACCTCCCCTAGCAAACGCTATCTTGACCTGGTATTTCGCCTAAAGCACCTTCCGCCCTTGAATGATGCGTACCAGCAACACTATGATAGCAATTACGAGCAGAATATGGATCAGGCCGCCCATGGTATACGAAGTAACAACACCCAGCAGCCACAGCACTATCATTATTACGCAGATTGTCCACAGCATGGCATCCTCCCAATTTATTGCAGTTATCCACCGCCACCTGTTAATCGTCCGGCGGTGTCGGAAAAACCCGCTTTACAAGAGCGTAAGAGGGCGTACGGGGCACGCCCTCTTACGTGAGTTTACCTTCTCTCCTGTTTTTCTCCCCCGCCCCTTTCGGAGTTCCCTTGTCGAGGTGCGGATTGTTGCGGCGCTTCACGGCGCTGCGGTTGGGCCTGCCGTGGTTGTGCCCGCTGTTGTTGCGGTCTGGCAGCCTCCCGGGACTGCGGTTGTGGGGTTTGGTTTTGGGGCTGGGCTTCTCTAGGCTGCGGCCGCTGTTGTTGCGGCTTGGATGCTTCTCGACCGCGCGGGTTTGCCTGAGATCTTGGTTGAGCCGCTTGAGCCGCTCGTTGTGATCGCCCTTGGGGCTTCAGACCCTGGACACCCCACGTCTGCTGCTTCTCCCAATGCCTGCTCTTTTCCCAACTCTTCCAGTTCCGTTGGACTTGCTGCTGGGGTATGCGCTGATAGTTCCATTGATGCCCATTCCAGCGATGATCCCTGTAATCATTCCTCCAACCTGACGGTATCCCGGCATAAAAGGATGGAACCCTTTGATAGTAGGCCCAGCCCGAGTCATAGCGATGCGAGCGAAACCAGCGCCCGTCCCACTGACGCCACCACCAGCCATTGTAGAAGAACATGTCTACATCGGAGTCGGGAACGGCATAGACATAAGTCTCCGGTAAGACTACCACCTCGGGAGGCGAGGCAAATACGATGGGTGGGGGCAGAGAGATATTGATGCCAACGTCTATCCCCGCCATCACGGGAAAAGGAAAAGCCAGTACCGATCCTAAAAACATTGTTGCCGCCAGTAATTTTTTCATTTTAGAGCCTCACAATTTTTTTGCCTTCTCCTGAACTTTGCCGGCTATCTTTTCGCCGGCACCCTAAGCTGCCAACTTTGGGTTATCACTGAATTTACCAGCGAATACCCTGACCTTGCCCTCCAGTTGGTGAAACGTTCCTTTCATTTGGTCCTTTGTACTGGAATTCATGATATTCCTCTCTTGGGGGTGATTGGATCCACTCCGTTTTCAGGGTTTCCGGATAGAAAACAGCTAAAGTATCGTCAATGAGGTCGCATCTACGCTATTACCATTTCTATCTATCAGCGTGCTCGCACTCATCGTAAAAGAGCTGGCCGCCGGGGCAGAGCTCCCCGATAGCTTCGCGTTGATGATTATGACATCTCCGGCCGCAAGATCACCGGTTGTCATAAGACCCAACGTGAGCGTGGCTTGCGTGGTGGCGGTCGCCGGAGTGTAGTTTCCAACAAGAATACCGCCGCTTACAGCACTCCCCGTTGTCATGAGCACACCGTCGAACGGTGCGCCAGTAGCATCGGCACTCAACACAACTCCGGCAGGGAGTGTTATCGTCGTTTGAATTGCCTTGACACTGGTTGCTCCGGCCCCTTGCAAAGCAACAGTCAGCTTACTGGTATAATTCGGTGTAGTTGAGGAAGCCAACTGCCGCTGCAATGTAGTAGTATCCGAGGTGGATACTTTAACCCCACTACTGGAAACAATCCCGGCAATACTTTTAGTATCAAGCACAGTCGCGCCATTATTGGTAGATGTCCGTACCTGTAATACCAATGTTGACAAATTCTGCAAGACCTGCTGAACACTAAGGCTGATCACCTGCTTAGTGGTAACCGATGTGTCGGTAATGACGACTGCATCGATCGCCTGCATGTTGACGGCAATGGCAGCGGCAACGACCTTGGCTACACCTGCAGCCAACACCGCCTCGGCTGATGCTCCGGCAACACCTGGCTTGTAATCGTCCAATGGGCTTACTGTAGAGAGCCCAAGTTTGGCTTTCACAATTGCAACGGCGTCGGTCAAGGAAAGACCGCTGGTCTCGATCAAGCTTTGCACAAGGGTTGTCTGCGGGCTGACAAATCCAGGCTGTCCAACCGGCGCTGTTAAAACATATCCGGTTGTAACCGTTCCGAGTTCCGAGTCAACAGCGCCCACCGGCACTTCAACGACAATAGGAAAGGCCAGATCGGCGATTGGTACATCGGAAATAGTATACACACCGCCGGGACCTGTTATTGCCGAGGGTTTCCCACTGTCGCATTTCTTGTTCAGGTTGGTGTCCAGACAGACCAAAGCCCCCTCCAGATAACCATCGGCAACCACTCCGCTTACAGTCTGCGTTTGTTGAAAAGCAGTCTGCGTTTGTTGATGATTGGTCAGCGCTTGTTGAGGTGTAGTTGCGATAGAGCCGGAACTCCCCCCGCCGCATGCGGCAAGCTGTAAAACGGATACGATGGTTAATATTAGTTTTATATTCATTGTGAAATCCTCCGATGTGCTTTATCTGCAGAGGCCTCGCTGATCAATACAACAATAAGGGAATGAAGTGTCCAGCGGCATAGGCTCTATAACAGTACAAAGCAACTAACGCGCCAGAGAAGATATGTGGATACTTATATTGCAAGAGTTTAATTACACAGGTATAAATAGAATGATGGCGTGAGTGGTAAATGAGGAAACCATCGACGGCATCCATCATATTTAGTATAACCGCCATATATGACAGATCGTAACTGTTGAAGTCCAAAGACAAGGACTTGGTAATTTTTTGCGATTTATTTCACTTGACTGGGATTTGCGCTGAGGCCTGCGACTATTTTCTCTTTTGAAGTAATTGTTAAAGTGCTCGAGGTGGGATAGGCAAAGTCAATATCTACACATCCGACAAATCCTTCCAGTATTGCCTCCCAGATTTCCTGAGTACTTTCACGCCTTCGGCGGGGTTCGCAAAGATGGCGCAGGGTCAATAGAACTCCGCTCGCCTCCACGGATGTAAAAACAATCGGTTCCAACCTGGGAGCGTGAATAATAAATTCATGCGGAGATTCTTTCAATTTGCGTTCTGCAATGGGAATGAGTTGTCCGGAATAGGTGGTCGCGATTTGCTGCAGGATTTCCTTGGCTTTTTTCCAATTGCTTTCAAATGTTATCAGGACTGGAATTTCATTCCAGATGTAATCGAACCATCCTTGAGTGTAGACTGTCTGCGGATCGATAAAAACCTTGCCGTTGGGTACGTGCACGATTCTCCCCGTACTCTGGTCCGCATGGACCCAACTGCCGATCTCCATCATGGTGAATTGAAAAACACTTATGTCGATAACGTCTCCTGCGTGATTTCCGATCTGAATGCGGTCCCCCACGTCGAATGGACGCCGCCAGAGAATGAAGAACCAACCCGCCACGTTTACAAGCGGATCTTTCATAGCGATTGCAAGACCAGCCGACACAATCCCCAGAAATGTAGTCACCGTGTGGAATTCCTCCAGCCAGACCCTGCCAATCAGGATGAAGGCGAAACAAAATGCAACATAATTTGAAATCTTGCGCCATTGATATCTGGTCCGCGAATTTTCAGTGTGTCGCCAAACCCGTTTTAAAATAAGCCCGCGAAAAAACCACAGTATTAATATGCAGATCAGGGTGGTAATCAACTTCCCGTATAGCTCAGATGAGATTCCGGTAGCTTTTTGAAGCCATTCGGTGAGGGGTGTCATACTTCGTCTCCTATAAACTCGAATGTTCTATCAAAACTACAAGGCAACTAATGTGCCAGATAAAAATTTGCTGCTTCGAAAGGACAACGACCTGATTGAATGGAAACAATTAGAAAAAGATCGTAATCTCGGCAGCAATATTGTCTGCCGTATCTGTCATATTTGGCAAAACTACCAAATATGACGGGTGGGTTTGACAAGCATTCGACAAGTTGCATAGCTTTGTACAAGATATACCAGCACCCTCCCCACCGGCGCGGCGTCAGGTTGCCAAGGTTTGCCGCAGCTAAGCACATCGTCAGCTGCCTTTTATGTCTTTCCGCTGGACCGGCAAACACTGCAACATCCTCGAATAATCCGTCATATATGGCGATTATGTTAAACCTGACGGATTCCCATGGCGGCTTTTTCTGATTCCCAAAGCGCTTATTGTAAATTTATCCCTTAGGATCAGCTTGTTGCGCTTGTTGGTCTTATCTGGCTCGTTCGTTGCTAACAGAGTTTTATCAGATCGGAAAGATGAAATTTGACGTACAAGGAGAACAAACAAAATGGACCACTCAAAAGAGCAACACAAGGTGAATGCCTCCAGCAAAGAGAACATTGCAGATAAAGAACCCTGCAAGGGGACCGGCAAAGAAAAGACTACTTGCGGCACAGACCAGCAAAAACAGCACGTCCCCGTCCCTGAACACCACAGATAACAGGACCACGGGGATATGACGCGAGGCGGCCACCAACATCTGGGGGTTTTCTTGCTTAAGCAAGAGGAATAACCATATTAAAATAACCCGCAACAAGGAAATAAGAGGTAGCAGATGAGAAAACATATCTGGGTCAGACTGGCAATACTGCTTGTGACGCTCTCAACGCTTTCCGGTTGCATCTGGTGGCCGTATGGCGACGAAAGAGGCCGTGGCGGGCGATGGGAAGGCGAACACCATGAAGAACATCGCGGCGGTGATGAAGGTGGCCGTCGTTAATCGGGATATTAATCCGGTTATTCCACTGGGCGGCAAAGCTCCTGCACGAGCCCTGCCGGTATGCAGGCGCGCGGACAGCTCTTCGCAGTAGTTTTTCAAGAGCCTTCTAATGAAAATACGGGATTATGCAACATCGCTTCCGAATCCATACGACCAGATGAGCGGAGGCAGACGATGAAAAGGTTCATGATTCTCCCGCTGCTTTTGCTGTTCAGCGCGGCGGTAGCCGATGGAGATCCCTACAAAGGGACCGACGAGCAAGGTGTTGTCAGTTTCACCGATAATCCCGCCCTGATCCATTCCCGGCACCCAAGCGAAACGGCTAAAGCGGAGGAGGACATCAGTCGCGATCCCAAGGTTCTGCAGGAGTTGATGCAAGAGGTGGAAAAACCGCGCCAGGATAAATCCGCGACGCCGCGGGCGGTGGCCGTAAGCTTGCCGATTTCACGGTGAACTCTGCCACTTTGGCCGATTCATCGCCTACATGCCTGTCCTAAAAAGTGCAAATACTTCATAACTTTATTCCTTTCCGAATACCTTAGGTACATTTAGAAAATACTGATATGCTTATCTAACTTGAAAGCCACTTTGCCCAATCATGTAAGATATGCATACTGACCGCGTGCGACCCGAAGTGAATTTTAATAACTTCCTGCCTTCTTATCGCGAGAGGCGTTTCGGAGGGGTTAAGTTCGCAGAACATATCCGAGATTGAGGATCAACAATGGCAGACGATAAAAACAAAATTCCGTTAACAGCAGAAGCGGAAGTACGCCCTAAGGCTAAAGTGCAGTCATGTGCAATAACGGATGAATTGACTCCTTCTCAGCGGACCAAGAAAGCCACGAAGAGCCTCGCCGACGAAATTGAGGTCTACCGGATCGAGTTGGAGATGCAGAATACGGAATTGCGTCGAGCCCAGGAAGAGCTTGAGACCCAACAGATAGAGTTGGAACTGCAGAATACGGAATTGCGTCGAGCCCAGGAAGAGCTTGAGACCCAACAGATAGAGTTGGAACTGCAAAACGATGAGCTGTTCCGAGCCAAGAAAGAACTTGAGTTATCCCGGAATATGTATGCCGAACTATATGACTTTGCACCTGTCGCTTATTTCACTTTTGATGTGTCCGGATCAATACGCAAGGTAAATGTTACCGGCGCGCAATTGCTGGGCATAGAGAGGGGACAGTTGGCCGATAAACCCTTTACCATGTTTGTTGCCGATGCAGATGGGAGAAGGATTTTTTTCAGTCACCTTGAAGCTGTTCTGCAAAGCCCCGGCATGCATAAATGTGAAATCAATCTCTCAAAAAAAGACGGCACGGTGATCCATGGCCTACTTCAGAGCGCCATGATGGACAATACGGAAAATTCGAACATCTATATTTTTTCCTCGATCGTTGACGGCACGGGTGCCAAGAAGCTCGAAACGGAAATACAGGATGCCAGGGAATATGCCGAAAATATTGTCGAAACCGTTCATAAACCGCTTGTGGTGCTTGATTCAAACCTGAAGATCCTTACCGCTAACCACTGCTTCTACGAAACCTTTAAAACCATCCAGGAGGAAACGATCGGGAAATTCATCTTCGACCTCGGTAACCGGCAATGGGACATTCCCGAGCTGCGGGTGCTCTTTGAGGATATCCTCCCCCATGATACCGTGTTCAATGACTATGAAGTCGATCACGATTTTCTAGGTATCGGCCGTAAAATCATCCTGCTCAACGGCCGGCAGATTTTCCGGAAAAACATCGGTTCGCACATTATCCTCCTGGCCATGGAAGACATTACCGCGCGCAAACTGGTCGAAAGAGAGAAGGCGCGCCTCGATCAGGCACTCCTGGATAAGAACACTGATCTGGAAAACGCCAGGTTCGTTGCGGAAAAAGCCAACCAAGCGAAATCGGATTTCCTTTCCAGCATGAGCCATGAGCTGCGTACGCCGCTAGGCGCGATCCTCGGGTTTGCCCAACTCATGGAATCCAGCTCGCCGCATCCGACGCCCGACCAAAAGCGCAGCATCGATCAGATACTCAAGGCTGGTTGGTACCTGCTGGATCTGATCAATGAAATCCTTGACCTGGCGCTGATCGAGTCCGGAAAGTTGTCGCTGTCGGTAGAACCGGTATTGCTGAACGAAGTCCTCCACGAATGCGAGGCAATGGTTGGATTGCAGGCTCAAAAGCACGGAATCGACGTCTCCTTTGACCGTTTAAAAATCCCCCGCTTTGTCAAAGCCGACCGGACACGCCTGAAGCAGGTTCTTATCAACCTTCTTTCCAACGCGATCAAATACAATAAGCCGGGCGGAACTGTTACCGTGACATGTACCCCGCAGCCGCCGGAATCGATTCGTATCAGCGTTAGCGACAGCGGTGCTGGACTGGCTCCGGAACAGCTTGCACAGCTTTTCCAGCCGTTCAATCGTCTTGGACAAGAGGCCTTCGTCGAAGAAGGAACAGGGATCGGCCTGGTGGTAAGCAAACGGCTGGTCGAATTGATGAACGGCCTGATAGGCGTGGAAAGCACGATGGGGACAGGCAGTGTGTTCTGGATAGAATTGCACCTGACGACCGAACCGCAGGCGGCCGCCCGCACCGCCGAACTCATGGCAGTAGACGAGGCGTACGCGCAGGGCAATGCGCAGTTGTACACTCTGCTTTATGTTGAGGACAACCCGGCGAACATGATGCTGGTCGAGGATCTCGTTGCACGCCGGCCCGATATCCACTTTCTGAGTGCGAAGGATGGCATCAGAGGCATTGCGGCTGCGCGCGCATCCCTGCCGGATGTCATCCTTATGGACATCAATCTGCCTGGCATCAGCGGTATCGAAGTGCTGAGGATACTGTCCAAAGACCCCGCAACGGCGCACATACCGATAGTTGCTCTCAGCGCCAATGCAATACCACAAGATATCGAGAAAGGCCTGGCAGCGGGATTCTTCCGTTATCTAACCAAACCAATCAAGATCAACGAGTTCATGGACACGCTGGATGTGGTACTGGAATATGCAAAAGCGGAAGCTGCCATGGCAGGTAAGCCCTTATAAACGGGGATAAGCAATCAGCGAAATTATTCTCTGTAAAACACCTTTGAGAATATCTTCTTAAATTAGAAAAAAGGATCTGACATGATGTTTACCGAGTCCGATATTCTCAAGGCCAACATCCTGATCGTTGACGATCAGGAGTCCTATGTCAGTCTGCTTGAACAATTGCTGCGCGAAACCGGCTACACATGCGTCGCCTCGACGATTCATCCACAGGAAGTCTGCGCATTGCATCGTAAAAATCACTATGACCTGATCCTGCTCGACCTGCAAATGCCAGGCATGGATGGATTCCAGGTAATGGAAGGTCTCAAGACCATAGCAACCGAGAGCTATCTTCCGGTCCTGGTCATCACGGCCCAACCGGACCACAAGGTTCGTGCCTTGCAAACCGGTGCAAAAGATTTTATCAGCAAACCGTTTGATTTGGTCGAAGTAAAGACGCGTATCCACAATATGTTGGAAGTGCGGTTGCTGTACAAAAACCTGGAAAATTACAACAAGATGCTGGAACAGACGGTGCAGGAACGGACTGGAGAACTGCTGAGGACGAATGTAGATCTCTCCCAGGAAATAGCGGAACGCAAGAAGACCGAAGAGTCACTCCTTAGTGCGTATGCGGAAATAAAATCTTTGAAAGACCGACTCCAGGCCGAGAACATCTACCTGCAGCAGGAGGTTGCCCGGCAGTACAACTTCGGCGAAATCATAGGTCAAAGCGAAATACTCTCAAATGTATTTGCCAAAGTCGAGCAGGTAGCGCCCATGAATGCTACTGTTCTTCTCCTTGGCGAGACCGGCACCGGCAAGGGCGTGGTAGCACGGGCCATCCACAGCAGAAGTGCTCGCAAGGGCCGGCCATTGATAACGGTCAACTGCACGACACTGCCGGCAACCCTTGTGGAAAGCGAGCTCTTTGGGCGGGAACGGGGCGCGTTCACCGGGTCTGATGAACGGCAGATCGGACGCTTCGAGCTGGCCGACGGAGGCACCATATTCCTGGACGAAATAGGCGATATGCCGCTGGAGCTGCAATGCAAGCTGCTCCGGGTCATTCAGGACGGCGAGTTTGAACGACTGGGCAGTCCCCGCACCATTAAGACCGATGTACGGATCATTGCGGCAACCAATCGGAACCTGGAGCAAGAGATCAAGAACGGCAGGTTCCGGGAGGACCTGTTCTACCGGCTCAATGTTTTTCCCATCATCATGCCGCCGCTCAGGCAGCGCAAGGGAGACATCCCGATGCTGGTCAATCATTTTGTCGCCAAATACAACAAGAAAAACGGCAAGAAGATAGAAACCGTGTCAAAAGACACCCTGAACATCCTTCGAGAATACCACTGGCCCGGCAATGTACGGGAGTTGGAAAGTGTCATCGAGCGGGCGGTAATCATCAGCCAGGGGATTGCACTACAGGTATTGGACCGGTTTGATACTCTTCGAAAGACAGAGGAACCGGAAGGTCAGGAGGTCAAAGCCCTCGCCGAAATGGAACATAACCACATCATCCAGGTGCTGAAGAAAACCGGCTGGAGAATCGAGGGGAAAGACGGAGCAGCAATACTCCTTGGCCTCAACGCCAGCACTCTTCGCGCCCGTATGCGAAAATACGGCATCTTCCGGCAGTAAAGAGATTTAAGCCTTACCAATCCGCTGCCTCCGGATTCGTCATATATACAGGTTATGTTAAAGATTTGTGGCCGGCAGGAATCTCGTGCCGATCCCGCTACCGGGAAAACCGCTTTCCTGATCAGCATGGCCGCGCCCCTCTCCCCAATGATCAAAGACCCGACTCTATTTCAGACGGTTTAACTGCTTTTCTGACCAAGACCCAGAATGTAGTAGAACAGCATGCCGATACCGGGCATGAAGATTACCACGACCATCCATTCCGCTTTGATGGATGGCGTTATGAATTTGCTATTGCCGATATCGAGAATAGTAAGAATCCACGCGATTGCAAGAAATAGCGTTAAAAGTAAACACGCAACAACCGCGGTAGCCAATGATGGAAAGTCATCATCAGCCTGCTTAGCGACGGCCGCCCTGGTTTTATTCTGTCTTGCCTCAGCCGTTGCCAGCCTTTTCCGTTCAAACTCGTTTTGGTAGGCTGTAAACTGGTTTTTTGGGGTAACAACAGGCATCTTCCGCCGCATTGCTTCTACTTTGACCTGAGGAGCAGGATTCTCGATCTGCCGTAGGGCCTCCGAGGTCACCTTTTCGCGATACTTTTCCGGCACTGAAGCGAGGTCATCCGTGAAGTTCATACCGTTTTCGTCTTCCCACCGGTATACTTCGGCAGACGCAAATGGAGCGAAAAGAACCACGAGATAAATGATGATAAGCGTTTTCAATGTGCACCATGCCTCACTAAGTTTTGAAACAATCTGCCGACAGCGCCCGAATCAGACCCGCTTTAAGTGTATGTTCAGTTGCCCGTTAAGCCTTGGCATGTTGGGCATTACTGGACTTTCCCAAATGGTTGATAAAAAATCTACTGCTGAATGTCCAACTTTAGATTCCGGAATTGAGAAGCAGTTGAAACGGTTTCCAGAGACTCTTTCAAGGTAGAGATTACCGCTTTTATGCCATTTGTGTAGCCTCTTTGATGGGAAGCCTCACTTCCTTCGGTCTCAGCGGCGCGAACAATAGAAGTAAACAATTGCGCAATTTGTTTTTTTTCAGGAGAAAGCGAGATGAGGATGCTACAGACAAGCGTCAACGTTTCAATTTTGCCGCTTATCTCTGCCAAGTATTCTTCTGGGGACATTTTTGGCTTTCTCCTTTTTTAATCATACAATGGCTGCCGAAGCGTGTATCCTAAATCACATCAAGGACCTTTGACTGCTTGCTGTTTTCCGGTCCTTCCAACTTGATCCTCTCCTGCCTTCAGGATTGCGCGTATCATCCACACCGACTACTACCCAGCCATTCGAACGGCGAAATGCCAACAAGGCATTCTTCTTTAATAATTCATCAAGTTTCTCCGTATTGATATAGCTTGGCGAAGAGTTTGAAAATATTGCCGGGACTATCATCCGATGCCTCTTTCCCAGAAGTGCCAGCTATCCTTCTGCTCCTTATTTTTACCGAGTATGTGAAGCGCGGCAGTGCTCGCTAATTCCGTTAAGAAAGTAATCAGCAACTAACGCGCCAGAGCAGGATTACGGGTATTGAGAATGCAAGCATCTGATTGTACACGTAAAATGTATCGGGCGCGTGAAGGTCGAATGAGAAACCGCTCAATGGCATCCATCACATTCAGCATAACCGCCAAATCTGATGGACCACGTCAGAGGCAGGCAGCCACTTTACAAGCGTCAAGTTTCGCCTAAACCTTTGTGGTATCACCTGGCCTTCAAAACATGTGAAGCCGGTCAGCGCGGCGGTACGACCTTGATGTTGTCCACAGGCGATGCGGTTGTTGCTCCGTCAGGCTGTAAGGACTGTTCATCCTGGAAAGAAGGGCGCTCCTGTTCGTTGGTCAGTTTGGGAGGCTCTTCGACTACCTGCCAGTTTTTCCCGACCGACACGGCCAGAGGTTTAGGCGACCGCATTCCTGAAGCGGAATCCGCTTCCCTGCCGTAGAAAATGCCGCATGAACAGAGAAAGAAAAGACCGATGAAGAGAATTGACTGATAGATAAATTTCATGGCAGCATCCTTGTAGTTGGTTCTATCTTGATGTTCATGCGTCCGGCCCAAAGTTCCACTTCCCGAAACCAGGAAACTAACGCCTGCATAAAAATGAGAAGGCAGGTATGGAACAGTCCCAACCTGCCTTCTCCGCATTGCCGCTTGGCCGCCTTGGAATAGTGGAACGCGTTATTTGACTTTGATTTTGATCTCTTTTCGTCCAGCCTTCTCTATTTTGGATAACTTACGTCTGAGCCGCTAAATTGTCGCTTATCCCTTGATGGACATCGGTTTGTGCCGCGCCGGCAGTTTCAAGGATGCTCTTGGCCTTGACAACCTCGTTAGCTGTACCGTGAGCAATTACGAGGAACTTGTCCGATTTGAGCGCTGTATCATACAGTATGCTGCTGTTCCGGGGGATGCCGATGCTGCACAATGCGGCCGCCAACGCGCTCAGCCCGCCGATCACCACGGCGCCTTCCATTGCTGCGACAATCCAACCCACGAGCGGGCCGAACACGAAGAGAGGACCTACTCCTGGAATGACGAAAAGTGCCGACCCGAACAGCAAGCCCCAAAAACCGCCCCAAAAAGCCCCCTGTTTACCCCAGACCTTCATGCGGTCACCAGCGTTGTAGTAGCCGACAACATGCTCCTCCGTGTGATAGTCCTTGCCCACGATGGACAGTTTCTGCATATCGAACCCCGCCCGTTGCAGTTCCTTGATGCTCGTTTCCGCTTCTGCATGGGAATGGAATATCCCCACTACAGCGTTATGCTCAGACATTGTCTAGCTCCTATGGTTGTTGTTCGTTGACCTTCACAGACTGCTCGCTCGTACCTCACCGCATATCCCGCTTTGTGATTCGAGGCTCCGTTCTTCAAAACCCAGTTAAAGTGCGGCGTACCCATGTTCTGCCAGGAAGGACTCTGCGACTTATGTGCCAAAGAAACCAACGCATACTAAAAATACAAGAGTCCGGTTTCATTGGTAAAAAGGGAATTGGAGAGTGAGGAGTGAAGGTGAAACCCTCGGCGGCAGCCATCACATTCTACGTTACTGCCGTATATGACGGGTTTGGGCTGTCATTGGTGAGTTTTTATTTTTTATTTATTGGGAATGCGGAATTTTTACTTCCGGTCACGAGGAATGTTCCCCGCTGGAGGCTTGTATCTCCTTATCAAGAACACCTTCACCTTGTTGTGACGCTCACGGGTGATACGTGAGGTAAAAAACCGAGTTGGGCATATCTGTCCCGCAACGACTCTTACTCCTCCAGGGTAACAATGTCCCTGTCGGAAGTGTCCGCCTTCACGCAAGGTCTCCCTCCATATATTGCGGTTCCACCATATATTGAGGCCAACCTGAGTATTTCGCACCTCTCCGCTCCGTTTCTCAAAACCTAATATCCTGTTATTAAGGGACAACCTCCGATTTTAGGTTCTGGCCGGCTATTTGCTTATATGGTTTTAATCTTGTCAATGAAACAATCATCACGGCGACATACTGGAGGTATCTGCATGAAACATCTGAAAACGCTGTTAATCGCCTGCATGATTCTGTTGCCGGTGTACGCCCATGCGGCGGATGACGGCTACGGCTATCCGATCCCGGGATCGTATGAGGCCTCAATAATGGGTACCCCGGCAAGCCTCATACCCGAATTCCCCGATCATGTACACACCCGGCAACTCGTGCTCCATATCTTCCCGGACCGGAAGAGGCCGCCGATCTTTTTTTATGAAGATGGACTGCATTGCACCTTTGCCTACCAGAAGCATAAGGCGCCGTTGGTCTTTCTGATCGGCGGAGCCGGCGCCAACGACCGGACTCCCAATCTGTTGACCATGATGAAGGCCTTCTATCAGGCAGGCTTCCACGTCATCACCCTGCCGTCGCCGTCCATCTCCAATTTCATCGTCACCGCCTCGCAACACGGCGTGTCCGGCGACCTGACCGAGGATTCGGCCGACCTGTACCGTGCCATGGAGGCCGCCTGGAAGCAGGTAGGGGGCGACATCGAGGTCTCCTCCTTCAACCTGGCCGGATACAGCCTCGGAGCCACCCAGGCCGCCTTCGTGGCCAAGCTGGACGATGAGCGCCGGGTCTTCAACTTCCGCAAGGTGCTCATGATCAACCCCTCGGTAAGCCTCTACAATTCGGTGACGCGGATTGAGAATATGCTGAAGCAGATTCCCGGAGGGCCCAAGAAGCAAGGCGTCTTTTTCAACAGGATGCTGACCAAGTTCAGCCAGTTTTACCACTACGGCAATTTCGTCGCCATCAATGAGAATTTTCTTTACTCCATTTACACGGAGAAGCTGTTCTCCCACGACGAAACCGCCGGATTGATCGGGCTTTCCTATCGTATCGGCCTGGCCGGCATGGTCTTTTCCTCGGACGTGGTGACCAACAGCGGCTACGTCGTGCCGAAGAACCGGGTGCTGAGTCCCAATGATTCCATTTTTGATTATTTCCTCGTCTCCAGCCACTTGAGCTTCTTCGACTACTTCAACGAGTATCTGTATCCCTATTTCCAGAAGCAACGGCCGGGGCTTACCAAGCAGGAGTACATCGCATCCCTGAGCCTCAGAAGCATCGAGGGGTATCTGAAGTCGTCCGCCAAGTTCGGTGTGATGACCAACGAGAACGACTTCATCCTGACCAAGGAGGAGCTTGACTACCTGCGGCAACTCTTCGGCGAGCGGACCAAGGTATACCCGCGCGGCGGGCATCTGGGCAACCTGGAATACAAGGATAACCTGGCCTACATGGTTGCGTTTTTCAAATGATAAAGAGGATGGGGGCTATGATGACAGTTACTACATACCGGGCATGCCAAACAATCCTCGCACTGATGCTGTTGCTGTCCTTTGCCGGATGTGCCGAGACCGGGGTGAACACCCGGGCGGAGGTGCCGCCGATGCACTCGATCAGCGAGGTCAGGGACCAGCGCTTCGCCGACGTTGGAGACCCCTATGAGGGGTTCAACCGGCGCATGTACCGGTTCAACTATTACTTCGACAAATACCTCTTCCTTCCCGTGGTGGACAGTTATGAGTTTGTCACCCCCACCTTCCTCCAGGAACGGATCTCCGGTTTCTACAACAACATCGGCGAGGTCAAGAATCTCACCAACAGCCTGTTCCAGCTCAAGGGGAAAGAGTCAGCGACAACGCTGGGCCGTTTCCTCACCAACAGTACCGTGGGGCTTGGCGGCCTGTTCGATCCGGCCACCAAATTCGGCCTGGAACGGCACGACGAGGATTTCGGCAAGACACTCGGTTACTGGGGGGTGGATTCCGGGCCCTATCTGGTGCTGCCGGTCTTCGGCCCCTCGTCCGTGCGCGACGCGGGAGGACTTGCCGTGGATACGGGCATCTCGTACGGGATCTACACGGCGATCGATCCATTCGGCAGCGTCAACTACGGCTACCTCTACGACTATGGGATCACGGCCCTGGACCTGATCGACGAGCGACATCAAGAGAGCTTCCGCTACTATGAGAGCGGCTATCCCTTCGAGTACTACATGGTCCGCTTCTTCTATCACGAAAAGCGCGAAATCGAGTCCGGCAATCCGTTTGCCGCGGAGTGACGGGAAAGCAGCCTATACTGCCAATAAACCAGGCAAATTCGGAACCCGCAGACTTATAAGCTTGGCGCCAATGGGGTGGGACTTGCTACGTCGAGTGTCGGTTGCCAACCGTCTTAAACCGTTTCACCATTATGTTCGGGGACATAATGCCGGATTCATGATATCTTGATACATGGAAACAATGCGTTCGGTTTTAATTGGATTATTCGAATCAGTGTTTATTCACCCCGCCAAGCCATCAATAAACTTATAACCTTTGGATCCCCTTTTTGCTGGAGTAACATAAGATTGTTGAGGATGCAGGTGCCACTGCGAGAAGATTTACTTCCGAAGCCGTATCGGCAACAAGCGGAATGCGGGACAACCAATTTACCCGACCGCTTGCGTAACCTTATTTTCAGGCAGGTCAGACTCTCAAGAGGTTCCGGATGCAGACGCTAAACAGAAAATACATTGTAAATATCGCATTAGCCGCAGCTCTGGCAATCTTCGCCTCCCTCGGTTGGTTGGCGTACCGGAATATGGCTGCGGCAAAAGAGTCCGTTTATTTGGTATCCCATACCCATACCGTGATCGAGGGACTGGACATGCTTCTTTCGAGCCTGACAGACGCTGAGACCGGGCAGCGGGGCTTCGTCATCACGGGGGATGAGAAAAACCTGGAACACTACGATGGGGCACTCGTCAACATTTCAAAGATACGGGTCTCGTTGAGGAATCTTACCAAAGACAATTCACTCCAACAAAAACGACTGGACAGCATTGACGCACTTATCAAGGAAAGACTGGCACTATTGAATTTCACCCTTGAAACAAGGAAGTCGCAAGGTTTTCAAGCTGCCAGTCGGATATTCAAGAACAGCCTTGGCAATCATCTGATGGACGACATCCGCAAGGTTATCAAGGAGGCCCAGGATAATGAAAGGCAGCTGCTGCTGGATCGGGTACGGGCGCAAGAGGAACAGACCGCCAAGACGGTCCGGGTAATAGCGGCAGGGGGGGGCGCATGTTGCCTCCTTTTGATAGCGGTCTACCTTCTTCTGAACAGGGAAGTCGCACAACGCGCCAAAACAGAGATCGACCTGACGGCGCAGAACGAGGAACTGCAAAAAAACAGGGAGCACATGAGACTGCAGGACTGGGTCAAGACCGGCATCAACGAGCTCAACACGATAGTGCGCGGTGACAGGCCCCTGGGGGAGATGACCGGCGATGCGGTCGCTTTTTTGTCCGAATACCTGAAGGCCGGGGTAAGCGTGCTCTATCTTTTCGAGGGTCACAGCGAAACCCTCAGGATCATCGCCAATTACGCCTTCAGCCGCGGCAAGGATCGCAAGGATATCATCCGGCTGGGCGAGGGTCTCGCGGGGGAAGCCGCCCGGGAAAAGCGGCCCTTGAGTCTGGACGGCATTCCGCCGGATTATCTGGTCATCGGTTCGGCTTTGGGAGAGGCGGTACCCCGAACCATCCTGGCTCTGCCCCTTCTTCAAGACAAACAGCTGATCGGGGTAATGGAACTGGGTAGTTTCAATGAATTCAATGAACTGGAGCGTGATTTCCTGAACCAGTCGGCTGAAGTCCTTGCCATCGCCATCAGCGTCATCCAATCGCGTCAGCGGGTAAACGAGCTCCTCCAGGAGAGCCGGTCCCAGGAAGAAGAACTGCGCATCCAGCAGGAGGAATTACAGCAGACCAACGAGGAACTGGAGGAGCGGGCTCAACTTCTTGAAGATCAGCGCCGGCAGATTCAGGCCAAGAACCGGGAGCTGGAAACGGCCGGCATGGAGATTATGCACAAAGCCCGGGAAATGGAACAGATAAGCACCTACAAGTCCGAATTCCTGGCGAACATGTCCCATGAACTGCGTACGCCGCTCAACAGTTTGATGATCCTCTCCGGCCATTTGAAGGAAAACAAGGAGGGGAACCTGACCCCCAAACAGATTGAGTACGTCGGCACCATTAAGTCGGCAGGCACCGATCTGCTGAATCTCATCAACGACATCCTCGATCTGTCCAAAATCGAAGCAGGCCGGCTGGAGTTCTCCTTTGAGGAGGAACGCCTCGTCGAGTTGTGCGAGCGGATCGAGGCCATCTTCAGGCCGCTCGCGGAACAGAAGGGGTTGAATCTCGCGACCAAAATCGAGGATGGGGTGCCCGAGAAGATCAGGCTCGATCAGCAGCGCACCCTTCAAGTGCTGAAAAACCTCGTAACCAATGCCATCAAGTTTACCGAGAAAGGTTCCGTGACGCTGCATATCCACACCCCGGACGCAAGCGAAAACCCGTTGCCGGTTCCGGCCCTGGCCTTTAGGGTGAGCGATACCGGCATCGGCATTTCGGCGGCCAAACATGAAATGATCTTCCAGGCCTTCCAGCAGGCGGACGGTTCTATCAGCCGCAAGTTCGGCGGCACGGGTCTCGGTCTCTCCATATCCAGGCAACTGGCCCGAGGGATGAATGGCGAGATCTCAGTTGCCGGCGAGGAGGGAAAAGGCAGCGTCTTCACCCTCTTTCTGCCGCTTTCTCCGGCCGAGAGTCCCGACTCCGCCACAGGCACAGCGGCAAAAGTTACGTTGCCGCAGCAGATCAACCCTCCGAAGCTAAAGGCCGATGTGCCACCTCTTCAGGACGACCGTAAACTTCTCGGTGCCGGAGAGCGCTGCATCCTGATCATCGAGGACGACCTGACGTTCGCCCGGCTTTTGATGGAAAAGGTCAGGGAGCGGGGTTTCTCCGCCATCACGGCAACCGACGGCGACAGCGGCATCGAGCTGGCTGAAAAATATCACCCCAGCGCCATCCTCCTTGACGTCATGCTTCCGCGACTCGATGGCTGGGGGGTCATGCAGAAGATAACCGACAACCCGCAAATCCGGCATATCCCGGTTCACTTCATCACCTGTATCGAAGAGAGGCAGAAGGCGCTGTCCATGGGGGCGATCGGATTCGTCACCAAACCCGTGACCGTCGAGCAGTTGGATACCATCTTCGGAACAATCGAGGATACGGTTTTGCGGACACTCAAAAAGCTTTTGATCGTTGAAGACGACAAGGCCCATGCTGCGGCCCTGGTTACCCTTCTGGAAGAACGCGACATCTCCATTTCCGTGGCTGAATCCGGGGAGCAGGCGATCCGCCTGCTCTCCGACGAGCCATATGACTGCATCGTGCTCGATCTGGGGCTTGCCGACATGTCCGGTTTCAATCTGCTCGAACACATCCGCAATCTGGACCAGAGCCGGCATATCCCGGTCATCATCCATACCGGAAAGGAGCTTTCCGCCGAGGACACCCGGCGCCTGCAACACTATTCCGAGAGCATCATCATCAAGGGGGCCAAGAGCCCGGAACGCCTGCTCAACGAGGTAACCCTGTTTCTGCACGTAATGGAGAGCAAGCTGCCCCCTGACAAACAGCGCATGATCCGGACCACGTTGGACACCGAAACACTCCTGGTCGGAAAAAAGGTCCTGCTCGTGGACGACGACATGCGCAACCTGTTCTCTCTCTCCAGCGTCCTTGCCGAGAAGGGGATGCGCATCGTAGAGGCGGAGAACGGAAAGGCGGCCCTGGCGAGGCTGGAAGAGCACCCCGATGTCAACATAGTGCTCATGGATGTGATGATGCCGGAAATGGACGGTAACGAGACCACTCGGCGCATCCGCAAGGATCTTCGTTTTGCCGGGCTTCCCATTATCGCGCTGACCGCAAAGGCGATGAAAGGGGACCGACAGGCCTGTCTGGAAGCCGGGGCGAGCGACTATATCACCAAGCCTGTTGACACTGACCGGCTGTTGTCGATGTTGCGGGTCTGGCTCTACAGCCAGGTTTGACCCGGATATCCAATCAGGCGGTCAAGACCCGCATCCTAATGAAATCCGGGTTCAAAGGAGCTGTCGTGACAAACTCTGATGAAATTGAAAAGATCGAGTTAGGACTCCTCCTGGACGGCATAGCCAAGGTCTATGGCTATGATTTCAGGGAGTATGCCGAGGCTTCGCTGAAACGCAGGATGATCCATTGGCTCGGTACATCCGGGTTCGACTCCTTTGGGCAGGCCCTGCCGCACATACTGCGCAACCCGGTCTGTTTCGAGGACCTGTTGCGCGGGATAACGGTCAACGTCTCGGCAATGTTCAGGGATCCGTTCGTTTTCAAGACCATTCGCGAGCAGGTGACGCCTTACCTGAAGACCTATCCCTTTGTGAAAATCTGGCACGCCGGCTGCGCGAGCGGCGAGTCAGCCTACTCAATGGCAATTCTGCTGGAGGAGGAAGGGCTGAAGGGGCGCTTCCGCATCTACGCGACGGACATCGATCAGGAAGTGTTGAGCAAAGCCCGGCAGGGTATCTTTCCCCTCAAGGATATGAGACAATTTACCTATAACTACCAGATGAGCGGCGGCAGGAGTTCCTTTTCCGACTACTATACGGCCCGCTACGACCATGCCGTGCTGATGCCCTCACTGAAGGAGAAAATCGTCTTTTCCACGCATAACCTGGCATTGGACGGGGAGTTCGGAGAGATGCAGATGGTGCTCTGCCGGAATGTGCTGATATATTTCAAGGAACGCCTCAAGGATCGCGCTTTGAGCCTGTTTCACTCCTGTCTTTCCGATGGTGGTTTTCTCTGTCTCGGGACCAAGGAAACCTTGGACGGACGTACGATCGCGCCCCATTATCAGGAGTTTGCGCCACATACGCGCATCTACAGGAAACGTTATGCCTAGATCCCAGGGTTATAAGGCGATAGTGATCGGCATTTCCACCGGCGGAGTCCAAACCCTCAAAAAACTGCTGGGAGCCCTGCCGAAGGACTTCCCCCTGCCGCTCATTATCGTGCAGCATATAAGCCCTGATTCGGGCAGAGGCATAGTGGAACTCCTGGACGGGGCATGCAGCATCCACGTCAAGGAGGCCGATGAGCAGGAGCTGCCGATAGGCGGTACCGTCTACATGGCCCCTGCGGACTATCACCTGATGGTGGAACCGGACGGCAAGCTGGGCCTGTCCACGGAACCGCCGGTCAACCATGCCCGTCCCTCCGTCGATGTGCTTTTCGAAACCGCGGCCGAAGCTTTCGGAAAGGGACTGGTCGGAGTCATACTAACCGGAGCCGGGTCAGACGGCAGCCGCGGCTTGAAACGGATCAAGGCCTTGGGAGGGGTTGCGGTTGTCCAGAACCCGGAAGACGCCATTGCGGATTCCATGCCGAGGAGTGCCATAATGGCCGTAACGCCGGATTATATAGCCACCTTGGCCGATCTGCCCCGGCTCTTCACCAACCTTTCTAAAAGGAGTAATCATGGATATTCGCCCTAAAATCCCTGTCCTGCTGGTCGATGACCGACCCGAAAACCTGACATCCCTGGAGGCCATTTTAGGCGATATGGAGCTGGACCTCGTGACGGCCCGTTCCGGCAACGAAGCCTTGCGGCTTTCCTTGTATACCGATTTCGCCCTGATACTTTTGGACGTCATGATGCCCGAGATGGACGGCTGCGAGACCGCGGAGCTTTTCCGAAAAAACCCCAAGACGCGCGAGATACCGATAATTTTCATCACTGCCGGATCAAATAACGAATTCCAGATTTTCAAGGGATATGAGGTCGGGGCGGTCGACTACCTGACGAAACCGATCGAGCCTGATATTCTCAAGAGCAAGGTCAGGGTCTTCTGCGATCTGTTTCGCCAGAGCAGCGAACTGAAGAGAGCTCAGGAAAAACTGGAAGGGCAGAATGCGAAACTGCTGGAATCTTATCGGCAACTGGAGAAAGAGACCGCTCATCGCCTCCGGTTGGCGGAAGAACTCCATGAACAGGGGCACATGATGCTCCTTCAGAGCCGCCAGGCAGCAATGGGGGAGATGATCGACAATATCGCCCACCAGTGGCGCCAGCCCCTGAACACGCTAGGGCTTGTGATTCAGCACTTGTTGTCGTTTTATGATGTTGGCGAATTCAACAGGGAGTTTCTGGAGAAGAACGTTGTGCAAGCGATGGAACTCATCCAGCACATGTCCCAAACCATTGACTATTTTCGCGACTACTTCAAACCGGACAAGGAAAAGGTCGAGTTCAAAGTGTCCGAGGCGATTCAAAAATCGGTGACGCTCATAGAGCATAGTTTTAAGAACCAGGATATCAATCTGGTAGTTGTTGTGAAGGAAGATTCCGCAATCCTTGGGTACCGAAATGAATTCTCCCAGGCCCTCCTGAACATCCTGAACAACGCCAGAAACGCATTGACGGAACATGGCACCAAAGATCCCAAGGTGACGATAACCATCGGTAAGGAAGGCGACCGTGCCGTCATTACCATTACCGACAATGCAGGCGGCATACCCGATGAGATAATCGGCAAGATCTTCGATCCCTATTTCACCACCAGAGGTCAGCAGCAAGGGACCGGTATCGGTCTGTTTATTACCAAGGCCATCATCGAGAAGAAAATGCTCGGCAGGCTTGTCGTGTACAACACTGCCGATGGCGCGGAATTCAGGATCGATGTGTGATATGGAAACCCTGAGCCGGCAGTATCGATGATGGTTGCAGAAGATGAGACATCGCCCTTTAAGCCTTGCCTTCACCCGATATCGTCATCACCGATCTCTGCCGAATCCGCGCGGTTTCTTTAGTGCGCGAATACCTTCAATCCTGAGCGAATTATTATGAGAACCGTCAAAGCTGCCCGTCATCATTAACAGTTTTGTCAAGTATCGCAGATTCCCCCCTTTCCTTCAAACGCTGTCAAACCAGCTATGTTAGCGTAATAACTTAGTTGCCTTCCTTAATATCCTTACAATCCCTTTGGCACCTTAGTTGCTAACTCATCTTTACCAATGAGCTACAGCTGTTGGTCTTTGCCTGAGTAATACCATAAATTGCGCTTTGTTATGTCAGCATAGGGTTTTTTGGGGATCCTCCTGAAAACAACCGCGTGAACGCCCCTCGCCAAAGGAGTTTTTTGAAATGAAAAGATCTATTGTTTTAATGGCCGTAGCAGTACTCACAATGTTAACCTCCAACGCATTTGCATTACCATTCATACCCGAGAGTGTCTTCGACATACGTGGTGATGTCTATTACAACGATTCGATTCTATCCGCAACAGCAGTAACCAGTTTTGATGATGCCTTCGCTTCTCATAATTCTGGTATTTTTTCCGCACTTAGCGATACAACACCTCTTGCAATACTGAATAATTGGACTTTTGCTCCCGTTAATAGCTCCCCAGTGGATCTTTTCAGCTTTATTCAATCAGGTATCACCTATACGTTTACTGCTGTGAGCGATACCATAACATTGCAGTCAAACCAATTTTTGGATATCGATGTGTTAGGCACTTTATCTGCCTCCTCGACTTATGCCACTACCGCGGCCGAATTATTATATGACAGTCAGGCTTTTACAACCGGCAACGAAACCTTTTCCGGATCGATAGAAACCAACCCCGTTCCCGAGCCGGGAACCATGGTGCTGTTTGGTGCCGGCTTCCTTTGTCTGGCTATCTACATTAAACGCTGCGGCCGCCAGGATAAATTTCCCTCCCGTGTGATAGAATCTTAGGAGGGTTCTAACCCATCATCAAACTAGTACACTATGGTGAGGTCTTTCGGGGCTTCACCCTTTTGGTTGCAATGCGGCCGTAAATACGACGGGTTTTCAAGAACTGTCGGAAAACGCGCCAGGGTGTACGGGGAATAGACCATGACAAACGATCAGCAGGAAGATCACGACAGGAAGCACCTTCAACTGAGAAATGACGGTTCCGGTTCTTTGGCAAAAGCATTTCGCCGGGGTGTCGGCATCATCGTCATCCTTCTGATCGTGCCGTTCGTCGCCTCATATTTCCTGGACGCGCCTCTGCGCAGATACATGGAAACCAAGATGAACGAAAAGCTGAAGGGGTACTCCGTACGGCTGCCAAAAGCTCATTTTCAACTGATCGGGTTTTCGATGACGCTTACAGGGCTGACCGTTTCGCAGAAGGCCTATCCGGACCCCCCCATTGCCTATTTTCCCGTTCTTGAAGCGGACATCAACTGGCATGCGATTCTCGCCGGCCGGCTCGTCGCGGCATTAAGGCTGGAACAGCCGGAAATTCACGTCAACCTGCTACAGCTTAGCCATGAGGCGGCCAGTACCGTGCCTCTTAAAAATCAAGGATGGCAGGATGCTGTCGAGGTAATTTATCCCCTGAGGATAAATGTCCTGACTATACAAGACGGCTCCATGACCTATATAGATAAAGACCCCAAAAAACCTCTCAGGTTAAGCCATCTGAACCTTAACGCGGAGAACATCCGCAACGTCCGGCTGCCGGACAAAGTCTATCCCTCCTCTTTTCATCTGGATACGGCCATCTTCCACACCGGTCGCGGGACCATCGACGGCAGGGCCAATTTGCTTGACGAGCCATACCCCGGCATCAAAGCCCGGATAAGCCTGGAGAAGATTCCACTCGACTATTTCAAGACTATTGTCGAACGCTCGAATCTCTCCATCCACAACGGGCTTTTCTCCGCTTCCGGCGAAGTCGAGTACGCCCCTCATGTAAAGAAGCTCCACTTAAAGGAATTGGCGGTCGATGGGATGGCGATCGACTATATACATTCCCCCAGCACTGCAGCCGAAGAAGCCATACGCGCCAAGCAAGTCGGCAAGGCAGCCAGGGAAGTGAGCAAATCTGAAATGCAACTCAGCGTAGATCAGGTCAGGTTGACCCGTTGTACTATCGGCATGCTGAATGAGAGCGCCCCCAATCCGTTCCGGGTATTCAGGTTGAGCAACCTGAACCTGAACGCGGAGAACATCCGCAACGTCCACCACCTGCCGGACAATCTCTACCCCTCTTCATTTCATCTGGAGACGGACATCCTCCACTCCGGACGCGGGGCCATCGACGGCAAGGCCAATTTCTTCGCAGAGCCGTATCCAGGCATCAAAGCCCGAATCAGGCTGGAGAAGATCCCACTCGACGATTTCAGGACTATCATTGCAAGCTCGAATCTCTCCACCCGCAACGGGTTTTTCTCCGCTTCCGGCGATGTCGAGTACGCCCCTAATGTAAAAAAGTTCAATTTCCAGGAATTGGCGATCGAGGGAATGACAATCAACTATCTACATTCGCCCCGCACCGCGGCCGCCGAAACAAGACGCGTCAAACAAATCGGCAAGGCGGCCAGGGAAGTAAGCAAATCCAAAACGCAACTCAGCGTCGATCGGGTCAGGTTGACCAAATGTACTGTCAGCATGATGAATGAGAGCGTTCGCCATCCGTACCGGGTATTCATCTCCGATGCCGATCTCGTTCTAAGCAATCTCTCCAACCAATTATCGCAGGGCACCGTCTCCAAGGCGGAACTTTGGGGAAAATTCATGGGAAGCGGCGCCACCAAGCTAACCGCCTACATGCGCCCTGACAAAAAAGGATCGGATGTCGATCTTAGAGTCAAGATAGAGAATACCAGGCTAACCGACATGAACGATCTCCTGAACGCTTACGGGAACTTCGAGGCGACAGCGGGGACCTTTTCCATCTATTCGGAATTGCGCATAAAGGATGACAATATCACTGGCTACGCTAAACCGTTCTTCAAGGACATGAAGGTTGGCGACAGGAGCGGGGAAAAGGACAAGACGTTTTCTCACAAGATGCATGAGACCATGGTCAGCGTTGCCGCCAAAATTCTGGAAAGAAAGCCGCAAAAGGATGTCGCCACAAAGGTCGACATATCGGGTTCACTGAAAAATCCGCATGTAAGCACGTGGCAGATCATCGGCCGACTCATTGGGAACGCATTTTTCAATGCAATTTCTCATGGTTTTGAAAAAGAGGTTCCAGCTCCTAAGAGCAAATGATAATGGCTGCTGTTGAGATGGGAGAGTAAATATAACCGACAGGGTACAATTTGCGACCTTATTTCCTTCGTGCCCTAAATACTCCCCAGTGCGAATAAATCAAAGTGGTCACCCCCGAAGCATATTCCAAGCAGCATTCAGGATGACATATTTCAGACTTATCAATAGTTTTACTTCAAACTCATCTCCCATGATTCCGGCCACGTTTTGAGCAGATATTTATGGTTGCCCCGCCAACATCGAACTTCATCAGTCCATTTAGGCCATAATTCATTATATGCAAAATAAGTTATATTAGTTCTATATTCTGATCCGTTTATAATTATCATAATTAATATTAAACCGGTAATAGTATTATTGAGTAAAGTATTAGCTTGTTGACTTTGCCAATATGTCATTATAAATATTAATATCATTATACTAGGTATAAATGTATAACGAAAGCCACCTGACATATTTATAGATAGTATATTTGAAAATAAAGTTACTATCAATAAAGTTGACATGAATATTTTTGAATTTAATTCTTTAATTCTTTTACAAAATAAGACAATTATAAATATGATAACTAATAAACCAATTACAACTGGTATTATTTGTATGTGCAACTGGTCAATTAAAAGTATTTTGGAACTTATCGTGGCGTCTACAGACTGATATGTTTGTGTTAGCATTACTCTTCTGCCAAAAAATGGGACATAAAATTGAAATGTTATAAATTTAAATAGAATAGTAATTAATTCATTACTATTATGACTGATAAATCTATTACTTATTTCATTATTGTGCTCAAAGTATGTATTTATAAATATCAATAATTGAGTTATAAAGCTCAGAGTCAGTATTAATGTATAAACAGCAAATTGCTTTGATTTTGTTATTATAGTTTTATATAAATATACTGGTGCCAGTAAGCAGGATATAACTCCGGTAAGTCCAGACAATAATAAAAATAATGATCGCATTATTACTGCAATGGTTGACCGTGAAATTGGATTCTCCATGAGTATAATAAAAACTATTACATATAACATATACTGACAACTGAGTGTGCTTAACCATACGCCTGATATAAATAAGAACTGAATAGAAATTGCCACTACAAATCGCTTGAGAATTGAATTTAATCCTGGAACATCGGCCCAAATAGCACTAGCTGAAGTTAGAATTTGAACTATAAAAGCTAGATATGTAGTTACAAACGGTGCCTTTTCAAGTTGGAACATGGCAGCAAATGATGTTGCTAAGCTGTTATAAAGAGTATTATAGCCAAACTGTGGATGTATTAGATTTTGAAAAAATGAGTGGCTGAATGCATACGAAAAATAATTGCTTCCCTCTTCAGCGTAAAATCTCGGTTGATAAAATAATTCTGGTTGACGAGCGATAATTAATATTATCACGGTCAGCAAAATAAGAATTTTTAGCACAAAATCTTTTTTACCATTCATTATATACACTTATCCAATATTGAAATATTTATTAATTTAAAAAATATATTGCGGGGATTTTATGGGTACGCCCCTCATATTTTCACATTCAACAGATTTTCAATCGTCAAGTTCTCGCCCATTACAACCTGATCCCCTTGTGGTGTGCTATATGCATCTGTCTCGCACAGGTAAAACTCCAGGAGACCACCCCCATTCCCCTTCTACATCACTAAAACACATAAATCAACGCAATTTCATAGTGTTAATAAAATTAACACTATTTGCATTTCCTCCCATCCTTCGGATTTAACAAAGAAAATTGAAGAAATAACATCACCAAGTTTTATCTTTTGTGTCATTTAGACACAAATTTTCTTTGTTTGAGGGCCAGACTGGATGGAATAGTTCGAGGTGCCAAGACTTAACGAGCTGAATCGTGGTGTGTCTAAAGAGGTCAACAGACGGCGCGGGGGGACTATGCGAGGAACGAAAAAAGGCCAGGTTTTAATCTGGCTGTATGTTTAGATGGAGCGGGAAACGGGATTCGAATCCAGCAGGACTAAAAAACCATTTCCCACAACAACCAACATAAGGCCAATAATATTAGCTACTTAACAATCAACTCCCCTGCGGTGTCCGTCCGGCATTTAGCAGAGATTATGTAACGATTTCAAACCTACCTGCGAAAGTTTTGCGAAAGATTATTAAACAAGGTTCAAGCTGCTTTTCTCGCTCGGTACGCCTCAGCCATCTCGCGTTTACTTTGCCGCAGCAATTCTATCTCTGATGGTGTCAACATCCGAGGAGCGGGCGAGATACCGAGCTTCTGATTGAGTAAGGCAGTCGAAGGTGTGACCAAAGTTTTCTTGCCACCATGTTTCGAGTTCGGTTCCATGTTTTTCCCTCAATTCCAGCAATTGCGCTTCATCTAACGACAGTCTAGCTGAATACGGTTTTCCAGTCAATGCTACAGCGCCGATGACTTTACCGCCTTGTGCTTCGATATAACCGCGCAAGTTGGCAAGAGTACCACCCATACCGACAAAATCGTCAACCAATACGTAATCTTGTTCAGGAGTGACGATACCTGCAAAAAATGGTTGACGGGCCAGTCTGCCAAAGCCATTGGAACCGGTATGCGCCACGACATTCGTTTGAACAATGCCGCTATCAACCACCAAGTCAAGGCGCTGTGCCAGTTCA
>Ga0316217_10000990_pt1 | contig 38558 bp, 52 predicted proteins | sample 1anoAmetaG_FD_203633 | JGI IMG/M metagenome (GOLD analysis project Ga0316217, IMG submission 203633) | Freshwater microbial communities from Trout Bog Lake, Wisconsin, USA - 1anoA | ecosystem: Environmental > Aquatic > Freshwater > Lake > Hypolimnion/Profundal zone | place: USA: Wisconsin...
AATGTTAAGCCTTCGATAAACTATATGAAAAATTTTTCAATTCGGGCACACTTCTTACTTTATTACTCCTTTTCTCACTCTTTTTTCTTATTTCTTCTTTCCTTGACTAATCATTTACTCATCACTCAAACTTTTCTTCTTTCTTTATCTCATGATTACATCACAGTATTTCCTGAATAGCCGATTGCTAATTTATACTCATCAATTTAGCATACTTTGAATATATAATTTATAGTGAAGTATGTCAGTGAGGAGGGCCTGGACACCATCTGTACCTTTCTTGAAATTCAGTAAGATGCAGCCCTGAAGGTGGTTGTAGAGTAGCGGTGCATCAAGAAATGGGCAGTTGTAGCCAGCATTTTGCAGAACTAGTTCAACGTACTCAATAAGAATGGCAAGCAGTGCCGTGAAAGATACAACAACTACCTCTTCAGCTCCCTAAAGCGCGAAAACTGGACTGTCGAGGAGTAGTCTCTTCTCATACAGCTACAGCATCAGCTCGGCAACCGGTGGGTTGAGATCTCGCGGTCTATCGCCGGCAGGTAACTGCTTTCCGACGAAGGTCCCAGAACTGTTTAAAAAACCACTTCTACACCATACTGCGGCGAGGCCTCACTAAAATAAACCGGACGATCAGGTATAAGCTCAAGAGGTACAGGGAACTGTAGATAAACCCTCTTTACAAGCTGATGCGGACCTCAGACCTCTCTAACGCCAAACTCCAGATGCTCAAAACACAAATCGCCTGGATAGGGCTCATCGGCTAGCCCAATGACATTTCGGATGCCATCAAACGTACTATCGATTAGCTCAAAAGCCTGACCAGAGAACTCCACAGGAAACCTTCAGCTGCAACCCCTTGCACCCAGATGCTACCTATTTTCTGCCCTTCTGAGTGCTACTTCAAGCCTCCGGAAGAAGATGAAGACGCAGACCACCAGTTCCCATCTTCCTCTTCTCTCTTGAACAGCTAAAACGATAACACGGCTCTGCTGCAAAATACGGTTCCTGAGTCCACCTTCACGCTGTAGCAAATCTTCCAGCGATCGTCTTGCTAGATTCGTGAGTTCGCCACTCCGGACAAAGAGCCAGGGCTTAGCCAAACGAAGTAGCAGCCTCTGGGGATCTGCGGGTCTCCATACTTCGATCAGCTGAGGCTGGGCCGATGGCAGAGCTGGTACAACCTCTACCCCCACTGATCATCACTGCTTGTATTGAGTTGCGTTGTGTTGCTGTAAGATTGTGATGTATTGATAGAAAATGTGTGTAGTGGTAATGGATCTCGATAGACACATTATGCGTTGCTACTGCTGCACTCTATGGCGGCAGTGCACTCTGTACTGGTAGCTGTGAATTCTCCTTGGCTTCTGCCTACCCATTATACTCTTACCCATTATACTCTTACTCATTATACTCTTACTCATTATGCTGGTTGGTTTAGTATTCTTGTTTGGTTTTATTTATCTGTTGCTTCCCATTATCAGTTGCTGCAAGGGTAGAGCATAATGTGAGATTATTAAGATGGAGACTGTTCACCAATGCCCGCACTACCAGCGCAACTGTAACCACCCCCTCACTCAGGCCACGTCGAGTCCCCCTGCTGCCGCGTCTTCTACCCCTGCAAGCTCTGCCACGACTAACAGTTCCAGTTCAAAAAGGGTTGTCAGGTCCAAAGAATGCAGTTCGAACTCGTGTCCCGCATCAAGTGCCTCAACTGCCAGTAGGTCCAGCCGCCCTCTCTGGACTGCTCCAACTGCCACAGCAGGTTCGGACAGTATGCGTGTCTGAAGTGCAGGCTCTACGAGAACAACCCCGACAAGGTGGCTGATATCTTCCACTGCGTAGTTGCTATAAGACTCAGGAAGACTGCAAGATGTGCAGGCGGGGCACTCCCTAAACCGTCACCCACTGTTTCACCTGCGGGTACTGCGTGCCCAATAGCTCCTCCAACCACAAATGCTTTGAAAACAACGCCACCTCCAACTGTCCCGTCTGCCTTTAGGAACTACTCTACTCCACCAAGGGCTACGTGCCCATGCGCTGCGGCCACTTGATTCACGTAGAATGCCTGAGCCAGCTGAACTCGCTGAACTGCCCGACCTGCGGCATGGCCAATTACAAGATGAAGGAGCGCGAGAAGAAGCAGATCTAGGCCTAAATATAAAAAACCAAGCAGAACTTGCCGGAGCAGCTGAAGAAGCTCAAGGTGAATGTGATGTGCAACTAATGTCTGCACAAGACCATGGAGGCCGAGTTCCACTTCTACGGAGTAAAGTGCCAGGGCTGTGGCAGCTTCAACACCAAACAAATCTGATCTGCATTTCCAGATACCTACTGCTGACCTAACTAACACAAACCTAATGACTAACCCTGCAAACACTGACCTAACTAACACCAAGCTAATAACTAACACCGAGCTAATAATAACTAACACAAGCAGTAAGTCATCTAGATGGAGCAAGTCATCTAGATGGAGTAGTAAGAGTAAGGCAAGATTATTAATACTAAGGCATAGTAATAGTATGGCACTAGGGCAGTAGTACTACTAGATGGAGTACTGCCAAGGCAGGCCTAATAGTGAGACAGTCGGCAGGTGTAATAGTGAGACATAGGCAGGTGCAGTTACTAGTAGAGGCAGTAACTGGGGTAGATCATGAGTTGGCTTCATAGAAGAGCATGTAGGCCTTGCTGTTGCGCACGGCGTCCCAGGTGGTCTTCTTGCTGGAGGAGTCGCTGACGGCGAACCACTGTTCGGACTCGCGGTTGGCCCTCCTGAAGGTCATGTAGTGGCCGTAGAGTTCGTTGCCGAGGTGGGTGAGCAGTCCGGTCAGCCTGTACTGGTTCTTCCTGTGCTTGGCCTCGACCAGCAGCGTCTCCTCGAACGCGATGTGCTTCCTGAGGAGGTAGGGCTCGCCGGTCATGGGGTTGACCACCAGCTGCTTGATATGCAGCACTAGGATTCTCTAAATCGCCTACTTTGTACCGGGTACTTCGTTATCACTGCCTTCTTGATGATCGAAGACTCCACTCCTTCCATCTATACGAACACCAGGTCTCTTTCCGGGTCCTCCCTCATACCCTTGTACTCGTTCTAGTAAACTGCCACAAACTCCGCCAGTCGGTTGTTGAGTTCCCTGATCTAGCACTCTGCGAAATCGGCCTGGCCCAAGAACTCCAAAATGGTCTGGCCAATCTAGGCCAGTTTGTGTCTGTTGGGGCCCTTGAGGGTTGCTATGGATTTGCTGAGGTTGTGGGTGTGGGCAGCTATGGAGCAGGTGGTGCAAACCCAGTGCTCAATCTTCTATTCCTTCTGGAACTCATAGAGGGCAGCCCTCAAGGAAACCACGTACATTTTGGTGATATCGAGACTGAGGTCGTAGAAGGGGTCTATTTTGATGGCAGTCTAGGTGGGTGCAGAGGTACCTCGGTCTTGCAGGCTGTACAGGTGATGGATGTCTTGATGTATCCTACCAAGGGGTTCTAGAGGGCTTCCTCTTGCTCCTGCTCTTCTTCGAGCAGCCGCACTGAGGCACTCAGGTCGACCCTCTTCTGCTTGTTGAGCACAGTTTCCACTGCTCCGATGATGGCCGCGTAGAGTTCGTGCGCATCCTGCTGCTCCAGGTTGATTAGTCCCTCCTTGATCTGGTTGACTGCAGCGAGGAACTTGCCCACTGAGATGGTTTCGCTGGACTGGTTGATATCTAGCTGGGCCCAAAGGTACCATCGATCACTCGCGACAGTTCCAGTATCATCTACTAGTCGGGGCTGGGCTACCCTCTGAACATCAGGCAGGTCTGCTTGAGCAGCTTTTGGAACGACTCCAGGGAAGACAGTGCCTGCAGAATCGAGTTCACGAAACAGGTGTTGCCTTCGTTGTAGATGCCCCCGGGGCTCTCGTTCTTCCGCTCGTTGTCGGAGTCGTGGTCGTCTTCCAAGCTGCTGAGGACTTTGTAGAGGGCGATGAAGCCTAGGGCCCCCAAAGCAGCCACGACCAAGGCCCCGTACTCCGGCTTGTAACTTTTTTTGGACACCAGGAACAGGTCCATCCAGCAATTATAATCACAATTAACAGCATTAATAACCTACACCCTATACTATTGGCCCACCCACCCGCCGCCCAGAAACACCAATACAGCTGCATGAAGCCACAGCCCGAGCACGGGCAGAGGAGCTGATGATGGTTGATGGTTGATGGGTGGTTGGTTGATTATAAAGTTGCCCAATAAATGCAGTGTATATTAAATAGGCATGTTTGTCGTCTACACTGAGCATCCCATCGAAAAGGCCCAGCTCGAGGAAGACCACCGCTCAGTCAACCGCCACTTCTACGTGGACTGCCAGGAAACCCACAACCTCGTCAACCTGCTCCGCTCCATAGCCTTCGAGTACTTCCGAGGGTCGCCCAGCCAGCTGGCCAAGAAGCTCACCCAGCTCACCATCGACTGCCTCAACCTCTCGCTCTCCCTGACCCTCTTCCGCGAAGCCATGGCCCTGCTGAAGCAGCAGGAAGACCAGCTGCAGCTCCACTAGACCTACTTCGCAGAACTATCCTCCCACCTCGCTTAACCATACCCACAGCCCTCCCTCCCAACACCGCTCAAACTCTCAACAGACTCCTGCCTTTCCAAGCTGGCCCCTTTCCAGTAATCCTCTCCCGCAAAGTTGGCAGCCGATACTGAAATTCAGGACACTTTGGATCAGTAGCTGAATCTGCGCAGGCTGCAGTGCCAGCTCTAAAAAAGCCACTAAACCGGACTGTTCTAGCAGCCCGAGCAGGGAATCAACAGCCTAAAAGAAAAGTTAGATCTTTCCTATAAAAAGATACTGAACTGCCATAATATGAGCTAGGAGACCCAATGGTGGAAGTTCAACCCCCTGCCACAAACCCAACAGCACGCCCACTCCGAGTCCCACTCCCACTCTCAACACTCCCACTCCCACTCTCAACACTCCCACTCCCACTCGCAATCTCAACAGTCTCAGTCGCAGTCTCTGAGTGAGTTCAAGCTGAGAGGCGCCAACGTGAGTAGGCGGCAGACGATGCAGCAGCTGGTGCAGAAAGACGCGAGACTATAGAAGCAGATCGCGCGGCATTTGAGCAAGGAGAGGGTGAAGGCCTACGAAGGCACAGCGAAGTTCGTGAAGAAAATGAAGGAGAAGCTGATGGCTGCCAAGATAAACCGCAGGAGGAGGAAGTGACTTGCTATTTATACTCTTTTCTTCGCCTACGCCTGCCATACCCACTAACCCATTCATAGCAAACACTACGCCCACCCTTTACATTGCAACTAACCCACTATTTGCATAGTAACTCACTCATTCATTAATACCAATTAATCCATCCATTCCACAGCATCAACACATTCAAATTGTGTTTGGAGTCGTACAAGTTGTATTGGAGTGCCTTAGGTTCGTATTGGATTGGTATAAGTTAGTATTGGGAGTGGTATGAGTTAGTATTGGAGTGGTATAAGTTGCATTAGGAATGGTATAAGTTTGTATTTGGGAGTGCGTTTAAGGATGTCCATGTACCGCAGCTACAGCAACTTCCAGGAGGTCCGCCTCTGCCCCATCGAATAGCGCCCCCTGCTGGCCGACGAGTGCTTCCTGCACCCCGACGAGGGCGAGATCAAGAAGATACTGCGCAACGTCCGCACCAGCATCGAGCGCCTGCTGCGCCTCATCCACAAAAACTACAAGGACGAGGGACTAAGGACCACCCTCATCCACCGCCTCTTCGAAACCAGGTCCACCGACATCGCCTATTACGTCCCCGAACTAGTCTACATCGCCATCAGGAAGCCCTGCAGGCACATGAAGAAGGTCCTCATCGCCCACGCCAAAAACAACTAGTCCCTCCGCAGACTCGTAACCCTCTCCCCACCCAGATTTTGTGGAATGTCCAGGCCTTCACTGTCCTCATGAAGGAGAAGAGTCCGGAGATCAAGGCCGCAGTGGCCGAGTTCGAAGAGGTACCACCCTCGTGAGTTAGAGTTTGGTTGAACCAGTACAGAGCAAGTCCCGGTTCACGCACTCCCTGAAGGCCATCACGATGCTGACTGAGGCCTCCCTGATCCTCAAGAAGATGCCAGTGGAGTCGCAGAAGGACAAACTCTAGAAGTTCATCCGGCGCTTCAACTGCGACTACCTCAACAACCTCAAGCACGACATCATCATCCCCTTCCGCTACAAAGAAACAGAAAAGCACAAGTCTAACTACGTGGTGCGTATCATCGAGGGCGACTGCAGCTGCTTCCCCACCCGCAAGCGTGTCCCCTACCGCATCATCATCGAAACCATCGACCAGAGCGAACTCCAGCTGCTCAAACCCGACGACAAGTTCGATAAGCTCACCCTCGTCTAGCCTGACCCCGAGCGAGACCTCTTCAACGAGGTCAGCTAGGCCGTGGAGAAGAAGTTCTCCAACGCCTACCTCAACATCCACACCACTGCCAAGAACTTGTTCGTGGTGGACACCTAGGAGCAGAACAACGTCGAAAGTACCCCTCCCCCTACCCAGAACTCAAGGACTACCTCAACGACATCGAGAAGCAGGAGACCAAGGAGAACCCAGCGGGCAAGTCCAAGCTGCGGGCCGCACGCAAGTCCTCAGTCACCTTCAACACCTCGCACCTGCTCTACCGCAGGCACAACGACCTCAACAAGTTCAAGATCCAGCCCAGTCCCAGCCTCTAAAAGTTCGAAACCATCTACATCCCGGACCTCAGGTCGGAGTCCAGGCGGTCCGACCTGGTGGCCTCCTCCGAGAAGCTGGTCCAGGCGGGCAAGTTGCTCACTGAGCCCAAGAAGAGGAAGAGCGACAAGTACGTCGAGGAGGAGCACCACAAGAACGTCAAGACCTACGAAGAGGACATCAAGGACGTGGGGTTTGTGTCGGAGAGCGTCTTCGGCAAGCCCTGGGAGCAGAAGCTCACCCTCTACAGGCGCAACTCCTACTTCCGCAAGTTCGACAGCCTGCGGCACCGCAACGTGGTGGTGAAGGGGGGCGACGACCTGCGCCAGGAGATCATCTGCATGCAGCTCATCTTCAAGATGAAAGAGATCTTCGAGCAGGCCAAACTCAAGGTCTTCATCAAGCCCTACGAAATCATCGTTCTCAGTGAGAACTCCGGTCTGCTCGAGTTCGTCGAGAACTCCATCTCCATCGACCAGATGAAGAAGATGAGCGACGAGGGCAAACGCGACATCTCCAAGTTCTTCACTGAGGTGTTCCAGACTGAGGACAAGCTGCGGGCGGCCAAGGAGAACTTCGTGGCCTCACTGGCAGGGTCCTCCATCATGACCTACGTGCTGAAGCTGAAGGACAGGCACAACGGCAACATCCTGCTGGACATGGACGGGCACATCATCCACATCGACTTCGGCTTCATCCTGGGCATGTCCCCCGGGGGCCTCAACTTCGAGAAGTCCCCCTTCAAGTTCACCAAGGAGTACCTGGACTTCATCGGCGGCAAGAAGGCCAACAAACTCTACGACACCTTCAGGACCCTCTTCTACCAGGGCATGGCCGCCCTCAGGGACAAACTCGACGAACTCATCCTCATCCTCGAGATCATGATGGAAGACTCCGACCTGGACTGCTTCAAGAAGTTCAACCTGGAAGTCTTCAAGGAGCCCTTCCGGCTAGACCTCAGCAACAAGGACTTCGAGCAGTACTGCTACGACCTGATTGAGTAGAGCTGCGAGAACTACTGGACTGTGTCTTACGATGAGTTCCAGTCCTACTCCAACGGCATCATGAAATGATTTTTATCCCACTGACCAGCCACCTACCACAACATAACTACCACTCAACCCTCCTTCATAATCACTAGATATAAACAGACACTCATAACTAGCCTTTCAACCCTCATAGCCAAGCAGATGATAGTGGATCATATTGTCTACTTGTAAACCTAGACAACAGTAATAACTATGTGCTTATCTGATCATGAGAACAGTTCGTAAAAAGCGCGCTTGCTGCTCAGGTACTGCAGTGACTCGCCGTAGGTCTCCGGATGCACTCCCTTCATCTCCTTGCTACTCCTAGAAATCAGGTGCATGTAGCAGGCCAGAGTCTCAGTCTTTTCCGAGAATTTGGAAGTGAAGGCTTCGACAGTGACTATGAGCCTATTGCCGGAGACGTAGGTCACGGTGGCCTTGAGCGTCAGCCTGCAGCCCACATCTACTGGCTTCTTGAAGTAGATGTTGGTGAGGTCCTCCATAATGACGAAGTCCTCGGCATACTTGCAGCCTGCTACCCAGGCAAGTTCGATCATATTCCTGATCAGGAACCCTCCGAAGGTCTTGCCGTGGATGTTCCTCGCCTGCGTGTGCATGATCTCGCAGGTCTCAATGAGGGTCTTGCCGATGGGGTTGGTACTCTCACTGAGTGTGGCTGCCTCTACCTTCCTCTTGAGGAACAACTTGTGGATCGACTGGATGTCCTCCGCCGAAGGGGCAGTCTTGTCGTATGAACTCTACATCTCCTTTCTCCGACGCACCACGTTCTGCTTCCCCTGCTACAGACGAACCATCGCCTTCTGGTACTCCCCCTAGGGCAGTCCCTCAAAGCTGAGACTTGGGATTTCGTAGCCTTTGTTCTGGTTTTAGGCGCTACGTGCGATCATAGTGAAGATGGAGTTGGCCCGAAGTTTGTCCTCCTGCTCGATGTTGATCTCAATCTCCATGGAAGTTTTGCCGACGTGAGTGAGATAGCCCTCGATGGTCAGATCCCTAGCTATGTCGATTTTGTCGAATAGCTGCAGCAGTTCCACGGAACCAGTCACACAGACCATTTGGTTTGCTTAGGAAGTGCCAGGAGTGTAGCCCCCATAGCAGTGGCTGTAGCTCACTATTGCCGCAATTGAGTCCATTAGCTCAAATATTCGGCCTATTCGCACTTCCTTATCGAACAGTTTGTTCAGCTTTTATCTCAGACTTGGCTTCGTCGCTAAAGGCAGAGTGATTCTTGCGTAGGAATTTGAAAAATAGTTCATTTTTGTATCCGGGGTTTTGCGTTCGGGGAGCTTCTGAAGAGTAAGCTCGTTGGTGAAAAACCCCGGAACCAAAGCCTCAATGACTATTTTGGTGGATACGAGCGAAGTGGGGTCAACTGTGAAGTTTTCCCTGGATTTTTGTAGGTATCTTTGGGCCTTTTTGAGTTAGTAGGACTTGTGATGGGGCTAGGTGGAGAAGTAGCAAGGGTTGAGGGGTTATTGGGCGAGTTGGGTGGCTAGTTTATTTGGGATATGGCGGAGTGCTCTTAAAAACATAGTATAACAGGATTCGAGGCAAGTGCATAGTATAATATGCGTACTTGATTTAAGTTATAACAGACAAATGAGCCTACTCTCAGTGATCGTCAAACTGGTAATAGGTTACATCGGCCTGCTTCTCCTAGGATTCTACGCAGTGAAGGAAGGGGAGATTGTGCTCATCAAGCAGTTCGGAGTATTAAAGAAGGACATAATTGAGCCAGGCATACATTTCCGTATACCTATCTACCAGGAAATTTTGAGGATCAATCTCATGATACAAACTGATATCGTCGAGAAAGTGCCCTGCGGCACCTCCAACGGGCTGCTGGTCATCTTCGAGAAGATAGAAGTGGTCAATCGGCTGGAAAAGCGGCATGTCTACAAAACTGTCCTCAACTACACAGAGGCCTACTAAAAGATTTGGATCACTGACAAAATACACCACTAAATCAACCAATTCTGCAGCAAACACACTCTCCAATAAATCTACATCGATCTGTTTGACCGCCTTGACGAAGAACTCATGCGTTCCCTCAACAAGGACCTCAGCTCATGGGCCCCAGGCATTGAGATCCTATCGATAAGAACCACCAAGCCCACCATCCCTAAAAAGATACTCAAAAACGTGGAATAAATGTAGAAGATTAAAGTGGAGTACTTGATTGCCTTGGAGAAGGAGAAGGTTTTGGTGGAGTAGAGGAAGACCAACCAGACTCAAAGGAAGATCGCTGCCCAGTCTCTTCTCTCAGTCAAGAAGATTGAGCTGGAAAAAACCCTTGCCACTAAGAAGAATTCACTCAAGATGGCCAGAATCTAGGCCAAGATCATCGAGTAGAGAGAAAAGACCCTAATCTAAACATAGTTTCTGGCTGCACTAGAGTAGGCTTCTCTGTACCCTCAGCTGCTAACCGAAGACTACCTCAAATACTTGGCGATCCAGGCCTTAACCTCGAACCTAACTTTGAATGCGGGCGACAAAGTGCCCCATTTGCTTCCCAACTGGATCAACAGTAACATCAAATGATTTGACTATCTTTAATAGTTTCTCCTCTAAAAACTGTTTAACAAACTGGAGGGAATTTGCAGGTTCTTAGAGTAAACCTAATAAAGGCTCATCTTGGTATCTCGTATTTCGAGATTTCCATCCTATTCTCCATCCATTATTACGTCATATTACCTCTGGCCGAGCTATGAAGTCTGCTTATGGTCGGATTCAAATATTTTTTAAAGCCAACTTGGCGAAACAATGAGCTCACTCAATCTGGACCATCTTGCCCTGCTCAAATTCGGAATAGCAGTCAGCCCCCACCAAAGAGAAGAGGTCATCAAACTCATCAAATCCAATTCAACCTACAAGGACGATTTCGAGAAGGTTAAAACCACCATCTCCACCATGGTCGATGAAGACCTGTTCCTCGAGGTACCTCTCCTCCTATTTAGACCATCTTCAGCTCTCATTCCAAAATCGCAGAAATCCCTGAAAACAGCAAAGTCATCCAGTACAGGGATAACACCTACCATATCCGCGCGATTGATCCCGACAAAATTCACTCAGCCACAGAGCGCGCCTTCTTCAACTCCTACAGTTTGGATAGAGTTGTCCTAAACGACCAGGAGGAGTAGAATTAGAGGAAGAGAGTGAGCTAGTTTCAGAAGGAGGAGGAAAAGGTGTTCGAAAGGCCAGAGAAACCCGAAAAGGAATTCAAGAAGAATGACAACGAGGACGAGGACAAATGCATTTGCGGCAAAACCATCCTCGATTCCTACTGGATCCAGTGCTCCAACGAGGTCAAGTGCAGAGGCTCAAGTTGGTATCATTTAGAGTGCGCGGGAGTGACCGGAAAACCAGAAGACATCGACAAATTGGATTTCACTTGTGAGACTTGTCGCAGGGGACAGGAAGATAGAGAAAGCGAGACGTAACAGAAAAGGTTTAAAAGCGGTTGATCATTATATAGGGTTAGACTAGCAAATAAAATAAAGATCAGGGAATCAAGTATAGAAAAATGAGGAAAACAAAACAAAACACAACAAAGCAGTGAATATGGTCAAAAAATATTTTTCCAAAAATGACGATTTTTTGCTCGATTGGAGCTCGCCAAATGCAAAATGCACGTCACAGACGAGGAGAAAAATTTCGATTTTTGGGGGTTTACAAAGAGTGTAGTGATATCTTGAATCCAGACTCTAGATCCTACAAATCCTCAAATTCATCAAATCCGCACCACATCACACTTCTTCCCTCTCGTCATTCCTTTTCATGTCTATTTTAATCATTTTCAAAATGTTGCCAGAATCTACATCCAGTATTATTCTTTGGCAGCTAGACTTCAATAGGGCAGCTAGACTTCAATAGAACTGCTAGACCACTCAATAGCTCACTGATTCATACCATATATTTATCATTCTTAACTAAGAGAACGCAGAGTGTAGAAGCCGATTTGTTCGTATCCTTTGAAATAGCTGCGCACACAGTTCTTCACGCAAGCCTCCTCCTCAGTCGTAAACAGCTTATAGTTGGTCTCTATGCACTACTGGAAGCACTAGTTGCTGAGCCAAGTTATCGAGTTGCCTGCATATATGTTTGTTTACTCAACCTTTTGAGGGTTTATTGGTCCGCTTGATTCTCTTCTGCCAAATGGAACTCGAAAAACGCGTCTTTCCTGCCTTTGAAGCGTTCTCGGATGGCGTTGTGGCCGAACACTGCGCGGTATAGCTCGCTTGCTGTTTGTATGTATTAATTATACATTTATTATAAGCATTCTGAGTGAGGACAGTGAAAAAACTGTTTTAATCTAAGCCCCAAATGGCTAGAATGTGGTTTTTGTGGATATCTGTCTATTAGAGTGACCTTGGTTTTAAGCTACTTTCAACCCTTGAAGGTTTAAGCTAATAAGGCTTCAGAGAAAACAATATTAGCAAAAGTTTATAGGCATATGAGAAAGCTCAGACATATAATTATCTGTTTTTTGCAGAAAGATTGCTGAATAAGTTGCAATCAACCGATTATAGGTTCAATTTTGATGCTGCAGCATCAAAATGAGAGTTTGGGCTATTTAAGAGAAGTGCTTAAAACTAATGTTTTTTTAATCGAATCTGTGACTAAACTTCATGTATTAGGTGTGCATAGTTTTTGCTTATGACAAAAGGTGCGGTTAATTATCGATTAATAATAAATCAAATTCCATCTTTATGGGAAACAGGCCAACGAAGGCTGAAAACAGCAAGAAATCGCCCATCAGCATCCACAAACGGACAGCCACCTAGAGCGAACTCTACAACTTTCGCGAAAACGTGGACTATTAAAAATCCACCCAGAACAATCTGCAGGAGTTTATAACCAACCAAAACTAACTCAACGCCATGCTCAAATCCTTTCTGCTCTAGAACTTCGACAGCACTTTCAAAAACAAGAGCAAAAGGCAACCCTTCACCTAATCCCGCCACAAGGACTGTGACCTGACCGTTGAGCTCCCCTACGCCAGGTAGAATAAGCTAGACTTTTAGTCGCTCAAATCTTGGGTCTAGGAGGTCAGCTATACAGTCTGCTAGCATGCTTCAAAAGTGTATTCGAGGGGAGAACTGCCCTACGACTAGCTGGGCAAATTTTGTGTCTAGAACATATTCTAAAACATGTCCAATCTGTACGAAAACGTAGAGTTGTCTTCAAAGGAGCTAAAAGAACTCCAAGAGTACCTCACCAATGTGGCCCTAGTCAACCTCTCAGCCAAGTACCACACCCTTCCCTTCAGATAGATCGCCAAAATGATATCCAGCACCGATTTCGCACTCCATTCCCAACTTTTTGTTATCTAGATCAATAACGCAGAACACAAAAGTTTCAACCCCAAAGAGGACTTTTTCAGGCATTTTCTAGATCGCAGAGATTTGGTTCTGGAGCATGACTTCGATTTCAGGGTGGAGATCAGTTTCAAGGAAATCTAGCACTAAAGCTTCAACTTTACGGAGAGTAAATGCTATCAGACGATAATCAAGCACATCAAAAGGCATCTCGCTTAGTGCATATCTAATATTGTGTCCATCTCTTTCAAGAGTTTGAATGAGAGAGCATTGCTGCAAAATGAGGCAAAGAACTATGTCGCCTCCAATATTGCCCTGAATGTAAGTTTGGTGTTCGTAAAGACGCTGCACGCGGTGGAAAAGTGCAGTCGTTTGAAAAGAAAAACTGACTTTTAGGGTTTAAAGAGCCAGCTTCTGTTCGACTTGTAGAGCATCCTGGCAAACATTTTGATAAACCTGGCAGACCACTACCAGCAATCCCCCCTCACAAACCACTTCAGCCCAGCCATCACAGACATCAACGCAATCGACAGAACTGCTGACGAAAGGAACGACCTGCTCTGCAGCAACGGCGTGCTGATAAGTAAGTATCTAACGATATGTAAGGAGAAGGAGGGCGATGAGAATGAAAAGCCCAAGGTCAAAACCGAAGATTACACCTAGTTCATCATGAGCGTCATCAACACTGCCATCGCCAGCGTCAGGAGCAACCAACAAGATGCCAGGGAGAGGCCACTCAAGGAGATCTTTGCTGAGTTCAGTGAGGAACTCTTCATGCTCTCCCAGAACTAACACTTCAGGGCTTTGGTCTAGCTGGCCAGTGACCCGCAAAGCACTGCCTAGGAGTCCTCCCTCTCCAAGAAGGCCATCAGCAACTACTTCAAACGAGTCCTGGAGACCAACGCAGATAGCCTAAGGTACATAGAGAACATAATCAAACTGAACAAAATTGAGACCTCGCTGGACGGGGAGTAGAGATCGGAGGAGCAACTGAAGTAGAAGAAGAACACCTTCTTTGAGTACAGTGAGTCCTTTTCCAACCTCAACATCAACGCGGAGATCTAGAACAAACCTGAAGTGCAGGTGCAGAACCCCAACGGCAGGCTGGAGATCCAGACGCATGCAGCTAGGCTCAACGCCCAGCGGGGCAGGGAGTTCGAAAGGCTCAAAGCCAACAAGAAGTATGCTTTCGAGTAACTCATTCCGAACTCAGTGCGCAAATTCACCAAGCAGGACCAGCACACTAAAAACTTCCTCTCCAAACACCCCTCCCTCCTCACCATACTCACCCACTGGGGCCAGCAGCTCTAGGACATCTTCCTTAATGCGGAGAGGCATGTCACCATGAGGGCCTACCCCTTCAAAGATATCAACAACTAGCCGGTCTACTTGTCCCTTGGGCAGAAGGACGAGCTCCTGGACAACTTGAACGAGGAGTACAAGGAAGCCAGGGTCAAGCTGAGGGCCCTGAAGGAGAAGAACACGGATTTGGTTGGCCAGATTCTGTCCAAGCAGAGCTCAGCAGTCAATCTTCTGAGATACGGCAGCACCAGAGAAACCTCATCCAAGATAAATGCAGTGCTGATTTCACTGATGGTTGAGTACCTATCTGTGCTGATTACGCATCTGCTGAGAGCCGGGCAAATCAGCAACCCCAAAACCAAGGAGAGCTGCCACTTGAACCTAGTAGTATTCGGGCTTGGCAACCTACTCCGCTCTAAATTCAGCTGCGACGAAACCACCCTAACAACCATGCTCAAAACCCTCAGCGTGCTGGATGAATGCGATGCTCTCCAGAACAAATTCAGACTGGTAAGAATAACCAATAACTTGGACTAACTTGAAAGCAAGGTCAAGGTCAACTATCTCCTCATGGATAGGGTGCAATCTTAGTTGGAGATTGTCTTGCAGCAGCCGACCGAAAGGGAGAGCAATTATTTGTGTTTTCAAAGGTTTGTTCGAGGGTTGGCTGAGGCCAAGTTTGGGGTGGTATCCAAATGCGCAGAAGTCATCGCCCAATATGACCCAAATGTTGTCTCTTGCGAGCAACTCTACTACTCTGAGAAAAAGGTCTAAGAGCACATAAAAAGCAAAGTGTAGAGATAGGAGTAATAGCTGCCAATTATGGATTCTCATCAATCTCGGCTGTCTTCACTGCGACAAACTTTCGAATGCCAGGCCTGCGATAGGCTGATCATAAACTAAAACACGCAGCTGTTCGCGACATAGTAAAAGCGATGCATCAAATGCTAGCTGGAGAGAGATAGCTGCATTTAGAGAATAAGCTACAAAAAGATCAAGAAACCTTTGCTGTAGAATTTGCAGAAAGACAGCATTAAAAGAGTCAATAATTATGCTGAGTTGAAGATTACTAATTAGAATTTCATACCCCTCCTCACCATTGACAATAATGGCAAGATCTCTCTGATAATCGCAGTATTCGCTCGCAGTTAACTCAACACCTTCTTGCTAGAGCTCACCCACAAAACCTTCAAATAGACCACAGAAAACGCAATCAACTTCAATGAGCTATAGTACCTCAACATCACCAACCAAATCAAACAAAAAGCATAGATTCGCGAGACCCTTATCTTCGAGATCAAAAAGACCGAAGACCTCACCAGAGAAGTCGTTTAGATGCTGGGATTCAACTACAAGGAGTTCGTTGAGCAGATCTTCTTCAACGCCACCCAACTGGCCAGCAGATTCTAGAGCTTCAGGAAGGAGAAAACCCTCATCAAATCCATCAAATTCAAGACCGAAATCATCAACTGCGACAACGACATCGAAAAGTGGAACATCTTCACCAAACTCCTACAGACCTACAGCAAAGGCAACGCCAAAAAGAACGATCTGGCCAAACTCAAGTACCAAAAACTTAGCCATCTGCAGTTCGATAGGATCAAGTTCATACAGGCCAACAACTGCAACATCCTCAGTGTGCCCGAGGAAATCAGATGCTGCGCCAATGTGCAGGAGTTCATCTGCAAGAACAACTAGGTCAAAGATTGTCTCAGTCTCAAACTGAAAAAGCTCAAGGTTTTGAATCTGCAGCATAATCTCATTGAGAAAACCTTCTTCTCTGCTGACCTAAAGGAGCTTAAGTACCTCGATCTGACCTACAACCAGCTGGAAACAACCGATGGCCTGGCTTCACTTACAAACCTCAAATAGCTCAACCTGAGTTCCAACCAGTTGCATAGAGTCGAAGGCATCTCCTCGTTAACCAGTCTTACCAAGCTGCATCTCAAAGAGAACCAGCTGCAGGACGTTGAGGGATTGGCTTCTCTCACCAATCTGACTTACTTGGAGCTGAGTTCCAACAAGTTGAGGGATGTCAGCAGTTTGGCGAATCTTGTCAACCTATAAAATCTGTATCTTGGATGGAATGAGCTAAAAGACGTGAATGGATTGTCCAATTTGACTAACCTCAAAGTGCTTGACCTCAATTTGAATGAGCTCTCAGACGTTGATGGCATTTCAACCTTGGTGAAGATGAAAGAACTTTATCTTAGTTCCAATTAGCTAAAGGATGTTTCTGGGATATCTTCTTTAGTGACTTTAACTAAGTTGGTTTTGAGCTCAAACTAGCTCTAAAATTTGGACTTTTTGGCAAAAACAGCCAATTTATAGTTCTTGTCAGTAAATGAAAACAAGCTAAAAAGCAACTTATCTTTCAAGAAACTTTACAAATTGAGAGAAATAAGCGTTTAGGACAACGAAGAACTAAAGATAACTGAGTTGCCAGTTTCCTTGTAAAAGCTTTATGCTGACTTTTCAGCCATAAAAGGGATCGATTTCAAACATATGATTAACCTGAAGGAGATCAACGTAAAAGGACCAAAAACAATGGAGTTGACGAATTTGCCCTAAAACGTTTAAATAAAAAAAGTTGTATGATTTTTATCATTGTTTATTCTGATTCAGTTCTGCCAATGTCTTATGACCAAAGTTATGATTCAAGGGGCATACAAGGATCAAAATATCAGTTTTTGGTAGATTCGTAGTTTGCCCAAACGCATCTTTTCTATCTTGAGCAAAATCATGAAATACTAGTCCAGACACGACGAACGCTTGCATTAAAGCCAGTTCAGTCCTTCCTTGAGGCTAAATCTCCCCAGCTACACACCAATCAGCTAGCTGCTTGTTGTCATTATTAACCCAATAACTTAAACTTTGGAGGATTGGTGTGCTTTTGACTCTATTTCGATAAGACTCGGCCGTATTTTCTCATTTGATTGGACTGTTACTATGGCATTGTCAGTTTGTGACTCCCAGAAACACTCAATGTTTTGGAAGAGGCAGTTTATCCCTTCATAGGGATTGTTGGGAATGAAGAGCTAAGTGAATAACGACAAAAGGCCAGCTGAAGGCTGTTTTGGGGTGGTCAGTCGTTAGTTTTAGACAGCCTTGAGTTTGTATAAGACCAAATTTTACCAGAAAAATGAATTATCTGAGCCTTTTTCTACTTTTTGCGGCAAAGAAGTGTCACTATTAAGCTGAGGACCTTCCACGAGACCTATTCTTCTGCCCGGAACTGTGTACTCTTCTGTTACTTTGTCATTCATCAGCTTAGAAATGAGCTAAAGTATCTAAATCTCCCCTTTGTAGCACTTTGCATTGATGCAATTCTTTTAAATCTACTACTTCGTCGTCACACTTTTCAAAGCCTAAGAAGAAGATGCATTTAAGTTATTGCTATTGAGAGGTTGCCCTCCTGGAAAAGAGTGTTAATTCTGAGTCAAAGTTTATTATCTATTTTGGAAGCAAAGACACACTAGAAAGATGAGCATTAAAATGAAACCTAAAACTTTTTCCAAACTTATAAGAAAACGAGGTGTTTGGCTGCTTTTGAATGATCTCCTGGCCGTTTTATTCACGCTTTAGAGTTTCATTGCGGAGTGGCAATTTATAAATTAACAGATAACGTCGTAAATGAAAAGACACTAATTATAAAACCGCAATCAGGTTTAAATCTTTGATAATTATAAATGTACTAAGAAGATCTCTACTTCGCTGAGGAGTTGCTCGAGATAACCCCCAGGATAATCCCCAGTTCTTTCGGGGATATCTATTCGATAACTGCAGGCATGCCGGGACAACCTTTGATCCTTGTCGTCCATGGTTCTGGACCCAGAAACTCAGCAGATGCATATGCCTATCTCCTCCATGATTACTTGGTAAGGGTCTCATATTTGGAGAAGTTCTACATCGTAGCTATAGATTGTCCAGGGTACGGACGGTCAGGAGGAAGCAAGGAAGCAGTCAAGACCTTCCCACTTCAGCTTTTCAAGGAAGTCCTCTCGGCCCTCAACTACAAGTACTACTTCGCTATGCTTGGGCACTCGCAGGGGGGAGCTGCTATCTTCAATGCAGCCTACTAGGATCCCAATATCACCTAGTTTCTGGTTATGGACCGGCCTGTCTGTGGCAACATACAGAGGTTTAGGAAGTTTGAAGTACCAACTTTGCTCATCTATGACATTGAAGACGATGGACATCCGATTTGGCAGGGGAAACTTTTGTACAAAGAGCTCAAAAACACAGAGTTGTATACTTATCGCAGCTCGCAACACGAATTTTGGGTTCCTGACAACATTTGGGAAAGAATGTTAGCTTTTTTCGCAAAGCAGCAGAAGTATTAGCGAAAAGCTCACATCAACATCGAAGGGGAGCGCAAAAACAGATCATAGTCCAAGAAAAAAACAAGCTATTCAACCAAAAAAGCCAAAAAACAGAATATGTCAGTTGACAAGGTCCAAGAGCTGAAGAAGAAGGAAAAATAAGAGATAAGGCTGCTCTAGATTTAGTAAATCTAAAAATCTGAGCTCATGTCTGTGAGTTCGCATAACTTGAGTTCATAACGATAGTACCCAGAGGAGAAGCCTTAGAAAAGAAAGGAGCCTCTTTTTGATTTTGAATAGAACCGAAATCTAAGTGAGTTAGAAATAAAGCCTTTAATGAAGAAAGAGGCAGTCATTGGGCCAAAAGTTGAGTAATCTCAACCTTAAATCAAGCCAAAAGAATAAGAAAAACCAACAACCTTGCAACAAAGTAAACTTCCTTAGCCAAAGCTTGAGCTGACAAAATAACAACTTCAATAATAGCACAGATGCGCAATCTGCTACTAGGTCCTCTATCGGCCCATGACAACCAACTGCAACCACATCTTCTGCAACAAATGTATCCTCTAATCTCTACTGGTCAACTAAAAGTGCCCCCTTTGCCGGGCCAAAATCACCAAAAAGACCTAGAACAAAGAACTCCAGTAAAAACTAATGGCCCAGCTGAGTTAAAAGGAGAAGAGCAGGAGAGAAAGCGATTTCATCAAGATTGAAACCATGATGAAGAGTATCGTTTACATTGAGATTGGCAACACTTCGAGGGAACTTGAGACCAAACAGTCCATCTTCACAAAGACCAAGAAGAAGTATGTTTGGTAGCTATTCGTCAAACAGCCCAGAAACTTCATCATTTAGGAGGTGGGATTCAACATCAATATGGGTGACACCAACTCCAAGCCTGTAAAGGTCAGAAACGCTCCCTTTACGTTTGAGTCAAGAGGGACCTTTTCATTTGCTTGCGAAATCACCATTAAACCCAAGAACAAAGAATACGCTGACTTGGTTGCTGTATACAGAATCGATGTCGAACCGGGCTACCATTCTAAAAAACTAGCGCTCAAAAAGAAGTGCTACACTAAATGATCACTGATATTCTTCCCTCAAAATATAAAATGAGATTAACTAGATGTATTCTTGATCTAACAATACCGGGTTATTCCGATCCCTTCGCATCAGTTGAGAGCAGTCGGAAGTAAGGAATCGAAGACAGGTTGGTTTTTTTCGAGAAACGGAATTCTATCTTTATTGTTGTCTCAAGTATTCTTCGAATTCGCAGTAGAAGAATAATAAAGACTTATATTCCAATAGAACAAATGATGATCGATGAGGCCTTGGCGGAATTAGTGGCCACTTTCCCACCATCTCCGCCCCTTCTTTAATCTTTGTTTGACGTGGCCATGCAGGGCTAAATCTTTGAAAATGCAAATACTTATCTCTATCAGGATTGCCTATACATTCTAATTCAAGTACCTACTAAATTATCAAGAAATCTGGAGAAATAGCCTATCTAAGAGTGAATTTCACTTTTGACCTCATCTTCTCGCTCTTCTATAGAGGCTAAAGTGAAGAGAATTTCCACGGCAATGGCTAACCCTGTGGATTCAAATTTGAGAGATTTTAGAAGCTACTGGTTTTAAGAAGTTCCAACCCTAGCATGGATCTGATGCCCTGGAGAAGCGTCCTAGAGCACAAGCTCAACCAAAAAGGATTTCATGAGCTTTTCAAGCCAATAAAAAAAATTGGAAAAGGAAATTTCGCATCTGTCTACTTGGTGATAAAGCACTAGGACGACAAAAAATATGCAGTTAAGGCTTTTTCGAAGGAGGGCACCTACAGTGAGGAAAAAGGAAAAGAATCTTTGATCAACTAAATTGAAATCATGAGGAAGTTTAACCATAAAAATCTGATGAAACTTCATGGAGTCTTTGAGTCTCAAAACTCGATATATGTGAGCGTTTAGCTCTTGGAAGGTGGGCAGCTTTGCGATAAAATCAAGAATCACCATAAATTTACCTCATTAGAAATAAAGATGGTAATGAAAGGTATTTTGGAAGGTTTGGAGGTGATGCACTCTCAGAATATCATGCACAGAGACCTGAAACCAGAAAACATCCTTCTCAGGAAAGATAACGACTATGACTGTGTGATTGCTGACTTCGGCCTCTCCGAATCTGCAGCCAATGACCCCTATCTTTTCGTTAGATGCGGCACACCTGGCTACGTGGCTCCCGAAGTGGTCAATCTTAGGGATATTCATGCCAGATACAACCCCCTTTGTGACCTTTTCAGTGTTGGTGTTATTTTCCATCTTCTGGCCCTTAGAAAATCGCCTTTTCCTGGAAGATAGTATAACGAAGTGCTTTCCCAAAACAGAGCTTGCAATATCAACTTCAAGGAGCCCTAATACCTACAACTTCCCGACTCATGTAACTCTGCTTTAACGTAGGGCTCGATCTGATGAAAAGACTTCTCGAGAAAGACCCAAACAAAAGGATAAACGCAACTGAGGCATTGAACCACTAATTTTTCTCCAAAGACATCTCATTCGCAGAATTCAACAAGGAGCGCAACAGTCAGCAAATGAAAGAGCTCAAAGAAAGGTAACTGCTCGAAGACTGCCAATCTCCCTTGATGACCACTCGAAACAATGCCCGCAAAAACCCAAATCTGCTCAACGAAGACAGTTGTCTCAAGTTCAAGATGAAGGAGAATCTGATGACTGGGAGGACGGACCAAAGCGGAGAGATTGTGGAGGAGATCGACAGCCCTGGACTCAAGCGCAGAACTACTCGTGGACCCGTTTAAAGCAGGTTCAAAAAGATGGCCAAGTGATCTATTTATCTTATGCCTCAATACTTACAGCTAGACCCTTTTAGAGCAATTCAGCCATCTCGGCTTGATTTCTCAACTATGCTTCTTTCATACGCATACCACACTCTATGTACCACACTCTATGATGTATCAAATATCTTAGCATCCATCTATTGCTGCCTTCGCTAGCCTTTATAATAATTTATAACTCGGTCTTCCCAGCGATGAACAGGCCACTCGATAATACCTCCTACTTCGGAAACGGCAACTCCCTCATCGAGCGACTCCTTTCTTCTCTTTAGCATAACGAGGATCGTAATGCTTTTTAGAGTGAGATGCAATCTATTGACAGGCAGTAGCTTTGTTCCTATTCAGCTTGTACGACATCTATGCGCCTGAGAACTACAGAGCCAACTCGATCACGCGATAGTTATACCAACAACCGCAGACCAAAATCGGCAAACTCTAAATCCCCAAAGAAAACAGTCTCACGGACTCCCTGATGCGTAACACTCTAGGCTGCGAATAAAAGTAACAAGCTTTTCAATTAGGCTGGCCAAATCTTACATCGAAATCGTTGATCGGACGGAACACAAGGAGTCAGAGTAGAAAAAGAAGAGGATAGAGGAGGCGAAGAAGAAGTTTGCGGAGAACAACTCGCACAAGGATTTCAATGCCAATACTAAACCTTTTATGAACAATATACGGTTTGCGTTGCAAAGGCCGGTTATTGACAACGAGCATTAGAGTTACCTTAAGACTCAGCTCATCTTCCTGGAACAACCTAGGAACCAGCCCAACAGTGCCAAAGAATACTTCGACAAGCACACTGAAGTCATCGCCAAAAAGATAAATGAGCTCGGAGGGATGTAGGACACAATTGCTAGGATGTAGACTTCCTTGTCCAAAAACTAGGTCAAAAGCTTCAAGAAGAAGCAGGTGTTGGCAGGCATGAGCCAGGAGAAGAAGTATCTGTTTTCCCCTCCCAAGGCTATGGCGAGGGGTTCAAGTGGGAAGCTGAGGGACAGCTGGATCAACCGATCTCGGGAGATGAGGGAGTCCTTTATGTCCAAATTTCAAATTGAATGATTGTTTTCTCTTGATTACCACACTTTTGGCCTTAGCCAGCAAGATGAAGCACAGTTCCATTGCAATACAAAAGGAACACTAAATCTGGGTCTGTTTGATATTTTGGCTGATGAAGCCATCAAAAGTAGTCAGTTTTGGTCAGTAAAATCACAAGATCTGGAATTCGTTATTGCCCAAGGACTGGGAGCCAACTTGCCGCACTCCTTGGCCTTGACAAACCAATGTTTGATCTCTAAGTTGCTCCCCCTTTCCCCCAGAAAGTTTCGCTAATCCGCCTCAAAAGACACAAACATCTTCCTATTGTAGATTCTATCCAACAGTAAACTTTGGTTCTTTATTTTGTCTGTCTCCTCAGTCAGTGAGTATCTCGGTTATCTGCCTTCTCTCGCTTTTGAGTTTCTGTAAATTTTACTCAAAAACACGTTTGTGAGACTTGTTTCCAGGTTAGCTCCATCCGTTTGCTCATCGCCTTGGGTACAAATTTTGATATTTTCTTTGTTACTGAGGGAAACCCTCTCTTTCTGTTTGCCAACCATCCCTTTCTTCTGTTCCTTGCCTCCAATTTGGGCCAAAGAGTTGAGTTATCTCTGATTCTGAGTGTCTGCAGCATACTTCGACAGCCATTTCAATTTCGACCCAACCCCATTCTTGCGCAGTTGAAACCTGCTGCTATTTTTCGATATAAAGTGCGCAGGTATGTCCTCACATCTTTTCTGGTGCATAGCCGCTTAACTGCTATAATCTATTATTAATCGAACAACTCATCCAGGTCGGACCATTCGTGGGAAAATTTATTAATGCAATATCAGCTGTGGGTGATTGGACTCAGAAGTGTTCGAAGAGGGGCTTGTTTCGGACGCCCATCGTCGTGGATATGAATCTGTGGTCTTACTTGCTGGACTTCAGAGGCTTTTCTCGGCTACTTCTTTGGGTTTTGGGGAGGCAGGATTTCTCGCTTGAAAAGTAGTGATAGTATGGGAAGTTGGACCCTTGGATATTCTCAGCCCGGCTGAACTACAAATTGAACTGCTTTCTGGTCTGCAGAATATGTCTCAGATTGAAGTGCAGGTTGGGCTGTTTGGGTTTGCGGGGGGATTTCACGAAAGAACTTTCTTGGGGTTAGATGGGTCTGTCTTTGTGTGGTTGCTATTCAGTTTCTTCGTAGTTGGCGGCAGTCTTAGTGTTGCTCCTCAGTTTGCTGCCGCGGTAGGAGCGGGTGGAGGGTTTTTCGGAGCTGGCCTTCTGACTGATGCCATTAATAATCTTGATCTTCTTCCTCTCTACGGAGAGCAGAAATTTGGGCTCATCGATAAGTTTCTTGGACTGGAGGGTGGGGCGAAAGAAGGAGTGCGTCTTGGCTTCCAGCTTCTGGCTGTGGAAAGAGTTGTAGCCAGTCGTATCCAGCCCTTCGAGCTACTGTTCGATGGTGGCAGGCTTCTAGCTGACGAAGAAGTTGTAGATGAGGGGCTTGAGGGATTTGATGATGGGAGGCTGGGTGGTTTAGGGGTTGAGGGCGAGGGCAGGACGCATTGACGAATAAAATTAACTAATTATTATTTATAGCTGTGCTCTAAGAACTCTCCATGAATACTCCCGAACTCTCCGACTCAGACACCATCCAACGCTACCCCTCGCCCAGCTTCGAACAGATCCTCACAGAAAACCAAATGAAGGAGCTGGCACTCACCAAAGCCACGAATCTTATCGAACTGCTCAACCTTTAGGTACCACCCCGCCTATGTAGCTCGAGGTGTAGCGCAACAGTGGCCGGGAAAATATGCGGCTTTTGGAGACTGAAATGCGTAGGAAGTATGAAACCTAAATACGGCTTCTGAGGGAAAGGGTCGAGCTGTTGGAGCAGCAGCTGAGGCAAAGAGCGAAGCAGTCAGATTCCTTGTAAATGGGGAAGAACCACTTTGATGCCACAGTCAAAAAGGGTTCATTTGTTCGAGCTAGCAGTCTGAGCTCATTCGAAAACAAGAAAAAGCAGTCAGTTACTAAGAAGTATACATAAAACAGCTGCAAACAGCCAGCAACAAAAAGCCATCAGACAGCAACTATCATGGTCTGCGACAAACTCTTCAAAAGCCAGATGGTGCAACTCGAAGAGTGCAAACAAAATCTCTATAGCGGGCTGGACAGGATGGTGAAGTAGGAGTACGAAGAGTTGGGCCACCTGATCAATGCGATTTAAAGACATGGGGAAGATTTGGAGGAACTTGGCGGTGTGAGGAAGGAGAGGGGGAGGAATCTGGTAGCGGAGATGGGCAGTGTGGTCAAGGACCAGCAGAGGCTGATCAACGCCTGGCGGGACTATTCACAGGAACTTTAGGATCTTCACAAAAGCTACTTCTTCAAAATGCAGTCAGTGGTTTCCCAGACTGCCAGAGTGGATGGCAACCTGCAAGTGCCTCTGCAGGACATAACCCAAAGCATAAAGCAGGACATAACCCAGAGCATCAAGCAGTCCATCTGCTAGTGGAACCGGCGATGGCGCAGCAACGTGCTGGGGTTGTAGCACGAGAACGACGAGCTGAAGCACATCCTGGACGGCATGATCAAACTCGTGAAGGAGGGGAAGAAGGCCAGGGTGTGATATTTTAATTACTGATTGATGGGTTGTTATCTTTGGCGGATGGGCAGATTAGGGTGGAAGATCAAAAGTTGAGAAATAGCTGTATATCAGCCATATTACTACAACCCTTTCAGCATTTGTAGTGGCTCTCCTCCTTTTCTAACCCATCCACCTGAACAATAGCTCAGTTCACAGCTGCAATCTCCAGTCCAGACAATCTGCAGCCTAGGCAATCATGGGCACATTCTGGTTAATAGTATAGATATCTTGCAAATATGGGTGGATCACGTTCAGACTTTAGGGTAGACCTTGGTCACGACTGCTGCGAACTCTTCGAAGTTGATCACTCCGTCTCTGTCTCTGTCCGCGAACTCAATCATCTGGTCCACTTCGGCGCTAGAGAAGTGCTCTCCCACTGAGGCTGCCACTTTCTAGAATTCCTCAGGTCCGAAGGCACCGGTGCCCGATTGGTCGAAGGCCTCGAAAACAGTCTGGAGGGTGGCCTCGTTGGTGGAGTCTCCTCCGAAGCCGAAGATGTCAACGAAGGTGCCGAAGTCGAACTCCCCGGTGACTCCCGCAGCGTTGACTATGGAGATGATCTGGCTGGCCTGGTCGCCGAGGTTGAGTGCCTTGACGGTGTTGACCAGTTCATCGATGGAGATGTTGCCGCTGCCGTCGTAGTCGAAGACGTCGAAGACCTCCTTGAGTTTGGTGACTGTGTCGGCAGTGAGGTTCTTCTTGACGTACTTGGAAGGGTCGAAGGCGGGTTTGGTGGCTGGCTTGGACATAAGATATTTCCGAGCTAATAAAAAATAATGATAATTAAATAGGCCGCACCCCAGAATAGTAGTACCTGGATTATAGGGTAGGAGGAATAAATTATAAGATTTGGCGAGTGCAATATATTAGCAAGAGTGACTCATGAAGCACAGGTATGCATCTGCAATTGCCATGTCCCATCAACACTCCTGATTTATTGCTATGTTACCCCAGCAGCCATTTAGCACATCCTCTTAATTTAGTACTCATATCGCCGCATTTATTATCATAGACATATCAACAAGATACATCGCCTCTCACCTCCCACGTCTTGGACACCTGCATCTTCCTGCCCTACCTCCCGCCCAATTCTATCCTCACTCCATACTGCTCTCCTCCTGGCCCCTCCACTGCTTTAGGGAGGGATTTGTTTACCATCCGAGCTGGCTACTTCTAGACTAGCTTCCGATCTGCCTACTTTATCTCCTTTATCGTCAGTATTTTATATTGGGCTAGGCTTTTGTCTGTCGCCAACTCAGATTCAACTGGCCTCAGCACCAAACAACCAGTGTTTCCCAGCTACACCTTCTTCCCTTTGCCATCTTAGAGTCCTATTTGGAGTGAGGTGGGGTAGGTGTGTTCGAAAGTGGTTGAGGCTGCGGAGGTGGTGTGGTGGGAGGAGACTCTGTGGTGGGTGTTGGGCTTGCAGTAGGGTTGGCCGTAGTGGAGGGTGATGGGTTGCTCGTCAGTGGCCTGGGCAGCGCTGATCTGGGTAAGATCTATGCGGAGTGACATGGCAGCTGGTATAAATAAAAGGATGACAATATTGCAAATAGAGGAGTTGACAATAATATTAATCACACCAGTTATTAATTGACGCGTGATGACCCACCCATATCCTATCTAACCCTACTGCCCATCCTTCGACATCCACTCACCCAGCAACCAGCACCGCTATCCTGCCCACCCAATCCTAACTATATCTCTGCATCAGCGGCTGCTACATATGGTAGGTATTCGCAGAAGGTGAACTTTATAAAATTGATCATTTGTACCAAACCAGGTCATCGTCCTGCTACTCGTCCTTCCAGGGGCTATACCTGCCGAACATCTCCGTCCGCCGCTCCTTCCGCGCCCTCTTCCTCCTGCTCGTCTTCTCACAACCCTTATCGTTGGGCTGGTCCGCAACAGTGAAGTACGTTTCCGTGGTCTACTCGCAAGTGATGTTGCGGGATTGTGAGAGCCAATCATGAGTTGTCCCCAGGCCCTCGCACCTCAGCTTAGTCCTTTATTGGCTCCTGCGCATGAAATCCTCGAACTAGCTCTTCCTGCGCTCGGTGTCTGCATAGGGTCGGGGGAAGGAGGAGCCGTCGATGGTGCGGAGCTAGTTGTTTCGGTAGTGCGTTTTGCCGAGTCTAGCCAATGGGCTGGCGAAGATGATCCTGTTGACTTTCTGGTTCTTGAACTGCGAGAGGGTCTGGTTGATGATCTGGTCCAGTTCGTTCTTGATCTTCTGGCGGGAGGCACTGTGGCCGGCCAGCTCGGGGTTGAGGGGGGTGTGGGTGTTGGGCGAGGTGAGGGAGTTGACGATGGTGGGGAGTGCCAGGTGGTGGGGTGGAGCGGAGGGCAAGGGTTGCTGCCTCCTGTGTTTATATTGTATTCTGGTGATGGTTTCTATTTTTTCCTCAAACCTTCGACTGGCCCTCTACATAATTATCACAATAAAGCAGGCCATCAACATAAAGCTGCAGATAACCATCCCATAATAGGACACCAGCGGCTGACTACATCATCGCTTTGGTAGAGTTGCTGAACAACTATTGGCACGACCAGCTGGGCGAGAATCATCAGAATAAGACTACATATCGCTAATACCATAAACAACCTATATGTTGTCCAGACTCTTGCTATATTAGCTGATCCAACAAAGTTGCAGCTTGTTATTACACAGCACTCTTATCTCGTCATATTGGTTCAGTTGGCCTCCATATTTTGTACAATCATCAAACCACTCTCTTCTGGATCTCCTCCGAAAATATCACCTGCATCACATCTTCAATTTCCTTCCAGAACACATCCACGCCTCCTCTGACCCCCGTGGCCACAAAGGTATTTGCCTCTGTCTTCTCCTGGTGGCTCAAATTGAAGTAGCAGTTGGTCCTGCCCTTCGACACTTTGCCCGTATCCACTTCAATCCTCGCTGCCTCTAGCACAAACTCCTCAGGGTGGAGCAGGTAGAAGATGGTGACTGGGTCGTGGTAGGGCGGAAATGGCCACTTCTTGGCCCGGATGTAGAAGTCTTGGTAGTGAAGCAGCATGTTGTAGAGAGCCTGGCCGAAGGGATGACTGCAGTATGTTTTGAACCCGTTGTGGATTTGTTCATCGGCCAGGAACAAATGGGTGCATTCGAGGGGAATCATCACAAGTTAGATGCTGCCCTTGACCTTCAGCACTCTCTCAAAAGCCAGCGGATCGCAGTAGATGTTGAACTCGGCCGCAGGGGTGACGTTGCCCAGTTCTATCGCACCACCCATCATCACAATCTTCTTAATCTTGGCCTTGATCTGAGGGAAGGTCATCAGGAGCAGACAGATGTTGGTGAGTGACCCGATGTTGACCCACACTATCTGCTCCTACTCACCCATAATCTTCGAATACATCTCCACAAAGCTGTGCTCCTTGAATGCCTTTTTGGGCGACTACTTGATCTGGACTCCTCCTAGTCCGTTTTAGCCATGGACGATCTGGGCGGAGGCCACTTCCCCCTGGAGGCAGCTGTTGGAACCAGGATAGACATCCAAATCCAGTCGGCCTATGTTGTATAGGATGTTGAGAGCATTGGTGGTGGTGTGAACGAGGCTGGTGTTGCCGGGGGAAGTTGAAATCCCCACGATTTTGATCTGCGGGCTGTGGGCTGCGTAGAGGATGGCTAGGGTGTCGTCCAGCCCTGGGTCACAATCCAACCAAATGGAGGTACTTTAATGCATTTATTATTAACCCCATTATTAATAATATTCACCTCAACCCTCCAACCAAGCAACAGTTGAGCAGACAAGACTCAGATAGAAAATCACAGGACAGGGAAGTAGTAATAGTTGTTGCTGCTTTGCTTGGCCCCCCTCCTCGGAAACATGTTCCCCTCTTTCACTATGAACTGCTTGAAAGTCTTCAACTTCGATAGCTTCGGCTTGCTCCCCTCCTCCCCGCTGCTTGCCATCGGGAAGACACTCTAGTTCGAAGTCCGCAGCTATTTCATTTCGTCGTTTCGGCTCTGCAGAGTCAGGCAGATGTTTTTGATGGGCTTTTCGAATTAGACCAACTTCTATCGGGTGCTGGCTCCCACCTTTACCACTGATATAGTGTCAGTTAGCAAATGCTTCACACTGTCTTTCTCCGTGTGGGCGAAGTTGCTGGCTTTGTCCAAAACCGAGCTATTCTGCCTCTCCCTCACTTTGGTCTCCTCAGGAGGTGAGCTCGAAAAGGTGTAGTTCTTTTTGGTCTTTCTCAGCAGCTCACCCCCCTTAGATGTGAAGATCTGGTTCTGATTGTATTATGTATGCCTCCTCGCTGCGGCAACTTCCTCCTTTTTATGGTTGGAGGAGGCCTCTGTCCGAATCCTGGCTCTTAGCTTGGGCCGATTCAGATTGAACACCTACACAGATTAGCCTTTGCGTTGGTACTAGCGCTTCAGATTGGGATTCACCCCTTTCTTCTCTTTCATCTTCTGTATCAAATTCTCTTGCTTCTTGGATTCGAAACAACTACTTTCGAACTCCATCTCAATTTCGCTAGATTCCAAACAGTGGGCCTCTTTGCTCTCCGGCAATACTTTCTTGAACTCAGTTTTTTTGATGATCTGCTTGCGAGGGGCTGAGGCTTCGGTGTTTTTAAACGAGAGTATTCGTATAGTTTAGCGATTGGCCGTTGGATTGCTTTTGCTGTTGATCTTGAATCTGACTTTTTGGTGCAGATTCAGCGACTACTGAATTTTCTTTTTGATGAGCTTATTCTCGCACTTGGTCAGCAAATCTTTCACATCCAACCGATCTCCCTCAGGGTCACTGTCCGACAGATTGTCTTTGCTATCGTTGAGTCGCTATTCCCTTTCCAAGGCATCAATGATGCAGCTCAACTCGGCTAGAAGTTTGGCCTTGGTCGTGCCGAACATCTTTTCAGTGCTTTCGCTCTAGATCTATAGAATGCTGATGCTTTAGAGCACACTGGCTGCTATTTGGAAGTAGTCATGTTCGTTAAAGTGCAGGATTTCGTTCTCGTCGTTCTTCCACCCGAAAAGGCTAGTTTACAAAGTGTAGCTTTGGCTTATGCCCAGGCTGTTGGTCAGTGCCCTCAAAGTTGTTTCCTTGTCCTTGGAAATGCCATAAGTACAGTTTGAAAGATTGAACCTCTTTTCTCGCTTTTTCAGCACAAAAGGCAGCAAGCGGCAATTTTCTCTCATGTTTTATGGTTTGCAGCAAAATAGAAACGAGTTCAGTCTAATTTCAGCCAAAATTACTTTTTTCCATGCCCATGGAAATCAATGACATACTTAATCTTTTTACTCCTAGACAAATTCATTAGATACTGCTTGAACTTCATGGACTAGGGAGTCAATTCCTGCATCTCGACAAAACTACCTTCAGAATGGACTAACACCATTGCCTGTTCAGGTCCAACCCCGCCATATTGGTCCTAGAGTAGCCATGAATCACGCCGTCAGGGTTCACCATCGGCAGAATATGGATCTAGAAGTGATCCAGAAGGAGGTTGGTCAGTTCGGAAGGTTGACTAAATTGGCGCATGATGCCTTCGATGATGAAAGAGCCGACAGTCTCACAGGGATGCTGTCTGCCGATCATAACGATGACTTCCTCAGCCTTCGAGTTAGATTTGGACAGCCGAATCAAAGGCAGAATGTTGTTGGATATGGAGTAGCCAATAGTCTTGACCTCCAGTTCGCTAAATAAGACCAACCCTACATATGTCTGACTGTATGTTTGCACTCCTGGATGAGATTGGCCAGCCGAGTGTAGGTATAGGGCTGGTTGGTCGCAAAGTAGACCTCGTCGAACTAGTACTAGAAGTTGTATTCGAAGGTGAGTGCGTAGTAGTTGGACGGGTCCTGGTGGTGGTCGCGGTGGAAGGGAGAGGAGGCGAAGGTGAGGTTGTCTGCGGCCTTGTGCCAGCTGAGTCCGCCCTCGTGCCACTTCTTCAGAGAGAAGATGGAGACCAGCATGCCCTGATGGTAGAAGGGACTCTTTTTGATTATGTTGAGGAGGTTGAACCTTCGTAGGCCTTTGTGGGAGTTGCGCACTCTGAAGAAAAACCAGTTGTTGTACCCATAGGTGTTTAGGTCGTTTTATATCACGAGATGGTATTCTTTGACCTCATTAGAAACTGTGGAGGTGTAAGCTCTGCATAAATTTCCGCTCTCGAAATCGGAGTCAATTGAGTCTTCCTCTTTGAAATCGCCTGGAATCCGAACTTAGAGCTCCAGTGGCTTGAAGGATTTCCAGTTGTAGTCCAACAGAAGATCCAAACTTTTGAATCTGCCTGAAAATTACTGACTGTCCTGCCTGTAGGCCGAAAGTTTGTTATAAACGCATCTCCATTACTACCCACCGAAGTACTTGGAGAGGGACAGGTTACAGGGGTTGTTTAAATTTTGGACTAATCTGCCTTGCTTGACCTTGGCCACTGTTTCAAGGCAAGGGGCGTTGAGGGGTTCGGGAAGCAGGTAGAGTGGTTTTTAGAGGAAGAAGGTGCGTGGAAGGATGAGGGAGGGTCTTTCGAAGTGTCGCAGTTCGTTGGCAGGCAGTTGCTGGTGGATTTTCCTAGAAATGTCAATTTTGAGATCGATTTCTTCTTCATTGCCAAATGGCACAAAGTCATGCTCAGTAATACATTCCTAAATTTAGTCATCTCTCTCTTAAAATTCCATACTAAATATAAAATTATTCACAGGGCCAACACCCACCCAACCCCAACTCTCTAATACTCCTGCCTTTGTCAATAAACTGCTGAATGGAGAGAACATGGATCAGATGAGATCGCCTTTGTAGACGTGGTAGGGGTAGATCATCCTCTTGCCTGATCTATGAGGAGATCGGTCGTTGGCTCCAACTCCCCACAGACTCGTGTTACAAGGCTACTTTATCGGAGACACTCCTTGCGGGGGGTAGCCCTCGGTTTTGATGCGTAGGTAGGAACTGTTCAGTTTGCGAGTGCTGAGAGAAAGATCAACTTTGTCGACAAATTTGTATCCGAAGTGTCTGCGTTCAGGCACTTTGTTGAAATCGGCGTTCACAATGCTATCTTTCTGGAAGGTGCGTTTCCTGCCTGAACTCTTGGGCGGCTGAAGATCATAATTGTTGGTAGGGTCAGTTTACTCATTTTTGTGCCTGACAATCTTTTTGGAGGGTTGAGTGTTTCTCTGAGGGTAGACCTGCTAGCGCGTCTGGCGGATCTGGTTGAGCTCAACTCTGATCTGGTTTTTGATTTTGTAGAGCTCACTCATGGAGTGCTAAAACTTCGACCTGTTCATGCTCACTCTCTGTTAATAAAATAATTATAGTTTTGTGCGTACCTGCAGCCATTGGCAAGGGCATGCTGAGGGAATAAAGGTGCTTATAGTGATTAAAAAGGGTATGTATTATGATGTGAATAGTTTGCGAATCTTTTATTTCAGCATAGAGTCGTTAGTTTAAGGACTTTCTTTGATTTATTTGAGGAAAGATGGATTTGATTTGTTTGAAATGGGAAAAAGAAATATCTCTCCTCTAAGTAATCCTATAAAGTTAGCAAATTATGTAACTCCAAAAAGTCAAAAAAACAAAAACCCCAAATCTCTCCTCAACCAATCCTTTTGAGCCATTTTAAGCAAACCCGCCGTTAGAAGAAGCTTTATTGATTCTTAGTGCGGTAATAAAAATAATAAAATGAAGGGCACAGTCTTCGTGAACCCCACCTTCCTCCGCAAAAACATCCGCCAACCCACCATAATCTCAATCAGCCCCTTAGTAGCCTATGACGAAAACAAACTCTACTTCAACAACACCTCAATCAAATGGTAGTTCAAAGACATCGTCAACTGCACTTACTCCACCAACTACAAGGTGCTGCTTGTACTCACAGATGACTACAAGATCTACGTCTTCACTGACAATCTCGAACAGATCACTCTCCTGCATAACTGGGAGCCCAAGTATATCGTGGGGTTCAAACTTATTGAACCCCTTTCCATGCTCCTTTTGGTAGGCACTGAAGAGATAGAAGTCATGAAGATCAATATCCTCACCAACATCAAACGCACCAAATTTCTGTCAAGTATGAAGTTCCACATCAAAAGGGAGAGTCACTTAATCGTGCGGCCTGAAGACGCACTCAAGTGGAACAAAGGCTACGGCTATCTCGTATAATAGGATCTGCTTTACGTCTGGTCCACCCAAGACATCCATTTCTACTCTCTGACCAAACTGACCCTCAAAAGCAGAATAGTCGGCCTGTCGAAGAAAGAGAACTCCATCTCCTCTGTGCTTTTCAGCAACCACTACAAATACACAATCACGGGGCTACTGAACGGAGAGGTCAAGGTTTGGAGGCTGCCCATCTCCTCCCTCTACCACCACAAGGAGATCATGATCCATAACTTCACCTATCACTCCAGAGAAATCGAGCAGATTGTGCAGGCCAACGATTACAAGGTTATCATCACCAGTGGGCTAGATCTCTACGTCTGCTTTATGTCCATCTAGACCTTCGAGCTACTTAGGATCTTCAATTTCTCAGCTGAGTATACCAAACTCTTCCTCGTTACTACGTAGATGGCATACGCTATCAAAGATGGCTTTCTCGGAGAACTCAACTATGGCAATAAAATGGAGTATATATGTGAACTCAATGGTTCACCAATTTCCTTTGACCGATCTCCCCATACCTCAATAGCTGACGAGGGGAGCTACACTTCGATCCAAATCACCCTCAATTCGAACATCAGCTATGAGTACAATCTGCAAGAAATGTCTTCAGCCGCAGAGCCCAACAAAATCAACATAAAGCATATCTACCCTCCCCTGAAGTCAAAAGTAAGATCCCTTTGATTTAGAACGTAATGCAGGTCCTTTCCTGTCCTCACTATGAGAACAGGTACTTTATGCTGGTGTAGGAAGGCTAGATCTTTAGTTTGGAGATGGCTGGCAATGTAGGCCGTATAGACAAGCATTACGTTATATCTAAGTCACTGGATTCAGAGAAACATCCCGTTAATCAAATTTGTACATATATCGCTTTTCTTCACATTGTGGTGCCTGAAATCGACACTGAAATGATCGAAAAGACTGAGGATAAGAAATTCAACAATAGCTACGAATACAAGAAATAGGCCTACAATGCGCTCAAGTTGCTAACAATTGGTACAAATCGTGGGTCCATCATCTTTTATCGGATTGATGATATGTAGACTCTCCACTGCCGCATCAGCTACCACCGCTAAAGGATAATCAGCATAAAGTAAGCCTACAAAAAGTAGACCAAGGAAGAGTGGCTGATCTCGGTCTGCGAGTAGAAATACCTGAAGATAATTGTGTTCAATACGCGGAGGGCTAACTGTCTGTTCACCCTCTTCTGCGGCTAGATCTACTGTAGCATGGTGTGCTTTGAAAACTGCCTTGCTTTGGTAATGCCCAAAGGAATCTTCGAGCTTTGCCTGTTTTAGAGATATGAGCAGGAGCCCAGTATACTTCTCAATAGGGAAGCAGTCAACCATGAAGATTAGATCCTGGCCTTAGACTATCGCTATGATCTGAAACTTATTCTAACCAGTGCCAAAGACCACAAAATCAAAATTTGGAATATTTCTAAGATACTAATTTATTAGATAGTTGTAGATGAACTGCTGCAGTATGCTCTGTGGGGAGATAACACCATCCTCGTCTTCCAAGCCAACAAGCTCTACTGCCTTCGAGACTTCACTCGAACAATCACCAAAAAAGTGATCGCCAAATGCGAACAGGACTTTTAATAAGCATTCGACCTCGATTAGATGATCCCTCTCAGCAAATTTTTGGAAAACGGATTGGCTAAACCGAAAGAGAGGAATTTCAAAATTAGGCAGAGTAGGAAACAAACCAGTCTGCACGAAACGCCAGAGAAGAGGAACAAGGAGTTGGAGCCTTAAGGCAAAGGCGGAAAAATTGTCAGCAAAATAGAGCTTGGGGCAGATGAGAGTTATGAGACGCGAACGAAGTACTAGTCAGCAAAGAAACGGACATAGGGGTAGGAGATGACAAGTAGTGCATTATTGAGCTCAAAGAGCCCAACAAAGAGAAAAGCATATTTAGTTCGAACATAGCAGAGCGAGTAATAGAAGCAGAGGGTAGAGAACGACCTCTCTGCCCTGCGGAAGCACATTGACGAACTGATGAGCATAAAGAAGGCAGCAAACGAACCGGTTCTGCCCAAAATAAAGCACAAGAACGAGGACCTGTTTGTGTAGTTCATGCGCGAGAAGCTGCTGAACAAGAAGCTGCTGACCCGGAGAGATATCACTCTCAACCGTATAATCATGAAGAATCTTATCAAAGATCACATCACGAATGATTAGGACCTCATCTCTACATTCAAACTTGATTGACTAACTCTTCAAAAAGTATCATATGAGTGTGAAGGACCAGATTACATCTGTTGTGGAGTGCACTTGGAATTCTGAATCAAAGATAATGAAATATTTGAGTATTTCATTTAGCCCCACTATAAATTCTTATCCCAACCCCCTTGTTTATTAGCATCTTCATTATTCCAAAATGATGAAAATCAAGACTTCCTTTTTTTGCCATTACCCTATCCCTTCGCCTGCTGCTACTTTATCTTGTTTACTCCTTAAACTATTCGCGCATACTATTAGTTGGAAATTTGGCAGCAGTACATTGGGACGAATATTAAGGCTAGTATGAAGCAGGCAAATATCATCCCTCCTATTGTATCTGAGCTCAAATCATTCATCACTTTGTTTAGTATTTTATAAATATATTAACTAAACATCAGGATAAGTAACCCTTTATTAGCAACTAGCCTTTATAGTTAGCCCTTTTGCAACACCTTCCCTACCCTTCATTAGTTTTCGCCTTCATTTGGCTTGGTTTGGCGGAGGAAGCTAAAAAGTATCACAAGCATATCCCCTAATCCCAAAAATAGTACATCAATCAAACTACTTGAATCATAGAGGCAATCAGATGGTCAGCGTAATTGAAGAATTGATCTCGATTAGGTACATTATTATCCTGTAAACCCACCTGTGCTCGGCCATGAAAGCTCCCAGCACCTTCTTGCACAACTTCAGCGTGAACACCTTGAACACCGGCCGCTTGAACAGGGCGCGCCAGACGATGTCCTTGTGCCGAGCCTACCATTCCGCAGCTTCCACTGGGGTCAGCAGCGTGGCCTTCCTCTGCAGCCATACTGCGGCCAGGTCGATGACCAGCGACAGCACATAGGGGATGTAGGAATCTTCCCCGTATATACGGATGGCTATGATGGCGATCAGTGGTCTGAGCATAAGTAGAATTTCCCCTAGCATTTCGGTGAAGGTGAGTCTCTTCCTTGCGAAGTCGGAAGGGATGGGGTGGCTGGTCTGCAGCTGAATGCGCTTGCCATTGGGCAGCTACTCGAACATTTCAGGATGGTGGTCCTTCTTCATCCATTTGCCGCTCTTTATGTTTTCCAGCATCTCCTTGATCCTCTCAATCTTGGAGTGGGATGAGGGGATGAGTGGAGGGTCTTTGGAGAGAGGGAGCTCATACTTTTCGAGGAGGATGTTGGTGGGTTGGTCCTTGTTTCTGTAGGAGCGGTAGTACTCAGTGGTTTTTAAATAAAACCTGACGAGTTCGGTGGCGATGAGGAACTCCTTGAAGATGGGACTCTCCTCCCCGAATTTGTTGAAGATGAAGAACTCTGCGATGAACTGGAAGGTTCTGAAGTTCTGGAGGTTGAGTCCCTTCTTGAAGGTGCCCGCGATGTTGTAGTCCAGCAGATTAGTGTCCATAACTTATAATGATGTCACCCCATTACAAATACTCACTAAACGTCATCACTCCCACCGTTGAACTCTCACCGCCAGACTAACAACCACTTAGGCTGGCTCAACTTATGAGATGCTTTGTAAGTAGCCATTACCCCAATCTTGCTACAATCTGGGTATTATGAGAGTTAGTGAAAGAGTAAGCAAAACCTCGTGGATCGTACGACGGAACCTTTGTTTTATCGGATTATTGACATGGATATGTCAAGTCATCGAACCTTTGGCCCAATAACACGTTAGTAGCTTATATCCTGCCACTAACTGATTATAATATGGATCTGGCCTCAAGTCTCACCTAGAGCAAAGTCGAGTAGTTCAGGTACAACTCCACCGTCCTCAAAAACGAAGCACCCAACACCACTCTCCAGGAGATGCTGGAGAAGCTCAAGATCATCCATCCCAAAATTCTGTGCCAATCCAGCAACGAAGTCACCCATCTCTGCATCAACCATGCCTGCTCGCACAACTCTTTCTCCTGCCACAATGCCAGTTGCGAGGCCTGCTTCACTCCCCATCTCATCTGCGAAAATATCAAACTCCACGCCATTTCGCATCTGCTGCAGAAATTCACATAGAGTCAGAATTTGTTTTTCGTGCATTTGTTCGAAATCGAGGATAACTTCATCGCCTCTTTGCATAGACGGAGAAAGGAACTCATCGATAAATATTACTGGGGTAGCATACAGCAGCAATACCGCGAAATAATCAACGCTGTTTATTTTGAGCAAAGTTAGAGCTATTCGTTGAACGGGAGACTTGCAGACCAGTTTTTTTAGAGTCTGAAGAGGGAAGTCTATGACAAGAAGCATTTTGAGGAAGAGTTGCTGGGGGAATTCAGCAAACAAATCGAAGATATATACACAACTCTCTAACAGATCAAATCAAAAACCATTTAAATGTATAACTACTCCAGTCTAGCTGAGACTGCTGTCGAACCGAATACATCTACTCTTTCTTTGGATTCACAGATCATCCTACCCAATGACTTTTAGTCCTTGCAGTTTATACGTGAAAGTTTGTGGAATCCTAACAAACTTTTACTGCTTTTTAGAGCTTCTTAGCATTAATTCGAGGCTGCCAAATTCCACCAATTCTGTGACAACATAGAAAATACCTTCGTCCTCATCAATACCGAGTACAATAAAGTTATAGGCGGCTATACTCCCATCATTTGGAATAAAGGCAATAACGCCTTCGCCTACGAAACCACAAATTCTAGTTTTCTCTTATCGCTGAATCTGAAGCAGAAAATGAAATTAGTCAATACAGAGAAAGCGATCGGCTGTGCGAGCAATTTGGGCCCATTGTTCGGCTAATACGACATAAAGATCTCAGATAGGTGCAATCTTTTGGGGTAGAGCTGCAGCAGCTTCCCTGCCAGCTATAACAGCAGTCCAGGCTATGCGAAGAGTCAGTAAACAACTAGTTTGTTCTGTGGGGCGATCAGCAGCAATAAATTCAAGGTTAAGGAGTATGAGGTGTATTAAGTGATTTGGGACAGTTGAATGAAAAGATGTATACTGAATAGAAGATGAATGAAATAGAATATATGCAAAAAAAATAAGGGG